>JGI12635J15846_10000071_pt1 | contig 66309 bp, 59 predicted proteins | sample BlaSpr_A8_OM2_M2_FD_15846 | JGI IMG/M metagenome (IMG submission 15846)
CGCAGCAACGACCGCATGCCGAGCTAAGCCTCGAACGCGATGTCAGGCGTTCCGATGATATTGAATCCTCAAATGAGAAACGCCGGCGGCTTCAGCTGCCAATCGCCGCTTTCGGCTTAATGCCCAAACCGTATTTCGCCGCGTAGCCCAGCGCATCCCAGCGCATCCCATTTCGGAGCCGCGGAAGCAGCAGCATCGTTGCCGAGCGTCGTGATTGGGCGCACCTGCACGATCGAAACCGGAATTCCGGGCCGCCAGTTCGACCAGGGTGGATGCCGTCGTCGACGCCACTCGTACGAAAATTCTCAAGCCTGACCCTCGCGCTTATGCATTGGCGCTGGAATCGCTGGCGCTTGCTGCCGACGAAGTCGTCTTCATCGATGATCAACCACCCAACGTTTCCGGCGGAGAGGCGGTTGGAATAACAAGCCTCCATCTGGATATAACCCGGCATCAGGAGTGTGTTGCACAAGCTCGCGCTCTCTTAGAATTGTAAGAGCGATAGGGTTCTTTCGCCGCTTCGTGCCCCCGGTCTCGATTTCGTCAATTCCGATCTCACCGATCGCACTGCGCAACCGGAGGTCTTAGCAGCGTACTTGGGCGGGCCAAACGCGCTTCGGCGCCAGTCGAGTCTAGCGCAAATAATCTTTTCAAGACGGAACGATCGGAGAGCGGAGCGCTCACACCGCAAGCGCTTTTAGCCCATTGGAAAGCAACGGCAAAACTTGGTTGGCTGGGACGGCGCGCCCGAACAGGAAGCCCTGCCCGTATTGCACGCCGTGGTGAAGCGCGGCCGCAGCCTGCGCTTCGGTCTCGATGCCTTCGGCAGTAACGGACAAGTTTAGCCCTTTCGAAAGGCCCACGATTGCCCGCATGAAAACTTGGCTTTCGCCCGACGTCGTCAGTCCCTGGACAAATCGCCGGTCTATCTTGAGCTTGTCGAATCGCAACTCGTAAAGATGATAAAGGCTCGAATAGCCGGTGCCGAAGTCGTCAATTACCACGCGCGCGCCCGCATTGCGCAGGGACTGCAAGGCGTGACGCGTCGCCTCCAGGTCTGCGACGATGGCGCTTTCGGTGATTTCCACCTCAAGCCGATGCGCGGGCAACTTGGCGTCCGCTAACACCGTAAGGACCGCATCGGCGAACTTTCGATCGTTAAGCTGAGACGGCGAAAAGTTGAATGACAGCGAAATATCGTCTGGCCACGTGACTGCGTCGCGGCATGCGTCGCCAAAAAGCTGCCCCGACACCGCATTTAAAAGACCCAGCTCTTCGGCAAGCGGCACAAATGTCTCCGGCGAGATCAATCCGCTCACCGGATGGCGCCATCGGCCCAAACTCTCAAAACCGACGATTCGTCTCGTCTTAAGGTCGAGCACTGGTTGGTAATAGGGTCGAATTTCGTCTCCACCGATCGCTGCTCGCAAGTCCTTCTCTAACAGCGACCGCTCGCGGATGAAGGCGTCCATCTTCGGATCGAAAAAGCAATAATCGGTGCGGCTATTTCTGGCGCGCGATAACGCGACATGGGCGCAGCGAAGAAGTTCGTCCACTGTCATATGCCCACGCCCGGCCTGCGCTATTCCTACACTGGCGCCGAGTGTGTGATACTCGATGCCGATTTGCACCGGGGTCTTGACGATTTCAACAAGAGAGCAAGCGATTTTCCGGGCCGTCTCGGGATCAGCACCCGCCAGGCATAGGGCGAATTCGTCGTCCCCGATGCGGGCGAAGATATCGCCCGGGTGGGCGCGATCGCGGATGCGCGCGCCGACCTGCGCCAGCGCTTCGTCGCAACCGACGTGGCCATAAACTTCATTGAGTTTCTTGAATTCGTGAAGTCCCAACAACAGGACGCTCATCTTGTTGCTGGAATTATGCAATGCCGTGCTGACGTCGACATGGAATTGCCGCCGGTTTGGCAGTTGGGTCAGCGGGTCGCGCATCAAGGCGGCGTGTGCCTGGCCCTCGGCCGCAACCCGCTTCGCGCGCTCTCGTCTTTGATCCACGACGCGTCGGACCGTATACACGACCAACGCGATACCCGCGTAATAGGCGAACGACGGCTTTTCGAGGCGCGCGCCGGAAATTCTATCAAGAATCGCGATGCCGCCCCACTCGGAGACGGATACGTAGGCCAGTATCGAGATGGAGAAGAGCACCAAGGCGTCGGTGATCTCTCGCATCGCCGCGGTATTCCAGCCCATCTTATTGAAAGTTTGCGAGAGTTTACGCAACGCCATCTCCCAAGTGACCTACCCGTTGCACAAACATTTCACTTTTCTATGAATCGCTGGCCGATCATTCGTATCTATGACAGCCGACCAGCCGTCCCACGCTGCCTGTTAAACAACTCTTAACTTCCGTGAAGCGCGAGGATTGAGGGTTAGCGTCCACTTCGTGCTATTATTTTTCAAATAACCGACGACGGTTCTTCCGGCGGCCCGCATCGCGCGCACGCTCTCGCGGCGGCGAGACGGCTGCATCAGCGTCGATAGCCGATCAGCGGCCGACGGCGCAACCACTTGACGAACCTTCCGATCAGGCCTGAATGCGCTTGAACGAGCTTCGCCGTCCGGCGCGTCGGGCGACGCGGACGCGATTGTGATTGGAAGGCTTTCATGACGGCGCTTCGACGTCATCCAATGCTGGGGCCGAACCGGCTCAAACTCGGCGTGTTCTCCATGAACACCGACGGCGGCCTCACATTGACGCGGGTGCCCGAGCGCTGGCCGGCGCTATGGAGCGAGACCGCGGAAGTGGCGCAACTTGCGGACCGCGCCGGGTTGGAATTTTTGCTTCCGATCGCCCGCTGGAAGGGTTTTGGCGGCGAGATGAACAGTCGCGAGTGGTCGTTCGAGACCTTGACGCATGCGGCCGGCCTTTCCGGCGCCACGCAGAGGATCGGCGTTTTGGCGACCGTTCACGTCCCGATGGTACATCCGGTCTTCGCCGCCAAGGCGCTCGCCACGCTCGACCACGTTTCCAACGGCCGATCGGGTCTCAACATCGTGTGTGGATGGAATCCGGAAGAGTTTGCGTTGTTTGGATTGAAGCTTATCGAGGATCGTTATGCGCAAGGACTTGAATGGTTCGATATCGTCAACCGCATTTACACCGCGGCAGAACCCTTCGACTATGATGGAAAATACTATCAGCTGAAAAACGTATCGGGTAAGCCGCGGCCTTTACAGTCGCCGCGCCCAGTGACACTCAACGCCGCCTTCTCTCCGCCCGGCCGTGACTTCGCCGCCAAGGCGGCGGATTTCCTGTTGACGACATTCGTCAGCATCGACAAGGGCCGCGAACATGTTAAAGAGATGAAGGAGCGGGCCGCGGCGGAAGGCCGCGAAATCGGCGTATATACGACTTGCCATGTGGTCTGCCGACCGACGCAGTCTGAAGCTGAAGATTATTACGAGTATTACGCAGTCACCATGGCCGACCATGCGAGCGTCGACTTCTACATCGGGCAAAAGCAGAAATTCTCCGGCTCACACGAAGAGGAAGCCTATCGTCTGCATCGCAAGCGCTTCGCCGCCGGTGCTGGTACTTATCCGCTGGTCGGAACGCCCGCCCACATCGCCGAAGAACTCGTCAAGATCAGTGCGGCGGGCTTCGCCGGCGCGACAGTTTCATTCGTCAATTTCAAGAACGAGTTGCCGTACTTCATCGACGGCGTTTTACCGCTGTTGCGTGAAGCGGGCGTGAGAACGACGTGAGATTACAGCACCAAAACCGTCTTGCCGCGCGCATGGCCGGTTTGCGACATCTCCTGCGCCTTGGCGAAGTCCGATAAAGGCAGGATCTGCTCGACGCGTGGCTTTAGCTCGCCGCCGGCGACAAGCGTGATGATTTCTGTCAACGCCACCGGATCCGAGAGGACCTGCGGCACCATCACCTTTACGCCGTACTGCGCTCCCAAATCTTGAAACGGCGCGGCCAGAAGGCAGACAATGGTGCCGCCGCGTTTGAGCACGCGGTAGCTGCGCCGGTGCACATCGCCGCCAATGACGTCGAGGACCACGTCGACATCGCGTACGACGTCCTCGAATGACGTCCTGTCGTAGGCGACAGCTTCGGCACCCAGCGATTGAACGTAATCGACATTGGCTTGCGAGCAAGTCGCAATCACCTCGGCGCCGCGAATGCGAGCAAGCTGCACCGCCAAACTGCCTACGCCGCCTGCTGCGGCATGGATCAGAACCCGCATACCGGGCGTGACATTCGCCGTCTCCACAACCGCTGTCCACGCGCTGATGCCGGCAAGCGGCAACGATGCCGCCTGCTCGAACGTCAGCGCCTCGGGAAAAGGGACCGCTTCCGCTTCCGGCAGCGCGATCTTTTCGCACCACGAGCCTATTCCGCGCGGCGCGAGGAAACACACGTGCTGTCCGACAAGGGACGCGTCCGCCCCGCTTCCCGCTGCGACGATCTCGCCGGCGCCGTCGCGGCCGGTAACGACCGGAAACGTCACCGGGAAGAACTTTTGCAGCATCCCGGAGCGGACTTTCCAATCGACTGGGTTCACGCTGACCGCACGGACCCGAACCAATAACTCGCCGGGCCCCAGCTCCGGCGCCGGGCGACGGCGCAGTTTGAGTACTTCCGGACCGCCGTAAGTATCGAACTCGACCGCAAGCATGTCGGCGGCGTCCTGAGACATGCGTCACCTCCTCATTTCCACTCAGTATTCAGCTAAGGCGACTTTGAGGGCTGGCCATCCCGCTTGCGGGTCATCCGGAGGGACCGATGAGACGAGCGCGCGCGTGTGCGGATGCTGCGGGTCGGAGAACACCGCTTCAATCGGGCCCTGTTCGACGATTTCTCCGCGATACATCACCAGCACGCGGGAGCACAGGTGGCGGACCACCGATAGATCATGCGAAATAAAGAGCATTCCGAAGCCAAGCTCGGAACGCAATCGCGCCAAGAGATTTAAGAGCTGCGCCTGAATGGAGACATCGAGTCCGGAAACGATCTCGTCGGCAACGAGTACCTTGGGGATATTGCAGAGCGCACGCGCAATGTTGACTCGCTGGCGCTGCCCGCCCGACAATTGACCAGGAAGCCGCGTGGCGAGATCCTCCGATAAACCGACTTCTGCCAGCAATTCCTTCGTTCGTGTCAATCGTTCCTGCCAAGTGGCATGACGACTACCCGCTTCCATTGCCTGCGTGATAATGCGGCCGATGCGCCGTCGCGGATTGAGCGCCGATTGTGGATCCTGGAACACCATCTGCAGGTTGGCGGCGCGGCGAACGAGACCGCGCAACGACGGATCGGTCAAATCGTCACCGTTGAGTAGAATCCGCCCACCAGACGGCTGCTCAAGTCCGACCAGAAGCTTGGCGATGGTGCTTTTGCCGCTGCCGCTCTCGCCCACCAGCGCAACAAATTCATTCTCAGCGATGTTGAACGAGGCGCCCTTCACTGCCTCTACAAGCCGTGTGCCGCCAAACAACGCATCACCCATTTTGTATCGTTTCTGCAGCTTTTCGACCTGCAGGACGATACGAGCCGATATTTCCGGCGCTGCCGTCGCCTCATCGACAGTGGCAATGGCTGCCACATCCGCGGCGCGAAGACAGGCGACGCGATGATCGGCGCCAATCCAAACGTCCGGAGGATCCGTGCGTCGACAATTCTCCGCGACCAGCGGGCAGCGCGGCGCGAAATGGCAGCCAGGCATTTTTTGCAGCTGTCGCAAGCTCGGCATCTGGTCAGGGATCACATAGAGCGCGCGCCTGTCGTCGTGCATGGTTGGATTGGCGAGCTGCAGGCAGCGCGCATAAGGGTGTGCCGGTCGCGAAAGGATCGATCGCGCCGGGCCGCTTTCGATCGCGCGGCCGGCATACATCACCACCACCTGATCGCACAGTTGCGCGGCGAGTCGCAGGTCGTGGGTGATAAAGATGACCGCAGTCGTATGCTCGCGCTGCATTTCCGCGATCAGGCGGAGAATTTGCGGATGGATCGTGACATCGAGCGCTGTGGTTGGCTCGTCGGCGATAACGAGGCGCGGGTTGCTGGAGAACGCCAACGCAATCAGTACACGCTGCAACATCCCGCCGGACAATTGATGCGGGTACCGACCAAGCAAACTGTCAGCGTCGCGCAGGTGCGCGGCGGCGAGTGCGGCTATGGCGCGTTGGCGCCTTTCGCCGTGACCGCCCTCCCCGAGTCGCGCCAAATGTTCATCGAATTGCGCGCCGATCGTCATCACCGGATTGAGCGCGGTCATCGGCTGTTGCGGAATAAATCCGATCGCCCGGCCAAGCAAGGCGCGCCGCCGGGGCGGCGGCATTTGCACCAGGTCTTCGCCCTCAAACAGCAGCGAACCACTGGTGATGGCAAAGCCGGGCGGGAGCAATTGGGCAATCGCGCGTCCGACCATCGATTTTCCGGCACCGGATTCTCCAACTAAGCCAAGAATCTTTCCAGGCGGCAGATCGAACGATAGCCCGCGGATGGCCGGCACCGCGGTTCCGTCGATTCGCGCTGTCACCGTCAGATCTATCGCTTGTAATGCGAACACAATCTAGCGCCCGCTTTCAGAAAGCCGCACGTCGAGTGTGCGCCGCAGCCCGTCGCCAAGAAGATTGAACGCCGTCACCGTGAAGAAGATCGCGAGTGCCGGCAGCAGCAAATTCCATGGCGATTGATAGACGTATTGCCGTGCATCGGCGATCATCTGTCCCCAGGCGGGCTGGTTTGCGCCGACGCCCAAACCAACGAACGACAAAATCGCCTCGACGATTACCGCGATCGCCATTTCCAAGCTCATGAGCGTGATCAGAAGCGGCAACGTCGCCGGCAGTACCTCGCGCACGATCGCCTGCCAATGGGTAAAGCCGAGCAGACGGGCGGCCGCTACGTAATCGTGCCGGGTTACGATCAATACCTCGCTGCGCAAGACGCGGCAAAAGCGCGTCCAGTCGACGAGGATGATAGCTAAGATCACCCGGTCGAGACCGACGCCGAGCCCGACCATCAGAATGAGCGAGAGGATCACCGGCGGAAACGACATCCACACGTCGACCAGCCGGCCGATGATCCAATCTACCGTGCCACCGAAGTACCCGGAGATGTGCGCGAGAACGGTGCCGATGATCATCGCGCCGAGCGAAGCGAAAAAGGCCACCAGCATCGCGGTGCGTGCGCCGTAGATGAGCCGCGAGAGCACGTCTCGGCCGAGACTGTCAGTCCCGAGCGGAAAAGCCTGGTCGCCCCCCGGAGACCAGGCCGGCGGGACAAGGATCGAAAGCAGATTCTGGTCCCCGGGGTCATTCGGCGCGATCAAACCGGCAAAAATGGCGCAGCAAAGAATGCAGAGGATCATGACAAGCGCGACGAGTACGCGTGGCGAGCGCAGCGAACGGGCGAGCGCGGCCATCAACGCGACCGCAGCTTCGGATTGAGCACCACGTAGAGACCGTCAACCACCGTATTTATTATCAGAACTACGATGCAGTACGTCAGCCCGATGGCCTGAATAAGCGGCAGATCGGCATTGCGCACGGCNTCGACCATAAGATTGCCCATGCCAGGATAGGAATAGATGACTTCGACCAAAAGCGTGCCGCTAAACAAAATTCCAAATTGGACACCGGCCAGCGTCAGCGTCGGCAATGAAGCGTTTTTGAATGCGTGACGAACGAGAATGTGGCCTTCGGAGAGACCGCGCAAACGCGCCTGCTGAATGTAGTCCTCGTGATACACGTCGAAAAGACTTGAGCGCAAAACCCGCATGATGGTGGGCGAGAAGGCAAGCCCGAGTGCGACCGCGGGCAAGATCAAATGCTGGACTGCACTAAGAAAAATATCGAGCCGGCCGACCAGGAGTGAATCGAACAAGAGGAAGCCGGTGATGCGCGGCAGCGGCAAACCTGGCGCCACTTGGCCGGTGAACGGCAGGATCTGCAGCATAACGCCAAACACGAACAGCAGGATCAATGCCCACAGAAACTCGGGGATCGACAACAACAAGATTGAAGCGAAGTCGACGACCGGCTCAATCGGTGTGCCGCGCACGCGAAACATGAGTAGACCACCACCGACGCCAAGGATCGCTGCCAGCACCATTGCGGCGATCGCGAGCTGAATTGTCGCCGGCAGTGTCGCCGCCACAAGCGACCCGGAGTCGCGCCGATACTGGATCGAGGGGCCAAAGTCACCATGCAGCGCGTCGGTAAGCCAGATGAAATACTGTTCGGGAAGAGGCTTATCGAGGCGCATTTCGTGGCGTTTGACCTCGATTTCCGCAAGTGTCGCTGTCGGGGGAAGCGACATCGCCGCGGGGTCGACAGGCAGCACTCGTAAAACGCAAAACAACAGTGCCGAAACCGCAAGCAGGATCGGTACGGCCGTAAGCAAACGGCGCGCAATCAGCTTTCCTACGATTCCAACCATTCAGCCATGATGACTAGCAAGAACCGAGCCACCAAGGCTACTCTTTGCGCGGCTCCGCCCGCATGCGTCGCAAGATTTTACTTTGCAAAATCGTGGCGCGGGTTAGATTTTCCATGCGAGGCGGCGGACTGGAGCGCGCCGCCGCCGGTATTTCGGCCAGCGCCCGCAACGAAGAGAAACAGCGCCATGGCCGATCACGATCATACCGATCCGCCGTCCGATCCGGCACTGCGAGTCAAGGCGCTGGAATCCCTGCTCGTGGAGAAAGGGCTCATCGACCCTAATGTCGTCGGGGAATTCGCCGACTATTACGAGCATCGCGTCGGGCCACGCAACGGCGCCAAGGTCGTGGCACGCGCGTGGGTTGATCCAGCTTATCGCGCGCGTCTTCTCGCTGATGGTACCGCGGCCATCGCCGAGCTTCATTTCGGCGGCCTGCAGGGCGAGGAAATGGTAGTGCTGGAGAACACGCCGACGACGCACAATGTCGTCACCTGCACGCTCTGCTCGTGCTACCCATGGCCAACGTTGGGCCTGCCGCCGACTTGGTATAAGTCGTTCGCCTACCGATCGCGCATCGTTATCGAGCCGCGCAGCGTATTGAGTGAATTCGGGCTACATCTTCCCGACGACGTCGAAGTGCGCGTCTATGATAGCAATGCAGAGATTCGTTATCTCGTTCTGCCGATGCGCCCCCGAAATACCGATAATTTGAGCGAAGAAGCACTCGCCGCACTGGTTACTCGCGACTGCATGATCGGCACGGCTGTGCCCCGCCCGCCGGCTTGATGGAGTGGACCTGATGGATGGCATAGCGGATATGGGTGGGATGCACGGTTTCGGTCCGATCGATCGCAGCGACGACGACGGGACCTTTCACGCCGAATGGGAGCGGAGCATTCTCGGCATCACATTTTCCGCGCTCGGCGCCGGCCTCTTCAATGTCGATGAGATTCGCCGCGCGACCGAAAGCGCCGATCCGCTTACCTATTTGAAGAGCACCTACTACGAACGTTGGCTCTACAGCACTGAAGACTTGCTGAAGGAAAAGGGCGCGGTTACCGCAAGCGAGCTCGCTATTGGCCGCTCAGCGACGCCCGTGACCAATACCGTGCCGCCGGTGACCAGTGACGTTGCGCGCGTTATCCTCGAGCAGGGCGGCACTTCGCGCAGCGCCGACGGTGTGGCGCCGCGCTTCAAACCAGGTGACACAGTTATCGCCCGCAACATCCATCCGCACGGACACACGCGGCTGCCGCGATATGTTCGGGGCAAACAAGGCACCGTTATCCTCGATCACGGCATCTTTGCACTGCCGGACAGCAACGCCGCAGGCCTCGGCCTGCGCTCGCAGCACGTTTACGGCGTACGCTTTGCGGCGCGCGAATTGTGGGGGCCGCAGGCGTCAGCATGCGATACGCTGCAGATCGATCTGTTCGACGATTATCTCGATCCTGCCGGCGGGCCGGCAGCATGAGCGCGCTAGACCCTTTGTCTCTGCCCGATATTCCCGGCCTGCAGGCCGACCCTGTGTTTCTCGAACCGTGGCATGCGGAAATCTTTTCGCTTGCGGTGGCGCTAAACCGCAAAGGTGCTTTTAGCTGGAGCGAGTGGGTGCAGGTTTTCTCGTCCGCTCTGCGCGAGATCCACGCCGAAGAAGGTGAAAGCGCCGAGACGGCCTATTATCGCCGCTGGCTCGCTGCGCTTGAGCGCATAGTTGCACACCGCGGCCTTGCTTCGTGCGAAGAAATGGCAAAACGCAAGGAGGAGTGGCGGCGCGCTTATCTTTGCACGCCGCACGGTCAGCCGATCGCCTTGGAACGAGGCCTTGAAATCGTTCAGCGGGAGCGCGATGCGTTGCCCCAGACGCAGACCCACAGCCCTCACCACCCCGGGATGCGGCCGGGGCCAATCGCGGTCAGTGCCGCGCGCGTTGAGCGGCCAAGTTCGAAGAACTCTATTCGCGCGGTTTGATCTCGATCAGGATATTTCGGTACGTCGCCCTGCCGACGTTGCGCAGATCGTGGACCTCGCCGGCATCCCGCCAGATCGGCTCGCCGATCTTTCCCTTGGGTCGCTCGATATCCCCGGTCAGCGCCGACTCCAGCTCGATGTCGCCTTCGGTCATCGGGATAATGACGTAGGGCAATTCGTGACGGTGCCAGCCCTTGCTCTTGCCAGGCTCGACGACGAAATCCCAGACCCGCACCAGCTCGTTTTCATACATCACGCGATCGCCGATCGGGCCGAGCTTTAGCTTACTGATGTCCATCCCCGCCATGTCGTTCTCCTGTCTGGTCGGCGACACGCGTCGCCGACGGTTGGGGTTGCATTTTCAGATCGGTATGGTCATCGCCTGATGCCGGTCGGCGCAATCCACCAGCATGACCCGCTTTAGCGCAATGCGGAATGATCCGTTCGCCCGGACGAGGTGATGAATTTGGCGTCCCGAATAGAGTCTCTGTTCTTCGCCTTGGTGCTCGACGCAAATGAAGGCCGCTTCTGCGGTGAATTGATCATTCGTTTCGCCGCGGACCACCTCGATGTTGCTGATGAGATGCGTGGTGCGCGGCATTGGCGTGAGCACGAGGGCGCGCGCTTCCAGGAGCCGTCGGACGCGGATCGCGAGAATGGCATGATCCTCGTAGATGATCGAGGCGACGCCTTTCGGATCTGTCTGTCCCGGCCGGCTTGGCATCCAATAGATGCCCTCAGGCGCATAAAGCGAAAGCCAGGATTCGAATTCGCCGGCGTCGAGCAGCTTCGCTTCGCGCAATAAGAACAATTCGACTTCACGCCGAGTCTCGTAAGGCAGCATCATGCGGTCATTGCGTCAGGTATTTGACCCAAGCGTCGAACTGCACCCGCATCGGCAACTCGCTAGCAGCGCCCCCCACACTGCCGTCACCGTTGCGCCGGTCATGATCGAGGCCGCGTGAGAAATTGAGCCATGGCCCGGCTTCCTTGATCAAACCCTGCTGGCAGCGTTCGAGCATCTCGACGTCGTCGGAAAAGATCATCGACGCCGGCGAGCCGATATTGGTGAGGAAGCGGATAGCGCGGTGAAAGATCTCCTCCGGTGCGCCTTTGAGGCGGAAGCAATGGATGCGGATCTGGGTGCGGTCCACAGCCAAGGGAAAGGTGACGCGCATGTGCTGTTGCTGCGCGTTGAGGACGAGGTTGGGATAAATGATGTTGTTGAACCGGTTCACGCCCAGGACAGCGGCCGCGCGTTCCGCGCCGAGCCTCGCAGCCAATGCCGCGCGGTACTGCACCGATGCCGCATCCTGCGGCTGGTTGGCAATGACCCCTTTCTTATAAAAGCTCGCCATGTAGGTGTGCCCGCCAGCCAGACCGTTGAGCTCTATGCCTTCCCATTCCGTGGTACCAAAACCGTTGGCGAGCAGCATCTCGCGCGTCTGATCCTGGTCGATAATCGAAGCATTTGCCGGTGCAGCACGCGCGGGCGCTACGGAGGAATTGTGTACGAAGCTCGGATGGAAAACATCGTTGGCATTCTCCATGTGCAGCTTCCAGTTGCCCTGATACTCCAGTGTGAAACTTGAGTCGGCGACCTCCACCTCGCCATCAGGCGCGCGATCGATGAGATTGTCGATCACCTCGGCCATGCTTCCGAGATGCTCAGCCAATGGCGGCGGGGCGTCGGATTGGTTGGCGAAAATGAAGCCGCGATAGCTCTGTACGTTCCTGACCCGCTGCATGTGGTTGAGCGGATCATCGAGGCGAAAGCTCGAAGGATAGCTTTGTGGGTGGGGAACGGCCGAGAGCATGCCGTCGGCACGGAAGGCCCAGGCGTGGTACGGACAGGTGAACAGCCGCGTGCTGCCGCGATCGACCATGCACAGCCGTGCGCCGCGGTGCGGACAGCGATTGTGTAGCACATGCACGCTGCCGTCTTGATGCCGTGTGACCAGCACCTCGTGCTTGCCGAGATGGGTGCGCACGAAATCACCCGGCTTTGGTACTTGGCTTTCATGGGCGACGTAGATCCAGAGCCGCCCGAAGATGCGCTCCTGCTCCAGCGCGAACACGTCCGGATCGGCGTAGGCCCGGCGATGGATGTAGTCGCCGCGCACAAGACCCAGTATGTCATCTCGGCTCAGGCCCTGCGCAGCGGTAGCCGTCATCGGAAGCTCCCAGGAAAACGCGGCGAGGATCGCGACGCCCTGCTCACGTACAGCCTGATTTTTTGCCTTTCAGCACTCTACAGTTGCATCGAGAGCCCGAACCAGCATCCGTCAGCATATCGTAGGCGCTAGACGCGTGCCAGATCGCCGCCGGTGGCGCGCTTATTGCTTTGCAAGATTGTCAGGCGGAACTAAACTCGAACAACAAGGGGCTTCTGAAAAATGTCCATCGTCGGTCCGTCATCGGCCGAGCTTGCCGAGATCGCGTCCGATCTTGGCTTCCACCTCGATGACGGCGACATCACTGTTTTTCGCGGGATGATGCGCGGCGCGCTCGATGCGTATGCCGCACTCGATCTTCTTCCCGACGCGTTGCCGCAACCGCGCTATGCGCGCTTGCCCGGATTCGTCCCAGCCATCGCCGACAATCCGTTCGGCGCTTTCGCACGAGTCACCGAAATTGCCGGCGCTGCAAGCGGCGCGCTCGCGGGAAAACGGATCGCGGTCAAGGACTGCATCTGCGTCGCCGGCGTGCCGACCATGAACGGCTCGGCGACATTCGAAGGCTACGTTCCCGAGATCGACGCCACCGTCGTTACGCGCGTGCTTGACGCCGGCGGCACAATCGTCGGCAAAGCCGCTAACGAGGATTTCTGTTTCTCCGGCGGCAGCCACACCAATGCGCGTTATCCGGTCGACAATCCACATCGGCCAGGCTTTACCGCCGGCGGCTCGTCCTCCGGGTCTGGCGCACTCGTCGGTGGTGGCTTCGTAGACATGGCGCTCGGTACGGATCAAGGCGGTTCGATTCGCATCCCGGCGTCATGCTGCAGCGTGGTCGGCATGAAAGCGACCTTTGGGCTCGTGCCGTGCACGGGTAATCTTGGGATGGAATACGGGCTCGACCACGTCGGGCCCCTTACTCGCACGGTCGCCGACAACGCTCTTCTTCTCGAAGTGATCGCCGGGCCCGACGGGCTCGATAGCCGGCAAGGCAACTGGGGCGGCTGCAAGGCCGATCACTACACCTCTGATCTCGATTCCGGCGCCCACGGTTTGCGCATCGGCATTCTCAAAGAGACATTCGACCTGCCGCAATCGGACGCACGCGTCGATGAGATGGTGCGCGATGCCGTCGGAGCCTTTGCCAAACTCGGGGCAGAAGTCGAGACAATCAGCGTACCTTTGCACCGTTACGGCGGCGCCATCTGGATGCCGCGCGCGGCGGAAGGTTGCCTAGCCACCATGTTCCACGGCAACGGCTTCGGCTTCGGGCCCAGCGGCGTCTACCTGCCGTCGGCGATGCAGCGCCAGGCAATGTGGCGCGGCCAGAGCGACCGCCTCGCCGACACGGTGAAGATTGGCATGCTGGTCGGCGAGTACATGTCACGCGCCTATGGTGGTCGCTATTACGGCCGCGCGCAAAATTTAGCCCGACTGCTCATCGACAGCTACGACCAGGCGCTATCGCGAGTGGATATTCTGGCGTCACCGACGGTGCCGTTTCCGCCGCCGCGACGACCAGCGCCGGACGCGTCGCGCGAGGAAGCGGTCAACACCGCCTTCGGCATGACCATCAACACTGCCACTTTCAACGTTACCGGCCACCCGTCGCTGAGCATGCCCTGCGGATGGATAGATGGGCTGCCGATCGGGCTAATGCTCACCGGGCGACGTTTCGACGAAAGACTGCTTTATCGCGCCGCGGCGGCTCTGGAAGAACACTTGGCAAATGTCGGGACGACAGCTTCCGAGGCGCGCGAGCGCTCCACGCAGCCAAAAGCATAAAAGACATGAAAGCAGTTCATCCAACCCTGGGAGATTGTAAATGATTGCAGTATCACGGCGTACCTTGTGTCAGGCGCTCGGTATCAGCGTCGCCGGCGCACCAGCTTGGCTTCGCTCCGCTTCCGTCCTGGCCGCCGATATGGACAAAGTCACCATTGGCTGGCCGACCGACGTGCCGTCATGGGATCCGGAGCAGCGCACGGTCCCTGACACACAGCCCATTTATAAGATGGTGTTTGATCAACCGCTCGATCAGGCGCCCGATTTGAAGATCATTCCGAAACTGGTGAAGACTTGGAAGCTCGCGCCGGACGCGTTGAGCCTTTCGCTCGACTTTCGCGACGACGTCAAATTCCACGATGGCACGCCGATGACCTCGGCCGACTTCAAGTATTCATTCTTCGACCGCGTCAAAGCCGGACATAAGATCGACGTGGCGCAAATCTGGGGCTTCGCGACCGACGTCGAGACGCCCTCGCCGACGCAGGCGGTGATGCACTTCAAGCTGCCATTCGCTACCTCGGCGATCTGGCTCGCCTTCCTGTGCAGCTACGTCGTTCCAAAGGCTTATATGGAGAAAGTTGGCGAAGAGGGCTTTGGCAAGGCTCCCATCGGAACCGGTCCGTACAAGCTCGCGGATTACGAAATAAACAGCCGGGCGGTGCTGGAGCGCAACGACGCCTATTGGGGTCCCAAGCCCAAGATGAAGACCGTCATCTTCCAGATCATCAAGGATCCGTCGGCGCGCGTCGCGGCGATTCAATCGGGTCAGGCCGATCTGGTATTGAACGTGCCGGTGCGCGAAGCCGAGCGCTTCAAAACCGACCCGAACTTCAAGTCCGAAATCGATCCGATCGAACGCGTCATCGTCATCCAAACGCGCGGTGACCTGGGCTTCGCCGACAAAAACGTACGGCTTGCCGCCCACCATGCAATCGATAAGGTCGCGCTGTCGAAGGCGTTCTACGGCGGCGCCGCGGTACCGTTGTCGGTGGTCGCGCCCCCGGACACGCCCGGCTACGTGCCGGATTATAATTTTGCTTACGATCCGGAATTGTCGAAAAAGCTATTGGCTGAATCCGGGTTCAGCACATCGAAGCCGGCGAAGATCAAGTTCGCCACAACCAACGGGCAGTTCCCGAGCGACTACGACATCGCGCGCGCCGTCGCGCAGATGTGGAAGAAAGTCGGGATCGATGCCGATATCGAGACCGTCGAATACGCGAAGTATTTCGAGCTAAATCGTGGCAATAAGCTTCCGGAGGCAACGCTCTATAGTTGGGACAACGCCACCGGCGATCCGGAGATGTTCACCGGCTACCTGCTCAATCCAAACCTGCCGTTCTCGGCGTGGAAGGAAAAGGAAATCGGCGAGGAGGTCGCCGCTCTATTCGCCATCGCCGACTACGACAAGCGCATCGCCGCTTACAAGGAAATCAATAAAAAGGCGGTTGAATATGGCGCGATCATGCCGCTGTTGCAGAGCGTCATCACGATCGTAAGCCGAAAGGACGTAACCTTCGAGCACTACCATAACGGCTGGATTCTCGCCGACACGATCACCAGAACCTGACGTCGCCCAACAATCGAGCGTCCGGCCTGCACGGGCCGGATGCTGCACAAAGCTCGACTGCCGCGAAGGCGAATCTGGAAGGTGAGCAATGCCGCAGGTCGAGCGGTCGTTCGTTTCCACCGAGTCCGGGCGTATTCATATCGCGGTGGCCGGCGCCGGGGCGCCGGTTTTATTGCTGCACCAGACGCCACGCTCCTGGGATGAGTTTCGCGACGTTCTGCCAATCCTTGGCCGGCACTACCGCGCCATCGCCATGGACACAGTCGGCTATGGCGATTCTGATCCGTTACCGCTGGGTCACGCCTCGATCGAAAATTGGGCAAGGGCCGCGCGTGCGCTGCTCCATGCGCTCGGCGTGACTCGCGCCGCAATCGTTGGCCATCACACTGGTGCCGCCATTGCGGTCGAAATGGCGGCTGCCTACCCGCGAGTGGTCGCCGCTTTGGTGTTGTCAGCCAGCCCCTATGTGGATGCCTCGCGGCGCGGCGCGGCGCAGAAGGAACATAAGGCCGTGGTTGACGAAGCTACGCCACGCCTGGATGGGAGTCACCTTGCGGAGCTCTGGTCGATGCGGCAGCCGTTTTATCCTGACAACCGCATAGATCTAATGGAGCGCTTCATGGTCGATGCGCTGAAAGCCGGAGAGCGTGCCGCAGAAGGCCACCGCATCGTCGATCGTTACGAGATGGAGAAGCGCCTCCCGCTCGTTGGATGCCCGACGCTGGTCATCGCGCCCACCGCGGACCCGCATGCCTACCCGCATGCCGGAAAAGTAGCCGCCGCGATAGCCGGCAGCGCGGTAGTCGAGATTGCGAACGGCATGGTGCCGCTGCCGGACCAGTTGCCTGTGGAGTTTTCGGCCGCCGTCCATCACTTTCTTGCCGCGCAGCCGCGCTGGACGAGCGTGGATGAGTGATCCGGCCCGAATTCGCCCGCGCCGTGATTCTTCGCCCTCGCATGATCATCTCCTTGGCGCGGGTCAACCCGGCGAGATGCGCAACGCGGACCGTGCCGCCGCTTCCCGGCGTCACGCCGAGATTGATTTCCGGCAAGGCAAGCATGCTGTTTTCGGTTGCGAGACGGAAATCGCAAGCGAGCGATAACTCGAACGAAACGCCCATCGCCCATTTCTCGATCGCCGCAATGACCGGCTTTTTCGCGCGCTCCGGAGCGGCGACGCTCCAGTGCAGGTCATGCATGCCGTCGCGTTCAACCTTCAGAAAGCCGGCGATATCGCCGCCTGAACTGTACAACCCATTCGCACCCCGGATCACGATCACGCGAACGTCAGGATCATTATCCATAGCGTGGATGATTGCAGCTATCTGCGAGCGGCCCTTAAAGCTGATCGTATTCATGGGAGGACGATCAAAAATGATAGCCGGCTTTCTTGCCGTCGTCCTTTTCCCAGCGCAGGCCGTCGAGATCCTGAGGGTAATCGGTCATTCGTCTTTCTCCGTTGAAGTCTGTTTTTTGTCCCGGCTTTTGCGATTCTGCGCCGTCGCCGAAATCGCCTCGACAATGCCGGTATAGCCGGTGCAGCGGCAGATGTGCCCAGATAGCATGTCGCGAATGTCACGCTCGCTCGCGTTGGCGTGTTCGCTCAGAAACTGCGTAGCGGATGCGAGGATTCCCGGCGTGCAGAACCCGCATTGCAGGGCGTGATGCTTGCGGAATGCCAATTGCAAATCGTTCAGCTCGCCATTGTCCCCGGCAAGCCCCTCGACGGTGGTCACGGTTGCGCCCTCGACTTGCGCAGCGAATATCAGACACGATCTGACCGCGCGCCCGTCGATCAGCACCGTGCATGCCCCGCAAATGCCGTGCTCGCAGCCCACATGCGTACCGTATTGCTTGAGAACATGCCGCAGCAGATCGGCAAGCTGCATACGGGCCTCGGCCTCGGCCTGCACCGGCTTTCCGTTCAGCGTAAAGTGGAGGGTCGTCTTGGCGCCGGCCTCGACCTCAAGCATAAGCGCGTGCCTTCTCGATCGATGCGATCATGGCCTTGCGCGCGAGCACGGTCGCGAGCGACCGCCGATAATTGGCAGAGGCGAGAAGATCGCTCCGAAAGTCGAGTTGCTTGCTAAGTTCCCGCGCGATCTCTTCAACCCAATTCGCGTTTGTCCCACTCGGTGCCGAAACTTCGACGACGTGTGGGACTTCACCGCAGCCGCCGAATCCGAGCCGCATGCGCCGGGCGCCCCGCTCGAATGCGCAGGCGACGGCGACGATAGCAAAATCGCCTTCGCGCACGGCAAATTCGAAGAAAGCAGCGTCCAGATCGGACGACGCGCGCGGCCAATGGAGCGCAGTGACCAATTCATCCCCGCCGCGGATTGTCACGAGTGCCGATCGGAAGAACTGCTTCGCCGCTACCCGGCGAACACGCCGCGCCGAGCGCAATTCGATTTCGCCGCCGAGCGTTGCGAGCACGAGCGGGATCTCTGCACTCGGATCGGCGTGCGCCACCGACCCGCCTAACGTTCCGCGATTACGGGTCTGGTAGTGGCCGACGTGAGGAAGAGCCTGGGCGAGCAACCCAACGTGGCGGCGGATAGCGCTGTTAGAAAGGGCATCAGCTTGTCGCACCATGGCCCCGGTGACAATGTCGGCGCCGCTTTCGATTTTGCTCAGTCCAATAATTCGATTGATATCAAGCACAATTGTCGGCGTGACGATGCGCATGTTGAGCATCGCGCCCAGCGATTGTCCGCCCGCCACCACGCGCACATCGTCGCCAAACTTCGCCAACACCGAGAGCGCCTCCTCGACCGAGTCGGCGCGCACATATTTGAACGGCGCCGGCTTCACGATCCGCCCCAGAACGCCTGCAACACGGCAAAAAAGCGCCGGACGCGCTGGAGAACCGTGCCACCCGGCTTTTCTCCCCGCACGTGCGCGCGCAACCGATCAAAGAAATCGGCGAGCACGACCTTGACGACGCCATCCAACATACGCTGGCCAAAAGTCGCGACCCGACCGCCGACATCGGCACCGTACTCATAGGTCAATTGTGTCACGCCGAGGTCCGCCTCCTCGAGCGTGACCAAAGCTTCGCCCCGTCCGAAGCCGAGTTTGCTTTCACCGCGTGCCGCCAATTTCAGACGTTCGGGCTCCTCGCGGTCGAAAATGCGTATCTGAACCTCGTACAACGCGCCGATGCCCGCAATGCTGACGCGAATTCGCGCGCGGAAAGTGTCGGGACTTGTCTGCTCGATGTTTTCGCAACCCGGGATAATGGCCCGCAGTTGGGTCGGATCGAGCAACGCATCCCAAACCCTCTGCGGCGCGACCTCGATTGCCACCGCCCCGCGACCGCGCAGAGCGCCGCTCAACTCGCGCCCCGTTTCGTCGTGAGGTACCGCTTTTGGCCGAGTCAACGTCAAATCAGGAGCACCACCGTGCAAGAGCTGCCACAATCGCCCCGGCAAAAACGGTGGCGTAAGGTCGCGCAAACCCGTTGCGTCGGCGATCGCATTCGCCATGGTGACGGGTGCGATCATGGAGCAACCGTCGCCCAGACCCTTGGCCCCCTGAATGGTGTTGGGGCTCGGCGTCGCATAATGAGCAATATCCAGATCGGGCAATTCCGGGGCGGTCGGGCACAGATAGTCCTGGAAAGTGCCGGACAGGAGCGTGCCGTCGGCGGCATAGGTCACCCGCTCCAGCATGGCCGCGCCAAAGCCATGCGCGAACCCGCCGCGTAGCTGGCCTTCCACCACCGCCGGATTGAGCAGCGTGCCGGCATCGTGCGCGCTGACATATCTATGCACGTGAACGCGGCCGGTCTCGGCGTTCACTTCCACGCCGGTCAGATCGCATTGAAAGCTATAGGTCAGCGACGAACGCATGCGATCATGTTCGTCGGGTACGGTCATGGTGTCCGGCGAAAACTCGGCGAGTTCCGAGATCGATCCGTCGACGCCCTCGGGCAAGTCGCCGGCATCCCAATGCAACTGCATGGCCAACCGGCGGATTGGAACAGATTCGTTGCCGGCACCGGGAGCGGACGCCGTTCCGTTAAGCAGCTGAACCATGCCGGGCTCGACACCGAAAGCCTTGGCCGCGGTGGCGCGCAGCTTTCGCGCCGCCATCCGCGCAGCTACGGCCACGGCAGAAACCACGACCGTGGAGAAACGATTGGAATAGTTTCCCGAGGTGATCGACCACGCGCCACCAAACGTATCCAAGTCGGTGATTACTTCGACATCTTCGGGATTGACGCCTACCTCGTCGGCAACGATTTGCGCCACTACGGTCCGGTGGCCCTGCCCATTGGGCAGACTATCCACATGAACGATGATCGCGCCGAGCGGATCCATGATGACTCGGGCACGGCCGGCGGCGCCTGATTTGGGAAGCTGCTTCGCGCGCTGCGCTTGCGTCAGCGCGAGATCGACATACGCCATGTTGGACGCCGACGTCTCAACCGCCAACGCCATGCCAATGCCGAACATTCTCCCTTCTTTACGCGCGCTTTCTCTTTGCGCCACCAGCTCCTTGTACCCTGCCCGCTCGAGCGCCAGCTCGATGCAGCGGCGATAGTCGCCGCTTTCCAAAACAGACCCTGCCGGCGTTTCGTACGGGAAGGTTTGAACAACGTTGCGAAGGCGTAGCTCGATCGGGTCGATACCGATTTCCTTTGCCGCAAGATCCATCATGCGTTCGAGCGGATAATAGAATTGCGGGCCACCGAAGCCACGATTGAGACCGCTCGGCACCTGGTTAGTGACGACGACTTTGTTCTCAACCGCGATATGGCGCACCCGATAGGGGCCACTCAATGTCGAATGCATACGATAGAGTGACGCCGGATCGGGTGGCCGCAGATAGGCGCCCACATTCTCAGTTTGCTTTAGCCGCAGCGCCAGAAGGCGTCCATTCTCATCGAAGGCTCCATCTATATGTGTAGCGCGCCCGGTCGCCGCCGACGACGCCGCCAGATGCTCGATGCGATCTTCGATCCATTTGACCGGCCGTCCCACTTTGCGCGCGGCCAAACCGATCAACACAATATAAGGATAGACCCCGTGCTTGATGCCGAAACTGCCGCCGCTTGACGGCGACGAAATCAGCCGCAGCTGATGTCCGCGCACGCGGAGCGCGTCGCACACCAGCGGATGCATGGCGTAAGGGCCCTGGAAATTCGACCAGACCGTGTAGCGCCCATTACCCGCATCGAAATCGGCAATGACGCCATAAGTTTCAATTGGTGTAGAATTGACCCGCGGATAGTCGACCCTGCATGAAACAACCTTCGCAGCTTTCGCAAACTCGCCTTCGGGATCGCCATACCGGAATGTGCGTTCATGCACGACGTTGCTGCCGAAATCGTCATGCAAGCGCGTTGAGCTCGGTGCGAGCGCATCCTCGATGGTGACGACCGCAGGCTTCGGATCGTAAACCACCTCGATCAGATCGACGGCATCCTCAGCAACATACCGGCTTTCGGCAACAACCACGGCAATCGGCTCGCCGAAATAGCGGGCGCGGCCGACCGCACACGGATAGTAGTGCAGCTTGCGGCTCACCATGTTGCCGATCGGATTGGACATGGCTGCCACATCGTCAGGTGTGAGAACACCGAAAACGCCCGGAAGCGCCAGCGCTGCCGCTATGTCTATCGAGCGAATATCGGCAGAGCCGTGCTGGCTGCGTAGGATTGCAGCATGGCAAAGACCCGCTGCCGGCTCCAGGTCGTCCATGAAACGGGCGCGACCGGTCAACAGCGCCGCGTCTTCGAAGCGCTCGAGGCTTTTACCGACCCACCTTTCCGACGCCGCCATCAATTCACTCCGGTCAATCGTCCTAGCCTAGGTAGGCCAGCCAAACCGCGGCGTCGCCACAAACCTCTTCCGGCGATCCGGTCGTCAGTACAGACCCGTTTCACGAGAACGGTCACACGATCGGCCAATTGAAAGACGACGTCCATGTCATGCTCGACCTGCTTTTCGGCACTCGCAGATTTTCCGCACTTTTACGCTACCGAGCGCCGCCAACTGCGCCTGACGCTCAAACCGCGATTTGACCTGGCAACCGCGTTCAATTATACGCGTTCAATTAAATGTCCGGACAAAGTAACAAAGAGAGAGGAAATATGAGCGAAGGCGGCAAGCGACGGATTCCCACGCCGACCGGGCGTTACTACGACGACTTTGCCGTCGGCGATATCTACGAACATCGGCCGGGCCGCACGATCACCGAAGCCGACAACATCAATTTCTCGCTGATGACCATGAACCAGCATCCCATGCATTGTGATGCAAATTTCGCCGCGAAGAGCGAGTTCAAGCGGCCGCTCGTCAACAGCGGACTGACGCTGGCGGTCGTGCTCGGCATGACCGTCAATGACGTGAGCCTGAAGGCCGTCGCCAATCTCGGCTGGAAGAATATCGACCTGACCGGACCGGTGTTCCCCGGCGACACCCTCTATGCGGAATCCGAAGTCCTGGAGAAACGCGAGTCGAAATCACGGCCGACGCAGGGCCTAGTGACGGTAGAGACGCGCGCCTTCAAACAGGACGGCAAACCAATAATGAATTTCGTGCGCACTGCGCTCGTACCGAAGCGCGGATACGGCGTAGGCGACTGAAACGAATAAAAACCCGAACGGCGGACACGCGACGGAACATGGGAGGAAAGATTGGACGCGAAACAATCCGTAAATGCCGGTGCGCGTCTCGACCGACTGCCGATCTCCCGCCTGCATTGGCGTATTCTCGGGTTAATTACCGCCGGCGCGACGCTCGACGCTTTTGATATTTACCTGGCGGGCGGCGTCGTCGCCGCAATGCTGAAGGAGGGTTTTGCCACGACGCAGCAGAGCGCGGTCTTCATCTCGACAACCTTCTTCGGGATGCTAATCGGCGCGGGCTTCGCCGGCTATCTCGGCGACCGAATGGGGCGCCGCTATTCCTATCAATTCAATCTCGCGGTCTTTGGCGTTGCCTCGCTTGCAGCTTGCTTTGCACCCAACATCACTGTTCTCACTGCCCTGCGCTTTATCATGGGCATCGGCATGGGCGCGGAACTTGTCGTGGCGGCGGGTACGCTGTGTGAGTTCGTTCCTCCGGCTTATCGCGGCCGCTGGATCTCAATGCTCGGCATCGTCACCAACGCCGGCCTGCTGCTGGCGTCCACAATCGGCTTTGTCGTCATTCCCAATCTTGGCTGGCGCTACATGTTCGCCATCGTCGGGGTTGGCGCCCTGGTCGTTTGGGTCCTACGAAAAAAGATGCCGGAGAGCCCGCGGTGGCTCGAAGCGGTCGGCCGGCTCGATGAGGCGGAGGCGACCTTGCGCGCCTTCGAGGAAGAAGTCGGCCGCGGCCGCGAGTTGCCGCCGCCGGCAATCGTGCGCCAGCGTCCCGTCGTCGAAGCACCGTTTGCCGCAATGTTTCAGTCGGGCATGATTGGTCGTACCATTACCGCGGCTCTGACCGTCATGGCCGTCAATGTCTCCGTGTACGGTTTTGTCGCGTGGCTGCCGACATTCATGCTCAAGCAGGGCATGACAATTGTGCAGTCGCTCGGCTTCACGACGCTCATGTCATTCGGCAGCGTCGCCGGTGCTTTGGTCGGAATGGCGGTCGGCGACAGGTTCTCGCGCCCGAAATCGCTACTCGCAACATGCGTCGCGATCGCCGCACTCGGGCTCCTCTATCCCACTTTGCGCGATCCGACCGGAGTCACGATCGCCGGCTTCGCACTGGTGACCTCGATTTACACCCTGGTCACGCTCGGGCTCTACGCCTACGTGCCCGAATTATTCCCGACCGAATATCGGTTGCGTGGCACCGGCGTGGCCGGCGTCTGCGGCCGCGCCGCCTCCATTACCACGCCATATCTCACGGTGTACCTGTTTGAGAACTTCGGCCTGCGCGGGGTCCTGTGGATGGTGATTGTCATGCTTGCGGCGCTAAGCGCCGCAATCCTGACCTTACGCGTCGAGACGGCGAAAATGTCGCTCGACGACAACTTCGCTCTTGCCGGCGGCGACGGATCAGATGCCATCGCCCACGATCAGAGAATCTAGAGAGGAAACGCTCATGAATGTCATCGACAAATCGATCCACGTTGATCGGCAAAAGGCCATTTCCGACCAACTCGCCTCTTTTGCGCTCGACCTCACCTTCGACGCGATCCCTGAAAAGATTCGGCAGCGTTCAAAATATCTCATACTCGACGCCGTCGGCATCGCTTATGCGTCGCAGGGCTTTCAATTCGCCGGCGCAACGATGGAGGCAATGACGAGTCTTGGGGCCGGCGGGTCACCCGTAATCGGCTACGGCCGCAAGCTCAGCCCGCGCGACGCGGCGCTTGTCAACGGCGTGTTGGCGCACGGCCTCGACTACGACGACACCCATTCGCCCGGCGTCATCCATGCTACGGTTTCGAGCTTGCCGCTGGTGCTGGCGCTGGGTGATGAGTTGAAGATTTCCGGCCGCGATTTTCTCACAGCCTATGTCGCGGCAATGGAGACCTCGACGCGGCTCGCATCGGTCGCCAAAGGCGCCTTCCACCAGGTCGGCTTTCATCCGACAGGTCTCATTGGCATTTTCGGTTGCACGCTCGCCGCCTCGCGGCTTCTTGGCCTTGGCCGCGAACAGGCGGCGATGGCGCAAGGCGTCGCCCTGTCCATGGCGGCCGGCAGCCTCGAATTTCTAAACGACGGCGCCTGGACGAAGCGCATGCATCCGGGCTGGGCGGCCTCGAGCGCGATTACGGCGGCAACGTTAGCCAAGCATGGCTTTATTGGGCCGCGCGCGACCTACGAGGGACGGTTCGGCCTGTTCGCCTCTCATCTCGGCACGCACATGGCAGGCGCAGACCTCGCGCTTGCGACCAAAAATCTTGGCAAATCGTGGGAGATCGACGAAGTCGCGATCAAACCGATCCCGGCCTGCCACTTCGCTCATGCATCTGCCGATGCGGCCGTCGCGCTAAGCAAATCGGTGAAGCCCGGCGATATTCGCTCGGTCGAGGTTCTGGTGCCGGCAGAGGTCATCAAAACCGTATGCGAGCCAGTAGAGAACAAGCGCACGCCAGCCAATAGTTACGACGCTCAATTCTCCATTCCCTACATCGTTGCGACGGGACTGCTGCGAGGGCGATTCACGCTCGACGAACTGGAAGACAAGGCAATCGGCGACCGCGAGGTTCTCGCGCTCGCCCGGCGCATCAATTACGCCGCCGATCCCGCCTCCACCTTCCCCAAGCATTACACGGGCGAGGTGATCGTCACGCTGAACGACGGCCGGCAGATGCGCCATCGCGAGGGCATCAATCGCGGTTGCTCCGACCGGCCGCTGTCAAACGCCGAGATCGAGTCAAAATATTTCGACAATGCGTGCCGCTTGCTGACGCGCGAACGCGCAGAACGGGTGCGCGACGCCGTTGTCGGAATTGATCGCGGATCTACGTCGATGCTCGGCGACGTGCTGGCGCAGACCGCAGCCTAAGGAGAAAAAAATGAATATCGCGGTGACCGCGGAGCGGCAAAGCGAAGAGAACATGATTCTCGACGCCGTCGACAAGTTTCTAGAGACGGATGTCAGGCCCTACGCGCACGACCTTGAGGCGCGGGACGAATACCCCACGGAGATCGTCGAAAAGATGAAGGCCATGGGTCTGTTCGGCTGCCTGATCGAGCCAGAATACGGTGGGCTCGGCTTATCTTCCACGATCTACGCCAAGATCATTGAGCACATATCGGCAGTCTGGATGTCAGTCGCCGGCGTGCTCAACTCGCACGTCATTATGGCGAGCGCGGTGCAGCGAAATGGCACCGCGAAACAGAAGGAACATTACCTTCCGCTCTTCGCTACAGCGGAATTGCGCGGCGGTATCGCGCTGACCGAGCCCGATTGCGGGACTGACCTTCAGGCAATCCGTACGGTCGCAAAGCGCGACGGCAACGATTACGTCGTCAACGGCGCGAAGACTTGGATCACCAATTCCTACTATGGCAATTGCTTTGCGCTCCTGGTGAAGACCGATCCTACGGCTGAACCACGTCACAAAGGCATGAGCCTGCTCATCGCTGAAAAGGGAGACGGGTTCAACGTCACCCGCAAATTGCCCAAGCTCGGCTATCGCGGCATTGATACCTGCGAAATCTTTTTTGAAAACTATCACGTTCCCGTCGATCGACTCATCGGCGGCGTCGAAGGCCGAGGTCTTAAACACATTCTGAACGGTCTGGAGCTTGGCCGCATCAATGTAGCGGCACGCGGCGTGGGCGTGGCGGATGCGGCGCTGCGCGAGTCCTTGGCCTATGCGCAAACACGGAAGACGTTCGGCAAGCCGATCTGCGAACACCAGGCGATCCAATTGAAGCTTGCGGAAATGGCAACGCGCGTGGAGGCGGCAAGGCTTCTGACGTATCGCGCCGCCGAAGCGTTCGACCGCCGGGAGCGCTGCGACATGGAGGCGGGCATGGCGAAATATTTCGCCACCGAGGCTGCGCTGGAGAATGCGACCGAAGCTATGCGCATCCACGGCGCCTATGGCTATTCTAAGGAGTTCAACATCGAGCGGCTCTATCGCGACGCACCTCTCCTAGCCATCGGCGAGGGCACGAACGAATTGCAGCGCATCATCATCGCGCGCCAGCTGGTAGCGAGGAACCCGGTATGAGCGGACATCTGCCTCTCGCGGGCATTCGTATCCTGGCAGTTGAGCAATATGGCGCCGGGCCATTCGGCACCCAGCATCTCGCTGATCTCGGAGCCGAAGTCGTCAAGATCGAGAACCCTCGTGAAGGCGGCGACATTGGCCGGCAAATCGGCCCGCATTTCTTCAGCGAGAACGACAGTCATTTCTACGAGGCGTTCAACCGCAATAAAAAATCGATTGCGCTCGACCTCAAACAACCAGAAGGCAAAAAGGTCTTCCTCGATCTTGTGCAGACCGCAGACGCCACACTCGACAATCTGCGTGGCGATTTGGCGGTCAAACTTGGCCTCGATTACGCAAATCTGTCTCCGGTCAATCCGAAGATCGTCTGCGTGCACCTGTCTGCTTATGGACGCACCGGCTCGCGCGCCTCGTGGCCCGGCTACGATTATCTGATGCAGGCGGAAGCCGGCTATCTTTCGCTGACGGGCGAACCGGACGGACCGCCTTCGCGCGCGGGCCTCTCGGTAGTCGATCTGTCGACCGGCACAACAGCTGCCATGGCGCTACTTGCCGGCGTCATTGATGCAATGAAGACCGGCAAGGGGCGCGATCTTGACGTCAGCCTCTACGACACGGCACTGCATCAGGTGCTTTATCTCGGTACCTGGTATCTGAACGGGAGCCATGTGACCGGCCGTGAGCCCCGATCAAGCCATCCGTCATTGACGCCAAGCCAACTCTACAAGACCAAAGACGGCTGGATTTTCATCATGTGCCAAAAGGAAAAGTTCTGGCGCATTCTGTGCGAGGGGCTCGGACGTCCCGATTGGATTGTGGACCCCGATTTCGCGACCTTCGCCGCGCGTTTGAAGAACCGAGCGCGGGTCACCGCCGCGCTCGATGAAGCCTTTTCGGCGAAGACAACGAACGAGTGGATGAAGGAGATTGCAGGGCGCGTGCCGGCAGCGCCGGTTTTTGATGTTGCGCAGGCGCTCGACAACGATTTCGCGCGCGAACAGGGACGCATCGTTGAATTCCATCATCCTGTCCATGGAGCGATCAAGGGAATCGCATCGCCGGTTCGCGTTTCGGGCGCTGCACTGCCGACTGAGGCCGCTCCCACACTTGGGCGGGATACCGATGACCTTCTAGCCGGCATCGGCTATTCAGCGGAACGGCTCGCCGGTCTTCGCAACACAGGAACAATCGGCTGAACGGAGGGCGATGAAGGATGTCGGGATCGCCGCAACCACGCTACCGACAGGTCGCGCAAACTCTCATTAATGAAATCCAGGCCGGCAACTACCCGGTCGGCGATCTCATGCCGACCGAGATGGCGCTGTGCCAGCAGTTCGGTGCGAGCCGTTTCACGGTACGCCAGGCGATCATGCAACTCGTTGAACTCGGGCTTGTCAATCGGCAGGCCGGCGTTGGCACGAAGGTGCTCGGACGCGAACCGAAATCGAACTACCGGCAGGTGATGCAGGGCATTTCCGACCTCCGGCAATACACGGCCGATACCGAGCTGGAAATACACGATCAGCGGATGGTGACGGTGCGCGGAGATCTGTGCTCAACGTTGGAAGCTTCCGAAGGCGAAAGCTGGTTGCGCATCGAGGGGATACGCCGGGTCGGCGACCGTAAGGCGCCGCCGATCTGCCTCACTGAAATTTACATCCACCCTGCTTTCCGAGCCGTGCGCGACCTTGGCGGCCGATCGACCGTGCCGATTTACGTGCGGATCGAGGAACAGTTCGGCGAACAGGTGAGCGAAATGCAGCAGCAGATCAGGGCAGCAGCGCTGACCAAGAGAACCGCCGGACTACTCGGCGCAAGGCCTGGAGGAGCAGCGCTCATTGTTAACCGCTCGTACCGCAACCAGCGCGGGGAATTGATCGAAGTCGCGCTCTCGACCCATCCGGCAGACCGGTTCAGCTATTCGCAGACTTTCCTCCGCGATTGGCGCGGCGCCGCGCCGCAAGGAAATGGAAATGACCGCTGAGCGCAGCTTCCTCTTCGTGCCGGGAGACCGGCCTGAAAGATTCCGCAAGGCGCTTTCTTCCGGCGCCGACCGCGTCATCATCGATCTGGAAGATGCTGTGGCACCGGACGCCAAAGTAGTCGCACGTGAAAATCTCGTGCGCTGGCTGGGGAGCGCCGACGCGCGCGACATCTTCGTACGCATCAATGCTGCGACGACTCCCTGGCACGACGACGACATCAGCGCACTCGTACCGGCGCCGCGTGTCATCGGACTGATGCTGCCGAAAGCCGAAGATGCGAATGCCATCGCCGGGGTGCGCGCAAAAATGCGGATGGACGTACGGCTGTTCGGGTTGATCGAGACGGTGAAAGGTTTCGCCGGATTGCGCGCCGTGGCGCAAGCGAAAGGCTTGAGCCGACTCGCGTTCGGATCCGTGGATTTCTGCCTCGAAACTGGCATCGAAGGCCTGGGCGCCGAGCTCGATTTTGTCAGGGCCCAACTCACCATCGAAAGCTGCCTGGCGGGTCTAGCCGCGCCGCTCGAGGGCGTGACTGTCGACATCAAGTCGTCCGATACGCTTGAAGCGGATGTAATTCGCGCGAAGAGTTTCGGTTTCGGCGGCAAACTGTGCATTCACCCGGCACAAGTCGAGGCGATCAACCGCGGCTTTGCGCCGAGCGCGGCACAGGTAGAATGGGCACAGCGGGTCATCGCGGCAGCCCGGACCGGCATCGGCGCAGTCGCACTCGATGGCAAGCTGGTGGATCGGCCAGTGGTCCTTCAGGCAGAGAAAATTCTGGCGAGCGGTCCCGGTTAGCCGCTTGGCCGCGCTTCAGCTTCGCTTGGCTCCAGCGACGAGCGCGCGGCGCAATCTCTCCCGGACCGCTTCTGCTTCTTCCGGGGTCCACCGGCGAAAGCCCTTCCCCGTCTTCATTCCGAGTTCGCCCCTCTCGACGAGCCCGTTGAGGTAAGGATGCGTCGCCGATGCGACATCGAGAGCCGGGATCAGAGTGTCGTGGATGTTCTTCGTCAGATCGAGGCCGACGAGATCAGATTGTTCCATGGGGCCAAGCACGCCGAGCCGCGCACCGAAGCCTCGCTTTACCACTTCATCGATGGTTTCCGCATCACAGACGCCTGATGCCACGAGCGCAATCGCCTCGCGTTTCATTGCATGTTGCAAGCGATTGCCGATGAAGCCCGGAATATCGCGATGCACTAGTACGGGGTGGCGACCGGCGCTCCGCAGCGCACCCGCTAGCCGATCGGCCGAGGGCCGGTTCTCAAGCCCCATCAGCACGATCTCGACCAGCGGCACCAGATGCGGCGGATTCCAGAAGTGCGAGCCGAGCATGCGATGCTTGGTTTTGAGACCCTCCGAAATGCGCGTGATCGGCAGTGCGGACGCGTTACTGGCGAGGATCGCGTCTGCCGGCGCGACCCGCTCGAGTTCGGCGAAGATCGCTCGCTTGAGCGGCAATTGTTCGAGCGCAGCTTCAATGACGATTCCGGCATCATTCGCCGCCCAGGCTATCGATTCGCCCGCGGTTACGCGATCGGCGATCGCTTGATCTGTGCCAAGCAAATCGCAAATGTCACGAAGCCGCTGGTGCAGCGTCTCGCGTGCCGCTGCAAGCGGATCCTGCACGCGTACTTCGCGACCGCTCGCCGCAAACAAATAAGCAATGCCGTGGCCCATCAGGCCGGCGCCGATTACCGCGANTCGGGGCTTTTCCATGCGGGCTAACCGGCGGTGAATCCGCCGTCGACATACATGATTTGCCCGGTGCAGAAATCCGATGCCGGCGAGAGCAAATAAATCGCCATACCGACCAAATCCTCGGCCTCACCGAGCCGGCCAAGCGGAATCCGCGACAGCGTTCGGGTACGCGTAGCCTTCCCGACCTCGCTGTCCTCCCACATCCACTCGGTGAGCTTCGAACGGAAGGTGGTCGGCGCGATGGCGTTGACCGTGGTGCCGTATTTCGCCCATTCGGTGGCGAGTACGCGCGTCAAGCCGTCAGTCGCGCCTTTGGAACTGCAGTATGCGGTATAGCCGGAAAAATTACCGTGCCGGCCGCGGGTCGAAGACATCAAGACAACTTTGCCTTTGATGCCTTCCTTGATCCAATAGCTGCCAACCGCTTTCGCCATCAGCCAAGGCCCGCGGACGTTGGCATCCATGACCCGCTGCCATTCTTCATAGGATTGCTTTTCGATGAAGCCCGCTTTGTTGGTGCCCGACGCGACGACTAGCCGATCAACCCGGCCGTAGGCGTCGAGCGCCGCCTGTAGGATGGCCTCGGCGTCTTCTAAACTATCCGGCCGTCGAACAATGTTTTCGACGTTGCCACCTGCTTCCCTCACGTCTTCGACTACCGTGTCCAATTCCTCGGCCGAACCGGAGGCGAGCAAAAGCTTCGCGCCCAGCGAACCAAGCGCGACCGCGCAAGCGTGACCAAAGGAGCCGGACGCCCCCGTAATAATCACGGCCTTGTCACGCACATCGAAAAGCGACAGCGGATTGCGCAATCTCTCGCTGATCATCCGACGCGCCTCATTTACCGGCCTCGATGCGGAAGCTCTGTTCCGGATCGAGGATGGCGACCACACGCACGCCACACCCCTCGCCTTCCGGCCAGCGCCAGGGAAACGCCATGAATGTGCAACGCTTGCCGGTGATCGCATCGAGATCGCCGTTGATGTTCTCGATGCCGGGAATTCCGCCCTTGCACATCATGATTTTGTGCGCGGGTTCCCAATGCGGGAAATCCTTCATCGCGTCGCGGCCGGTCTCTTGCCGGTACTCATCAAGCAAATGCGGGTGCGACGGCCCCGGCCCATGATCAATGAGCTTCGTCCCCAGCGGGTGATCAAGCGCCTGGACATCGACGCCGACCATCTTCACCTGTTTTTCTACCAGCCACTCGGCGGCTTCCTTATAGAGGCCGGGCGAGTAGGCATAATACTCGTCGGTATCGGCGAGCTTGTGATGCGTACCGGTATTGATCATGACAATGTCGTTCTTACGGATTTTAGGTGACGCTTTTTCCAAATCGTCCGGCGTGATAACACCCCATTTTCCTTTGGGAATCGAAATTGCAACGCCGGTACCGAAAAAACGCCACAACGGATAGCCGGTGATGGACGGCATGTTCTCGGTAACATGCAGTGGCGCGTCCATATGGGTGCCGCGATGCATAATGCCCTCAAACTCGGTGACGTAGACACCGTCAAGCGCGTGAAATTGCAACGTCAGAACATTGATGCCGGGCGCCGAAGGCCATTGGGGAATGNCGTGTCCCCAGCGCGCGCTGAGATTGTAGAGTTTGAGGCCGCGGGTATTGTTTTTGTTCGCCATCGACTTCGTCCTTACTCGCGGCCACCCGTTAAGCGGCATCACCCGACTCAAGCCGAAAAGTGCCGGATGGGTCGAGAATAGCGGTCACGCGGACGACGCACGCATCTCCTTCCGGCCAGTTCCACGGATATGCCTGGAAGGTGCAGCGTTTGCCGAGAAGCGCATCGACTTCGGCGCCGACATTCTCGATCGTCGGTATGCCGGCGCTCAGCAGTATCCGATGCGCCGGATTCCATTCTGGAAATTCATTCTTCGGATCGCGGCCGGTCACGGTTTGATAAGCCTTCGGTAATCGCCGCATTTGCGGACCGTTACGCTGCGGGCCGAGCGACGTCGCGAGCGGATGATCGACCTGCGGCGTATCGACCGCCACGAGCTTGACACGCTTGTCGACAAGCCACTGCGCCGCTTCCTTCGATAGTCCGGGCGAGTTGCCGAAATAGTCGATACTGTCGCTGTAACGACGGTGCCAGCCCGTCACGATAACGACGATGTCCTCATCCTCGATAATGGGCGCTGTACCTTCTAGGTCGTCGGCCGTAACAAGTTCCCATTGCTCTTTGGGAATTGACACAACGACGCCTGACCCGAAGAACCGATCAAGCGCAATTTCGCCGACGCCTGCTCCGCGCTGGATAAGATGGAGGGGCGCGTTCACGTGCGTGCCACTATGCATCACCATGCGAACTCGCGTTGCCATGACGCCATTCTTGGCGTGAGTACTCGAGCGATGAAGCTTTACGTCTTCGAAACCAGGCAGCGTCGGCGCATCGTGGCCCCATTCGTGACTTAGCTCATAAAACACGAGTCCGGTTGCGGGCTCCGTTACGCCAGGCATGACCGCCTCTTTTGCGCTCGCCCTTTATGGCGATACGCGGATTGGGGGTAAAGCAATCTGTCTGTCCTCCGAAAACGCAGCCAATTCATAGTCGGTGCCGCCGCATACGCCAATGGTATGCCCCGCAAATCGGACGCCGATAACTCGAGATTACGCTGACAATGCCGCGCGTATCCTTGACTTGAAAGCCTCGAGCATTCGCGACGGCCGGTTTGTGCGCAAATACGCAAGACCCGCCTCCGCCTCCCAAAAAGTCCCTTCGTGCGGAATCGTAACGAGACCGAAACGCGCGGCATAATCGACCATAACAGTCGAGAACAATCCGAGAAAATCACTTCCCTCCAACACGCGAAGCATGCCAATCGCACTCGCCTCGATAGCGATNTGCGGCGGCTCACGTCCATTGGCCACCAGATAGGAACCGATGCGGCCGGTGCCGACGCTGTCATTAGCNAGCACGACCCACGGAAAGCGGTCCAAATCTTCCGCCTTCACAACGCCCTTTCCCGCGAGTGGATGCTTTGCTCGAGCCACTAANGNATGGCGGACNCCGACCAGCGGCTCCTTGACCANTTCCGGCTGTGACGGGAAGGAGAGCGTCACGCAGGCGAGATCAATTTCACCTGTCATAAGCGCCGGCACGACACTGTCGATGGCGCCTTCGGTCACGCGAACTTTGACCTTGGGAAACTGGTGATGAAACGCTGTGAGGATGTCGGGCAGGATCACCGTCACCCACATCGGCCCCGCGGCAATGCGCAGTGTTCCAGTCAAGCCTTGTTCGAGCGCGCTGATCTCGGACATCGCGTGGCGGTATTCGAGTTCCATCAGCTTGACCCGCCGCGCCAACACCTCTCCCGGTTTGGTCAGCACGACGCCGGTTGGTAGCCGCTCGAACAGGGGGACGCCGATCGTCGTTTCCAACTGGCGAATACTGCGGGTCAGCGCAGGCTGGCTAATATTGAGCGCCTCGGCCGCCGCGGTAATGTTGCGCTTTTCGACCACCCCGAGAAAATGCCGCAATAACCGCGAATGCATCGACCGATTACTTTCCCGGCACGAAACTGGCCAAAAATCGGCCCCACCATAACGCCAAGGTATGGCGAAGCCAATCTGGGCCGATCAGGTCCGCGGTCACTTAGCCAGGTGCGCGAACGGGCTTTGTGCGCAAGGACGCATCGCGCACAAGCCGGCGGGCAAGCGGAAAGAGCTGCCAACCGAACCGGTCGGCGATAGCCCCAAATACCTTTCGGCGCTTTCAGCATGACACCAATGGCGACAACGCCGAGAATGATCAGGTAAGCGCTCGCGAGGTCGGCAAGGAATTCACGTAGTACAAAATAAATAACAGTGCCGAGGATCCTTTCGCCTGGGCAATCAAGCCTGAGGAGCGCACCCGCCTTTGGCAGGCACGCCACAACGCCTATTGGGCGAGCCGAGCGCTGCGGCCTACGGCCAAAGGCATTTCGACTGATGTCTGCGTGCCGATTTCGGAGCTCGCGGTCTGCGTTGCCAAAACCAAAGCGGATATCGCCGCGAGCGGGCTCGTCGCACCGATCGTCGGGCACGTCGGCGATGGTAATTTTCACGTCATGCCGCTGATTGACTTCAACGACCCGGCCGAAGTCGAGCGCGGCTACGCCTTTATCGACCGGCTGGTGCAACGGGCGCTTGCGCATGGCCGCACCTCGACCGGCGAACACGGCATCGGACAATCAAACCGGAAATACATGAATCTCGAGCACGATCGGGCAGCGCTGGGATTGATGCGCGCCGTTAAGCAAGCTATCGATCCCGACAACATCATGAATCCGGGCAAAATGCTGCCCGAGCCTTGAGGATGAAGTCGCATCGGCGACGCGACGAATCGCAAGATTTAACGTCATTTGGTTACGGCAGCATGAAGCGGCCGAAGTACGAGGTAAGTTCCATGTAGGCGTTAAGTGGAAGGACGTTCGCGACATATTGATCCGGCCGCACGACAATCATGCATCCCACCGCCCGATCAATGCCGCGCATGGCGAAGATGTCGCCGCCTTCAGCATCCGCACAAAATATCTTCTCGTAATCCCGCAATCCGTAACGTCCCTTGTGCGGCAAAAGCAAAGGGGGCATAGCCTCAATGGCGAGTTGACGGTAAGCCTGCTGGAAGATCGCGCGCACATCGATTACGGCATCGATGTCCTCTTCGCGGCGGGTATATTTCCGGATCGGAGAGTTATCATCCTCGGCGAGAAACTCGCACAATTGACGAATGGCGGACCCCGCAGTTCCTCCATCGTCCATCCCAGCGAAGGCAAAGATGCGAAAGCGGCCGTCTGCTTTGATGACGTGACCCAGGTGTACGGGTTTGGCGTCAGCGAGCCGGATGACAGGTGCGGAATGAAAACGCTTTCCGACAATGATACCCTTCGCGAGGTTCTGATAAGTGTCTTCGCCGGTAACGAGCGAGCGACGATAGTGCGTCGCCGTTCCGGCCGTGTATCGCCCGGTTCTGACGAAATAGCTCTGGATCTTGGCCGGATCGGGCCCTGAATTGTCGCCGTTGGTCGACGCAAGAAGCGACGCCCATTGACGATCAAAGTCTATGAGCTCCTTGGCGATCGTCCGCCGCTCCGCCGAGTACGTGTGCAACAAGGATGGCTGACAGCGTCCGCGCAGTACCGCAGCGAGCTTCCATCCGAGATTAAAAGTGTCTTGCATGGAGACATTCATGCCCTGGCCGGCTTTCGGACTATGCGTGTGGCAAGCGTCACCGGCGATGAACACGCTCGGGAGCCGATCGGCCATTTCCGCTTCCGGAACGTCGTCAAATTTGTCGGTCAGCCGCTGGCCAATTTCATAAACCGACCACCAAGGGACTTCCTTCGCGTCGAGCTTGTAAGGATGGAAAATTCGCTGCGCTTTCGCAATTAGCTGGTCGAGCGTGATATTGCGGCTCGCGACCCGCTCGCCGACATCAAGTTCGGCGAGTTCAACGTAAAGGCGAAACAGATAACCGCCTTCTCGCGGAATAATAATAATNGTGCCATCGTTGGCGGACTGGATGAATGACTTGCAGCGAACATCCGGGAAGTCGGTAACGGCCAGAACATCCATCACCCCCCAGGCGTGATTTGCGGAATCGCCGCGGAGTTCGCGCCCTATGGCGGCGCGAACAATACTACGCGCGCCGTCGCAACCGACCACGTAGCGAGCTTTGACCCTCTCGGTCTGTTCTTGGTGCTGAGATTCGATCCGCTGAAGGGAGACGGTCACCCGCAGCGTCAAGTCATCATTGCCGTCTGCCGCAGGCTCAACGGCAATGACACTCCGTCCGTAATACGGTTCCAGTTTGGTAGCTGATCTGCGCATCGCATCGAGATAAAAGTCATGCACGCGCGCTTGATTCAAAACGACGTGCGGGAATTCTGATAGCCCGTCTTCGACATCCTTAACCCAACCGCTGCGGACGACATTTGCGGGTTGCGTATCGTCCGGCTTCCAGAACGTCGTCTCGTTGATCCAGCAAGACTCCTTCAACACTCGCTCGACAAAGCCAAACGCGTGGAACATTTCCATGGTGCGGCAAGCGATGCCGTCTGCTTGGCCGAGCTGCATTCGCTCCGTCTTCTGCTCGACGATGCAGGTCTTGATGTCGGGAAATTCCGCCAATTGCGTTGCCAGCGTCAGCCCTGCGGGTCCGCAACCAACAATCAGTACGTCAACCTGCTCAGGAACCGAACCTTGTGCACCCGAGACCGGATATCGCTCCGATTGGTCGAAGATCTCGGGGTCGCCCCCCTCAAAACCATTCAAGTGGAATTGCATGATTGTGTTCGAATTCTTGAGTGCCGGGCGNGCGCGAGATGCGCAAGCGGGTGATTATCATACAAATAAAGCGCGCCTAGGCGAATCGGGCAATGACGTCATAGGACTGCGNCAGCGGCTCCAGCGCCTCTTTCAACTTTTGGATCGCTGCCGCGTTCCCGGTCAGAACTTCGACCCGCACGACGGTGTTCAATTTCTCGTCTTTTGCAACCGCCACAATGGGAGCGATCGTGGCGCCGAAGATGCGCTCAACCTCGATTCGCACCTTCTCGACCACGGCGCGGTCCCTGAGATCGTTCTTCACGATCTTGCCTACCGCCGTGACCGGTAAAGCATCGAGCAAGACGACGCGTTTCGGCTTTGCCGGAGGCTCGGCAACGTGCTCCTCGAGGTAGCGTTGAAGCAGGCAGACATCGAGTTGCACCCCGGGCGCGGCAACGGCGTAGAGGATTGGTACTTCGCCCGCATAGGCATCGGGCATCCCGACGGCCGCGCTGATTCGAACGCCAGGAAAAGCGTTGGCGACATCCTCAATGTCGGCGGGATTGATGTTGTGGCCGCTTTTAACGATCAGATCCTTCGCACGGCCTGTCAAAACCAGCCGCTGGTCATCGGTCAAATAACCGACATCGCCGGTATTGAGCCAACCGTCTGGGAGCAAGATTTCCTGATCGTGCTTCGGGTCGACATAGCCCGGGAACACTTGTGGCCCCTTGACGAGAACGATGCCGCTCGTCTGCGGAGGGCAAACCTCGCCGCTTTTACCGGGATCGAGGCTGACGATCCGGGTCCGCGCGAACGGCGCCCGAAATCCGACGCTCCCCTGAACGGGCGTCCCGCGGCCGGGATTGAACGCGATCGCAGCCGCGGTCTCGGTCATCCCATAGGTCTCGTAGAGCTTGATTCCCGTCTGCTCAAAAAAACGCTCGGTCACGGCCCTCGGACAGACCGCCCCGCCGGTCAGCCCCATGCGAACGGATGTAATATCTGCGTTGCCAATCGGTATTTCGGTCAAGGCCGTGATCGATGTCGGAACGCCGCCGACGATCGTAACACGGCACGCTTCCACCAGTTTCCAGTATGTCCGGATCGCCTCGCGGTCTCGCAGACCATGCGGCGAAGGAAAGATTACATGACCGCCTGCCGCCAAAACCGAAAGTCCGACCGTCATGGTTCCCCCCACATGAAAAAGGGGGAACCCGTTGATCACCACATCGTTCTCGTTCAGGCCATGCACCTGCGAGAAACTCCAGGCTGCGTGAATTTGATTGCCATGCGTCAAGCGGACGAGCTTGGGGCGCCCCGTTGTGCCGCCCGTATGGAAAAGCGCGCAGACGGTTTCTCTCGACGACCGCAACTCGAATTCCAATCTATTATCACTGTGTTCGCCGGCCGCTTCCGCGAACTCGATCATCGATCCATCGGCCGGCGGCGGTTTCCCGAGTACGACGATCCTCTTCAGCGATTTTGATCGTTCGACGACTGTTTGAGCTTTTTGCCAACTGGCCGCGTCGATATCCGGCGGGGATAGGACAAGAACGGACGCATTCTCGGCGGCGAGCAAATCGGCGATTACGTCAGGGCTGAGAAGGTAATTGATCGTGCTGGCGACGCCAGCAGTCTGCGCGCCAAGGAGCGCTTCCATCATTCCTTCGACAATTGGACCGAGGAAAGCGATCGTGCCCCCGTCCGACCCTTGCACAAGGTCATCAAAGAAATTTGCCGCGCGGATGACCCTCTTATACAGATCGCTATGCGAGATCGTTGAAGAGCGGCCGGAGAATCCTCCCCGTGAAACAGTCGTGATTGCGGGCCGATCCGGATGAGCGTGTGCAGTTGCGCGCAGCAGGTCAATCAGCGTTCTGGCCGGGATGAGCTCGTCGTAGGAGCGGCCTTCCAGCGCCTCGATATCCGCAATGGTGATGACGTCGCGCACCGCCCTTGTCGTGATCATGGCGCCGGCATCCAATATCAGTGGATCGCCGCATACATGATTTTTTCCTCGGTCGCTTCAAGGGCCGAAAACTCCTCGACGACCTTCCCCTGACGCGAGACGAGGATTCGGTCCGACAACCCGAGGATTTCCGGCAAATAGGACGAGATGACCACCACTGCCTTGCCCTCGTCGGCGAGGCGATTAATCAACTCGTGTATTTCAACAATGGCGCCAACGTCGACGCCGCGCGTAGGCTCATCAAAGATGATGATGTCGGGCTCTTGGATAAGGGATTTAGCGATCACGACCTTCTGTTGGTTGCCGCCGGACAGCTCGATCACCTTTGCTTCGTTGCCAATCGCGCGCACGTTCAGGCGCTTGATCCAAATTGCGCCCGATGCCGATTGCTCCCGCCTGGACAGGAGTCCGCGCCCGCCGGGGAATTTCGCCAGCAGCCCGAGATAGACGTTGCGCGCGATCGAAGTAGTTTCGAAAAAGCCCTCAACCTTGCGATCTTCGGTGACATAGGCGATACCGGCCTTCACTGCCGGTGCGGGCACCCGATAGCGCACTGGCTTGTCGCGCAGAACAATATCGCCGCCATGGAAGAAATCGCGCTTCATGACGCCGGCAACAATCTTGAACGTTTCGGTGCGGCCAGCGCCGACGAGGCCGAATACACCCGTGATCTGGCCGGCGAAGATTGACAGCGAATTGTTCTTCACCATCGGCGCCATCTTGAGGTTCTGGATGGTCAGCATTCGCTCGCCTGCAGGGCGCACCGTGGTCTTCTTGACCCCGTAAAGCGTGTGGGAAAGGTCACGCCCGACCATCGCCTTCACGATGCTGGCCCGGTCGAACTTGTAGGCATCGTCGGTGACGATCTTTTTGCCGTCGCGCAGTACGGTGATCCGGTCGGCAAGGATCAGCGCTTCTTCCAGCGCGTGGCTGATGAACACGATCGAAACCCCGCGCTTCTTAAGGTCACGCGCCAGATCGAAAAAGTATTTTCGTTCTTCTGGCGTCAATGCGGCAGTCGGCTCATCGAAAATAATCACCTTCGCGTTATGCAGCACCGCGCGCGCAATCTCGACCATCTGTTTCTTGGCCGCGCCAAGCCCGCTCACGATGGCCGTGGGGGAAACGTCAAAGTTAAGCGACTGAAGAAACTGCTGCGCCGCGATATTGATGCCGCGCAACCGGTTGTAGAAGCGCTCCTGCCCGAGGAAGAGGTTCTGCGCAACCGTCATGGTCGGGACCAGGCTGTTCTCTTGAAACACCATGGCGACGCCGAACTGGCGCGCTTCGAGCGGGGTGCCCGGTGAAGCTTTCGCGCCATCGACTTTCATCGTGCCAGTCGTCAAGGCGACGACGCCCGCCATAACTTTCGTCAGCGTCGATTTGCCCGCACCGTTCTCGCCGACCAGTGCATGGATTTCGCCGCGCCTCAGCTCGAAATCCACGTCCTCAATGGCGGCCACGCCGGCGTAAAGCTTGGTCGCCTTTTCAAGCGAGATGATAACGTCGCTCATGCCCCAAATTCCTTCGCAAGCCCTTCGATCGGCAAGCGCAGGACGCGACGCGGACCTTTGGCGATCATGTAAAGCCAACCGCCGCTCTCCACCGCCGATACGATCCCGTGATTAAAGCCGTCGGCCCGGCTATGCAGCGAAAACATCGGCTTGCACGAGGCGTCGAGGCGGATGACCAATCCGTAGGAGCGAGGCGGCGCCCAAGGTTTTACGACGCCCATTGCCTTTAAGTGCGCGCCCTGCATCGGTTCTTTGAATGACTTTCCCGATTTTAGGCGGGGCACAATCCAGTATTCGGGGTCGATCTCCGCCATCATTCTTTTGCGGTAGGCAGGTTCGCGCAGCACGAATTCAACAAGTTGCGTACGCGCGATAAAGGCGGTGAGCCACCAGCCACCGCCCTGAGCAGGCGAGATGCGCGACGGATAGACTGGTAGATGGGAAAGGACGATCTTGCTCATTCCATCCGGCGCAACCGCGATCAGCCTGTGGCGCCAACTTTCAGAAATGATGGCGGAGCCGTCCGTTGCGCAAGCGCCGAAAGCATAACGTAAGTCACTCGCGAGTTCGGTTATTTCCTTGGTTTTCAAATCAAGACGGAGGGCGCGGCCCGAACGGCCTCTCTCCATCAAGTCCCAAGCCCACTCGTCGACATCGCGCGTCGCGGAGCAGTCCGTAGCGAACAACGCTTCGCTTCCGGCTGGCGCGAGCGCATTGACGCTACGCATGCCCGCGCCTTGGAAGATCGCGCTTGGGTTTGGGGCAACCGGATCCGGATAAATGCGGACCTCGCGGCCATCGAGCGCTACCGCAATACCGCCGCCGCGTAAGCACGCCAGCGCGGTGATGGGCCGATCGAACTCGCGAAGCGTGGTTAGGCCGTTACCTTCGAAGCGCGCCAGACTCATGCCGTCTGCGAGGTAGACTTTGGTGCCGTCAGTTGCCAAGTCCTCCGGCGCATCGCATTCCAACAAAGTTTCAGCGCGTTCGAGCGCTTGGTTCGGCTTCAGCGCGCCGTCAAATGACGGCACGGTGATAGTCGCTTCGCCGCGGCCGAGAAAACCCTGCGCGAAATCGCGAAGCGTGCCGAACACTATTGCAGCCCCCAACGTTTTTCATACTGCGCGAAATTCGCATCGGCGCCTTGGAGCTTGTAGCGGCCGATACGATTGTTGGAGATGCCGCCGAGATAAAGATAGCCGCGATGCTCACGCATGGAGGTGATCATCGGATGGTTGACGCCTTGAAGGTCCCAGTACGATTCGAGGATCTCTCCGTTCTCGTTGAATTTCACGACGCAGCCGGTGTTGATGTTGGGGAATAGCCACTCATCGCCAGGCACACGTTTGGCCATGCGCTGGCGAAAACCCGGCATCTTCCACGCAAGATCGAGCGCCGGACTGCGCATGCCGACCAGCGCGAGCCAATAGTTGCCGTCGGATGCGAGATTAATATTGTCGGGGTAACCCGGCAGGTTGTCGATGACAGTCTCGACGACGCCTTTCTTCGGGCCGTCGAACCAATACCGCTTGATCGAACAACCCCATGTCTCGGCGAAAAGGATCGACTGACCGTCGCCGGCGACACAGATGCCGTTCGGAAATTTGAGACCGCGCAGCACCGTGTGTGTTTTGCCGCTGTTGATGTCGTAACAAATAATGCGCCCGTTGCCGCGGGCCTCGAGCCCATCGATCGGCCATTCGTCCATCTCGTAACGGACTGTGGCTTCAGAAAAGAACACAAGGCCGTTGTCGGTGATGTCGAGATCATCCGCCAGCCGTAGGCGGCTGTCGTCATTTACCGAATAGAAACTCCGGTTGGTCTCGTCCGTTGCTTTTTCAACCTTGCCGTCGGGTGCGATACGGTAAAGACCCATGCCGCCGACGCAAACGTAGAGATTGAAGCTACGGTCGAACGCCATTCCCAGCGGCTGGCCGCCGATGTGCGCGAACACTTCCATCCGTTCGTAATCCGGAGCGAAGAAACGGATAATATCACCATGGCGCGAGCCGGCATAAAGATTGTTCTCTCGATCGAAAATCACGTCTTCAGGGGCTTCGATCCGTCCTAGCCCAATGAGTGTGACATTGCGCAGCTTGTCGTTCTGTTCGAATGGTCCGCCTGCGCCGATCTCGGTCGGTGGCGGCTCGGGGAGCGCCAGGTAAGTCGGGCTCACATACACCTTGCTGATGATGCGCGAGCGGTTCTTGAGCCAGCGGATGTCAATTACCGCGGCGGTTAAAAGGATTCCAGCCAACACCATGCGATTGACGCCACCGCGAGCGTTGAGCGTGGTGAGGCCGTTGATGATCAAGAGCACAATCAGCGTTCCGACCAGCGATTTTGCGACAGAGCCTCTGCCGCCTCCAAGAGTAATTCCGCCGAGCACGGTCGCCGTTAGTACGATGATCTCCAGACCGACGCCGATGTCTCCGCCGACGGTGCCAAGACGCGCCGCAAAGAAAAGGGCGCCAATAGACGTCAACCCACCGCATGCGACGTAGCAAAGTGCAATCGTCCGCCTAACGGCGACACCTGAATTATAAGCCGAGCGGCGCGATCCTCCGATTGCAGTGACGTGCCAACCGGGGCGCAACCGGGTAAGAAAGATATGACCAAAGATCGCCACGACGATGTAGAGGAGCGCGACGCTGGGTATGCCGAACACCGCGCCGCCACCGAGAAAATCCCAAGAAGGAAAATCGGGAAAAGCGGCAGCGATATCGTTCGAATAGCCCTGGATTAAGAGGTCGAAGGCCGAGCGATAGATGATCAGTGTAATCAGCGTGGTAATGAACGCGCGCAGGCGCAAATAGCCGATCAGAAAGCCGTTCACGGCTCCCAGCAACATGCCGCAAATAATGGTCGCGAGCGCCACAAGCGGCACCGGCCAGCCAAGCACGTCAAGCGTGTAGAGGGCACAAAAATCTGTCAGTGCGAACATAGAGCCGACTGACAAGTCGATGCCGCCGACAATGACCACGAGCGCCATGCCGAGCGCGATGAATCCTATCTCGCACGCCTGTCGCGCCGTGTCGGCGAGGCTCGACAGGGACAGGAAATTATGAATCGATTGGCTTAGCCAGAAGCCGACGATCAAAAGCACGAAGACCGGAATGGCGGTTTCGGTCCAGCGTTTTGAAAGTATCTCACCGAGCCAATGGTCGGGCCAATAGCGGTAACGCAGGCGGGTAATGGTTTCTCGCATCGGAAGAGCAAGCTCCGAAGCCGCGAGGAAACGAGCCAGCCGGGCGAATTGTGCCCGGCCGGCTTTGCGTCATTCGCCGGCCTCTTTCTTTAGGTCTTCGAGGTTCCAGCATGTCGTCGCCGCGTCGGCGTTGGCTTTGGTGATCGGGATCAGCGTCGTATATTCAGACCCCTTCACCGCGCCCGCCTTCGCGTCCGCCGAAGAGAGCAACCATTTGATCGTGCCGGCCATCTGCGCCGCCTGGGTCGGCACGTCATAGCTGAGGTCAAGGTCGAAGGCCCCGGTCTTGACAAGGTCGCACGCTCCCCGGCGTTCGCCGCCACCCGAGGTCGCCACGAACACCTTGCCGGTCAGGCCGGCTTCTTTGACCGCCGCCGCGGTGCCGATGTCCATACCGTCCCAGAAGCCGACAATACCGCAGAGATCGGGATTTTGCTTGAGTACGGTCTGGGTGATCGCTTTGGCCTTGGCCGCATCCCAATCGGCTGCTTGGCTAGATACCACCGTGATGTCGGGATGCTTGGCGAGAACGTTTGACACGCCTCTGAGCGTATAAGCGCTCGCCGCCGCCGACAGCGCGCCCTGCACGATGGCGATCTTGTTCGACTTTCCTTTGCAGGAATTGACAACTGCTTCGGTATCCCGCTCGCCGATTTCGATCCAGTTCGCCCCGACGAAAGCCGAACTGCGGTAGGCCGAGCCCATATTGATCTGCACGACATAGATGCCTTCATCCTCGGCGCGCTTCAGGAGTTTGGCGTAGGTCTGCACGTCCGGATTATGGATCACCATCACCGCCGGCTTTTCCGAGACGAGCGATGTGACGGCCTGCGCGCCGGCATTTGTGTTCCAGTTGGGATCGCGAAGCTCGAACTTCACGCCGTAGGGCTTAAGCTCCTTTTTGAGACCTGCCCACCATCCTTCGGTGAGATCGAAATTCATCGCCACGGGCACAAACGCGATGGTTTTGCCCGTGAGCGCTTCGCGGAACGGTCCTTGGAAGGGCTCATTAAGCCCTTGCTCGGCGGCGAAGAGGCCCGAGCTTGCCGCGGTCGCTATGCCGGCGGCTAAGAGTCCTGCACTCAGCCATTTCGAATACGACACCATAACATTCCTCCCTTTTTTGAAGTTTACGCTTGTAGTCGCTCAGATGTCTCCTTGTTGCGCCGTCTCCTCGTTTCGCGGACTAAGAAATGAATCCGCAATAACGGCGGCTAGCAAGACGACGCCCTTCACCAGATTTTGCGCAGCATAGGACATGTTCAAAATAGTCATGGCATTCAGCATGGTTCCGATCAGCAAGGTGCCCAAGATCACATTGATGACGCCACCCCGACCGCCGGAAAGACCAATCCCACCGAGAACGACAACGAGAATGACATCGTAGATCAGTGTCGAATTGAAGATCCGGGTCGGCATCGAATTGACCGAAGCTGCCAGCACCAAGCCCGCAAAGCAGCCGATAAGCGCGGCCAGCACATATTGCAGCACGATGATCGGACGGGTCGGAATTCCAGTCACGCGAGCCGCCGCATAATTGTCGCCGACCGCGTAAATGTAGGCGCCCCAACGCGTGCGACGGAGCAGAAACGTAACGGCGACAGCGGCGAGCGCGAACAGGATGATGGGCATCGGCACGCCAAGCACGCTTCCTTGGCCTAATCGGTCGAAGCCGTTCATCCCGTCGCTCCATTGCACGACATCGACTTGGAATAGAAACGCCTGGCCGAAGCCCGCAAGAAAAATGCCGGTCGCAAGCGTTGCAAATAGCGACGGCACTTCGGCGAATGCGATCAGCCATCCGTTGATGAGACCGAAGGCGATCGAGATCGCAAAAGCCGTGACGATCGACCCAGTGAGCGAATGACCGTTCTGCACCATCTGCAGGACGAGACCGGGAGGGACGGCAAGCGTAGCTATCAGTGAGATATCGATGCCGCCGCCGATCACCACGATCGCCATTGCCAGGCCGAGAATGCCGAGGACCGAAACGTTCTGAATCAATGTCAGAATATTTTCTGATGTTAGAAATCCTTTGAGGAACAATGAGCAAAAGAGGAACAGCACTGCAAACACAACGAAAACGATTTCCTGTTGGGTTATGCGAAAGGATTTCATTGCCTTCGCTCGAGTCTGCCCTGCTTCGTCGCGATTGAGGCGTGCGTTCATGGGGTCAAGCTCTGACGAATGAAACCAAACACTACCATTGGAACGACAGCGAGCGAAAGACGGTGCGCCCCTGGGTCACAGCAAGCGCAGGGTAAATGACAATTTCCACAGCCGGCGGCCTGACGGCGCGTGGCCATGACGCGGATGGCCAATTGGCGCCCATTGGCAGCATGCCATCCGGCAAGAACGCGTCTTGCCCTCGCGCGCAAAATACTTGCCTGACTGTGCACTCACAGGCATATTTTTTCGGTTCTTTTTGGGCGTAACGGCCCTCAAAGCCAAAAACGAAGAAGATCAAATAAGCGATACGGACTAACCAAGTTCCTCATGGGGACGGACCCATGGGTCGTTCGGGCAGAATTCCGAACCGCAAAAGGGAGCGCGAAGGTGGACCTCATCTTCTCGACGGAGAGCTTGGCTCGAGCAAAACGCTATGCTGCTTGGCGCGATGCGATTTGCGACGTGTATGTCCACGTCGACGTTCACGCGGAGGACCAGTCGAACTACGACGGATTTATCCGCGAAGTCCAATTCGGCTCGGTCGCTTTGACCGACGTTCTACTATCCCATCAGCAGATAACGCGCCGCCCTTCGCATTTATCGAAGCTGGATAAGGATTGTTACTACGTTCAGCTGATTCAGACCGGCAATATCAACGTCCTTCAGGATGGAGCGACACTGCCGACGAATGCAGGCCTCGGCGCGCTGTTCTGCGCTTCCGAGCCGTACGTCCTTCAGTGCCTCGGAAAAGTCCGATCCTACTATCTCGAATTGCCGCGAAAGGAATTTGCCTCCCGATTTGCCAAAGATCGGATTCCGATTTCGACGACCATGAGCACCGGCCGAGGATTGGGCCGCATCGCAACTGAATTCTGCGCGACGCTGGCGTCCGAAGGTTCCTCTTTGGACGTTCCTAGCCGAGCTCACCTCGGCGAGGAGCTGATGGATGTGCTGGCCCTCGCATTTGATTCGACGCAACACGAGGAGCCCCGTGCGGATCAGGTCGTGCAGCGAGCGCGCCTTCGCTCCGTAAAGGCGTGGCTCGAACATCGTCTTGGCAATCCAGAGCTGACGCTCGAATCGATCGCCAAATCCAACGACATCTCCTTGCGCTACCTTCACTCACTCTTCCGGCTCGAAGGGACCTCGGTTTCCCAATGGATTTGGAATCGAAGATTGGAGCGCAGCTTCGATATGCTGTTGACGGAAGACAATGGTGGCCTGTCGCTGACGGAGATTGCTTATCTCGTTGGATTTAGCAGTTCATCGCACTTCAGCACGATGTTCCGCCGGAAATTCGGCGTGCGACCGTCGGATGTGAGACGTAGGGCTTCAACGTGAGGTGCGGTCTCTTCTAGTGACGCTGCTTGGCGTTTGACATAGCCACGAGCGCATAGCTCGATCGACCATGCTGCTCGCTTCCCCACGGCTCAAAAATGTCTAGCGCTTCGCGAGCGCGCCATTCTCATGCGTCATGGTGCGCGCGGCGAGATTACGGCTCCGCTACAAAGACCGGAATTTGACGTTCGGTTTTAGCCTGATAATCGGCGTATGGCGGATATGCCGCGACCGCCAATTTCCAAAGCCGGGCCTTTTCCGTCGCGTCCTTGACCTCCCGCACGCGCATCGGGCGTACGATGGTCTCATCGCGAAGTTCGATATGCGGATCGGCGCGCAGATTATGGACCCAGGCCGGATCTTTCGGCGCTCCGCCTTGTGAGCCGACGAGAACGTAGCTCGCGCCGTCCTTGACCCGCATCAAAGGCGTTTTGCGGATTGCACCCGTCGTTTGGCCCCGGTGAGTGACGATGACGACAGGCAGGCCGGTATCAAGCAGCGTGGTGCCCTTGGTGCCACCGCTGCTCTCATAGAGTTCGACCTGCTTACGCACCCAGTCGTGGGGGCTCGGAATATATTTTGCCATGATTTCCCTCTCGCCGATTTGGCACTGCAAAACCCAACAACCGTAGGCTTTCAAATAGCTGCGATCGCGGAGATTTCAATTTGCAATTCAGGCAGAGCAAGCTTCGAGACCTCGACGATGACGCTGCTCGGCCCGTCCTTCGGAAAATATTTCGTACGAATGTCGGCAATGTCATGAAAGGCGCGCATGTCGGTGACGTAGACAGTGACCTGCACGACATCCTTCATGTCCGCTTCGTTGGCGACTAGGATGGCGCGAATGTTCTCAAGTACCTGCACCGCTTGGGCTCTGAGATCGCCTTTCCCGACCACATTACCGGCTTTGTCGAGCGCGACCTGGCCGGCGATGAACAACAGCGGACCACTCGATACGCGCACCGCGTTCGAATAATAGGGTTTGAGCGGCGGTGCGACCGTAGATGGATTGCTGACCTTCTTCCGCGGTCTCTTCATGGCTCACCTGAGGACTGGCGGATGCTTTACGCGGGCGGCGGAAAGTACAGCACCGCGATTGATCGCCGCCGCGCAGCGTATACTCCCGCGCTCAGAATGCCGGCGACCGCAGCAAAACGCAAATACCTAGTTTTCCGACCGTTGACTTATGGGTTCGTCTCCCATTGCATGATTTGAAATGTACCCCAGAGTACTGAGCAATACCCGGAGGACATGATGCCGGTTCAGCCGTTCCGCAAAGAAGGCGACCGCAATCCGCGAACCGCCGAGGAAGCCCAAGCGCTCGTGAAATATGTCGAGTCACTATTCATGCCCTGGAACATCGACGCGCTCGTTGCCGGTTTCACGGACGATTGCGTAATACGGTTCGGTACGGTGCCGGAGTTTCGCGGCCGCGAAGCCTTGCGGACCTTCTTTGCCGCGCGCAGCAGCAAGCAGAAGGGCTATCGGCTCCAGAAGAGCTTCCGCACACTGACGGACGACACCATCGCCAATATCTGGAAAGGGGAATGGCAGGACGCCGAAAGCGGCGCCGCTATGCGCGGGGTCGGCGTCGAGCTTTGGGTTATGCGCGACGGCAAGATCGCCGTCTGGGAAGCAGCCTTCAACACCGGGCGCGCCGACCAGACGAACAGCGTTGCTGACCTGTTGTGCTAATCTCTCCCGGCGCGACTGGCATCGCGCCGGGAACTCTGATGATAGCCGTAACTCTTGATGTCGAACACGTTACGCGCGGGCATATTGGAAGCGTCGGCGCACGATCGCATGCGGATCGACGACCGCCCAGCCGCGCAGCGACACGCGATGAACGCGAGTCAGACCGCCGCCGCTGTTTGGATCGTACAGAGTTGCCGTACCGTCACCGTATGCTTCAAGGATGAAGGCCACGTGGCGGGAGCCAAGTATAGCGACATTTCCCGAAGCCGGCTGCGCTCGTGGGAATCGATACCAGTTCTGCACCAACCAGAGATCGCGTACCGGATGACCGAAAACACGAACGCTGACGCCGCAGCCACAAAACTGCGACCGAGGGCAGCCGTCAGGATGCGACACCACTTGGGTTGCCGTCACAACATGGCTGATATGCGCGGTCATCTGCCGCACTGGTCTGAATTCCCGAACCGCGCGCGCGTATCCGTGATGCATAGCGTGCGCCGGCGCGGGCTCACCAGTCGGCGAAATAAGATAGGAGGCATTTGCGCCCGAGACAAAAGCACACACAAATAACGTTACAACAAACACTCGCATTACGACCCCTGTTTTACTGTTGATGGTCCCCTAGCCCCTTGATGATGACGCGAGCAGAGGCGATTTTATGGCATTGGTAAGGTCAGAAAACGCGGTGCCGAACACCGCAGTTTCAACTATTGCCATCGCTCCGATTTTTTGCCTTGGTTTTTTCGCGAGCGGGCGATGCAATCGACGGCAAGCTCGCGGAACTGCTGCGTGTGATCGCGCGGGCCGTGCAATGTACTCAATGAGCCCGCGAACCAGGCAACGACGTTAGGATGGAGGGAGGACGTGCAGGAAGTATCTGACGCTGCGGCAAAGAGAAAACTTTGATTGTCGACGACGATCCAGCCGTCGTTGATTTTCTGCGCGCTCCATTCATCAAGGCGGGCTTTGAGGTGCGCGAAGCATCGATCGGCCTGCAAGCGCTCGTCATGGCGCGGCGCGATCGCCCCGACGTCCTGATAGTCGACGTCAATATCCCGGTTTGGATGGTCTGTCGCTAAAGCTCGACCTTGTTGGGACCGGACAACAAACCCCAGGACGTCATAGTCGTCTCGGGGCTTTCCAAGTCCGAGACGATTGAGCGCTGCGAAAGCCCTTGGCGCGACCTATGCGGCCGCCGGCCCCGAGCGATAACATCCGCGTTGCCCTGGGTGAGATCTTTCCAAATATGAAAATTGATGTCGCCGAGAAGAATACGGTGGCCGCGGACAAGGTCCGCGCGCGGTCGGTAATCCTGGTCACCGACGACGATGTGGACGTTGGTGACTTTTTAGTCAGTCGGCTTCGCAAGTGCGGCGTGGACGCAATTTTCTGCAATAACGGAGCGCGAGGTTACCAGATCGCGGTTCGGGAGAAGCCCAGCCTGATAATATCGGATTGCTTTATGCCGGATAGCGACATCAACTTTCTATTGTCGCGTTTGCGAAGCACCCCGGGCATCGCAAAAATTCCGGTCTTTGCCCTGACGGCACGCAAAGTCGATAAAGTCATCGAAGAAACGCTGACAAAGGGTTTCCCGGGGCAGCGCGGCGTCGAGCGCATCTTCAAGAACCCCCACGAGATCAAGGAGCAGTTCACAGCCGTTCAGCGTTATTGTGCCATCGACTATAGCCCGGCGTGAAACGGCTAATGCCATTAGGTTGAGTGAACGACCGCGCCTATCAAATACTAAGGACATCGTGCCTCTCGCCGGAATTAGTCGAGCGCCCGCCCCAACCCACTCTGAGGTTGCAACCTTGAGCGCCCTATTTGGCGTCACGACTCGACTGACACCGATGGCGGTCCAGCTTCGACGTGCCCGATGAGCCTCACGCTGGGGTAGCCCTGATCGGCAATCATGCGCGCAACTTCTACCGCCTTAGCCTGCTCGCACGCGATTAATAGACCGCCCGAAGTCTGCGGGTCGGTGAGGAGATCACGCCCCCACTCTGGAAAATCCGCAGGCAATGTTACGTTTTCCGAATAACTCGCCCAATTCCGCTTCGACGCGCCGGTGACGAAATTCTTCTGCGCGAGCGCAGCCCCCTCGCTGAGCAACGGCAGATCGTCAAAGCGGACGACGAGCGTGACATTCGCGCCGCGCGCCATTTCCAGCGCATGTCCGAGGAGGCCGAAGCCGGTCACGTCTGTGACGGCATGAACGGCAGGCTCTTTGGCCAAGTCCGCGCCGACGCGGTTCAGCAGCGTCATTGACGCCACCATGTCGGCATAAGCAGCCGGCGTCAGCGCACCCTTTTTGAAGGCCGCCGCGTATATGCCAACACCAATCGCCTTAGTGAGGATTAAGGCGTCGCCTGGCTTGGCCTCGCTATTGCGCCGGATATTTTCCGGGCGCCCGAGGCCGATGACCGCCAAGCCATAGATGGGTTCCGGCGCGTCGATGGAATGACCGCCAGCGATCGGAATTCCGGCCGTCGCACACACGTGTGATCCGCCTCTGAGGATATCCCGCACAATATCAGGCGGGACCTTGTCCACCGGCATGCCAAGAATCGCCAACGCCATGATCGGTTTCCCGCCCATGGCGTAGACGTCAGAGATGGCATTGGTGGCGGCTATGCGCCCAAAATCGAACGGATCGTCGACCATCGGCATAAAGAAATCAGTGGTCGCGATAATGCAAGTCTCGTCATCGAGTTGCCACACGGCGGCATCATCTCCGGTTTCGGTGCCGACGAGGAGTTGGCGATAGGGGTGCGCGAGCGGCTGGTCCGCCAAAAGCTGCCGCAAGACCGACGGAGCGAGCTTGCATCCGCAACCGCCGCCGTGAGCAAGGCTAGTGAGGCGAACAATCGGCACATTCATGGCGCACTCCTGCTGGATCGGCGCGCGAGCTCGCTGCTGTCGAAACAAAGCCGCATCATGATGTTAGGCTGGCGTCAGTTCTTTCGCCGCTATGGCGTATTTAAAAGTGTCCGCGTTCAGACAGTCGAGGCGCTCACCTGCAATCTCGGCTTGCGGGTACATCAGGAAAGCGAGTTGCGGGCCGGTCGATCCGGGCAAAGCCACGTCGTGAGCGAAGTTATATGCCAACCAATTTCCCTCCCACGCGCCAAATAGCGCGCTGCGGGCGGCAACGACCTTCGCATCGTCGAGTGAACGGTGCGCCGGCGGTTCTTCGAGTACGACCTTGCGCACGTCGGCGGGGTCGACAGCGATCCAACCGAAACCGGCGAGATAGACTTCTGACCGGCAATGCTGCGCTTTGCTGATGCTTGCGGAGTTTGCGCCAAGGCTCGTGTAGCCGAAGCGCGACGGGGCCACCCGGACTCCATAGATGTCGCGCGCCGGCAGCCCCGCTGCGCGCGCCAAGCCAACATAAAGCGCGTTGATATCGGCGCATTTGCCGCCGAGATTGCCGGATCGCAGCATCGCGACAATATCGCCGACACCACAGCCGCGAACCTCGGCGGCGCGGAAAGTGTGGTCGACGACCCACTCGTAGATCGCGCGCGCCTTATCGACGTCGGTCTTAGCGCTGCCAACAATCTTGTCTGATGTCTCCTTAACGATACCGTCAACCGGAATGAAATCTGTGCCGCGTGTATAAAGTTCGCGCTGCGCCGTCGACAGCGGCGAAGGCGTCCCGGGCTTTGCCAAATCGACCGCGCGGTCCCGGGTCGCAATTCTGCTGGTGACTTCAACGATGCAACTGTCTATTCCGTCCGCCCAGGCGACCTGAAGCATCTGCGCGCCGTAGGTCGGCTCCTGCAGCACGGTGGAAGCCCCATTGCCGGTCCATTCGCTGCCGAGCGATCGGAACCAGTCCGATTCGTTGATGCTGGGGAGTGGAACCCAAGCTTGGGTCCTGCCGTTCGGCCTTGCGATCTCGATACGAGAGGTCACCGCAAAGCTGCGCCATTCCCCCGGCCGGGGAGCAAAGACGGTCTGCGCGGAGGCACCGCCAGGAGCCCCTATCGCCACGGACGCCACTATTCCTGCCTTGAGAAGGTCACGGCGGTGCAGGGACATCATTGGTCTCCGTTCTGAAAGTACATGAGTAAAAGGACCCCCGAGCCGGATGGAGCGATTCGGAGCGAGGTTTTTGCTGGCGAGTATACCCGAGTGGTAACGACCTTCGGAGCTCGCAAGCTGGGAGCTTGCAAGGTCTCTTTCGGCGATGCAGCCTTGCAATCGCCGATCGCCGACGGATGCCGAAAGCCCCGAAACTCGGGAGCGGCTCGTGCGAGCACAGCACCATCCCAAACGCGATCGTCACTGGTGTCAACACACAAAAATGGACCCCTCCCCCCAATGCGTCGCCGGCGGCAATCGGCGCCATACCCTTCGGCGAAAAATATCCTCGGTCCGATGCAAAGGATTTTCATCGGATTTGAACGGACTTGCGGAAAATTGCCGAATCGTGCGCCGCTTTTGACCCATCCACCGATACGCAAATTGACTTTAGAGACGTTCCACAATAGCGTTTCGCATCACGGAATTCCGCTGGTCGGTCAGGCTGATGAGCGCTGACTGAAGAGCGACGCCCGAGCGGGTGAGCAAGCTCCAGGAGGACCGTTTTCATGAACATTGAGCTGTCGCGACGTCAATTTGTGCACGGCGTCGCCGCAAGCGTTGCCGGGACCTCGCTCGGCGCGCTCGGTTTCGGCGACATCGAAAAGGCTTACGCCACTTCAATCCGCGCCTGGAAGCTCGCCGGTACGACCGAGACGCGCAATACCTGCACTTATTGCGCCGTCGGTTGCGGCATCATCATGTATTCCAAAGGCAACTTCGCCAAGGGCGAGAAAGCCGAAATTATTCATATCGAGGGCGATCCGGATCATCCAACCAATCGCGGTACGCTTTGCCCGAAGGGCGCCGCGCTTCTTGAATTGGTTCATTCGCAGACGCGCACGCTTTATCCGCAAATCCGCAAGCCCGGCTCGGACAAATTCGAACGCGTCTCGTGGGACTATGCGCTCGACCGCATCGCCCGGCTGATGAAGGATGATCGCGACAAGAATTTTATCGCTAAAAACAACGACGGTACGACGGTCAACCGTTGGCTAAGCACCGGCTTTCTTGCGGCATCTGCAGAAAGCAACGAAGCAGCCTGGGCGACCTATAAGGTTGTCCGTGGCGCCGGGATGTTGGCATTCGATAATCAAGCCCGCGTCTGACACGGCCCGACGGTGGCCAGTCTGGCCCCAACATTCGGCCGTGGAGCGATGACGAATTCCTGGACCGACATCCAGAACACCGATCTCGCTATCATTATGGGCGGCAATGCCGCCGAAGCCCATCCATGCGGCTTTAAGTGGGTGACCGAGGCGAAAGCTAACCGCGGCGCCAAGCTAATCGTCGTCGACCCGCGTTTCACGCGTTCCGCATCGGTTGCCGACTTCTATGCCCCGATCCGCCAAGGCACCGACATCGCGTTTCTGCTTGGCGTGATCAGCTACTGTATGCAGAACGACAAGGTGCAGTGGGAGTATGTCAAAGCGTTCACGAACGCGCCGTATCTTATAAAGGAAGGTTTTGGCTACGCCGACGGGCTGTTCACCGGCTACGACGAGACTAAGCGCGACTACGACCGTTCGACGTGGAACTACGACATCGGACCTGACGGATACGTTATCTCCGACGACACGCTGCAGCATCCGCGTTGCGTGTGGCAATTGCTGAAGAAGCATGCGTCGATCTTCACGCCGGAATTGGTCGAGCGCATTTGCGGCACGCCGAAGGAGAAATTCCTCAAAGTTTGCGAGATGATCGGCGAGTGCTCGTCGAAGACCAAGACCATGACGTCCATGTACGCGCTCGGCTGGACCCAGCACTCGAGCGGCTCGCAGAACATCCGCACCATGGCGATGCTGCAGCTCATTCTCGGCAACATCGGCGTACGCGGCGGCGGCATGAATGCCTTGCGCGGTCATTCCAACATCCAGGGCCTAACCGATCTCGGGCTGATGTCGAATTTGATCCCCGGCTATCTGACGCTGCCGAACGACAACGAGACGACGCTCGACGCCTACATGTCGACGCGCGGTTTCAAACCTCTGCGGCCGGAGCAGACCAGCTATTGGCAGAACTACAAAAAGTTCTTCGTCAGTTTCCAGAAGGCAATGTGGGGCGATGCCGCGACGGTCGAAAATAACTTCGCTTACGACTGGCTGCCAAAGCTTGACGTGTCGGGCTACGACATTTTGCGCGCCTTCCAGCTTATGCACGAAGGGAAAGTGAACGGATATTTTTGCCAAGGCTTCAATATTTTGCTGTCGGCACCTAATCGCCGCAAGATAACTACCGCCCTCTCGAAACTAAAATTCCTCGTGGTCATGGATCCGCTGCAGACTGAAACGGCACGGTTCTGGGAAAATTACGGCGAACACAACGACGTTGATCCGTCCCAAGTCCAGACGGAAGTTATCGAACTGCCGGTCACCTGCTTCGCCGAAGAGACGGGGTCGCTGGTCAATTCCGGGCGATGGCTGCAATGGCACTGGCAGGGGGCGACGCCGCCCGGTGAAGCCCAACATGATATCTGGATCATGGCGCAGATTTTTCTGCGCCTGCGCGCGCTTTATCAGAAGGAAGGCGGCGCGGTTCCCGAGCCGATCGTCAACCTCGATTGGCGCTACAAGGACCCCGGCGACCCAACACCTGAAGAACTCGCCAAGGAACTCAACGGCTATGCGACCGAAGACATCACCGATCCGAAGGATCCAACCAAGGTGGTGATCGCCAAGGGTAAGCAGCTCGTCAACTTCTCGGTGCTGCGCGACGACGGTAAAACATCCTGTGGCTGTTGGATTTACTCGGGCTGCTTCAACGAAGCGGGTAACAACATGGCCCGCCGCGACAACGCTGACCCGGACAACGCCGGCGTCTTTCCGAACTGGGCGTGGTCGTGGCCGCTCAACCGGCGCATTATCTACAATCGCGCGTCTTCGGATGTGAGCGGAAACCCGTGGGATCCGAGCCGTAAGCTGTTGTGGTGGAACGGTAGTAAGTGGACCGGATACGACGTTCCGGACATCGCGCCGGACGCCAAGCCGGAAGTAGTCGGCCCGTTCATCATGAATGCCGAGGGCACCGGACGCCTTTTCACGCTCGGACAATTGCGCGACGGACCTTTCCCGGCGCACTACGAACCTTTCGAATCGCCGTTGGCCAATATCGTAGCGCCAAAGATTCGGGGAAATCCGGTGGCGCGCATCTTTAAGAACGACTTAGATCAGCTCGGCACGGCAGACGAATTCCCTTACGCCGCAACCTCTTATCGGCTGACCGAGCATTTCCATTTCTGGACCAAACACGTCCGCTTCAACGCCGTAATGCAACCGGAATTCTTCGTCGAAATTCCGGAGCAGCTTGCGGCCGAAAAGGGCATCAAGACCGGGCACTGGGTCCAAGTGTGGTCAAAACGCGGGACGGTTAAAGCCAAGGCCGTGGTTTCCAAACGAATCAACACGTTGATATGCGACGGCAAGCCCGTCCACGTCATCGGCGTGCCGTTACATTGGGCATTTATCGGCGAAACCAAGGAAGGCTTTGGGCCCAATTCGCTGACGCCTTTTGTCGGCGACGCCAACACCGACACGCCGGAGTTCAAGGCGTTCCTCGTGGACATCAAGCGCATCTCGGGGCCCGACGTGGTGACCGTCGCTGAGGGCCCCAATGCGGAGGAAGGGGACTTCTCGTCCTTAATCTCCGACACGCTCGGCGATCGCTCGAGAACCGATTTCTAGGGCATAAAGACCATGGCCTTCGAATTCGAGCTACCCCCCGCACCGAACCAGGAAGTCCAGCCTGAGTTCGGCCAGCAAGATCTCGTTCGCCGCTCAGCCTCGTCGGTGCCCACGCCGGCGCGCAAGCTGACCGAGGTGGCCAAGCTGATCGACGTGTCGAAATGCATCGGTTGCAAGGCCTGTCAGGTTGCCTGCCTGGAATGGAACGATAGGACCGAACGCATCGGCTTTAACTACGGGGTCTACGACGATCCAGTCGATCTGACGGCGGAATCCTTCACGGTGATGCGCTTCACCGAGTGGGTTAATCCGGAAACCCGGAACTTGGAGTGGCTGATCCGCAAGGACGGCTGCATGCATTGCGAGGATCCGGGCTGCCTCAAGGCGTGCCCCTCCCCTGGGGCGATCGTGCAATATTCCAATGGTATCGTCGACTTCGACCACGAGAAGTGCATCGGTTGCGGCTATTGCATCAAAGGATGTCCTTTCGACATTCCGCGTCTCTCCGAGGTCGATCACAAAGCGTATAAATGCACGCTGTGTTCCGACCGTATCGCCGTCGGTCAGGGGCCTGCCTGCGCGAGAACCTGCCCGACGCACGCCATCGTATTCGGCACCAAAGAAGAGATGAAGCAGCACGCCGCCGAACGCATCAAGGATTTGCAATCGCGCGGCTACAAAAATGCCGGACTCTATGATCCTCCCGGCGTCGGCGGTACTCACGTCATGTATGTGCTGCAGCACGCCGATAAGCCGGAAATTTATGCCGAACTGCCAAAGAATCCGAAGATCAGCCCGATAATCACCATCTGGAAAGGCCTTACGAAATACGCAGGCATGGCCGCGATGGGTACATTTGCGGCGGTTGGCGTACTGCACTATCTGGTCTCTGGGCCCAACGAGGTCCAGCCCAAGGACGAGGAAAATGCCAAGCGCCTCGCAGGAGATCGCTGATCGTGGCAGCTTACGACGTAGAGCAAGGTGACGCCGTCCATCCGGGCGATCCAGTCGTCGTCGACCGCTATACAGCGGGCGCACGGGTAAATCATTGGATCACCGCAACTTGCCTGGTGTTGTTGGCTCTCTCGGGGCTCGCGCTGTTTTATCCGAGCTTCTTCTTCCTCACCGTGTTGTTCGGCGGCGGTGACTGGACACGCACCATTCATCCATGGATCGGCGTGGTGTTGTTCTTCAGCTTCTCCGGGCTGTTCGTTCGCTTCTGGAAAGCGAATTTGTGGCGCGCCGAAGACGGGACGTGGTTGGCGCGTCTGCGGTATGTGCTGACCAACGAGGAAGACAAGCTTCCCGAAGTCGGCAAATACAACGCCGGCCAGAAGGTGGTCTTCTGGGGAATGTCACTCCTGATCATCGTGCTCATTTGCACCGGCATCGTTATTTGGGATCAATACTTTTATCCGCTGACCAGCATTGAGCAGAAACGCTGGGCAATCCTGGTCCATTCACTTGCTGCGGTGAGCATAATTTGTGTTTGGATCGTGCACGTTTATGCCGCCATCTGGCTGCGCGGCACGTTCAGCGCTATGACCCGCGGGCATGTTACTGGCGGATGGGCATGGAAACATCATCGCAAATGGCTTAAAGAATTGGTCGCAGGAAAATCCGCAGATCACACGGCGGAAAGGAAGTCCGTCAACTGACGGCAACCGTGCCGGCGCGTCACGTGGCCCGTGTGGTTCGTGAGGTTTGAGTATGGCCGAGGTCGGATCGACCCAGTTCGACCCAATCCCCATCGGGGAAGTCGCCAAACCGCCATTCGTCCGGCTGCCGGATCCGTCAACGATGTTCGCGCGCCGCGCCCGGCGTCTGCGCTCGCTTGCCGACAGGCACCAATTGCGCGCTTATCTGGCCTTTGTCGCCGATCTGAGCGATGTCCAACATCGCCTGCAGTCCGAGCTTCCTCCACCGGGACCGCCATCCTCCGCTGACCTGGCGCGCTCCCGGCAATTCAAAATGCCCCCGCTCGATCGGTCGCGGTTTACGCGTGACGCTGCGTTCGACGCATTGTGGGACCAACTTCTAGCCATGGTCGAACAAATTGTGATGCCAGAGAATGCGAATCTTTCTCTACAGCGGCTACGGATCTCCGACCCGGCCGCACAAGCAGCCATGATCGCCGCGGTGCTTGACGGCGCGATGCCAGCGGCGGCGGCTGCCGAGCACGCCTTTGCCGCCGGAGCGGCGCAAGTTCATTTCGTCCGGCTTGCTGCCCAACTTGACGCCACGACCCTGGCCCCCATTAGTGATGGTGCTTGCCCGGCGTGCGGCGCGGCTCCCGTGTGCAGCATGGTGGTTGGCTGGAGCGGCGCAGAGAATACGCGATTTTGCGCCTGCTCGCTGTGCGCCACGATGTGGAATTATCCGCGCATCAAATGCGTGCTCTGCGGTTCGACCGAAGGCATCGCCTATCAGGAAATTGCCGGCGGATCGGCGACCGTCAAGGCCGAGACCTGCGATTCCTGCCACCGCTACGTCAAAATATTTCAGCAGCATTCCGACCGCTCGCTCGATCCGGTCGCTGACGACATCGCAACGCTCGCCCTCGATCTTTTGTTGCGCGAGTCGGAATACCGGCGCGGCGGCGCTAACCCTTTCCTGCTCGGCTACTGAGGCAGCGATGTGCTCCGCACCCAATCTTGCCTTGCGCACCCTCCCTTCGGTCGACGAAGTCCTCAAGGCCGACGCCGCCGCCCTCGCTGTGGCCAAATTTGGCCGGCCCGCAGCAGTCGCCGCGATCCGGCAAAGCCTCGACGCGACGCGCGCGGCCTTGCGCGCCGGCAAAACGCTATCGAACGAGCCAGGGACAATCGCCAACACGGCACTCGTAAACCTGATAGCCGCGGCGCGATCGAGCTTGCGTCGGGTTTTCAATCTCACAGGTACCGTGCTGCACACCAATCTGGGACGCGCCACGCTCGCTGAGTCGGCGATCGACGCCGCGGTTGCGGCGATGCGCTCGGATGTTGCGCTTGAATTTGACATCGAAAGCGGCAAGCGCGGCGAACGCGACGATCATGTCCGTGAGCTTCTTCGAGAACTCTCGGGCGCGGAAGATGCAACCGTCGTCAACAATAACGCCGCCGCAGTCCTGCTTGTGCTCAATACGCTGGGCAAAGGCCGAGAGGCCGTCGTGTCGCGCGGCGAATTGATCGAGATCGGCGGCGCGTTCCGCATGCCGGACATCATGGCGCGCGCGGGGGCGCGGCTGAAAGAGGTCGGGACCACTAACCGCACTCATCTAAAAGATTATGCCGACGCGATCGGTCCCAAAACTGGCCTTGTGCTCAAAGTGCATACGTCGAACTATCGCATCTCCGGTTTCACCAAATCGGTTGACGCGGCCGAACTCGCGGCGCTGGCGCGGGCACGCGCGGTGCCCTTGGTCCACGATCTCGGCTCCGGCACGCTTATCGATTTGGCCCGCTGGGGTTTGGCGCACGAACCGACGGTCGCTGAAGCGGTCGCCGACGGTGCCGACATCGTCACCTTTTCCGGCGACAAATTACTTGGCGGCCCGCAAGCGGGTTTTATCCTCGGCCGCCGTGACCTGATTGCGAAGATCAATCGCAATCCCATGAAGCGCGCATTGCGAGTCGACAAGATCAGGCTTGCCGCGCTTGCGGAAACCTTGCGGCTTTACCGCGATCCCGACCACTTGGCGGAGCAACTACCTGCGCTTCGGCTTCTAACGCGTCCCTTGTCCGCGATCGAAGCCGCCGCTCGGCGCTTGGCGCCGCTCGTCGGCGCCAAAATCGGCGCTGCTTTTGCCGTTGAGCAAATCGCCTGCAACAGCGAAATCGGTTCCGGCGCGCTGCCGCTTGCTGGCGTGGCGAGCGCCGGGCTTGCGATTCGCCCCCGCGGGCCGCGCCGCGCTGGCCGCGCCCTCGAACGCCTGGCGCGTGCGTTTCGCAATCTTCCCATTCCAATAATCGGCAGGACCGAGGGTGGTGCCATGATATTTGATTTGCGTTGCCTCGAAGATGAAGCGGCGTTTTTAGCGAATCTCGAGACGCTCGATCTCGGAGCTGGAGATGGACAGGACTGACAGCGCGACCGCCTGCGAGCGCACCGACACAGCGTCGGAAGTCACCGAACGCATGGCGGAAGCCCATGCCGCGGCCGCCCGCGGCGATTACCCGGCCGCGCTCGCCATCTGGGGGCCACTGGCGCATGCGGGCGTCGGCCGCGCGCAAAACAATATTGGGGCATGCTTCGCCGAAGGCCTCGGCGTCGAGCGCGATCATGGGTTAGCGTTGCAGTGGCTCACGCTGGCGGCCGAAGGAGGCGATACCGTCGGACGCCGCAATCTTGCCGCGCTTTATTTCAGGGGCGAAGGCGTCGAGCAGGATGACGGTCGGGCAGCCGAACTCTATCGGGCGGCGGCCGCAGCCGGCGACGGCCCCGCTCAGGACATGCTGAGTTGGATGCTGCTGGAAACCGACTCGACTCTCTTTGACCCGGTTGAGGCGCATCGGTGGGCGCTAGCCGCCGCCGAGCAAGGCATCGCCGCGGCCATGACGCGCCTCGGCATGATTCATCACGATGCGCTTGGCGTCGATCGCGATCCTAAGACCGCGGCGGCCTGGTGGATCAAAGCCGCCGCACGCGGCGACGCCGACGGTCAGGCGATGCTCGGCGCCGCGCACCTCCTCGGCGCTGGCGTTGCGCGCGAGCGCGTACTCGCCGTGGCATGGCTGATCCGCGCCCGCTCGGGGGGAAGCAAACTTGCCGAGCGATATCTCAAGGCGGCGCGAAACGGCCTGACCGCGAATGAAAATGCCGATGCGGAGCGGCGGGCCGCGCTGCCGCTTGCTGAGTCCGCGCCGTGATCATCGGCACGGCCGGTCACGTCGACCACGGCAAGACCGCGTTAGTGCGTGCCCTGACCGGTGTCGATACCGATCGGCTCAAAGAGGAAAAGGCGCGTGGCATCAGCATTGATCTCGGGTTTGCCTATATGGCTGCGGCCGACGGCAGCGTGTTGGGCTTCGTCGATGTACCGGGTCATGAAAAATTCATCCACAACATGTTGGCGGGCGTAGGCGGCATCGACTTCGTTTTGCTAGTCGTTGCCGCCGACGACGGCATCATGCCGCAAACGCGCGAGCACTTGGCCATTGTCGATCTGCTCGGCGTGGAGCGCGGGATCGTGGTCCTGAGCAAGGTCGATCTCGTATCGGCGGAACAGCGTGAAGCGGTGAAGGCCGAGATTGCTGACGCGCTTGGCGGCACCGCTCTCGCCGGGCTTGACGTCCTTTCGGTCTCGACCCTCAGTGGGGAAGGAATCGACGCGCTTCGGGCCCGACTGCTTGCCGAAGCGCAGACGGCAACAACACGGCCAATGTCCGGCCGCTTCCGTCTAGCGGTTGATCGTTCGTTCTCTCTGACCGGCGTCGGCACGGTCGTCACCGGCACGGTGCTGTCGGGAGCCGTCGCCGTTGGTGACCGCGTAAAGGTCAGCCCGTCCGGCATATCTGCCCGGGTACGTTCCATCCATGCCCAGAACCGGCCGGCAGAACGTAGCGCAGCAGGCGAACGTTGCGCGCTCAACCTTACCGGAGACGGCATCGATAAACATGCCATCTATCGCGGCGATGTTGTGCTCGATGCCGAGTTGCACGCACCGACCGATCGGATCGACGCGATTGCGCGTACGATGCCGAATGAGCCGAAAGCGGTCACGCAGTGGCTGCCGGTACGCCTACATCACGCCGCGACAGAGGTCGGCGCAAGAATTGTCCTTCTTTCCGATCAACCGATCGCACCCGGTACCGAAGCGCGCGTTCAGCTCGTGCTTGAACGTCCCATCTCCGCGGCGGCGGGCGATCGCTTCGTCTTGCGCGATACCTCTGCACAACGCACCATAGGCGGGGGCCGCTTTATCGATTTGCGTGCGCCGGCGCGAAAGCGCCGTACGGCGGAGCGGCTGACGCAACTCGATGCGCTTGCGATTGCCGATTCCGAAGCGGCGCTCAGCGCGTTGTGCGAACGCGCGCCCTACTACGTCGATCTCACGGCCTTTGCCCGCGACCGCGCGCTTGCCGCCGACAATGTCGAGCATCTTACGGTCAAGCTCGGACTCGTTCGCCTTGCGGTGCAAAACACTTTCGCGGCCGTGTCGCAGGCGATCTGGGCGGAGCTCAAAGCCAGCGTCGTCAGCAAGCTCACAGCATTTCACGCCGACAATCCCGATTTACCTGGCATCGGCATGGAGCAACTGCGGCTCCAACTGCAGCCGCGTCTGCCGGCAACATTATTCGCTGCGGCTTTGCAGAATCTGGCCGAAGCCAAGGACGTCGCGCTTGCTGGGGCGTGGGTGCGGCTGCCGAGCCATGAAATACACTTGACCGCCGCCGAGGAAGTACTCTGGCAGAAGGTACGGCACCTGATAGGCGGCGACGATCGCTTTCGACCGCCCCGCGTGCGCGATATCGCAGGCCTAACACGAATCGGCGAAACGGAGATCCGCCATTTATTTAAACTCGTCAGCCGCATCGGCAAGGTCGACGAAGTGGCGCACGATCATTTCTTTCTTCGCAGCACCGTCGCGGAGATGGCCGACATTGCCGCCGATCTTGCGGCACAAACACCGAACGGCCAATTCAGCGCCGCAGAGTTCCGCGACCAGCTCAACAACGGCCGCAAGGTTGCGATCCGGGTCCTGGAATTCTTCGATCGCCATAGTGTGACATTGCGGCGCGGCGACCTTCGCCGCATCAACAAACACCGGCGCAACCTGTTTTGTCGAGCGGACGACGAGCCGTCGGCCGCGCCTGAGTATGGAAGGGAATCGTCCCTGGTGGGGCGTCCGGACTTCAAATCCGGGAGAGGCCGCGAGCCGGTCTTTGGTGGGTTCGACTCCCACTCTCTTCCGCCAATACGCCGGAGTAAGAGGTAACCCGGTGGTTCCAGAGCGGAACTATCTTCAGCGGAAAAAGTATCACAAAGGGCGAGAGGGACTGAAAGTTAACGTCGTTGAAAATGGCCACAGCGGGGACGCGCCGACAGAGCAAGGAGAACCAGATGAGCGAGATTTCCAAATCCATTTCACGTCGAAATGTGCTGGCCGCAACAGCCGCAAGCAGCGTGTTGGCGGCGGCAACGGTGGCGCAAGCGGCCGAAACAATCCCTGAGCCGCAGCGTCCGGGTCAGGGCGGCACCGATCCAGGTCCGCGAAACGTTCAGCGCGACCGGCAGAATCCCGACATGTTGACGCCGCCTGCAACCGATCAGGGCACGCTACCAAACTTGCGCTTCTCGTTCTCGGACGCCCACACACGGATCACGGCGGGCGGCTGGACACGGCAGGTCACCGCGCGCGAACTCGGGATTTCCAAGACTATCGCCGGCGTCGACATGCGGCTCAATCGTGGCAGCGTGCGCGAACTGCATTGGCATAAGCAGGCCGAATGGGCCTACGTGCTTTACGGCAACGCGCGCATTACGGCGATCGACCCCCAAGGGCGCAACTTCGTCGACGATATCGGCGTCGGCGACCTTTGGTATTTTCCCCCGGGCTATCCCCATTCGATCCAGGGCCTCGATCCAGACGGGACGGAGTTTCTGCTGGTTTTCGACGACGGCGATTTCGACGAGGACAGCACCTTCCTGCTCAGCGACTGGGTCAAGCACATACCGCCCGAGGTGCTGGCCAAGAATTTCGGCGTGCCGGCAACATCGTTCGCCAAGACACCGGACCCGAGCCAGTTGTACATCTTTCCGGCGGCGGTGCCGGGGCCGCTCGCATCCGATAAGATCGTGGGCGCGACCGAAGTGCCGCAAAGCTTCAGCCATCGTTTGCTGGCCCAAACGCCGATCAAGACCAAAAGCGGCAGCGTGCGCATCTCCGATTCCAAGAATTTTCCAGTTTCCAAGACCATCGCGGCAGCTTTGGTCGAGGTCGAGCCGGGCGGTATGCGTGAGTTGCATTGGCACCCCAACACCGACGAATGGCAATATTACATCGAAGGCACCGCGCGCATGGGTGTGTTTGGCGCGTCCGGCCAAGCCCGCACCTTTGATTATCTGGCCGGCGACGTGGGCTACGTGCCCTTTGCCATGGGGCATTACATCGAGAATACCGGCACCGCTACGTTGCGCTTTCTCGAGATGTTCAAAAGCGACTACTACGCCGATATCTCGTTTGACCAATGGCTGGCGCTTACGCCTCCCGAATTGGTCAACGCGCATCTGCATACCGATGACAAATTCATCGAGGCTTTGCGCAAGGACAAGGTGCCGGTGGTGCCGGCTTAATTTTCATGGTTGTGGGCGGCGCGTTGCGCGCCGCCTTTATATCAACAGGCGCCTTCGATGAGGCCGCTCGCGATCGCATTTTTTCGATGCCGGCTACTGGGACTCATTTTCATATTCATAGGCATCACAAAACAGTTTGCCGTTTCGGCCCCAATCTTCTCGACTAACATCGGTGAAGATGAAATTGATGGTTTCCGGCTTGCACTTGGCGATACGCGCAAACTCGCGAGTTAGAACTTCCGCCAATTCGCGTTTTTGTTCGAGTGTGCGCCCTGGAAACCAATCGACCCGTATGAATGGCATTATGCTCTCCTCACTGCAGAAACGACATCACTGAGCCCGAGCTGCCGGCTTCAGATGCCTTGGTCGGCGGTTTTGGTTTGTGTTCTCGACACAAGCACCTCAAAGTTTTAGGTGCATCTTTGAAATCGTCACTCGAAGAACGTGGCGATGCAGGACATGTCGAGTTTCCCGTGCCCCTTGCCTTCGACCGCGGAAAGGATCTGACGCGTTAATGCCGCGGATGGTAGGAATGCACCTCGTTGCCTGGCAAGTTCAAGTGCTAGGTCGATGTCCTTGGCGATAACCTCGACCGTCGCCGCGGGCGACCAATCGCGCTCCTTGAGTTTTTGCACCTTGGAGGCGATGTAAGGCGATGCAACCGCGCTGTCGTTGATAGCGTCGATCATCGCCGCCCAGTCGAGGCCGCTTCGCCGGCCAAGGTTGAGCGCCTCCGCAAGCGAGGTGTTAATGGCGGCAACGATTACGTTGACCACGAGTTTCATGATCCTCGCCTCTTCGTGCGCGCCGAGATATGTGATCTTTTTTCCCATTAAAGCGATCAGCGGGCGTCGCAACTGGAAAAGGTTCTCAGGTCCGGAGACCCAGATACTGAGCGTACCAGCCGCCGCAAGCGCCGTGCTTCCGGACACGGGGGCACGAAGATACGAGATGCCGCCGGCATCAAGGAGCGCCGCACCGCGCGCCGAAACATCGGGCGAGATCGTGCTCATGTCGATGAGGCATGCCCCCGCTTTGGCGGTCCCACAGAGGTGACGAACGACATCCAAAAACGCTTCATCGTTTGGAATCATGGAAAAGAGCACATCGCTTTCAGAGGCAAGCATCGACATCGACGACGCTTCCCTGAGACCTTCCACGGCACCGGAAGCCGTGCGGCTGCGGTCGAGGTCGAAACCGGTCACGCGATATCCGCCGTTGACAAGGTTCGGCGCCATGCGGCTGCCCATGCTGCCGAGACCAACCCATCCGATTTGCGGAGCAGCGTTCATCAAATCACCTTGAGGTGCCGGATCGGCGCGCCAGGAGTGAGAGCCTGCGCGGCGGCAACGATGGCGTTCGCATCAATGCCGTAGTGACGATAGAGGTCCGGGATAGTCCCGGTCTGACCGAAATGCTCGACGCCCAAGGGGCGAACCTTGTGACCGTGCACAGCGCCGAGCCAGCCGAGCGTCGCCGGATGTCCGTCCAGCGCGGTAACGATCCCGCAATGCGGGGGCAAACCGGCGAGCAAGCGCTCAATATGAGATCGCGCGTGCACGAAACCACGCTCGCGCGCACGGCAGGAGGCACTCCAGCCGGCATTAAGCCGGTCCGCCGACGTGATGGCAAGAAGGCCGACGTCGCGCCGGTCTTCAGCCATTAGTCCTATGGCTTCGATCGCTTCCGGCGCAACTGCACCAGCATAAGCAACTACCACCTGACAATTGGGACCAGGTTCGCGCAGCCAATACGCGCCATCGACGATCGATTGACGCAACTGCGGCGTCATCGGTCGCTTGATCTGCTCGATCGTGCGCGTTGAGAGCCGCAGGTACACAGAGCCGC
>JGI12635J15846_10000072_pt1 | contig 66228 bp, 49 predicted proteins | sample BlaSpr_A8_OM2_M2_FD_15846 | JGI IMG/M metagenome (IMG submission 15846)
ACCGACTCAGCCTTAGTGTGCGGCCGTGGCTGGAATTGATACGACCGAAATAACATTTCCGTTTAGGGTTCCGACGACCTCGACGCGTTGTCCCGCCACTCGCTTCAAAGCTTCCGGTTGACCCCGGAGAACGTACATTTTTTCGCCGTCGACCAGGGCGAATTGTTCTCCACTGTGGACGCAGAGCCGGGTGCAATCGGCGGCGGACTTGCCCACGACGGCGGAATGTTTCGCACCGCAGTGCGCATCCGTGATCATGCCTTCGTAAGTCTCGGAGCGGACATCTGAGGTTTGCGACGCTTGTCCGGGTTCAGGTTCCGCGCCGTCAGTTCCTGCGGCGGCTCCCACAGTCGTTAGGAAGAGCGCCAAGGCGCAGGAGAGGGCGCTTACCAGCGCCAACACTTCTATCCAGAGACGAACTTTCGAAGCGTTCATAACCAGTGTTAGTGCCAGTTTACGCCGCAAGGTTGGCTCGCCGGATTCCGGCTACGCCAATCCTCGTGATACTGGGCACGTTGTCTGCCAGCTCGATTTTGTGCCGGTGGAACGAGTCTAACTCCCTGACTCAGCGAGAGTTGTTGAGGATCAAGACCGGCGCGAAGGTCACCACGCTGTGAGTTTGCCATGCGCAAAGTTCGCGAACTGCGTCTTCAAACAAGACACGGGCGGATACTCGATTTACTGTATTGTTTTTTGGAGGCCACCTTCAAGATAAGCCCGGGACGGATGGTTGACTGCTTTCAACCCGCATTTGAAACTCTTACCTCGGCACTCGTATACTTACCACCCGCGATGAAGGTGATTGTCATAATTCCGGCGGCGGGCCTCGGAACCCGTATGACTCCGATGCCCATCGGGGCCAAGGGCAAGCAAAAGGATGCGCCGCCTTCGAAGCAATTTACCGCAATTGGCGGAACGCCAATTCTCATCCACACGCTGCGGAAGTTCGCGGAGGTCGAAGCGGTCAGCGAAATCTGGGTCGCGCTGCGGGGGAACGAGATTTCGGGATTTCGGTCACGGCTGGAAAGTGAAGCGAGGGATGTTCTGAAGAAAAAAGTCGAATTGGTGGTTGGTGGGGAGCACCGTCAGCAGTCGGTAGAAAGCGCGCTCAATGCCGTTACCGCCGCGGCCGACGATATCGTCTTAGTGCACGATGCGGTGCGTCCGTTCGTGAATAGCGAGATCATTCAGGAGGTGATCGATGCGGCGAGAAAATACGGGGCGGCAATCGCCGGACTTCCTGCCGTCGATACGGTGAAGCAAGTGGAGCGTACGGCCGAGGGCGCGCTCATCAAGGCGACGATTCCGCGCGCGGGCATCGTCATGGCGCAGACACCGCAAGGTTTTCAGTACAGCGTGATCAAGAAGGCGTTCGATGAGGCGTCGGCAGACGGATTCATGGGCACGGACGAAGCTTCCCTAGTGGAACGATCGGGGCACGATGTGGCGGTGGTAATGGGCTCGCCGCGAAATATAAAGATTACGGCCCCGGCGGATATGGAGTTGGCGGAGTTCTACCTGAAGGCGAGTCATTAGCCGCATGCCACCAGCTAAAAACCAACGATTCGTCAAGCCTGCCACGCGCATCGGTTATGGTTTTGACTCACATGAATTCCGTCCTGGCATCCCACTGAAGATTGGCGGCGTCGTGCTGGCTCATGATAAGGGATTGGGCGGGCATTCGGATGGCGATGTACTGCTGCACGCCATCACCGATGCGTTGCTCGGGGCAGTGGCCGCGCCGGATATCGGAGCACTATTTCCGCCATCTGATGTCAAGTGGAAGGGCGCAGACTCGGCGGTCTTTCTGCGCGAGGCGTTGAAGCGTGTCAGAGCCGCGGGATATGGTGTAGCGAATATCGACTCCAGCCTGATCCTAGCAGCACCCAAGGTTGGCCCGCGCGCGGCGGCGATTCGCGATCGCGTGGCGCAGTTACTCGGAGTTCATGCCGATTGCGTGGGGTTGAAGGCGAAGACTCCGGAAGGACTTAATCTGGAGAACGCCGCTGTGGCCCATGTAGTGGTGTTGTTGGAAGAAAGAACTGTGAAGAAGAAACAACGACGCCGTTCGGAATCGAAGCGGAGGAAACAGTGAGCGCCCGTCGTTATGGTTCCGTTCTTCTTATTGCGCCGCTGGCTGCGGCGTGTGCTCGTTCACAACAAAGTGAGCACCGCACCCACACCGTCTAGCATTCGAGCGGACAGTTGGTGTCAACCGGTCAATAGCGCTCATCGCCCCCCATGAGTGCTATTTATCTGTAACCATCCGCTGAGTCGACTTGACTTTAGCCGTGCGCAGGACGCGGAAAACCGCGTCCTTAAAATTTGGGCTTCAATTCGGCTTCGAGGGGTTGGTGGGGGTATAGGCGAGCGGCTTATCGTTCACACCCGTCAGTGGTTTGTCGTCGAGCATCTTGCTGCCACCCATGTCGACCGCGCCGTTGTGGTCAATCTGCTTCATAGCGACGACCTGGTAGCGGCGCTTTTTATGATCCCCGTCGGGAATGCTCAGCTCGATAACGTCTTTGGCGATCCTGAGTTCGCTCTCGTGCCCAATCGGCAGCAGCCGCGGATGCTTACGATCCAAGGGGCGGACGTGAAATTCCATGTCGTCGGTGAGCAGCATGTATTGCGGACACAACTTCTCGTCGGAATTCACACTGGTTATACCGACCGAAGCCCAGACGCTGCCCAGGCCCGCCACGCCGTGTTCCTTAGCTCCGCAAGGAACCGCTTCCATCTTCTCAATCATTGCGCGCTGAGAGTGCTTTTTGTCCCCAGCAAAAACCGGAAGCGCGAACGACAGCGCGAGTAATATGACCAAGATCTTTTTGCGTTTCATGACGCCTCCCTTTGCGCTTCTCGCAAATTCGTGTAGCAAATTTTGCATTTGGCGTTCAGAATCGAACTGGAAGGCGGTCGGCAGAAGACCGCCTCGCTCTGCCGGTATGCGCGTTGCTCCTGCATATGCCTTGCTAACCATGCCTCACTTCGAACCCGGCGTCTTGGGTAGGGTTTTCGCCGTCGTGCTCGGGGTGGTCAGGTCTGTGCCTTGAGCTGACTTGACGAAGGACTGCGGATTCGAATTTAACTGTTCGCGTACTTTTGGATTTGCCTGAAGGTACGCCTGCAGCTCCGTGTGATTTTGCAGGTACTCGTCGTTGGCCACCAGAGTCGGGTTCTTGGAGAGTTCGCCAGCGATTGCGCCATGCCCCTGGAGGAAGTCGTGGAAGCTGGAAACTTCGGCTCGGGGCACGCCGCTATGTTGATCCCCCGACCGCTCATAGCGGTCTTCATCACGCATGAACGCTTGGGGATGTTCATCAAACTGTTGCCGTACTTCGGGATGGTCTGCCAGAAAATGCTGTAATTCCGGATGGTTCGCAACCCACTTCTGGTNGTCGATGAGGTTNGGACGCTTCTGGAGTTGCTCGGCGACCTCGGGATGTTTGTCGAGGAACTGATNCATGGTNGCTACTTCGCTGCGTGTGATGTCGGGACGGTCGTACCGGTCCTCATCGCGCATGAACGCGTGGGGATGTTCATCAAACTGTTGCCGTACTTCGGGATGGTCTGCCAGAAAATGCTGTAATTCCGGATGGTTCGCAACCCACTTCTGGTCGTCGATGAGGTTAGGACGCTTCTGGAGTTGCTCGGCGACCTCGGGATGCTTGTCGAGGAACTGATTCATGGTAGCTACTTCGCTGCGTGTGATGTCGTTGTTGTTCCGAGCCTGACTGTCTTGAGCTTGGTACTGAATTTGGTTTTGCGGTATCGCGGCTTGCGATTGTGCTCCCACAGGCGAAGCCCAAACAAGGGAAGTAAGCGTGAGGGTTGCCAGCCAATGTCGAGTTCTCAGTCCTGTCCGTTGCATAAATTAAACCCTCCTAAAGGATTAAGAAATTGTGATCGGACATACTGACCAGAGAGGGGCACGATGCGGGCCAACGACCGAGGGTGACAGAACGGCCACCCTTTCACAGCCTTGCCGAAGACTTAAGGGAGATCCCGTAGCGAGAGTTAACAGTGGAATTTTCGCCAAGAAGCGGTAAATTCGTCGTACAGGTTTTACATTACGGGCAACTTCTCGAATCTACGGCATCACCTTAGGCTGAATCGATCCACACGATCCCCGCAAAACGTCATCGGGCACCCCCGATCCCGCTATCGCGCTTAGCACGCTCAAGGATGGTCTGGGTCAATCTTGTCATTGTTAATGCTGGGATTACGCTAGCAGGGGATAACCGTTGCACTCAGGTGATAGCACTCATTTACCCCATGTTGAGTCGGTTCGAGCGGTTCGCGGTGGCTCTCGATAGCTGCCTCCACTTCCTTGGCGAAGTCAGCATCCATGACCGCTGTCGAGTCCTCGCGACTCGGGCCATTGTTAGGATGTCTTCCGCGTTTCGGCGGCCATGATAAGGGCACGGAAGATGCTGCGAGACGCTTCGTCTTCATCTACGGAGCGCTCGGGATGCCATTGCACGGCGAGCACAAAGTGGTCGGGAGCGGTTCCTTCCAGCGCTTCGATGATGCCGTCTTCGACGCAACGGGCTGAGATGCGCAGGCCGTCGCCGATTTTATCGGCCGACTGGTGATGTGATGAGTTCACCGGATGAACGGGTTTATTCGCCTCAAGGGCTAAAGCCCCGTTCTCGACAGCCGTATCGGCACGGCGGAAGCCGTGCCCTTCCCGGTCTTTTCCACTCACGATTCCATTTAGGATTTCCGCAAGTTTTGAATCCCGCGCAACTTCAACTTTGTGCGCCACTGTGACTGTCTTTCCCGCCTCGTGATTCACGCGCGTGCGCAACTCTCCCGGCAAGAAATCTGGAATGTGCTGGATGAGCGATCCAACGCGATAGACGTTGAGGCTCTGCAGGCCGTAGCAGATACCGAGGATGGGCTTGCGCAGGTTGTAGGCATCTTGCAGCAGGAGTTCGTCGACGGCGTCGCGTTGCGGATCGGCGGCTGCGGTCCGTGGAGAGCGAGTTGCATGAAACTTTGCCGGATCGACATCGGCGGAACTGCCCGGCAAAAGCACGCCATCGCAGAGTTCAACGATTTTCTTCACTTCGGCAGGCGTGTGGTCGAGCGGAATGCGAACTGGTTCGCCGCCCGCGAGTTTGACAGCGCGTTCGTATTGAGGGATCGAGCGCTCGGCATATTCGCGATCCCCGGAATGAGGGATCGGGATGGCGATGCGCGGCGGCCGCTTAGAGGGTATCGTCAGCTGACCCTCGCGATGGCGGCCAGCGTCTTGGTTTGGCGGTAATGACGAATTTCCATGGCGAGCGAGAGAACAAAAATGATGCACCCCGCAACGACCGCACAGGGTAGAGCGATATGACGATAGGCTACGGCCATGTCGGGACGCACGCCACGTATAGCGGATACAACTACGGTCCCGACGATTCCTAGAAATAAGCTCACGGCGAACGAAATCAGAGTGCCAACGAACGTTACCAGCACGACGCGCACCGGGATCGTATACCAGCGTGGTGAGCGCCCCTGGGGCTTCGGCGGCATGCTTCTAACCTACACCATACATGACGCCGTGATCGAGTTGAGTTGTCGCACCGGCAAAAGCTGATATTGTAAAATCGCTCGCCTGCATGTTGGATCTCCTGGGGGTTATGATGCGACGCTTGCGCACGATTTTGATAACGGTCCAACTAGCCTGCCTCATTCTTAAATCTTCCGGTACAGGCAATGCACAGACGAACGACAAGCCCGATCTGAGCAAGCAACCTACCCTCTACGTCGTGGGCTATGCTCATTTGGATACGGAGTGGAGGTGGGAGTATCCCCAGGTCATCGACGAATATATTCGCAAGACCATGGAGGAAAATTTCAAACTCCTTGATAAGTATCCACACTACATCTTCAACTTCAGCGGAGCCAATCGTTACCGTTTCATGAAGGAATATTTTCCCGCTGATTTTGCGCGAGTGAAGAAATATGTGGACGAGGGCAGATGGTTTCCAGCGGGTTCGTCTATGGAAGAGGGCGATGTAAATACGCCCAGCGCCGAAACGATCATCCGGCAAGTGTTGTACGGCAATAATTGGTTTCGCAAAGAGTTGGGTAGAGCGAGTGTGGAATACATGCTGCCCGACTGCTTCGGATTTCCGGCTTCACTGCCGACCATCCTCGCCCACTCCGGGGTGAAAGGATTTTCGACGCAGAAACTCGTATGGGGATCGTCGGCTCCGGGCGGAGGGCCGGAATCGCTGGAAAAAACTCCAGAAGGTACGCCGTTCAATGTGGGTGTATGGGTAGGGCCTGATGGTGAGAGCGTGCTCGCGGGCTTGAATCCAGGCGATTACAGCGGCGGAATTTACACGGACCTTAGTAAGCCTTTGCCCCCGTTGCCGCCGCTCGCCACTCTCGTAGATGTCGAGAAGAAAATACAGCCTCTCCAGCAGGAAGCCGACCAAGCGGAGCGAAGCGAGAAAGAGTTGGATTACAAAAAGATGCTGGAGTTCGGCGAATTGCGAGACCTGCAGGCAGCGTTTCGCAGGGTCGAGCAAAGTCGCCAACTGGAGCGGCATCAAAACGACTGGGCCGCGCGCGTCGAACTGAATGGCAAGATCAGCGGCGTACTTACCGACTACCACTACTTCGGCACGGGTGATATCGGCGGAACTCCGAAGGAAGAATCGGTGAAGCGGCTGGAGGCCATCGTCATAAAAGGCATGGCGAGCCTGCCTCCGCCGGAAGATTATTTCTTCCCGCGTGTCCCGCACCCAGACTGGCCTGCGGTGAAGGTGGGGGATGGGCCAGTGCATGTGATCTCGGCGAATGCGGAGCAGATGTTTCTCGATATCACGCCGGCTGAAGCTGCTGGATTGCCGAGCTACACGGGAGAGATGGAGTTGACCAACCATTCTGCCGGGTCGCTGACGTCGCAGGCTTATCAAAAGCGCTGGCTTCGGAAAGAAGAGTTGCTGGCCGATGCGGCGGAGAAGGCCTCGATTGCCGCGGAGTGGCTGGGCGCTCGGCCGTATCCGATGCAGCGCTTGAATGATGCGTGGACGCTGGTGATGGGCGGCCATTTTCATGACATCGGCGCTGGAACCGCTAGTCCCAAATCGTACGAGTTTGCCTGGAACGATGATGTGATCGCGATGAACCAGTTTGCCGGCGTGCTGAGCGATGCGACCGAAGGCATATCTACGGCGTTGGACACCGCAACTAAGGGTGCGTCGATGGTTGTGTTCAATCCGTTGAATATTCCGCGCGAAGATTTGGTCGAGGCCACCTTGAATTTGCCCGGCGGCATGCCCAAGGCGGTGCATGTGACTGGCCCGGACGGTAAAGAGTATCCTGCGCAGATTTCGAGCGGAAAGGTGATTTTCGCGGCCAAGGCGCCATCGGTTGGCTACGCGGTCTACGATGTGCAACCGGGTGCTGGAGCGGCCGATGCAGCGGCGCTGCAGGTGTCGGAGAATTCACTCGAGAACAAGTATTACCGCGTGACGCTGAATGCCGATGGTGATGTGGCCAGTATTTTCGACAAATCAATGGATAAGGAATTGCTCGCGTCCCCGGCGCGTTTGGCTATCTCCTATGACAATCCGGAGCATTGGCCAGCCTGGAATATGGATTGGGACCAAGAGCAGGCTGCACCGAAAACCTATGTCGGCGGTCCGGCTAAGATTCGGGTAGTGGAAAACGGGCCGGCGCGGGTTGCTGTGGAAATTTCGCGCGAGACTGCCGGTTCCAGGTTCGTCCAGGTCATCCGCCTTTCCGCCGGTGATGCGGGAAAGCGGGTGGAGTTTGCCAATGTGATCGACTGGAACACAAAAGAGTCGAATCTGAAAGCAACTTTTCCGCTGAAAGCTTCCAACGAAAAGGCCACCTACAACTGGGACATTGGCACGATCGAGCGGCCGAGTGCCGATCCCAAGAAGTTCGAAGTGCCTTCGCACCAGTGGATTGATTTAACCGACGTGAGCGGCGAGTTCGGAGCCACCGTCCTGACCGATTGCAAGAACGGATCCGATAAGCCGAACGATCACACGATTCGGCTGACGCTGATCCGCACGCCCGGCACGCGCGGAGGTTATGCCGACCAGGGCACGCAGGATATGGGACATCACGAGTTTGTTTACGGAATCACCGGTCATGCGGGCGACTGGCGCCACGATGAGACCGATTGGCAGGCACAACGCTTGAATGATCCGCTCATCGCGTTCGAGGCTCCAAAACATGCGGGATCACTGGGCCGGGAGTTCTCTCTGCTCAAGGTCAGCAATCCGCGGATACGGGTTTTGGCGCTGAAGAGAGCGGAACTGAGCAACGAGGTCATCGTGCGTCTCGTCGAGCTCGACGGCAAAACTCAGCCTGACGTGCGCCTAACATTTAACACTCCGATCAGCGCGGCGCGCGAAGTCAACGGACAGGAACAACCAATGGGAGCGGCGACCGTGAACAGCGGCGCTTTGGTCACTTCCTTCTCCGCGTATCAGCCGCGCACCTTCGCCGTTAAACTCGCTGGGCCCCGAGCCAGCATTGCGACATTGCATTCCGCGGCTGTGCCGCTGAAATACGATCTGGCAACGGCCAGCAATGACGGTACGAAGTCGGAAGGCGGATTTGACGGCAAAGGCAACGCTTTGCCGGCTGAGGTATTACCCGAACAAATCACGTTCAACGACGTGCAATTCCAGCTTGCTGCGGCGAAGACCGGCGTACCCAATGCGGTTGTAGCGAAGGGTCAGACGATCGATCTGCCCGTGGGCCATTACAACCGCCTTTACCTGTTGACGGCTTCTGCGGATGGCGACCAGAACGCGACATTCAACGTCGGCAATACGAGAGCCGAACTGAATATTGAGGACTGGGGCGGATTCATCGGTCAGTGGGACGACCGTCAGTGGAGCTCGAAGGATACTTCGCATGACGACTACGGCGAGATGACCGGCATCAAGCCCGGCTTCATCAAGCGCGCAGACCTGGCGTGGTACTGTTCGCATCACCACAACGCGGCGGGTGAAAATGTTTCCTACCGTTACTCGTACCTATTTGCATATCCGATCGATTTGCCCGCTGGCGCGAAAAGTATCACGCTGCCTGATAACGATAAGATCCGCATTTTCGCTGTATCAGTGGCAGAGGAGAATCCGGAACTAAAACCCGCCCAGCCACTGTACGATGTGCTCCCTCCGACAGCAGCAAGACAGTGAGGCCCCGCCGTATTGATTGCGCTTCGTCGAAGGGATGGACGGATGAAGTTTCGGTTCACGGCTCTGGGATCGGCTCTATCCGTCCCAGCAAGAAAATGTAGCCCACGATTCCGAGTAGCAAAATTACGGTCGCAGTGGCGAACGCGGCGGCGAAAGAGTGTGATGCGGAAACGATGTAACCGGTAATGATCGGGGCGGAAATAGCCGCGATTTGGCCACAAAGGTTGACGGCTCCTGCCAGCGTGCCCACGCTTTCCCGGGGCGAGATCAGAGACGGAACGGTCCACGCCACGGGCGCGGCCGCAGCTAATCCGCCGAGTGCGAGGCTGATCCAGATCAGAGCGGCTGCGGCTGTATGAGTGCGCGCCGCGCCGAAGAGCGCGAGACCGAAAGCCATGCCCGTGACCAGAACGGTTTGGCGAACCAGGTTGGCATCGTAACCGCGCCCAATGAGTGCATCCACTAGCCAACCGCCAACCAGCAGATCCGTTACAGTGGCGAATAACCAAGGCACGCTGGTATAGAAAACCGAGTGGAATAAATCGAGATGAAGCGAAACGGAGAGATAGCTGGGTAGCCAAGTGAGCAAGAGAAAAAAAGTGTAGTTGTAGGCTCCCCACCCCAGGGCGAGGCCGTAAACTTTTCGTTGCCGCAGGAGGTAGCTCAGCGAACTGCCGCCTCGTATTCCTGTCGAATCTTCCAGTTGCGCTCCGCCCTGCGAAATAAAATCGCGCTCCGCCGACGAAAGGTGGGGATCTTCGCTGGGGTTGCGATAGACCAGGTAGAACATCAAAAAGTAAGTGAAGCTGATGAAGCCGGTGGCGGCAAAACTCCAACGCCAACCAAAATACAAGAGCAGCAAGCCGATCAGCGGAACTCCGATGGCGGTGGAAAGTTTCGCCGCCGCGTCGGTGGTGGCTGTTGCCAGGCCTCTTTCCTCGCGGGTAAACCAGTAGCCCAGGGCTTTGGCGTTCGCGGGAAACGTGGGAGATTCGCTCACGCCCAGAAGAAATCGCGCTCCAAAGAACCAGCCGAGGCCAGGGGCGATGGCGCCGGCGAAGGAGGAGAGGCTCCACAAGAGCGCGCTGATTCTTCCCACCCGGCGCACTCCATACCGGTCCAGCAGGATTCCAGCCGGCATCTGCATTACGGCATACGTCCAACTAAAGGCGCTGGAGAGATAGCCAAAAGCGACCAGCGATAAACCGAACGAGTCATGAAGCGCGTCGCGCGAGACTGACAAGTTGATCCGGTCGAAGAAGTTGACCAGAACTCCGAGAGCAAGGAGAAAGGCGATCCGCCATCGCCTGCGAGGAATAGCGGAGGTCACTGAACACCGATGCCGGCGAGCAATCCTCCGTCGACGACGTAGTCGCCACCGGTGCAGAACGTTGCCTTATCGGAGGCGAGGAACGCCGCCAGTTCTGCAACTTCTTCAGGCGTGCCGATACGTCCCAGCGGATGCGCCGCGCCAAAACGCGCGAACACTTGTTCGACCGGTAAATCTGGCGAGAAGTTTCCCGCCGAACTTGCCAGCATTGGCGTACGGATCGCGCCCGGGCTGATCGAATTGACGCGGATATTGTCAGCGGCATGGTCGAGGGCCAGCGCTCGCGTCAGGCTGTGAACCGCCCCTTTGGAGGCGGCATACACGGCGACGCCGTGCTGGCATGCGTGCCCTTGAACGGATGCCAGATTCACAATGGATCCGCCTCCGCGCTTTTTCATCTCCGGGATGCCGACGTGCGCCAAAAGATAAATGCTGCCAACATTGACCATCATGCAGCGGTTCCAGGTCGCGAGATCCGTCTGCAAGACTGTGCCGAAGGGATGAATGCCGGCGGCGTTAATTATGATATCCAGTCCGCCAAACTGGCTGACGGCTTTGGCAATAACCGATCGCACCTGGTCGAGGTCGGTCACATCGCAGCTTTCGACCTGCACAGTCAAATTTAGTTTTGCGGCGTCCCGAGCCAATTCCTGATTGGCAGGTTTATCAATACCGCATGCAATAACTTGAGCGCCACCGGCGGCAAGGCGCTTCGCAATCGCTCGGCCAATTCCCGTAGTACCCGTTACCACTGCTACATTGTCTGTGAAATCATTCATAGGGTTGGTAGCTCGCCTTGGAACAGTGTGAGACTTGATTTCTAAAAGCTAACGACCGCAACAGGCGCCTCATCCAGCCAACTTCGGAAACGCGTATTTCAAACCCTGCATTACGCCGCGCAACTCGGCGAGCCCTTTCAATCTGCCCACCAGCGAGTAACCGGGATTTACTTTCTTGCCGATGTCGTCGGCGAGAAGATGGCCGTGGTCGGGGCGCATGGGAATTTCATTGTCGGCCCGGCCGGCACTACGACGCTGCGCTTCTTCTTCGAGCAAAGCATGGACGACGCCAACCATATCGGAACTGCCGGCGAGGTGATCAGCTTCACAAAACGACCCGTCCGGTTCTCTCACCACCTGACGAAGATGCGCAAAATGGATGCGGGCCCCGAATTCGCGAACCATAGCCAGCAAGTCGTTACCCGCCCTCGCTCCGAACGAGCCGACACAAAAGGTGAGCCCGTTGGCGAACGTATCGCAGGCCGAGAGAATTGCGCGGATATCCTCGGTGCTCGAGACCACTCGCGGAAGACCAAAGAGCGGCCACGGCGGATCGTCCGGATGTATGGCGAGGCGAACGCCCATCTCCTGCGCCACGGGCACCACCTCTTTCAGGAATGCGACAAGATTGCTCCGCAAGTCATCAGCCGTCATCCCTTGATAATCTGCGATCAAGCCACGTATCGTCTCGCGATTGTAGGAGGCTTCGGCTCCCGGCAGACCAGCAATAATAGTTTGTTCCAGGTCTTGCTGGCGCGCTTCTGACATGGATTTGAAGCGCAGGTGAGCCGCGCGCATGCGGGTTTCAGAATATTCGGCTTTAGACTCTTTGCGCTCGAGAATGAACAATTCGTATGCGGCAAAATCCACCGCATCGAAACGCAAGGCGTAACCTGTGGACGGGAGAAGAAATTGCAAGTCTGTTCTGGTCCAATCGGCTACCGGCATGAAGTTATAGCAAATGACGTCCACGTCCGCCTTCGCGACTGCGGCTACAGTGTCCTTCCACGCAGCTATGAAATGCTTATAGGGTCCGGATCGGAGCTTGATCGAATTGTGGATCGGAATACTTTCCACCACGGACCAGACGAAGCCCGCCGCACGAATCTCATCTCTTCGCTTTAACACTTCGTCTAACGGCCACGCTTCGCCACGATAGAGATGATGCAAAGCGGAAACGATTCCGGTGGCTCCCGCCTGCTTGATGTGATCGAGAGGGATTGGCTCATCCGGCCCGAACCACCGCCAAGTTTCCTTCATAGCTTGAGGTTGCCCTTCGTCACTTGCCCTTGGTCGCGAAACGATTGTGCCCCAGCATTCTAAGCCGTTTCGAATGCCGGTTGTTTAATTTCTTGTGCCGGAAGAGATTGCTGGGATGGCTCGCGCTCCCCGCAGAGGGCAGTTCGTACGGCGTATAATCGCCGCGAAACGAAAACCGGGAGTGAAGATCCTAAGATTAAAGACCGCTGTGGTTGAGGGGAATTTCGATTGGACATTCGTTCGCATTGAAACCGACGAAGGAATTAAAGGTTTGGGCGAATGTTTTTTCGCCCCTGGCCTGACATCGATACTCCGCTCGCTCGAACCTTTGCTGATCGGGGAGGACGCGCGAGATATTCATCGTTTATTCCGCAAACTGCAGCTCGCAACTTCCGGCGCGGGTTCCGTTGCGGGCATCGTCTACAACGCAATCAGCGGCATCGAAGCCGCGCTATGGGATGTCCTTGGCCAGTGGCTTAATGTTCCCATCTACCGTTTGCTGGGAGGAAAGTTCCGAAATAAAGTTCGCGTCTATGCCGATTGTCACGGCGGTGCGGCGCTGGAAAGCCTGGACGAAGTACTCCGGTGGCGCCCGGCATCGTGGGAGCCGAGAACATCGACCCGTACCGCGCAAGACTACTTTGGCCAGGCCGGAGAAGAAACTCCTTCTTCGCCGGACGATTATCGTCGTCGGGCGCTTGCGAAAAGAACAGAAGGATTTACCGCTCTAAAATTCGATCTCGATGTGCCGGGCACGCAAGGCTCTGATCTCCACAATCGAGCGCTCAGCAATTGTGCCATCGATCATATGGTGAGTTTGATGGGCGCGGTTTATGAGGCAGTGGGTAAGGATACCGACATCGCCGTGGATTGCCATTGGCGTTATAACGCCGGCGACGTTGTGAAAGTGGCGCGCGAACTGGAATCGTTCCGGCTATTGTGGCTGGAAGACCCGGTTCCGCCTAACAATGTTGCGGCGCTAAAGGAAGTGAGTTCCAAGGTGCGCGTGCCGATCGCTACTGGGGAGAATCTTTTTCTTTTTGAAGGTTTTCAGGAAATCATCGCGCAACACGCTTTGAGTGTTGTTACTCCCGACCTGCAGAAAGTTGGCGGGCTGGCCATCGCCCAATCGATTGCGCAGTTTGCTGATGTGCACGGCATGCCGGTGGCCCCGCACAACATCAGCAGCCCGGTAGGCACTCTGGCTGCGGCTCACTTCTGTGCGGCGATCCCAAATTTTCTTGCTCTAGAATTTCACGCTTCCGATGTGCCTTTCTGGAATGATCTGGTCGAAGGGCAGACAGCACCAATCATTCGGGATGGCTTCATTGTTGTTCCGGAGAAGCCCGGCTTGGGAGTTACTTTGAATGAGGAGGTTGCAAGGAAATATGTGCGCAAGGGCGAAACGTTTTTCGAATAAGAGCGAGTAGCGAGTCATTGAAATCTATGTCGATGGAAAAGATAGAATTTCTGAGCAACATTGGCGTCGCCGGGATCAAAGAGACTCGCACACCATGAGCATGAAAAAGCTCTGGAATTCAGATGACGAACTCTTTGCTATTGCGCAGCGGGAGCTATTCACCTGCGTTGTGGGCGATGTAATGGACAAACTGGACTTCCAGCATCAGTTTTTGCCTCCGCAAATCCGATCTCTCCGGCAGGATATGGTTGTGATCGGACGCGCGATGCCAGTGCTCGCAGTGGACGTATTCGCAGAAAAAATCGAAGGCAGCGCCAACCAGCTAATGAACAAACCGTTTGGCCTGATGCTGGAAGCGCTGGACGATCTTCGCAACAACGAAGTGTATGTCAATACAGGTTCATCGCCCCGAAACGCCTTGTGGGGAGAGCTTATGAGCACGCGTGCCCACAAACTGGGCAGCCGGGGAGCGGTCTTGAACGGGTATGTGAGAGACACCAAAGCCATTCTGGATATGAATTTCCCGACCTTCGGTTTCGGTTCGTACGGACAAGATTCCGCTCCGCGATACAAAGTAGTCGACTTTCGCATACCGGTCGAGATCGGATCGGTGCGCATCCGGCCCGGTGACATTCTGTTTGGCGATATCGATGGAGTCTTGCTGGTTCCTGGGGAAGCGGAAACGGAAGTGTTCACCCGAGCGCTCGAAAAAGCTCGCGGCGAAAAACTCGTACGGAAAGCTATCGAAGAAGGAAGCAGCGCAGTGGAAGCTTTCGAGAAGTACGGAATCATGTGAAGAAAAATGAATGCATCGGTCTTGAGTGGAAGCCCATCACCTCGCGCGCAACAGGTGCGCAGCTTTCTCCAACAAAATAATTTGCGGGCCTGGATGGCATGGAGGCCCGATGAACTCCTGATGCTCTGCGGATATCTGCCTTTCTGGGGTGCGTCGTTGCTGGTTTACTTTGGGGATGCAGAACCCCTGCTTTTCGTGCCGCAGATTGAACCGCGGGATCACATTCCCTCCAGCCTGCGAGTTGAAGAATATCCCTGGGGCGATCTCACCTGCTCCGATCCCTACGCTGTTCTGGTATCGGCGGTTGCTCACGAGTTAGCCAAGGTCAGGCTTAAACCTGAACGTGCTGGACTGAGTGCCGGCGCCTCAAGAACGTCGCTGCCGATTCAAGCTGCCGAGCAAATTCCTATGCCGGAAGATTTTGCCGGGCGCATGTCGAAGCTTGCCGCCAAACCGAATCGGAAGATTCAATCCGCTTTTGCAGACCTTTATTTGAGAAAAACTCCAGAAGAAATTCAGGCGATCCGGCTGGCGAACCAAGTTGCGAATCTTGGGTTGAAAGTTTTTTTAGAGAATCTGCAGCCAGGAATTGCGGAAGCAGAAGTTGCGGCGGCGGTTGAGTCGGCGATTTACCGGCAAATTGGCCAGGACGGAATCTTTCATTCCAGAGGTTGGGCTATGGTTCAATCCGGCCCCAATAGCGCAGATGCGGGACGATTTAACCGCTCGAGCGGACGGCGCCTGGCGAATGGCGATCTAGTTTTGATCGAATTGGCAACTTGCATCAACGGTTATTGGAGCGACCTTACGCGCACATCGGCAGTAGGTTCCACAACCGCTGCAGTCGAAGAAATACTCACGACTGTCAAAGATGCGCAGCGGTCTTCGATCGACGGCGTACGTCCCGGTATTTCGGCTGCTGAGATCGACGCTTTGGCCAGGAAGACGCTTGCCGCGCGAGGACTCTCCTCGTTCTTCACGCACCACACGGGTCACCATGTTGGCTTTCGCTATCATGATCCGGGATTCTTGCTTGCTCCCGATGTGAATGCCAAGCTTGAACCCGGCATGGTGATTACAATTGAGCCGGGCGCCTACGTTCCGGAACGGGGGGCGGGTGCACGGATCGAAGACAATGTGCTGGTCACCGAATCAGGCCACGAAGTGCTTTCCAGCCTGGAAGAGAACAAGCAGCCATGATCAGCATTGATCTCTCGGGCAAGACAATTCTGATCACAGGGGCTCTCGGCGCGATTGCGGAGTATATGGTCCGCAGACTGGTGGAGAGTGGCGCGAGACTGGTGCTCACTGACATCAAAGCCCCGGATCGAGCCGAATCGATGCTTCACGACTGGCAGATTCCGTCTTCGTCCTATCTTTATTTTCCCGCCGATATTACGGATTCGAGCCAGGTCAATGCCGTGGTGAATTCGGCGTTCGAGCAGTTTCCAGGGATGGATACGGTTATCGGCCATGCCGGCGGCTGCGGGTTGCATCCCTTCGCCAGCGTGTCGGAAGCCGATTATGAACGAATCTTCCGCTTCAATTATTTTGCGCAAACCTATCTGGCGCGGTCCGTGCTCGCGCAGTGGATGCAGAGGAAGATTGCCGGGCATCTGATCTTTACATCCTCTTATGTGGCGCGAATGCCGCACACGCAGATTCCTGCTTACTCCTCTGCCAAAGCGGCGCTGGAGAATTTTGCACGCAGCCTGGCTCTCGAATACGCGCTGACCGGTATTCGAGTGAATGTGGTTTCGCCGGGGAACGTGGCGGCGGGAAGCTCGCTGAAAGTTTTCGATGAGGATTTGGCGTACCGGGAATTTGTACTTCGCGTTTCACTGGGTACAAGGAACAGCCCGGAGTCGATCGCGAACGCGTTTGTGTTTCTTTGCTCGCCGCTCGCCCGCGAAATCAACGGACAAATCCTGAGCCCTGACTACGGCGCAGGCATCGGGAACCGCTTATGAAAATTGGCCTTGGCCTCTACCGGCACATGCTGACGCGCGACTATTACGACTTCACACGCCAGGCGGGCTGTACTCACGTCGTGGTTCATCTGGTCGATTATTTTAGTCAGGGGGCATCCAACCCACGGACCAATCAGCCCACCGGCTCAAAATACGAAGCTTGGGGAGTGGCTGGCGATCCAGATCAACTTTGGACAGTAACGGAACTCAAAACTCTTCGCGGGGAAATTGAAAGTGCAGGTCTAGTCCTCGCCGCTATCGAGAATCTCGATCCCGCGCACTGGCACGATATTTTGCTCGATGGTCCGCGGCGGTCTCAACAAATCGAGAACGTGAAGACAATCATCCGCCGCATGGGTGAAGCCGGAATTCCGGTGCTCGGCTACAACTTCAGCTTGGCGGGCGTCTGCGGTCGTGTGACTGCGCCCGAGGGACGCGGTGGCGCCATCACTGTGGGGATGGATGGTCCTGGCGATGATGTGCCAATTCCGAATGGGATGATCTGGAACATGATTTACGATCGCTCCTCGCCCGCGGGTAGGTTGCCGTCCATCTCGCAGGATGAACTCTGGCTGCGCCTGCGAAGATTTCTGGAAGACGTGATTCCGGTGGCGGAGGATTCAGGCGTGCGACTGGCGGCACATCCGGATGACCCTCCCATGCCGACCATGCGGCAACAGCCGCGACTTGTCTACCAGCCTCACATGTATCAAAGGTTGATTGACCTAGCACCGAGCTCCTCCAATACGCTTGAGCTGTGCGTGGGAACTTTAGCTGAGATGACGGAGGGCAATATTTACGAGGCAGTGGATCAGTACAGCAAACAAGGGAGGATTGCGTACATTCACCTTCGCAACGTCGTGGGAAAAGTACCGCACTATCGCGAAACGTTTATTGATGAGGGCGATGTAGATATGGTTCGCATTCTTGCGATCCTTCACGGTAACGGATTTGACGGCGTGGTCATCCCCGACCACACGCCGCAGATGACCTGTTCAGCGCCGTGGCATGCCGGGATGGCGCACACGCTGGGCTTTATGCTGGCGGCCAAGGCAATGATCGAATCGTCACAGCGCTGCGGGCTCGATCTGGCGAGCTCGCAGGGAGGTAACTAGCTGAAGGACTCTTCCGGTCCGGCGTACTCGCGAGCTACACTCGTCATGGCCGCCACCGTCTCCACACTGGGCGGGTTGCTGTTTGGTTACGACAACATCGTGATCAGTGGGGCGATTGGATATCTGCGCCAGTTGTTCCATCTGGACGCGGCGGGAGTGGGCTGGGCTGCGGGGTGTGCACTGGTGGGATGCATTGCCGGTTGCGCAGCGGCTGGAACTGTCGCCGATTATCTGGGAAAGAAAAAGGGTCTTGCACTGTGCGCTTTTTGCTTCGCTCTGTCCTCAGTGGGAATGATCTTTGCAGCCAGCCTCCATCAGTTTGTTTTTTGGCGGCTGATCGGTGGAGTGGGCATTGGCGCGGCATCGGTAATTTCTCCAAACTACATCGCGGAGATAGCCCCCACGCGGGTTCGTGGCCGTTGCGTCACTCTCTACCAACTCGGAATCGTGGTGGGAATTCTAGCTGCCGTCTTCACAAATATGCTCATCCAGCGCATGGGCGACGAGGCCTGGAATGTATCCACGGGCTGGCGCTGGATGTTCATTGCCGGCGTTGTACCGGCGATTTTGTTCGGACTGATGATTCTGCCTGCGGTCGAAAGTCCTCGCTGGCTGATGAAAATGGGCCGGCGCGATCAGGCGATCGACGTACTTGGAAAAATCGACGGCTTCGAAAATACTGAGTGCGAAGTTGCTGAAATCGAGCACTCGCTGGCGAGCGAAGAGGGTCATCTATCAGAACTCTTTACCACCTTCCGGCGTCCCCTGCTGCTTGGCATCATGCTGGCGGGGCTGCAACAGATCAGCGGAATTACGCCGCTATTCTCTTTTCTGCCGGAAATTTTTCGCTCCGCCGGAACCGCGACGGGTGACGCATTCTTCCAATCCGTGCTGGTGAGCCTGGTCAATCTGTTATTTACCCTGTTCGCCCTGTGGCTGGTGGACCGTGCCGGACGTAAAACTCTCATCCTGGCCGGAACTACCCTGCAGTTCGCCTCGTTTGCATTGGTCGGCTGGTTCTATCACATCCATGGCAGTGGATTGGCAGTCCTGATTCTGGTAATGAGTTTTGTAGCCGGTCATGCATTTGGCAATGGCGTGGCCTGCTGGGTCATCATTTCGGAGATTTATCCCACCAAGGTTCGCGGACGTGGCATGTCGATTGCTACTACGGCTCTCTGGCTGGTCGGTTACATGGGGAACCAGTTATTTCCGATCATGCAAAAGCATCTGGGATCGGACGGAACTTTCTGGTGCTTCAGCCTCGGAGCGTTGGTGACGGTCGTCCTGGTTGGATGGCTGATTCCGGAAACCAAAGGCCGGTCGCTCGAAGAGATCACCAAGTTTTGGACCGGGGAAAAGCCGGCGGTAGCGGGAAGTTAGGCGTCGTCTGTTTTAGTAGACTCCCCAGCCTGATGGTTGCATACTCGAACCATGCACCGGCGAAGTGCATCCGGGAGAGTGGTGTTGTTACTTGCGCTGTCCGTATGGCCCGCGATGTTTTTGGTGGCACAGACATCTTCATCGTCTTCTTCACAACCGTCGTCTCCACAACGCCCCGATCATCCTTCCGAAGAGCGCCCAGTCACCGGGCAGAAGCTCGTAGTTACGGTGACGGACGAAAACGGAGTGGCTGTAGCATCCGCGCGCGCTCAGCTGCAACCGCCAGCACCTGCCCTGGCATGGCGCTGCGAAACGGATTTTGCAGGCCACTGTGAGTTCAACAACCTCTCGCCTGGAGCCTACGAACTGCACGTGGAGAAGATTGGCTACTACGCGAGCTCTCAAAGTCTTGTGCAAGTTGATCTGACGGGGAATGTGGATGTAACCCTTTCTCATCAACGAGAGGCGCACGAGGTCGTCAACGTTGTGGAATCTCCACCCGCGATCGACCCGGCGCAAATATCCAGCAAAGAAGAACTCACCGGATCTCAGATCATCGACATTCCCTATCCGGGGGCACACGATTACCGCAACGCGTTGACTTACATCCCAGGGATTACGCCGGACGCTTTTGGACAGCCGCATGTGGCGGGCGCCGAGAGCTACCAAACTCTGCTGTTGCTCGATGGGTTCAACGTAACCCAGCCGACGAACGGCCAGCTGGTGGTGCGGACCAGCGTCGAATCCTTCCGTTCCATCCAGGTAACTCCGAGCCGCGAGCCCGCGGAGTTTGGCAAGGGTTCCGGCGGCGTGCTTGCCTTGAACACTCGGATGGGCGACGATCACCATCGGTTTATCACCACGGACTTTATTCCCGACTTTCAGACCGTCAAGGGCCTCTCCATCGGAAATTGGACACCCATTTACACAATGTCCGGGCCGATTCGCAAAGGAAAAGTATGGTTTATCGACGCTCTTGACGGTGAGTACGACAACAACATCACCAAGCAACTTCCCTCCGGTTCCGATACTGATCACGTTTGGCGCGTAGATAATCTGGCCAAACTGCAATCCAATCTGACCATGCGCAACATTGTAACTGCCAGCTTTCTGTCGAATTACTTTCACGATCAATACGCGGGTCTATCGGTTTTGCAGCATCAGCAAACAACTCCGACCGAAGCCGATACCGCTTACATGGGCTCGCTCAAAGATCAGTATTATTTCCGCGGCGGGGAGTTGCTGGAAACCGGATTCGGCGCGGCCCAGTACAGTGAGGGGCTTACTCCGCAGGGAAGCGCTCCTTATATCCAGGCGCCGCTCGGAGCCGGTGGCAACTACTATCTGAATGAACGCGCGCTGGCCCGCCGAGTGCAGGGTTTGGCGAACCTCTATCTTCCGCCTCATGAGTGGCACGGACGCCACGACATAAAAGCTGGCATAAACCTGGACCGCTTGAACTACGACGCGCAATTCCTGCGGCAACCGATTTCGTACCTGCAACCCAATGATCCATTCCAGCCCTGTCCCACGGATGCGAATGGCGTTCCTCGGGTGCCCTCGCCAACTTGCACGCGCTACTCGGTTTTCTCGGGAGGCAATTATTCGACAATTTACAACGTAGAAGGCAGTGCGTATGCGGGGGATCGCTGGCTGATCACCAATCGTCTGCTCATCGAGCCGGGCTTGCGCCTTGATTGGGACGAAATGGTGCGCACACCGCTGCTTTCGCCTCGCTTGGCTGGGACTTACATTCTCGACAATGAAAGCAATACTAAATTGTCGGCGGGAATTGGAATTATCTACGACACAACGAACCTGGGATTGATCCATCAAGCCCTCGAGGGGCAGCGGATCGATTATTTTTTTGATTCGAATGGTTGCCCGCAGGAGGCGAATGGCACAAGTGTCAGTTGCGATCCGGCGCCGGCGCAGGAGCCGGCGCCGATACCGACCACCTTCGTCGTAGACCGCAACGCGCTCGCCGCGCCCCGGTATTTGAACTGGAGCATCGGACTGGAAAAGAAATTACCGGATGACGTCTTTTTGAAACTGGAGTTTCTTGAGAAACGCGGCGTGCATGGTTTTGCTTACAACACAATGGGCGGCGCGGTTGACGGCATTTTCCTCCTCGGTAACGGACGCGATGACCGTTACGATTCTTTCGAAATCAGCGTGCGCCACCGCTTCCGTCAATACTACGAAATATTCGGGGCTTACACTCGTTCGCGAGCGCGCACGAATCAGGTATTTGATTTCAGCTTGGACATTCCGCTGTTGAGCTCGCAGCTACCCGGTCCTTATCCGTGGGATACACCGAATCGCTTCGTCGGCTGGGGCGTGTTGCCGTTTTTCCGGCTGCCTATGCTGCACAAAGTCGATATGGTTTATTCAGCCGAGGTGCGCACGGGTCTGCCCTTCAACGCAACCACCGATCAGGGAGAAATCGCTCCAGGCGATCCTCCGGGAACGTTTCGTCTTCCCACCTACTGTTCGGTAAATCTGCAGTTCGAAAAGCGTTTTCATTTATTCGGACGCTATTGGGCGCTACGGGGTGGTTTCGACAACATTACCAACCATGCCAATGACATCCTGGCGAACGGCGTGCTCGATCCGAGCCACCCAGTGCCGACTTTCATCGACGGCAACGGCCGCGCCATTACTGGTCGCATCCGTTACCTGGGAAAGGAAAAAGCGGACACAGCGCCACATACTCTTCATGAATCAGGAGCGTAGTTCGCTAAGCAGCCGCCAGATAGACGTAGCGCAGAATAAAGAGAATGGTAAGGATCCAGACCAGCGCGTTGATCTCTCGAAAATTGCCAGCCGCAATCTTCACGACTGTGTAGGAGATCAAGCCCAGACTGAGGCCTGTGGCGATGCTAAAGGTAAGCGGCGTGGCCAGCATCGTGATGAATGCCGGGACGGCCTCGCTGAAGTCCTGCCAGGCAATTTGCGCGATGGATTGCGTCATCAGGACGCCAACCAAAATCAGCGCAGGAGCGGTCGCATAGGCTGGAATCGCGGTGGCCAGCGGCGAGCAGAACGCGGCCAGCATGAAGAGAGCAGCGACGGCGACATTGCTCAGACCGGTGCGTGCGCCAGCGGCTACGCCGGCCGCGCTCTCGATGTAGCTGGTCACCGTGGAAGTTCCCGTCAAGGAGCCGAATATGGTGCCAACGGCATCTGCAACCAAGACCCGGCCGACCCGTGGAATCTTGCCGTCCTTGACGAAGCCGCCCTGCTCGCACACTCCCACCAGAGTTCCGACATTGTCGAAGAGATCTACAAACAAGAACGCGAAAAGGATTTCGAGTAACCCCAGGTGGCTAGCGCCGCGAAAATCGAGCTGCAAAAAAGTTGAGGAAGGGTGTGGCATTGAGAAGATCGCCGTTGGCCAATTCGCGATTCCGCGGAGCACCCCGAGAAGTGCGGTGCCAAAGATACCAATCAAGATTGCGCCATGGAACTTTCGTGACATGAGGATCAGAGTCAAGACGAGCCCGAAGCAGGCGGTCTGCACTTCCTTGTCGGCGAAGCTGCCGAGGCCGACATACGTAGCCGCATTCGCCACTACGAGTTTTGCGTTGCGCAGTCCTACAAAAGCGATAAACATCCCAATCCCCGCGGCCGTCGAATGCTTCAGGCAATCGGGCATGCCGTTCACGATCTGCTCGCGAACCCGCGTCACCGTGAGTACAAGGAAGAGAACGCCCGAAAAGAAAACCACCGCGAGCGCCGTGCGCCAGGGAACATGCATGCTGAGGCAAACGGAATAGGTGAAGTAGGCGTTCAGAGACATCCCCGGCGCCAGCGCTATGGGATAGTTGGCGTAGAGTCCCATCACTAGCGTCGCTACTGCGGCAGAAGCGCAAGTCGCAAAAACCACGCCATCGGGCGGCATTCCCGCCTGTGCGAGGATCTGGGGGTTCACGACGATGATGTAAGCCATCGTGACAAAAGTGGTGAGGCCGCCCAGCATCTCCTGTTTTACGGAGGTTCGATTCTCAGCAAGTTTGAAATAGCGGTCGATCAATCGTTCCCCCTGCTTGAGATTGCCGGGCTCGAACAGACTCAATAGTCGATTTTGTCGGACTTGTTTTCCCATGCGCGAAATGCCCCAAGGGCCTGTTCGCGCATCATCTGAATCATGGGTATTTTCCGCTGCGAATGGGGTTGCGCGATTTCGCGGTAGATTAGGGAATCGTCAAAACCAATCCGGGAGGCATCGGCATCAGCGTTGGCGAAATAAACGCGAGAAAGCCGAGCCCAGTAGATCGCACCCAGGCACATGGGGCAGGGCTCGCAGGAGGTATAGATCTCGCAGCCTTTGAGATCGAAAACGCCAAGCTTCTTGCAGGCGCTGCGAATGGCGCAGATTTCGGCGTGCGCGGTGGGATCATTCGTGGAAGTCACCTGATTCGCGCCTTCGGCAATAATCGCGCCATCCTTAACAACGACCGCACCGAAGGGTCCGCCGTGTCCCGAGTTGACGTTCTCAATCGAGAGCTCAATGGCGCGGGCCATGAAGGGATTGTCCATGTGTTCGCTCATCGTGCGTAAATCGTTAACGGTATGCCGGCGTCAGCAACCCGCGAACTCCGCAAATCAGTCGACATGGACGCTTTTGCAGCCGCTTCGCTGAGAAGCGAGTATATGCTGGGAGCTGGATTTTCGTGAAATGCTGTGCTACTTCCGATGGCAAGCGTCATGAAGCATCAAGATGCAGACCAGCGCACCTCGATTTCTGCAAGGAGTTGACACCTTGAGTTTGCAAGCCTTCCTCTCCGATCGAGTGGTTGCTCCCGCGGGGATACGGAGAGCTGCCATTCTGGTGGAAGGGGAACAAATTCTGGGCGTGGTTTCGCCGGATGAAGTGCCTGCTCATGGCTATCACGTCCACGATTTCGGCGAAGCGGCGATTCTTCCGGGGCTCGTCGATTCTCACCTGCACATCAACGATCCCGGCCGCGCGGAATGGGAAGGCTTTGAAACGGCGACGCGCGCGGCGGCAGCCGGTGGTTACACGCTGCTGGTCGACATGCCCCTGAACTGCCTTCCCCCGACAACTACGGAGGCGGCGCTTGAAGCCAAGCGCACAGCTGCCCAGGACAAATGCCGCGTCGATTGGGCAGCCTGGGGCGGGGTAGTTCACGACAATTCCAATGACATCGAGGCGCTTGCGGACGCCGGAGTGCGCGGGTTCAAATGTTTTCTGGTCGATCCGGGAATCGACGGCTTCACGATGGTGACGGAACAGCACCTTCGAACGGCCCTGCCTCACGTGGCCCGGACCGGTCTACCGCTCCTGGTGCACGCGGAACTTCCCGGTCCGATTAATCGGGCAACGAATGCTCTTGTGGATGCCGATTGGAATTTTTATTCCACGTATCTCCAATCCCGGCCGGATGAGGCGGAACTGGCTGCGATCCGAATGATGTTGTTGCTATGCCGGGAATTCGGATTTCGACTACACATTGTCCATCTCTCGACCAGCCAGGCGCTGCAGGAACTCCGTGCGGCACGCTCCGAGGGCCTTCCCGTAAGTGTGGAAACCTGTCCGCACTACTTACATTTCTCTGCTGAAACAATCGCAAACGGAGCGACGTTGAACAAATGTGCCCCGCCGGTTCGAAGCCGTGAAAATCGCGAGAGATTGTGGGACGGGCTCAAGGACGGGACGATCGATATGGTAGTCACCGATCACTCTCCGTGCCCTCCGGCGATGAAGCGAATCGCGGAAGGAAATTTCAGCACCGCATGGGGTGGCATTGCCAGTCTTTCCATCGCGCTACCGGTGATGTGGACCGAAGCGAGGAAGCGAAGATTCACGTTGCTCGATCTCGCACGCTGGATGGCAGCGGCGCCGGCTCGGCTTGTGGGGTGCGATGCACGCAAGGGTCGAATTGCTACGGGATACGATGCGGATTTTGTTGTGTTCGATTCCGAGCGAGAATTTCGTGTGACTGAGGATAGGTTGCATTACCGTCATCCCTTATCTCCGTATCTGGGTGAAACGCTCAGGGGCGTGGTGACGGCCACCTATCTGCGCGGGCATCCGGTTTTTGCAGGCGCGGCGTTTCCGGGAAAACCTTGCGGACGAGAATATTCCGCGAATAACAGCCACCGCTTATAGAGTTAAGGATAGATCGGGTTCGAAATACGAACGTGCCGTTTTCTAAATTCAGTCTGTCATACACTATCGCATCAACAAATCTCGTTACATCCGTTAAACAGCGGTATGGTTAAGCCAGGCCGGAATGAATAGCGATCGCATCATCGGTACTTCGGTCCCACGCAAAGAGGGACGCGACAAGGTAACTGGAAGGTCGCAATACGTCGACGACATGGTTCTCCCGAGCATGCTCTTCGGAGCAACAGTTCGTAGCCGCATTCCGCGTGGCCGGATCAAGAAGATCACATTTGGTCCCGGAATTTCCTGGGATGAATTTGTAATCGTATCTTCGAAAGATATTCCCGGGAAAAATTGCATCGCATTGATCGGAGACGATCAGCCCTGCCTGGCGAGTGAAATCGTCAATCATCCTGAGGAACCCATTTTGTTGTTGGCTCACCCGAATCGGCATGTTCTTCCCAAGGCCGTTGAAGCGGTATCCATCGAGTATGACCCTTTACCGGCCATCTTCACGATCGGAGAAAGCGAATCCCGCTCGGAAATTATTTGGGGCGAGGACAATGTCTTCAAAACATACTTGATCGAAAAGGGCGAAGTGGATGGCGTTTGGGAAAAAGCCGACTACATTGTGGAAGGCGAATACACCACGGGAGCGCAGGAGCAGCTATACATCGAAAATAACGGAATGATCGCGACTTTTCAGGCTGATCAAGGAATTACAGTTTGGGGTTCGCTGCAGTGTCCCTACTATATTCATAAGGCGCTGATGGCACTCTGCAATCTACCGGCGGAAAAAGTTCGGGTTGTGCAAATGGAGACTGGAGGCGCGTTCGGCGGGAAGGAAGAATATCCGTCCACGATCGCTGCGCACGCCGTGCTGCTGGCCATCCAATCCGGAAAGCCGGTAAAGATCGTTTATGACCGCATGGAAGATATGGTGGCCACGACGAAACGGCATCCCTCGCGCACACGGCACCGGACGGCGGTCAGCAAGGACGGTAAGATTCTAGGCGGAGAGATCGACTTCACGATTGACGGCGGAGCCTACGCTACGTTGTCGTCGGTAGTTTTATCCCGCGGGGCGATTCATGCCGGCGGACCTTACTACTGGCCGAATATTCGCATCCGCGCAAAAGCGGTGGCTACAAATGCACCGCCCCATGGAGCTTTCCGCGGATTCGGTGCGCCCCAGAGTCTGTTTGCGATGGAACGGCACATGGATCGCATCGCGCACACGGTTGGTCTTTCTCCCGTGGAGATACGCCGGCGAAATTTTTTGCAGTTCGGAGAGGCCACTACAACGGAACAGGTTATTCGCGAACCAATCGATCTAGGAAAGTTGTTAGACCGCGCGCTGGAAGTTTCGGACTATCACGCCAAGAAAAAGCGATTCTCCAACGAGAATAATAAAAGCGGCACGCGCAAAGGCATTGGCATTGCAACGTTTCTGCACGGTGCGGGATTTACCGGCTCCGGCGAGCGTTATTTGAGTTCGGTCGTCGGAGTGGAAGGTTGCGCCGATGGCAGTGTTCGCGTGCTGGTTTCGAGTACGGAATTTGGCCAGGGAACAAAAACTGTTCTCAGCCAGATTGCAGCCGAGGCTCTTGGACTCCCATACGAGTGGGTTGGTTTGGCTCAGGCGGATACTCTGGAAGTGCCGAACAGCGGTCCAACGGTCGCATCGCGCACGGTCATGGTGGTTGGAAAGCTGGTCCAATCCGCAGCCCTGGGAATTAGGCAAACGCTGATTTCCTCGAATCTGCTGAACGAAGCCCATACCGCGGAGGAATTTCGTGCCGCCTGCCGGCTGTACGTTTCCGAGCATGGGCAATTTCGTTCGTGGTCGCGCTACGAAGCTCCACCTGACATATTCTGGGATGATCAGAAATGTCGCGGCGAGGCTTACGCGGCATTTGCCTGGGCGGCTTACATCGCGGAAGTCACAGTCGATCTGACGACGTATGGCGTGACCGTGGATGATTTTGTTGCGCTCCAGGAAGTTGGCAGAGTTTTACACCCACTGCTGGCGAGAGGGCAAATCATCGGTGGCGTTGCGCAAGGGATTGGATTTAGCCTTTACGAAAAAGTTGTTTGGCAGAACGGGCGCATGCAGAACGGGCAGATGACGAATTACATCATGCCGACCTCAACCGACCTGCCGCCCATTCGCGTGTTCTTCGAAGAGCTGGGGAATGTTTATGGGGCCTATGGTGCAAAGGGCATCGGCGAACTTCCCATGGACGGTCCAGCCCCGGCAATTCTCAATGCGGTGGAAGACGCGCTCGGGGTTCCATTCGACTTCATCCCGCTGCTTCCGGAAGACATTATGGATAGGATTGCCGCTTCGCCGGCAATGAACGGTGCTGGTTCCACAGGTGGGGGCTGATGAGCGAGTCTCGCGAAGAGCGCGGCAAAGTTGATATTTCATTTACGGTTAACGGCGAGCGAAAAACGGTCCACGCCCAGGCGATGGAACGTCTGCTCGATGTTCTACGGCGACATCTCGAATTGACGGGCGCGAAAGAGGGTTGTGGAGAAGGCGAGTGCGGCTCGTGTTCTGTGTTGATGGATGGCATACTCGTGAATAGCTGCCTTGTGCCGGTTCTCCAGGCACAAGGAGCCAATATCGTTACGATCGAAGGACTGGCAACGGAAGAGACGCTGCATGTCGTACAGGAAGCTTTTTTGGAATACGGCGGCGCGCAATGCGGCATCTGCACGCCCGGAATGATTCTGGCGGCCGTCCATTTGTTGGACAAAAAACGGCAGCCTACGCGGGAAGAAATCAGCGAAGGCCTCTCCGGCAATCTCTGTCGCTGTACCGGCTACAGCCAGATCGTTGAAGCTGTGGCGGAAGCCGCGCGCCGCAGGACGATGGCATGAGATCGGATCCGTCGGATTACGAAATGGTCGTGCCGGGCAGCCTGCACGCCATTGTCGCGCTTCTGGCCAACCAACCAGGCCAGTGGCTTCCGATTGCAGGCGGTACGGATGTGATGGTGCAATACGCGGCCGGGAAACTTGCGGCGCGGAAACTGGTGAGCATTTGGAATCTTCCTGAGTTACGCCGCACGGAAGTCATGGACGGCGAGATTCGTCTTGGCGCAGGATGCACTTATGCTGACCTTCGCAGACACGAAACTGTCGAACTCGAGTTTCCTCTGGTGCATCGTGCCGCGGGTTGGACTGGCGGTATTGCCAACCAGAACCGGGGAACGATTGGCGGCAATATCGTGAACGCATCGCCCGCCGCAGACTCTTTGCCCGCGCTACTGGCCTACGATGCGGAGTTGATTTTAGTATCCGTGCGGGGAGAGCGCCGCGTGCCCTATGCGCACTTTCATACCGGTTACAAGAAAACACTGCTGGCGCCCGATGAGTTGGTTCGGGCCATCTGCCTGCCGCGACGCTTCTCGGAATATTTTAGTTATGCCCGCAAGGTGGGAGCGCGGAATGCGCAGGCTATCTCCAAGGTCTGCATCGCGGCGCTCGGCCGCCTCGCGGATGGTGTGATTCAAGATGTCCGCATCGGTCTGGGAAGTGTTGCGCCGGTTCCGCTCCGTCTGATGGAGACTGAGCGAGCCATGCAACGAAAGACTATCGATTCCGATCTCTTGCTTCTCGCCAAAAAAGTTGCGATTGCTGAGATTCGGCCGATTGACGATATCCGGTCGACTGCCAATTATCGCGCCGCGGTGGCGGGCAATCTTGTGGCAGAGTTCTTGGATCGGTTGAGTTCATCTTCTGCTGGAAGCGGCGAAGTGAAAGAAGTACTATCGCGATGGAATCATTCTTCGGTTGAAGAAGCGGCGGCGGCAATTCTTCCATCCTGCGGATCCAAGGCTTGGGCGCAAGGAATGGTGGCGAGAAGGCCATTCCCGGATGAAGCTGCGCTGTTGCGGGCGTCGGATGAAACGTGGCGGAATTTGACGCTATCGAACTGGATGGAAGCATTCAATAGTCATCCGCGAATCGGAGAGTCGCGACCGGTTCCTTCTTCGTCAACTCAACCCTCTCTATCGCAGTCAGTAGAATGGTCGGCGGAGGAGCAACACGACGTCGCCGATGCGGGCGCTGACTTTGAGAGGTTGCTGGCGGATGCAAATCGAGAATACGAGAGGCGTTTCAATCGTATCTTCATCGTTTGTGCCACAGGCAAATCCGCGCCGGAGATTCTGCAGATTCTTCGAGACCGACTCAAGAATGACGAGGAAACTGAACTTCAAGAAGCGGCGGAGGAGCAGCGGCAGATTACGCAGGTCCGCCTGAGAAAATGGCTGAAGGGATGAAGCGCATTTCGACCCATATTCTGGATATTGCGCGTGGCAAGCCTGCAAGGGATGTGCCGGTGCGCCTGGAGAAACAGGATGCGCACGGAGATTGGCGGCCGCTGGCCTCGGCGCATACCGATCCGGATGGCCGCTGCACTCAGTTACTGCCCGAAGGCGAGGATCTCTCCGCGGGAGTCTATCGATTAGTTTTTGACATCGTCAGTTATTACGCAGGGCAAAGAGTAGATGCACTGTATCCAGTCGTGGAAATTACATTCCGGGCACGAGAAGGTGAATCGCATTTTCACATTCCGCTGCTCCTGAGTCCGAATGGGTATACGACTTACCGTGGAAGTTGAAATGCCACGTTTCTTCCGATGGAGTTGATCAAGTGACCTCGTCAATCCGCGAATGGATGAACCTGCTGGTACGCTGGTTTCATGTTTTTGCGGCCATCATGTGGGTTGGCCAGACTTACTATTTCACCTGGCTGGACGGCCAGTTTGGCAGGCTTGCGAAAAATGCCGCTGGTAATCCCGCGAGTTCGTCAATCTGGATGGTGCACAGTGGCGGCTTCTACACTGTCAATCGACAGACTTCTCTGAAGGTTGCTCCGGGGCAGGTTCGTTGGTTTCGCTGGGAGGCGTTGATGACCTGGCTGAGCGGGATGGTTCTGCTTTTTCTCGTCTACTATTCCAGCAGCGGACTGATTGACCCCGATGTGATTCAGATGTCCCAAGTGCGCGGTATCGCCATTGGGTTGGCTGTATTGGCTGGTGGTTGGCTCGGTTATGATTTTGCGGTTCAATCATCTCTAGGCAGGTCAGCCACTATGTTTGCCATTTTCTCGCTGCTGATAATTGCCGTACTGGCGTGGGGATTGATGCATGTGTTCAGCGGGCGAGCGGCCTATATCCACGTTGGGGCGCTAATGGGAACGATTATGACCGCCAACGTCTGGTTCCGGATTCTTCCTTCGCAGCGCAAAATGATCGCGGCTGCGGCAGCCGGTGAGACGTTCGACGCATCGCTCGGCGCGCAAGCAAAGCTGCGCTCCAAACACAATACTTTTATGGCCGTTCCAGTCGTGTTTCTCATGATCAGCAATCATTTTCCGGTGGCAACTTACGGGAACACATACGCGTGGGAGATCCTCGTTGCCCTCGTTCTTCTCGGCGGGGTGGCTGCGAAGATGATCCGCGAAGCTTAGGGAACTATCTGGCACTCTTCGGCAGGGAAAAAATCAGTGCCAACCACGGTGAACACAACCCGGGCTCACACAGTGATTGCACGGTGTTTGCGGCTGGCGTCTTTCACGGAAGAGACGGGCAGTATTCGCAGGACATTTCTCTCGCCGCCCATGCGCGCTTGCCACCAGGAAATTGCCCGATGGATCGAGCCGCTGGGAGTCACGATAAGAATCGACGCCGCCGGGAATCTCCGGGGACTTTATCCGGCCGCGCAACCGAATGCGCCGCGTCTTCTGATCGGATCGCATCTCGATACCGTTCCCAACGCCGGCGCTTACGATGGAGTGCTGGGTGTTGTGCTGGCTGTAGCCTTGCTGGAACAGTTGCAAGGACGAAGGCTCCCTTTCGGCATCGAGGCCGTAGGTTTCTCGGAGGAGGAAGGAGTGCGTTTCGGGACTCCGTTCATTGGCAGCCGCGCTCTTGTGGGCAGGCTGGATCGTGAACTCCTGGACACAAAAGATATGCAAGGGAGATCCGTGCGAGGGGCAATCGAAGCATTTGGATTGAATCTCGAAGAAATTCCTGAGGCCAAGCTGGAAGACGGCACACTGGGCTACATCGAATTTCACATGGAACAGGGACCGGTGTTAGAGAAGATGAATCAGCCGCTTGCGGCGGTCGAAGCGATCGCCGGGCAAAGCCGTCGGGAGTTCAGATTCATTGGCCGCGCCAACCACGCGGGCACGACGCCGATGAATCTTCGTCATGATGCCATCGCTGCCGCGGCGGAGTGGATCCTCAAAGTGGAGCGAATGGCTCAGGACATTCCTGGCCTGGTGGCGACTGTCGGACAAATCGAAGCGACGCCGGGAGCGGCAAACGTAATCGCCGCCGAGGCGCGGCTTTCCCTTGACGTTCGTCACGGCTCCGACCAGATTCGTAAGGATGCGGTCGATAATCTCATTCGCCTGGCGCAAGAGATTGCGGTGCGCAGGGGCTTATCCGCACGGCAGAGCAGCGTGCTAAAACAGAGCACTGTGGCGATGGATCCCTTCTTCATGGCAGAGATCGAAAAGGCAATCGTCGCGACCGGATGCAAGCCGTATCGGATGATGAGTGGCGCGGGCCACGATGCCATGATCCTGGCGGAGAAAATACCCACCGCAATGATTTTTCTGCGAACTCCCGGTGGCATCAGCCATGACCCTGCGGAATCGGTGACTGGCGAGGACATCGAGAAAGCTATCGAGTGCGGCCTGCATCTTCTCGACCAGCTCGCCGCTTCGCCGCAATTTCACAAAAGGACAATCCGTGCATAATCTCGGCCGTACACGAAGTTCCCAACAACCAAATCATCTCCTGCTCACCGCAGACACGTTTGTGCGCACAACTCTGCCCGGAATGAAAAAATGTTCCGCGATCGTACACGTCAGCCCCGCCCTGGATGCTCAGTTCACACAATACACCGCCGAGTTTGAAGCCGGAGGAGAACTCGGCGAGACATCCGCGCAGCGCTTTATTTTTGTAATCGATGGCAGCGTGAAGTTGGCGGTTGGCGGCAAATCGAAATCATTAGGCGCACGCGGCTACGCCTATTTTCCTGAAGGATTGCCTCATCGGCTGACGGCGACGAAGGCAAGCCGGGTGGCTGTCGTCGAGAAGACCTACCAGGCCGTCGATTCAGTGGCTGCGCCAAAGTTAATCATTTCCCACGAGGATGCAGTCTCTTCGCATCCGCTTGGAGACGATCCCGGCTTGCAGGTGAAATGTCTGCTTCCCGATGAAATGAGTTTCGATTTCGCAGTGAATACCATGGTCTACCAGCCGGGAGCCGCGCTGAGCATGGTCGAAATGCATGTCATGGAACACGGGCTCATCATGCTGGAAGGCGGCGGCATCTACCGGCTCGGCGATTCCTGGTATCCGGTTACGACCGGGGATTTCATCTGGATGGGGCCGTGGTGTCCGCAGTGGTTCGGAGCAATCGGCAAGGGGCCGGCAAAATATCTCATCTATAAAAACTGGAACCGGCATCCCCTGGCCCGTCCATAAGAATGATTCCCACTATCGATCAAAATCGCCTGCTCTCCGAAATCGACGCATTAGCTCTAATTACCGCCGTCGAGCCTCCCGCAGTCACACGAATTGTTTTTACGCCTGCAGATCTCAAAGCTCGTTCGTGGATGAAAGCCCGCTGCGAAGAAGCCGGACTCACGGTGCGCGAGGATGCCATCGGGAATACCTTCGCGCGCTGGGACGGCTCTGACCCCGCCGCACCAGTCGTCGGCACGGGCTCGCACATTGACGCGATTCCGAATGCAGGAAAATACGATGGCGTTGTTGGAGTTCTGGGAGGGCTGGAGGCGATACGCGCGTTGCGGCAAAGCGGATTCCGACCGCGGAGCTCGATTGAATTGCTGGTTTTTACTGCCGAAGAACCGACGCGTTTTGGAATCGGCTGTCTCGGAAGCAGGCTTCTATCGGGCACACTCACTGCCGATGCAGCGAGAAAGCTGACGGACAGCCGCGGCGCTACGCTCGACGAGGTTCGCCGTGAAGGTGGATTTGGAGGCGAACTCGAGCGCGTGAAGCTGGCGAGTGGCTATTACAAAGCCTTCATCGAATTACATATTGAACAGGGACCGCTGCTGGAACGTCAGCAAATCCCGCTCGGCATTGTCACGAAAATCGCGGCGCCGGCAAGTCTCCGCATTTTGATCGAGGGCTCGGGAGGACATGCTGGTGGAGTCTTGATGCCGGACCGCCGCGATGCTCTTTGCGCGGCGGCGGAATTAATTTTGGAGATTGAAGGCGCGGCACGCGGCAGCGGCGGAGTTGATACCGTAGCGACCGTAGGGATCTGTGAGGTGTTTCCCGGCGCGGTCAACAGTATTCCGAGCAAGGTTCGTCTCAGCGTCGACATCCGCGACACGGATCTCCCGCGCCGCAACTTGGTGGTGAACACAGTGGAGACGAAGTGCAAATCGACTGCCGCGAAGCGGCAGGTGTCGATCCAGACTGAGTTGCTGAATGCTGACGCGCCGGTGGACTGTGCGCCCGCAATCATTGAAGCGCTTTCTCAGTCCTGCCGGAAGCACGAACTGAAATTTATACCGATGGTGAGTCGCGCCTATCACGACTCACTGTTCATGGCGCGCGTCGCGCCGCTGGCGATGTTGTTTATCCCCTGTCGCCATGGATACAGCCACCGACCGGACGAGTACGCGGCTCCCGAAGATATCGCCAGGGGAACGCTTGTGCTGGCCGAGACTATGAAGGCTTTGTCTGAGTGACGCAGCGATCACCCGCTGTGAGTAGACTTGAAGGTCACTTTGCCCGAATCGATTCGCGAATCCCGGCATAAGCTGGCTTGATGATCGAATAAATAAAATCGCAGCGCTCCTTGTACGGCAAAAAGGCGCTTTTCATCGCATTGATCGTGAGCTTTTCAAAATCCTCCAAGGACAGGCCGAATGTGTCGGCGGCGGCCTCGAATTCCTTGGTCATGGTGGTGCTGCTCATCAGCCGGTTGTCGGTGTTCAGAGTGACCCGGAATTTCTCCTGGTAGAGAATTTTGAAGGGATGTTCCGCCAAACTTGGCGTGGCGCCGGTGTGAACGTTGCTCAACAAGCAAATCTCCAGCGGGATACGCTTGTCGAGAACGTACTGCGCCAGGTCTCCCAGGTTCACCGCTTTACCGTCAACCACTGCAATGTCGTCGATCAGCCGTGTCCCGTGCCCGATTCGATGTGCCCCGCAATATTGAATCGCCTGCCAAATCGATTCTTTTCCGTAACCTTCGCCGGCATGAATCGTAATATTAAAGTTTTCGCGCTGGATGTAATGAAAAGCATCCACGTGCTTCTTCGGAGGATAACCACCTTCCTCACCTGCCAGATCGAAGCCAACCACGCCGCGCGCGCGAAAATCGACTGCGAGTTCCGCCATTTCGAGAGAGGTATTCATGTTGCGCATTGCACAAATGAGTAACCCAGAGGAAATTCCGAAATCCTTTCGCGCCTTTTCCAGTCCCTTCAGCACCGCGGAGACAATCTGCTGATGAGTCAATCCCTTCTGCGTATGAAAGACCGGCGCAAAGCGAGTCTCGAAATAAACAATCCCGTCCCGGCTCAGGTCTTCCGCCTGCTCATACGCCACACGTTGCAGCGCATCTTCTGATTGCATCACCGCGATGGTGTGGGCAAAGCCCTCCAAATACTTGGAGAGACTTCCCTGATTTGCTCCACGGAAAAACCATCGAGCGAGTGCGTCGGGATCGTTTGTGGGAAGGCCCGCGTAGCCCGCATCTTTGGCCAGGTCAATTACGGTTTGCGGCCGCAGCACGCCGTCGAGATGCTCGTGCAAAAGCACTTTAGGAAGGCTCTGCAATATTCGTTGATCAAGTTTCATGGGATGCTCATCCAGTCGAGACCATGCCGTGTCCATCCACCCGGAGAAGTTTGCGAAATGATACACCAGCGCTCACCTGAGATCGCCTCCGTCACACCTGGTTCGTGTACAATCCGACGCCAGTTCATTTCCAGAGAATCGGCCAACAGGATTGACCGAGCGCGGAGCGGGCAGTGAGCGAGAATTCTGAGAAGGCAGACTATGGGTTGCGTCGCGAGATTCTTTCTCCGATGGAAACATTGGCACAGTCTGTTTCGACTATGGCTCCCACCACCACGCCCGCAGCTACGATCCCACTCGTGTGTGCGCTTGCCGGCAATGGCACCTGGCTCGCGTATGTGCTGGCAACGGTGGCCATATTGCTGGTTGCGTTGTGCATCGGCCGCTATGCCCGCCATTCATCTTCCCCCGGGTCGCTGTATGCCTACGCTTCGATGACGCTTCCGCCGTGGCTCAGTGCGACCGTCGCATGGAGTCTGTTGCTGGCGTATGTAGCGACGGGATCCAGCGTCATCGGTGGTTTCTATCACTACGCGAATCTGCTGCTGCGCGATGCGACCGGACACGTCTACTCCGCTGTGTTGCTGGCGGTGCTGGTGACTGCGGCTTCGATTTGCATTGCCTATCGCGACGTGAAAATCTCAGCCCGGCTCATGCTGTGGATCGAAGCCGCGTCCGTTACGGTGATCGTGATTGTGGTATCGCTTTTGCTGGTGCGCCATGGCTGGCACTTGGATACGGAGCAACTTCACCTCCGCCGCATGAGCGGCAGCGGACTCAGGCTGGGACTGGTGCTGGCGTTGTTCAGCTTTGTCGGCTTCGAGAGCGCGACCACGCTGGGCTGCGAGGCGCGTAATCCGCTGAAGACAATTCCCCGCGCGGTCATCCAAAGCGCCGTCCTCGCCGGAGCTTTCTTCACCATCTGTGCCTATGCAGAAGTTTTGGGATTCCACACGGCAGGCCAGGATTTAGGCACAAGCCAGGCTCCCATGTATCTGCTCGCGAAAGTTGGCGGCGTACCGGTGCTCGGACTTCTGATCGACATCGGCGCACTGGTAAGCCTGTTTGCCGGAACTCTAGCCTGCATCACGGCAGCGGCACGCGTGCTCATGCGGATGGCGCACAACGGGCTGGCGCACGGTTCTCTCGGCGGTACACACGTCAAAAATCGAACGCCGAGCCGGGCCGTCGTCATTACCGGCGTTGCTGCGTTGCTGCCTGTGGCGGTGCTGGCGTCCCGCGGCGCCAGCGGATTGGATGTCTACGGCTGGCTGGGCTCGCTCGCGACCTACGGCTTTATTGTTGCCTATGCCCTGGTTTGTATCGCCTTGCCGCGTTACTTGCGCGAACGTGGCGCTTTTCGCTCCGGAGCGCGATTAATTCCCTGGCTCGCAGGACTTGCCATGCTGCTGGCGCTGATCGGCAATTTCTACCCGGTGCCCGAGGGGCCTTACGGCAAACTGCCTTATATTTATCTCGCGTATTTAATAGCCGGACTACTGTGGTTCGCGCTTCGGGCGCAGGGCAGGAAAACAACGGCTTTGGCTAAGAGCGAAGTTTAACGCAACTCCAGTCCTGCATAAGAATATCGAATCTGCGGCAAAGGAATTTTTACTGGACGGAAGGCTTTCGTTCCACATGACTCTGGTGTAAAGTCATCCCGATATTTCACCGGGCGGTGCAGAACTGGCCATCTTGGCTGGGAAAACTTTTGTACAAGACAGGGTTTGCACAACCCATGAGCGGTTCCGAAGCGCGCGCGTTTCGGTGCGAGTGTACTTGCCGGTGCGAGGTCACTTTGATGCTCAACAAGATTAAGCTGGTCGCTCTATTGGCCGCATCATCCCTCTATATACCGTTCCTTTTCACGGCGCTTGTCCAGGCGCAGCAGACGCTGGGCGGCATCACGGGGACGGTCACCGACAAAACGGGCGGGGTTCTGCCCGAGACCGTGGTCACAATTGTAGGGGATCAAACAAAACTCACGCGCAGCCTGAAAACCAATGCCAATGGCAGTTACGATTTCGTAAACCTGCCTATCGGCACCTACACAGTCACCTTCACCCACGACGGCTTCGAGACGCAGAGAGTCCCATCGATCACCGTGCAAGCTGACCGCACAGCCACAATCAATGCGGTACTACCGATCGGACAGGTGGGTACCGTGGTTGAAGTGCAGGCGGATCCTTTGATGAATTCGGTAGATACCACCAACGGGTACATTCTGGAGAAGAACCAGATTGATTCGATCCCGCTGCCGACGGGAAGCTTTACTGGCCTGGCAATCCTCTCGCCGGGCGTAAATGCTGAATTGCCGAATGGCAGCGGTGCGAACGCCGGTCTAGGCAATCAGCCCATTTGGGCCAACGGCCAGCGCGACACCAGTAATACCTTTCTTCTAAACGGAGTCGATGCCAGCAATCTGTTCAACGGCAAAAGCACCAGCCAGGTGGCATCAGCGCGCATTGTGAATAACACCGGTGTAGCCGGAGCCTCGAGCACGACTGCGGAGATCATTCAGAGCTCGGCTTCGCCCTACCTTGCAATTGGACAAGCCTTGCCAACACCTGCGCCGGAGACCGTTCAGGAATTTCGCGTGAACACTTCGATGTACGACGCGCAACAAGGATCCACCAGCGGCGCCCACATCGACATGAGCACCGCCTCCGGCACCAACGCTTTCCACGGAAGCGCTTACGTTCATCGCGGAACTGATTGGTTGAACGCCGCGCCGTATTTCTATAACCAGGACAGCAATATTCCCGCTAACGAAAAAGTGCCGCAGCTGCATCGTTATACTGCGGGGGGAACGATCGGCGGAGCGCTCATCAAGGACAAACTCTTCGGCTTTGCCAGCTACCAGCACATTCATGCTTCTGACCTGGAAATTGGAACCTCGCGCACGGCTGCCCCTTTCGGGCTCACTGATGACCGCAGCGCGGCCACGCTGGCAAACGTCGCCAATAATGACGGTTGGGGCGTTCCGGTGAACCCGGCGGTCGGAGTGAACCCGGCGGGTGGAAGCGGGCCATACAACATCGACCCAACTGCTTTCGCCTTGCTGAACTATAAGCTGCCCAACGGCCAATATCTTTTCCCGTCGGCAAATCCTAACTCCCTTCCAACGGTTAACTTTCCCGAGAATGTTTTCCTCACGCAGCCGGCTTACTTCATTTCCGATCAGGCGGTAACCGACCTCGATTATCTGGCTACGCCGAAAGACACACTTTCATTGAAATATTACTACCAGCACGATCCCACAACAGCGCCTTTCGGATTCTCCTCGGTCGAGGGTTTCTCTCAACACCTGGACGCGGGAAGCCAGGTCGCATCGATTTCAAACACGCAATCGATCAAATCGAACTTCAGTCTTTCCGAGGTGTTCGGTTTTATTCGCGAAAAAGTCTACAGTACGATTGCCCAGCCCTTCAGTCCGGGAGCAATCGGCATCAACGCATTTGGCTCCAACGTTTTTCCCGGCATTACGATCGTAGACGACCTGGGAAACGACGCAGCTGCCAATGTAGGCAATTGCACACCGACAGAAGATCCGGCGGCCTGCGGCGCGCCCTTTAATGCTGGACTGAATATCGGTTCGACAGCAGCTTCGCAAGGTGCATTCACTGGAATTTTTCAGAACCGTTGGATGCCCTCCGCCAATGCAATTTGGAACCGCGGCAAACACACATTCACTTTCGGCGGAAGCTTTTCCTACACTCAACTCAACGCGCGGGATGACCGAACCAACACCGGCATGATTGGTTTTCCGAATTTTGCCGATTTCCTCACCGGCCAACCCATCACCTATCAAGCCAATGGGTTTATTACTACGACGTTTCTTCAGGGAGATGCGAATCGCTACTACCGTTCGCGCGAAAGCGGCTCCTATCTCCAGGATAAGTTTCAAATCCGTCCAAACCTCAGCATCAGCGCAGGTCTTCGCTTCGACTATCACGGAGGTCTAACGGAAAGGAACGGGCGGCTCTTTAATTTCGATCCAGCCGCCTATAACTATGACGCGAATGCAGACACCATCGTTTCGAACGGCTTCATTATCGCGGGAAACAATCCGCTTTATCCAACCAAGGGCGTGAGCAACTCGACTCTAACGGGCCGACAATGGGGGCTTGCCCCGCGCGTGGGCGCAGCCTGGAGCCCAAAAATGTTCAATAACAAGGTCGTGGTTCGCGCGGGCTGGGGGATGTATTACGATCGAGGCGAGTTGTTCACCTATTTGTCTCCAGGATTTGCGTCAGGAGTAGTCGCCGGCGGCCCGTTCGGCGTAAATCAGACCCCTCCGTGGGTGAATCAGCAGTCTTGCAGCCCTTATGGGTACTCGTTCTGCAGCACTTTCGAAAATCCCTGGGGAACGGCGCTTGGGCCGGGCCCGTCGGGCAATCCTGCAGATCTGATTCTGCCCAATGCATCGGCGATCTCAACTGGGATACCGCTATTCTCGTTCGCCGATTACAACCGAGCCAATAAACTCCCTTACACGCTGAATCAGACGCTGGACATCCAGTGGCAGCCGCGTAACGATCTCGCAATCGACATCGGCTACGTCGGCAATCTTGGACGACATGAAATCGTTCCCCTACCCTTCAACCAGGCGCTGATTGCCTCCCCGAGCAGTCCGATCCGGCCAGGTACACCATTTGAACAGGACTACACGTACGGCTACACAGTCCAAGGTCCGGCCACCTGTAATCCAAATGTTTTTGGAAATTGCTCGCCGATCAATTTGCCCAGTGCCAACGGGCAGCCCGCGCAACCCTACCAAGAAACCTTCGAAGGCGGGAACGTCGACCTCCGCGTTCCCTACATTGGCTATTCCTCGGAGTCGGAGTCTTATACCGCAGCCGGCATCTCCGCCTACAACGCGCTTCAGGCGCACATCGAAAAGCGAATGGGGCATGGCTTGCAAATCGGCGCGTCCTACACCTTCTCCCACGCCACAGACGAGCAGAGCGCCATGGGACTTTTCTACAACGGCAACAACCCTCTCGACTTGCGCTCCGGTTACGGACTCTCGGACTTCGACCGCAAACACGTACTCAATTTCACTTATCTGTACGAGCTCCCCAAGTTTTTCCCGCTAACGTCGTTTAAAGGCAAAATTGCCGACGGCTGGGCGCTTTCCGGTTTAACGGTGATTCAGAGCGGACAACCCTATAGCGTGGTCGATTACTCGGGCGCGGTTGGCAGCATATTTTACGGCGACAACGATGGCATCACAAATCCGATTGTTCCCCTGGCCAGTTGTTCTCCGCAGCAGGCAATTACAGGCGCCTCAGGGGCGGGCGCTGCTCCCGCGCTCAACGCCAGCTGTTTTGGCATACCTTTGCTGCAGCCCGGCGCGCTGAACGGCGCGATTCCTTCCAATGACCCCTACGAGACGAACTTCATTGCTCATGGTGAACGCAATATTTTCCGGCAGTCGTGGCAAAGGCGCGCGGATATTTCGTTGGTCAAGATTACGCAGATCACCGAGCACTCTTCGCTGAAGTACAGTTTCGACGTTTATAACCTGACGAACACTGCGAGTTTTGATATTCCGATTGACGATGTGAGCCAGAATATCAACTTCAACGGTTTTCCCGTTGCCGGTACACCATCGACTCTGACTCCCTGCAACACTCAATTCACAGGATCTTTGTACGTCTGCCCGACGACGGGCAGCGGTTTGGGAGTCACAAACAAGACTATTGGAAGTCCAAGACAGATACAGATGTCGTTGCGCCTGAGTTTCTAGTTTCGCTCTCGGACCGAAGAGCGCGATGGTCGACTTGGTTTTGAAGGGACACGGCTTTCGCCGCGTCGCGAAAACTAGGTCAACGGCGGCTTTTAACCGCCGAGGGGCATTTGGCCTACTCTTGCCCGATATCTTCGTTCCACACATCGGGATTCGCGCGAATGTAATCGGCTAATAAAATGACGCACTCTTCAGAGTCTAAGTCGACGACCTTCATGCCGAGCGATCGCAGCCATTCAACGCCGCCCTGGAAGTTGCGGCTTTCACCTACAACCAACGTATTGAAGCCAAACTGACGCACCAGCCCGCTGCAATACCAGCAGGGCGCCAGAGTGGTGACCATAGTGAGCTCGCGATAGCTGCGCTGGCGACCGGCGTTACGGAAGGCATCGGTTTCGCCGTGCAGGGATGGATCGCCGTTCTGTACGCGGCGGTTGTGGCCGGCGCTGACGAGTTTTCCGCGCCCATCAAAAATTGCCGCACCAATCGGAATGCCGCCCTCGGCCAGTCCCTTGCGGGCTTCCGCAATTGCTACCTCAAGCATGGCGGAGTAATCGGAACTTTGCATGTTCCTCGGCATGGTCCTCGATTATATGTCGCGGAACGGCCGCTGGTAGCCCCGATTTGATGACTCAAGCCGGTGCGCGGAGATGCATAGAGACTCAGAAGCAGCTATACTCATCCGCCATGAATGAACGAATGAAATCACGCTCCCGATCGATGCTGTTGTCTGCCTTTGCATGCCTGTTTATCCCAGTTTTACTTTCCGCTGATTTACTTTCTGCACAAGACACAAATGCTAGATCTTCCCGGGCCGCAGCCGTGCTGGATTCGATGCCGCAAGCCAAGCGGATCGCCGAAGCTACGCTCTCTCCCGATGGCAGCCAGGTCGCTTACATCGTTGATGACAAAATCTCGGTGGTTTCTTCTTCTGGAGGCACCTCCCACGCCGTCGCAGTAGAGGGTGGCCTTGCGCTTCGCGATGTGACCTGGTCGGCGGATAGTCGACATATCGTATTCCTCGCCGACCTCCGTGGCGATGTTCCCGCGGCCCAGGTCTGGTCGGCTGCGGCCGATGGGAGTGGTCTGGCAAAACATGCGGAACTGCAAGGCTACGTGCAGGCTCCCCGTTTCTCTCCGGATGGATCAAAGCTGGCCATACTATTCATCGAGGGTATGCCTCGCGTCGCGGGCCCTTTGCAACCGATGACGCCGCTCGCTGGCGTGATCGACCAGAAAATTTTTGAGCAGCGTATCGCAACAGTTGATTTGAGCACAGACCATGTCGCACAAGTAACGCCCGCGGATATGTACGTCTACGAGTACGACTGGACTCCCGATGGTCAAGCTTGGGCGGCAACCGCGGCACATGGTTCTGGCGATGCGAACTGGTGGGTTGCTCGTCTCTATGTGGTGAATGCGCAAAGCGGCGAGATGCGCGAGATCTACAAGCCCAAGCTGCAACTCGCGGATCCGCGCGTCTCCCCGGATGGAAAGAACGTTGCATTCATTGAAGGATTGATGAGCGACGAAGGCTCCACTGGCGGTGACATCTATGTCGTTCCGGTTGCGGGAGGCAGTGCACGAAATCTCACTCTAGGAATCAAGTCTTCGCCATCCGCAATCGCGTGGGGAGCTACTGATCGTATCGTCTTTGCCGAAAATGTAGACGGAAGTTCTGGGTTTGGCAGCGTAAGCACTGCGAAGAGCGAAGTCCAGACGCTCTGGAGGGGCGAAGAATTTGCTCATCCCGCGAGCCATGCATGGATCATGGCGGATCCATCAACGGGCGATAAATCCGTGACGGCCATTGTGTCGCAATCGGCGAGTACGCCGCCGGAAGTGTGGGCTGGCCCCATCGGACAATGGAAACAACTTACCAAGCTGAATGCCACAGTCAAGCCGGTGTGGGGCGAGATGCGCAGCGTGCATTGGATGAGCGGCGCTACCCAGGTGCAAGGATGGCTGATGCTGCCGAAGGATTTTACCCCCGACAAAAAGTATCCGCTGGTGGTAAGTGTTCACGGAGGACCTTCCGCGGCATGCCGGTCGTTTTGGGACACTCGCAGCATGGGGCCGCTTTCCGCGATGGGCTACTTTGCCCTCTGTCCGAATCCGCGCGGTAGTTATGGACAAGGGGAATCGTTCACGCAGGGCAATGTGAAGGATTTCGGCGGCGGCGATTACCGCGACATCATGGCCGGCGTGGACGCCCTCATAAAGCAGTATCCCATTGATGCCAAACGCATCGGCATTCGCGGACACAGCTACGGCGGTTACATGACCATGTGGGCCGAGACGCAGAGCAATCGTTTCACCGCTGCGGTTGCGGGCGCCGGGCTCTCCGACTGGTTGAGCTACTACGGCCTCAACGACATCGATGAATGGATGGTTCCGTTCTTCGGCGCTTCGGTGTATGACGACCCAGCGGTTTACGCCAAGAGCGATCCGATGCGCTTGGTCAAAGCGGTCAAGACCCCGACGCTGATTCTGGTAGGCGAACGCGATGGCGAGGTTCCGATGGAACAATCTGTCGAGTGGTGGCATGCCCTCTCAACCCTGCATGTACCCACAAAGCTGGTGATTTATCCGAACGAGGGCCACATGTTTATAAAACCTGCCGACGCGCGGGACTACTCGTTACGCTCTCTTGAGTGGTTCGAGGAGTGGTTCGCGAAAACGCAATAGGGCTCGACCTGCGGCCCGATCTACACGGGGATTGCAGCGTTGGAAATTTGTATCGTCTGCATCGAAATTCTGAATTGTACTTGTCGGCGGCGAGGGTTTATCACAGAATCGATGGAATAGGCTTGGAGTGGAGTATGGGCTGCGCCCGCAGCTTTTGGCTCGAATCCAGGAACGATCGATGGGTTGCAATTTCACCCTCAGGGAGATGCCGCGATGTCCCGCGTAGGCAATATAAATGGCATGCCGCCTGCACAAGGTCTGTACGACCCTGCGCAGGAGCACGATGCCTGCGGGATCGGATTTGTGGCGAGCGTCCGCGGCGAGAAGAGCCACGACATCATTCTCAATGGGATCCAGGTTCTGCTGAATCTGGCGCACCGCGGCGCGTGCGGTTGTGACTCCGAGACCGGCGACGGCGCCGGCATTCTAATTCAGATCCCACATAAATTTTACGCCCGAGAATGCAAACAGCTGGGATTCGAGTTGCCTCTTCCAGGTTCCTATGGCGTCGGAATGACGTTCCTCCCGGTGGAAAAACACGCTCGGTTGCAATGCGAAGGCGTGCTCGAGCGAATCGTCCGCGAGGAAGGTTTGTCGGTGCTGGGCTGGAGGGATACGCCGGTCTACGCTTCGGCGACAGGCCGCGTGGCGCGCGCGTCACAACCCTACATTCAACAGATTTTTATCGGATCCCGTCCTGGTCTAGAGGAAGACGCTTTCGAACGCAAGTTGTACGTAGTTCGCAAACGCGCGGAAAATGAAATGCGGACTTCCGAGGTTGAGGACGCGGGAATGTTTTATATTCCCTCGCTTTCCTGCCGAACCGTGGTCTACAAAGGGCTGTTGCTGGCTTCTCAGCTCGCCAACTTCTACCGCGAGCTTTCCGATCCCGATGTGGTCAGCGCCCTGTGCCTCGTCCATCAGCGTTTTTCCACGAATACGTTTCCCAGTTGGCAACGCGCGCATCCTTACCGGTACATCGCTCACAACGGCGAGATCAATACGGTACGCGGCAACGTTAACTGGATGCATGCGCGGCAGTCGTTGCTGGCTTCGCCACTTTTCGGCGACGATCTGAAAAAGCTTTTTCCGATCATTGAGCCGGAGGGGAGCGACTCCGCCAACTTCGACAATGCGCTGGAGCTTCTGCTCCAGGCGGGCCGCAGCCTTCCTCACGCCATGGCCATGCTGATTCCGGAGGCATGGGCGGGGAATCCGCACATGAAGCCGGAGAAGCGTGCCTTCTACGAATATCACGCTTGCCTCATGGAGCCGTGGGATGGTCCAGCGGCGGTTGCGTTCACTGACGGTCGCGTAATCGGGGCGACGCTCGATCGCAACGGTTTGCGTCCGGGAAGATACGTGGTTACGCATGACGATGTTGTGATTATGGCTTCCGAGGCCGGAGTGCTCGACGTCGCCGCGGAACAGGTGAAGACGAAAGGCCGCTTGCAGCCGGGGAAAATGTTTCTGGTGGATACGGTTGCAGGCCGCATCGTTTCGGATAAAGAGATCAAGGGGAACCTGGCCGAGCGGCAGCCCTATGCGCAATGGGTTACGGACAACCAGATCACGATGAATGAATTGCCCGAGCCTTCACGGACTCATCCTCCTGATCCCGAGACTCTTCTTCGCCGGCAGCGCGCCTTCGGTTATACCGATGAGGATTTGAAGATGATTCTCGCGCCCATGGCAACGGTTGGGGAAGAGGCAGTTGGCTCGATGGGAACCGATACACCGTTGGCTTGCCTCTCGGACAAACCGCAGCCGCTGTTCAATTATTTCAAGCAGCTGTTCGCCCAGGTCACCAATCCCCCGATTGATCCCATTCGCGAAGAGATGGTGATGTCGCTGATCAGCTACATCGGCAGCGAGCGCAACATTCTCGAAGAGGCTCCGGAAAACTGCCAGATGTTGAAGCTGGAACATCCGTTGCTGACCAATCGCGAATTGGAAAAGCTCCGTCGAGTTTCGAATCGTGATCTCCTGGCCACTACGTTGCCTGCGTTGTTCCGGGCAAGCGAAGGAGAGGCTGGACTGAAGCGGGCGCTCGATGAATTGTGCAGGCGAGCGTCATTGTCGGTGAAAGCGGGATACAGCCTGCTGATTCTCTCCGATCGCGGCGTCGATAGGGACTACGCGCCCATCCCATGCTTGCTGGCTCTCGCGGCGGTACACAATCTGCTGGTCAGAGAAGAGACGCGAACCCAGGTTGCTTTGATCACGGAATCGGGAGAGCCGCGCGAAGTGATGCACTTTGCCTTGCTCAGTGGGTACGGAGCGAGTGCAATCAATCCTTACCTCGCGCTGGAGACGGTAGAGAGCCTTGCCTGGCGCGGAGATTTGGCGGATGGCATTACGCCTGAGATTGCCGTCAAGAATTTCATGAAGTCGGTAAAAAAAGGCTTGCTGAAGACCTTCGCGAAGATGGGCATCTCAACGCTGCAAAGCTATCAGGGCGCCCAGGTCTTCGAGGCAATTGGACTCAACCAAGAATTAGTGGAAGCCTACTTCGTGGGCACATCGTCGCGCCTCGCAGGTCTGGGTCTTGACGTTCTTGCGCGCGAATCGCAGATCAAGCACGAACATTCCCTGCGCCCGGTCACGGAGTTCGAGACAGAACTCGCCGTGGGGGGCAATTACCATCAGCGGACAAACGGCGAATATCACTTGTTGAATCCGTTGACCATCAGCAAACTGCAGCAAGCCGTGCGTCAGGAGAGTTTGCAGAGCTTCCAGGAATATACCGACCTCATCGACAAACAAAGCAGTAACTTGTGTACGCTACGCGGTTTGATGAAGTTGAAAAAGAGCGAGACCCCCGTTCCGATGGATGAAGTCGAGCCGGCAAAGGACATCGTGAAGCGGTTTACCACCGGCGCAATGTCATTCGGCTCCATCAGTAAGGAAGCGCACGAGACGCTCGCGATTGCCATGAACCGTATTGGAGGCAAATCGAATACGGGCGAGGGTGGAGAAGATGAAGACCGGTTCACGCGAGATGCGAACGGAGATCTGAGGCGCAGCGCCGTAAAGCAGGTGGCTTCCGCGCGGTTTGGCGTGACCGCGAATTATCTGGTGAATGCCGACGAGTTGCAAATCAAAATGGCGCAAGGCGCGAAACCCGGAGAGGGTGGACAGCTTCCCGGAGGGAAAGTAGATGAGGTGATCGCGCGCATACGGCATTCCATTGCCGGAGTCGGCCTGATTTCGCCCCCGCCGCATCATGACATTTATTCCATTGAAGATCTTGCACAGTTGATCTACGACCTGAAGAACGTCAACCCACAAGCCCGTATCGCAGTGAAACTGGTTGCCGAGTCGGGTGTTGGTACGGTAGCCGCAGGCGTGGCTAAGGCGCACGCCGATGTTGTCCTGATCAGTGGAGACAGCGGTGGAACTGGAGCTTCGCCGCTGAGTTCGATCAAGCACGCGGGTATTCCATGGGAACTGGGTTTGGCGGAGACGCAGCAAGTGCTCTTGTTGAACGACCTGCGCAGCCGCATTCGCGTGCAAACGGATGGCAAGCTGCAGACTGGCCGGGATGTCGCGATCGCGGCAATGCTGGGCGCCGAAGAGTTTGGTTTTGCTACGACACCGCTGATTGCAATGGGCTGCGTCATGATGCGCAAGTGTCATCTCAACACATGCTCGGTAGGGATTGCCACGCAAGATCCCACACTACGCAAGCAGTTCCGGGGACAGCCGGAACACGTCATTAATTTCTTTTTCTTTCTTGCCGAACAGTTGCGCCAGTATATGGCGGAGTTGGGCTTCCGCAGCGTCGATGAGATGGTGGGGCGCGTTGACATGCTCGACTTCGAACCCGCTGTCGATCACTGGAAAGCGCGGGGCCTCGATCTTTCGGCGATTCTTTATAGCCCTCCGGTTCCGTCGCGCGTGGCTCGACGATGTGTGCAGGCGCAGAATCACGGACTGGAAGAGGCCCTCGATCACAAGATTCTCGCTGCGTCGCGTGCCGCGATCGATACCCTTGTTCCGGTCGAGATTGACTTGCCGGTGCGCAATGTTCATCGCAGCGTGGGGACGATGCTCAGCGGGGAAATTGCCCGAAAGTATGGTTCCACGGGATTACCCGACGACACGATTCGGATTCAACTGGCCGGATCGGCAGGCCAAAGCCTGGGTGCGTTCCTGGCAAACGGGGTCACGCTTACGCTTGAAGGTGAAGCCAACGACTATGTGGGCAAAGGCTTGTCCGGCGGGCGGTTGGTCGTGTATCCGCCGAGCGCTTCCGGCTTTGCGCCCGAAGATAACATTCTGATCGGGAACGTTGCGCTCTACGGTGCAACCAGCGGAGAAGCTTTCTTCAACGGAGTTGCCGGAGAACGATTTGCGGTCCGCAACTCCGGAGCAACCGCCGTGGTGGAGGGCGTTGGTGATCACGGCTGCGAGTACATGACGAAGGGGGTTGTGCTGGTGCTCGGATCTTGCGGCAGGAATTTTGCGGCCGGGATGAGCGGTGGCATTGCTTATATCTTTGACGAGCACCGCAATTTCATGGAAGAGCGATGTAATTCGGGCTCGGTCGATCTTGAGCCGCTGGTCGAAACGCAGGATGCGCAGATCGTTAGAGATCTGGTCACTCGTCATCTGGAGCTGACGGGCAGCCGCCGCGCAAAGTGGATTCTCGAAAATTGGTCTGAGATCTTGCCTCGCTTCATCAAGGTTTTCCCGCACGAATTCAAGCGAGTGTTGGGAGTGAATCGCTCCAAGCGGCCACTGATTCCGAGCCAGCCACCGGCTTCCGTCATGCAGTTGAATGGTGGTAGGCATGCGCAGGCACAGAATGGGCAGGTTCAGCATGGGTAAGACCACCGGCTTCCTGGACTACTCTCGCGAACTTGCGCCACGCCGTCCGGTTACCCAGCGGGTCAACGATTGGTTCGAAATTTATCTCGATCTTCCTGAAGAGACACTCAAGAAACAAGGCGCGCGTTGCATGGATTGCGGCGTGCCTTTTTGCCAGACAGGATGTCCAGTCAATAATTTAATTCCGGACTGGAACGATCTGGTATATCGCGGGCGCTGGAAAGAAGCGGTGCGGCAGTTGCACGCAACCAATAACTTCCCGGAATTCACCGGGCGCATTTGCCCAGCACCGTGTGAAGCTTCCTGCGTGCTGGGAATCAATCAACCGGCGGTGACCATCAAACAGAACGAAAAAAGTATTGTCGAACGTGGATTTGAGGAAGGTTGGATTCGGCCTGAGCCGCCGAAGGTTCGCAGCGGAAAGAAAGTTGCGGTCGTGGGTTCTGGCCCCGCCGGATTAGCGGCAGCGCAGCAGTTATGCCGAGCTGGACACGCGGTTGTAGTGTACGAAAAAGCGGACCGTATCGGAGGATTGCTACGCTACGGAATTCCACACTTCAAACTGGAGAAACACATCATCGATCGCCGCCTGGAACAGATGTCCTCCGAAGGCGTGAAGTTCGTTACCAGTGCGGAAGTTGGGAAAACGGTCGCGGTGGATGATCTGCGGCGTGACTTTGATGCCATGGTGCTTGCGGGCGGGTCGGAACAGCCGCGCGACTTGAAGGTGCCGGGGCGCGAGCTGAAAGGAATCCATTTCGCCATGGAGTATTTGCCGCAGCAGAACCGCCGCTGCCTCGGAGACACGCTCGAGCCTGAAATAGAAATCTTGGCTAACGGCAAGCGAGTGATCATCATCGGCGGCGGAGATACCGGTGCCGACTGCCTAGGTACGAGCCATCGCCAGAAGCCGCTTTCGGTGCATCAATTCGAGATCATGCCCAAGCCGCCGGACGAACGATCGCCGCAAACGCCCTGGCCATCGTGGCCTATGCAATTGCGTACGGAGGCGGCGCACGAAGAGGGCGGCATCCGCGACTGGAGCATTGCCACTACCAAATTCAGCGGCGAGGCCGGAAGCGTTAAGCGGTTGCACGTTGTGCGAGTTGGTGCTCCCCCGAAATTTGAGCCGATTTCCGGTAGCGACTTTACGATTGAAGCAGACTTGGTGCTCATCGCGATGGGCTTCTTGGGCCCGGTGCGAACTGGGATGATTGAACAACTGGGTGTGGTGCTCGATCCGCGCGGCAATGTGGCGACGGATCAGAACTGCATGTCCTCCGTGCCGGGTGTTTTTGCCGCCGGTGATATGCGACGAGGCCAATCGCTGGTGGTATGGGCTATTTCCGAAGGCCGCAAGGCGGCGGCGGCCGTCGATACTTACCTCAAAGCTGCGTCGGTGCTTTCCGCTTCTCTAATCCCTGCCGCTCAGCAAATCGCATGATGACCGCGAGGGAAGCGATCCCGAGTGAGCGATCCCAAGAGTAAGATGACTGCGCGCACTCCATGATCGGAATCCAGGATATTCAGACTGCGTTGGGCCGGATACGCGCAGCCATTCGCGTTTCTCCCTGCACCTACTCGGAAACCTTTTCGGCGCTTACCAACTGCGAGATCTTCCTTAAGCTCGACAACCAGCAGCGAACCGGAGCTTTCAAAGAACGGGGCGCGCTGAACAAGTTGCTCACGCTCACCGCCGAAGAGCGAGCCCAGGGCGTGATTGCCGCGTCGGCTGGAAATCATGCGCAAGGCGTCGCCTATCATGCCGGGCGGCAGAGAATTCGTGCGCTCATCTACATGCCCTTACCGACGCCACTCACCAAGGTTTCAGCCACGCGCGCTCACGGCGCGGAGGTGGTTCTGTATGGTACGAACTACGACGAGGCCTATGAGAAAGCACTTGAGCAAAGCCACCAACATCACCTGACGCTGGTCCATGCTTTCGACGACGATGCCGTGATTGCCGGCCAGGGAACGTTGGGATTGGAGATTCTGGAACAGGAACCAGATATTGAAGCGATTGTTGCACCAATCGGAGGAGGCGGGCTGATCGGCGGCATCGCCTGTGCGGCAAAGGGGATTAATCCTCGCGTCCAGGTTTTTGGAGTGCAGCCGTCCAAGCTGCCTTCCATGAAGGCCGCAATTGCCCAAGGGAGTCCAGTCACGCTCAAGCCCGCCGCGACGATCGCCGACGGAATTGCGGTGCGCCGAGCCGGCGACCGGACGTTCCCATTGGTTCAAAAATATGTGGACGACATCGTCACCGTGGAAGAAGAAGAGATCGCCAATGCCATCCTGCTCCTTCTGGAGCGGGAAAAGACGCTTGCGGAAGGTGCGGGTGCGGCGTCCATTGCGGCGTTGTTAAATCACAAGCTGCCGTTGGACGGCAAAAAGGTTGCGGTGCTGGTTGGTGGGGGCAATATCGACGTTACGTTGCTCGCCCGGATCATCGAACGCGGCCTGGTGAAAGATGGCAGGCTGGTGCGTTTGCGGGTACATTTGCCGGACTATCCCGGCGCGCTGCACCGCCTTACCGGAATTCTCGCGGAACATCGCGCTAACATCGTCGAGACCGCTTACGACCGCGCTTATCATGGGGTCAACTTGGGAGATACCGCCATTGACATCACCATGGAGACCAGAGGCCCCGCTCATATTGCCGAGCTGCTAACCGCGTTGCTGGCGGCTGGCTATACTCACGAAAGAATTTTGTAATCGCGCCAGCAGGGCGCAATATGTTGCCGGGCATGATTGGAACGATTGATCCGCGCCATAAGAAATTTGAATTGGACTGGATCGATGCGGCCCTTTATCGTCTGCGGATTAGGGAGAGCACTGTCGTTGAACGCAAAGACGTTCATCGGCTGGCTCTTTCCTGGATCGGCCCTTCCCTCCAAGATTCAGGAGTGCGGTCGCATCGGCGCCTGCGGGATTTCCCGGCAGCTGTACGATCAGCAATGAATTCGCCACGCCTTCGAAACGGGAGCAAGCAAACATGACCAAGCGAGTGGACGGGCAATCCCTGTGCCTGTCGTTGGTATCGGCGGCAGCCGCCCTCATTCTAGTCACCGGCTTCTTGGCCGCACTATCAGCGCGCTGTTTTGCCGATGACGGGCCAAAACCCGATCCATCTGGCATCGCCACAGGCGACAAGAGTGCAGCCGTGGATGCTGCCGGCAATCCCTTTGTCGTGCCAGAGCCAACGGACAAGACAGCCCCGGACTATGCCGCGAACAAGAAAGCTTACGATGACTATCAGTCTCAGGTGGCAAAGGAGCCGCTGGCGGTCAAACTGGCTGACAGCGTAGGCCATGTTCGCGTCGCGACAAATTTTGCCTGGACTCTGAACACCGGTTATCTCGTTCTCTTTATGCAGGCAGGTTTCGCCCTGCTCACGTGCGGACTGGTTCGAAAGAAAAATGCGGCGCACTTGATGATGCTGAATTTTGCGGCATACGTTTTTGCGTTTCTGGCCTATTACGCGGTCGGATACGCATTCCAGTTCGGAGCTATTGCAATTAACGCCGCACCCACCAATCTGGGCGGCATTCCTGTGCTCAACCACTTTCTCGTCGGGAGCGGCCAATGGGGGTTCATTGGTGGGAAAGGGTTTTTTCTTGTCGGGCCCGGTTATGACGCTGGCAGCAACTGCCTGACGCTATTCGAAGTCGTGTTCATGGAAACCGCCGGCTACATTATTGTCGGCGCCGTGTGTGAGCGCATTACCTTCTGGGCCTTCATTCTCTGTGAACTTTTCATCGGCGCATTTCTCTATCCGATTTCCGGCTGTTGGACGTGGGGTGGAGGCTGGTTGTCGCAAGTGGGGTCGACGTTGAATCTAGGTCACGGCTACGTCGACTTTGCGGGATCGACTGTGGTCCACGCGGTTGGCGGCTTCTGTGCCATGGCGCTGGCGATTATTCTGGGCCCTCGTTTGGGCAAATATGGTTCCGGAGGAAAGATCCGCGTCTTCCCGGCACACAATGTGGTTTACGTGGTCACGGGTACTTTCATTTTGCTTTTCGGATGGATGGGATTCAATCCTGGGTCCACGCTGGGAGCAACCGACCTTCGCATTTCGGTTGTCGCGGTGAACACCAACCTTGCCGCAGTCGCGGGCTCCGCGGCAGCAATGTTGTTGTGGTATTTGCTGTTCGGCAAGCCGGATATAACCATGGCGTGTAACGGAATGCTCGCAGGATTGGTCGCGATCACTGCGCCGTGCGCTTTTGTGTCCCCCACTTCGTCGGTGCTGATCGGCGTACTGGCGGGTTGCCTGGTATGTTTCGGAGTTCTTTTCAACGACCGGATTCTCAAGATCGACGATCCCTGTGGTGCGATTTCTGTTCATGGCTACTGTGGCTGGCTGGGGGCGGTTTGCGTGGGTATTTTCGCCGACGGCGCCTATGGCGCGGGATGGAATGGTGTCGGCACAACGTCCTACCTGGGCCGAGCTGGTCAAGGCGTGACGGGTCTGATCCACGGCGATACGCGGCAATTCTTATGTCAACTCGTGGGAGCCACTCTGTATGCCGTCTGGGCGTTCGGTCTAACCTATGCCGTTTTCTGGTGCGTCAACAAGGTGAAGAGCATGCGAGTGAAACCAGAAGTGGAAGAGGAAGGACTCGACGTTCCCGAGTTCGGGATGGAAGGTTATCCCGAAGACGCTGTGGTTACGCCTTCGTACTAAACATGGCTGTTCAGGCAGCGATGAAGTCGAAATAAAATTTCCCCATCAATTTTGCTGGTTGCACGGCATAGGCTCAGGGTTTGGGCTCGGCGGTCGACGCTCCGAAATGGCCGCAGCGGCCACGCATACCACCGCGGAATTTCTCGCGCTCTTCCGGTGTCATACGCTCCCAGCGTTCCGCCATGCGACGCCGAAAATTTGAGCGGGTGAACGAGCGGTGACCTACTCCGCCAAACAGAATCCGGCACAAGGCAAGGATTCCCAGGGCCTGCCAGAATGTGATCGCGCGCCATCCAAAGAGCGATGGCAGCAGCCAGTTCCACAAATGCAGCACCGCCTCGCCGCCGATGGTGATGAAGACCAGAATTGCCAACCCGATAAGAAATCCCCGACCTATCCACTTTGCCCTCATGGTTGTGTTCCTTTCGTAAACTCCTCGTAAATGGTCTGCAAACTCTGGCGCAGATGACGTACCGCATAGCGCTTGCGCGACAGCAAGGTGTTTACACTCACTCCGCTTTCGGCGGCAAGCTCCTTGAAGGTGCGGCCTTCGATCTCGTGAGCGACAAAAACCTCGCGCTGCTCCTCGGGAAGCTCATCGAGTGCGAATTCCAGTTCGTCGAGCAACACCTCTCGCGCGTAAGCCGCATCGGGTCCAGCGCCCGCAGAAGGCAGCAGGTCTTCCAATTTCAGCAGCTCCCCATCTTCTTCCACCCGGTCAGCGTCACTGAACTGTTCCGGCTTTTTCTTGCGGAAAAGGTCCGTAATACGATTGCGGGCCACGCGAAACAACCAGCCACCAACATGCTCGATCGGCATGAGCAGGCGGTTGGCCTCGACCAGTTCGTAAAACACTTCCTGCAGGATGTCCTCGGCGTCGCGCGGATCAGGCACTCTCCTGCGGATGAAGTTGCGCAGCCGTGACTGCTCGCGCTCGACCACTTCGGAGATCCGCTGGTCCTGTTCGAGAGTCATTCGCTCCAGGCTCGCTGCGTCCTTCATCTACAGGGGTAGACGAATCAGGGGATGCGAATATTGTAGGATTTTCAGCTATTTTGTCGGGAATGCGGCAAGACTATGTGGACTCATACGTGGGCGTGCCGCTGGGGTGAGCGCTTGGTGCCCGCTACATCAACCGTTAACTCCCACTCCAGTCAGATCACTAAGTGACCGTCAAAACGAGAGCACTGCTGGTCCCGCCGCTCGTACAGCCGACATCGCCCGTGTTCCCAGCCGGCGTGTTAACCGTGACATTTGCTGTTCCCGGAGCAGAGATCACGGCGGTAGTGATCGTGATCCGCAACTGCGTACTGCTGATGACGAGGGTGCCGAGCGTCGTCCCGTTGATGACCCCGACAGTAGACGAAACAAACTGACTACCATTCACGGTGAGAAGAAAGCTCTGCTGCACTTGAGCGAATGTAATGCTGCTGGAAGAAAGAGATGCAATGGCCGGGGCGGGCCGAGCACTTCCACATGCGGGATTGAGCGCGTTGCAGGCCTGGAAGAACAGCCCGGCGAGCGCAAGCGTGCTCAGAAGCCCGGTGACATAGAAGGCTCTTTTCATACGTGATCGTACCATGTGCGGACGAATGGTCAATGGCCCGCCCGCGCGCCCTCGATTGGCTGATCCTAGACGTTTGCCATTTCGGACTCCGCCGGCATTTGAGGGCTGTGAGAACTCATTACGACTGCATCCGCCGCTGAAGGCGCGCTGGCTTGTTTTACAAATTCGGAAGTCGAGGGCGAGGGCACGGCTTTAATGGAGGTAGACGCCCGGGCAAGCCAGGATTCGCCAACCGCAACTCCTAACCGCTTTCCCAGTTTCTGAAAGTGCTCAATCCATTTCCCACTAAGCTGCACATGCTTCTCGTGCGAGATCACCTGCAACCGTTCGTAATAGATATTCTGGGCCTGCCAGAGATCCAAGTGAAGAGGCGGAACTTTTATAAGCGAAACCAGAGCTTCCAGCTCTTCCACCTTTTCTAAGTCAAATGGATTTTTCTCCCAACGGTCCAAAACTATTTCCAGACGTTGACGGAGCGCCGGTTCGAGCGAGCGGCCCGCAATGCTGATTGCATCCCGCTTTGCAATCTCAAGAAGGCAGCGAATGCGGTCAACGTCCAGTTTGTCGGCAGCCAGGCAGCGTTGCAAAGTATTGCCCAGTACGAATTCCGCCGATACGCGGAGGATTGCTGGCATCGGGATCTGCAGTTCGGAGAGAAAGCTGACAAGCGACGCGTGCTGCTCATAGACCTTCGCGTATATCACGTCAATATCAGCCAGGGTGGAATTGACGATCTGCTTCACAATTCGTTGTCGCTCATCATGGAACAGTGACTTTAGCGAGTAAGTTGAGCCTCGAAAGTGCTGCTCAATCAGGAGCGAGCACCTGGCAAGATCACCAGCTGCAAACGGGACGCTGGCGTCCTCGACCAATGACTGAAATCCATCGCTGGCATGGCTGGGGCGAATGCCCGCAACTAACTTGTGATCCCCCAAATACAGTGCGGCAAAATTGAATTGCAACTGACCGCGAGTCGTACGGGAGGTGATCTGACCACATCCAATTGCAAGCTTAGCGCGACCCTTCTCGAAGGAATGCACTGGTTGAAGGATCGCATCATAGCAATACATCGAATTCGAATCGCGGTAGCCATCGAACAGAGAGCTGATGGCGTAGTGTGCGGCGACCCCGCAAAGGTCCAACATCGCAGGTCTGACGAATTCTTCGTAGATGCTTCTGCCATTGCCGAACTCAGGAATATTGCTCCAAACCTTCTCCAGCCGTATCAAGAATTGCTCTTCGCGTTCGCCTCCGAATAACTGCTCGCTCAACTGCACAGCCCGGCCGGCGTATTGAAGGACTTGAACGGTTTCCGGCCCGGTCGGCTCATCGAAGAACCATCCGCAGCTGGTATACATGAGCATGAGATGCCGCTGCATTTCAAGCAGGCGCAATGCTCGTATCGCCTCCTCGCTGGACAAATCTCGCAGCGCATGCTCGCGGAGAAAACGATTCACGGTGCCAGCGGAACGATCGATAACGGCCCGGGCGTATTCGTCCCGGGCAACCCACGGTTTCTTTAACAGCTTCTTCGCGCCAGCTTCGTACATCGGGGCAAGTTCGTCGCGCAGCCAGTCCATTGCTTCTCGCAGCGGCCATCGCCATTCCTGCTTCCACTGCCGATTCGCCCCGGAGTTACAACCGCAATCGCTCTCCCACCGGGAAATCCCGTGCATACAGCTCCAGGATGTGCGCTCGAGGATTTCCACTTCCTGGGAAGGGGGATGCTGGGCAAAATACTCGCCGTAGTTCGTGATTCGCGCCAGCTTGTTCTGTTCGATGTAGTCAAGAGCATAGGCGAGCGCCATGTCGCCGCGCGGGTGATGGTGCCCGTAGGTCTCACCGTCGGTAGCAATGTGGATCAGTTGTGCCGGATCGCCTTCGGGATCGAATCGGCCGGTCAGCCGCCGTGCCAGGTTCTCGCCGCTGAACAGCAATTTCTCGAATGCGACCGCGCGTGAAACTACTCCGTCATAAAAGAAGAGTCCAATGCTGCGCCCGGAAGGCAAGTTACACGCATAGCCGCGCCGGGAATCAATACCTTGGCCGTTAAGATTGATCCAGTCGGTTTCTTTGTCCGTCCGCATTCTGCCGGCCTGGTGTGGAGCAAGAATCGTGAACTTGATACTCAGCGAACTCAGAATTTCCAGTGTTTCCAGGTCAACTGCAGTTTCTGGAAGCCACATGCCCTCGGGGTCTCGTCCAAAACGATGCTGGAAATCCCGTATACCCCATACGATCTGCGTCCGTTTATCGCGTGAGTTGGCCAGGGGAAGGATGAGGTGGTTGTAAGCCTGCGCTATTGCAGGGCCGTGCCCGGAAAAAATTTGCTGGCCTTCGCGGTCGGCCTTCAGGATCTGATGGTAGGCCTGCGGAGTGCGCTGTTCCATCCACGACAGCAGGGTGGGTCCGAAATTAAAGCTGATACGGCTGTAGTTGTTAACGATCTTCGCGATACATTCCTGGCTGTCGAGCATGCGCGACGCGCCGTTCGGCGAATAGCACTCCGCCGCGATCCGTTCGTTCCAGTCGTGGTAGGGACACGCCGAGTCCTGCGATTCGACCGCTTCCAACCATGCATTTTCCCGTGGTGGCTGATAAAAATGACAATGAATACAGACGAAACAACCCATTAAGACGTCTCCAGAGCGACCCTAAGAAACCCAAGCACGATTTCGCTGGGAAACGCGACCTTGGGCACGTATGACCGGACCCGCTTGCCTCCGGTCTCCGATGATGCGTGGCAATATATCCTAAACTGGTTCCGTTGGGGAGAGCCAGATCTGATCCCTGGCTGTGCAAAACTGGATTTGAGAATCGGCATCGGTTCATTTCATTTTGAGTTTCCTTATATTGTCTGTGGTCCTTATGTCAGGGCTCGTGTTCTGAGTGAGGGCGTCCGTGAAAGTGAGGATGCGAATGTACAACGCCTCCGTGCGAGTGACGATGCGCGTGAACAAGATTTGCCCTCAAGAGCAAATCGGAGTTCGAGAGTATATCCGCCGGGGTCCCGTCGGCGATCACAACTCCTGCCTCCAGAACAAGGACGCGCTCTGCGATGTCTTCGACAATCTCAAGCTGATGGGTGGCGGTAATGACGGTTTTCGAAGTGCCTTTCCACTCCTGCATGAGGTCGACGACCTGACTCTGACTCTTTGGATCGAGAGTCGCGGTAGGCTCGTCGAGCAGGAGCACCTCCGGGTCGAGGACAAGAACTGAAGCCAGGGCTACTCGCTTCTTCTCGCCTCCCGAGAGCCGGTAGGGCGGTCGGTCCCTAAGATGCGAAATTCCCATTGAGGCGAGCGTTTCGTCGACTCGCTGAATCAATTCTTCTTTCTTCCAGTGCAGTTGCAATGGGCCGTACGCAACTTCTTCGAACACCGTCGGATTGAATAGTTGGACATCGGGATTCTGAAAAACAAGAGCCACGCGGCGGCGGAAATGCAGAGAGAATTCATTGCGCTGAAGCCTCTCCTCGATCAGAGGAGTTCCTTGAAATGCCACCGAGCCTGCCGAGGGAAAATACAGCGCGTCAAGAATTCTCAACAGCGTGGACTTGCCAGAGCCGTTGGCCCCGAGCAGAGCGATCCGCTCGCCTTGTTCGACATGAAGGGAAAGTCCGCGGAGGGCAGGAATACCCTCGTAATCGAAGCTGATATTTTCTATCTTGAACGCAGATGCCACGGCTCGCTCACCTCCCCACCCACATCGCCAGGCCGGCAGTCATCAGGAAGGCGGTGAGCGCCATGTAGTCGCGGGGCCTCAGGCGGAAGTCGGTCAAAAGATGAATTTCTCCGCGGTAGCCGCGCGACAACATAGCCAGGTAAACCTCGTGGCTCAGTTCGATACTTTTGCTCAGGAGTACTCCGGCGGTTCGAGTCGTCATTTTGCGTCGCTCGGAACCGCTCAATGTGCCAATCGTCCGGCTCTGCCTCGACTCGAACATCTGGTTAGCCGTCTCGATCATCAAAAATACATAGCGGTGCGTCATGGCGAGCATGGTCACAACTTCCGGTGGCAAATGGAGAGAACGAAGCGCCTTCAGGATGTGATTCCACGGCGTACAAAGCACCAGCACAGTGGTGAACGTAGCCGCTGTTTCTGCTCGCAAGACGAGCAAAGCGACGGTTCGTGCCCCTTGAGCGGAGATGGAAATGTGAAGTCCCTGTAAGGCGAAGACTGGTTCTCCCGGAGTAAGAAACAGGGCAGGAAGAGCGATCAAGCCAGTGAAGCCTAAAGTCACAAGCCAGACGCGTTTTGCCAACGAAGCGAGACTGACCCGGGAAGCGACCGCGATCGAAGTTGCGACCATCATGAGCGATACAATACCCTCGAACCGTCGACAAACCACTACTGCGACCGTGAGCAGCAACACACCGATGACCCGAACCCGCGGATCGAGCTGCTGAAGCAGGCCAGGCCGAGTTGCGGCATGCTCCGAGACGAGAGCTTTCGACATGCCTCGGGCAAGCCCTCGCAGTGTCGATTCGATAAAAGACGCTCGGCTCACAACTGTCGTTCCGGACGCTTCCATTTGCTTCCAACAACGCTTGTAATCAATGACGTCACAACAAAAAATCCCACGCCAAACATGGCGGAAAGAAGATATCCAAATGCCTGACTCCGGACGAACCTCGGGGCATATCCGGGAAAGGGTGCAGTCCACAGTGTCGCCAGTTTTTGAAGTCCGGCAGGGACGGACGATGGCGGCGCCTGATTGCCAGAGACGACTCCGATCTGCGCTCGTTTGTGCGGATTCTTCAGATCGGCAGAAGACCATTCGCCCCATGCGGAACCGGCCGCAAGGATGCCGACGGGCGTGCACAACATCAGCAAGGCTACGGTCCACCACAGCCTTCTTTGCGAGGGTTCCGCTTTCGAGGATTCTCCGGGTGCCCCTGAAACTATCTGCACCGATCCTGGGCCAACGCTCTTGATTCCACGGAGCACACCCAAGTCAGCTGTTTGTAAATAAGACACCATGCCCGCGGAGATCACCGCCTCAGCTATTCCCGCAATCGTGAGATGGCCGATCATCATTGCCGGAATCGCCACATGCAAGCTATAGGGGGCGTAGAGCGGCGTTCCGTTGGCGTCATGAAAGAGCAGGGGTTGAATGCCAAACTCGATTGCTGCGACCAAAGCCGCAGCATTGATAGACACATATCCAGCCAAAGCCGCCGCTACTATCCTCCGGCGGGAAATCAGTTCCGACTTCCCGGCGATCCACCGATACACACCGTAGGCTACGAACGATCCAACTATTGCCATGTTGAAGCAGTTGGCGCCGAGCGTGGTGATCCCGCCGTCGCCGAAAAACAGTGCCTGAATGGCGAGAGTGATCGAAATCGCCAGTATCGCGCCCCATGGACCGAGCACAATGGCCGCCACTCCGACACCGACGGCGTGACCGGTGGTTCCGCCGGGCAGTGGCACGTTAAGCATCATGACCACGAAAGAGAACGCTGCGAACACGGAGATGAGAGGAATCGTTCGGGAAGCGAAGACCCGCTTGATGCGCTTGAGCGACCCATACCAGCCCGAAGCAGAAAGCACGTAGAGAGTCGCGCAGGTGGAAGGACTGAGATAACCGTCAGGAATGTGCATGACTCAAATCTCTACCGATACTTCCTTCCCCAGAGTCGGGGCCATTTTGGCGGTAGCATTCATGGTTGCACAGTGGATAACACCAATTACGGTATCGTGTTACACAGATTCGCAAAGGATAGGCGAATAAAGTTCCAGGCGCAAGACGCCTCGGGAACGGGGCAGGCTGGCAATGTCCTCCAGAAATTGTGCTACGCTAGCCGCTGTTTGCGCACGCGAAGAGGTGTCTTAATGGGACGGTTGAGCCGCATCGGCGTTTTCTCTAGATTCAGAATTGCTATGTCGTTTTGATTCGTTTTATCGGAGAGAGGCGGCTGGCCGGAGCAGCATTTTTCAATATGGCATGAATTCAAAGTGCGAAACGACCGGCGGAAGATTCCATCGGTCGTCATTGAAAAACGTGGGCGGCACCGCGACGAGATGTCAAATCGTGAGCTGCTCCTGAGTTGAATGCTTCCATGATGGAGGATCTTCCTTTTGCCGCCGCTGAGAGTCCCCACATTTTTCAGAGTATCTGGAAAATTCCCGGAACGCAGAGCGAGAATAAAGAATTCTGGCGACTTTCTTGCATGGTTGTCCATGCTTCGTGCAGGCAATGGTCAGCGCCCTACGCTTTCCTTACGCTTTCCTTACTTGACCACGTAATCCGACCCGGGCTACCATTGCGGCGTTCGGATCCATTAGCCAATATGTTTCCGCTATGTTGTATGGCAGCACGACGTCCTCCTTCGCCCGAGGTTTCACGATGCGCCGTTTCTATTGCCCTTTTGTTGTTGCCTCTCTAAGTTTCTGTCTGCTCTCAATCGCCGCTGCGGCGGAGGGCCCGAAGCCCGTGATCACAGTCCCGATTGACGAATCGCAACTACTCACTCTTTCGGGGAACACTCCGCCGGCCGCTCTGCGTGCGGGGAATGACCGCGGAGCGGTCGCCGACGATCTTCGCTTCGATCACTTGCTGCTTGCTCTGAGGAGTGCCCCGGAGAGCGAAGTGCGCCTCAAGAAACTCATCGACGACATGCACAATCCGGACTCGCCGGAATACCACCAGTGGCTTGTTCCGGAACAACTCGGCGCTGCATTCGGACTTGCGCCGCAAGATCTGGACAGCATTCGTCACTGGCTGGAATCGCACGGTTTCACCATCAACCGCGTCTACCGGAATGGTCTGGTGATCGATTTCGCCGGTACCGGCGGACAGATCCGTGAAGCCTTCCACACTGAAATTCATAATCTGGTTTTGCCCAGCGGTGAAAGGCATTTGGCCAACATCCGCGACCCGCAAATCCCGGCTGCATTGGCGCCCGCCATCGAGGGAGTGGCTTCGCTGCACGATTTCTTTCCCCGGTCGCACGCGGTCATTCAAGGCCCCGTTGCGCACAACCGGGCCAGCAATACCTGGCAACCGCACTTCAATGTGAAATTTCAAGGAACCACCCTTCACATAGTCAGCCCCTTCGATTTCGCCACCATTTACAATGTGCTTCCGCTCTGGCGCCGGGGTTTTACCGGCAAGGGAGTCACAATCGCTCTGGTCGAAGACTCGAATCTTGCGCATCCGAGCGATTGGACTACGTTCCGAAATACCTTTGACCTAAGCCAATTCAAGCAGGGCAACTTCAAGCAGATTTATCCGAATTGCCCGAATCCCGGGCAAAACGGCGATGAAATCGAAGCTGCTCTTGACGTGGAGTGGTCCAGCGCGACCGCGCCCAACGCCAACATCGAACTCTCTGCATGCCCTAACTCCAAGACCACTTCCGGACTCGATCTTGCGATCCTCAACCTTCTGGATTTTGCCCCGCCCGATATTATTTCTGATAGTTACGGTCTGTGCGAAACCATTACCGGGCAGGCTGAGATTGCTCTGGAGAACCGGGAAGCGCAAATTGCCACCGCTCTCGGGGTGACGTTCTTCATCGCGCAAGGAGATACCGGCGCCGATGAATGCGCCCCGGTCGAGCCGACGGACTTTTCTATCCTCGGTATCAACAGCGGCGACAATACCGCTTCTGCCTATGCGGTCGACGTAGGCGGAACCGATTTCATGGCGCAGTACAACTCGGACGTCAACGGAATTCCGGTCAGCAGGTATTGGAACGCGGCCAACGCTCCCAAGACATTGGCCTCCGCGCGCTCCTACATCCCGGAAATCCCCTGGAACGACGGATGCACCAGCGAGCTCATTTACACCGATCCACTGATCGGCGGCAATATCAGGTCCTATGGTCCCACGGGCTTCTGCAATACACCGCTCGGCACGGGCGAATTTATCTTCGCGGTTGCTGGCAGTGGCGGGCCCAGTACTTGCTTTACCGGAAAACCATCCATCCCCGGCGTGGTCAGCGGAACGTGCAAGGGCAATCCCAAACCCCCGTGGCAAACCGGCGTCCCCGGCATACCCAAGGATGGTCTGCGAGACCAGCCCGATCTCTCTCTGTTCGCCGCGAACGGCGTCTGGGGAAGTTTTTATGTCGAGTGTTTATCCGATACGAACCAGGGCGGAACAAACTGCTCGGCCTTCAACGATGCGATCTTTCTGGGCGGCGGAGGCACTTCCTTTTCCTCGCCCGCAATGGCCGGCATCCAGGCTCTGATCGACCAAAAGCATGGCAAACAGGGCAATGCCAATTACGTCTATTACGCTCTCGCGGCGCAGCAGTTTAAACAGACAGGCGCGGCCGCCGCGTGCGATGCCAGCCAAACCACGGGTAAGCTGCCGGCTGCTTCGTGCATCTTTAATGATGTTACGCGCGGCGACATGGATATCCCATGCGGTCAAAACAAGAAAGGCGTTTCACACAATTGTTTTGGCGACGGCGCAGGCATTATCGGAGAACTTTCTACTTCGGAGTCGACCGGCGATCCGGCCTATCCTGCAACTGTGGGCTACGACTTAGCTACAGGACTCGGCTCTGTCAACGCCACCACGCTATTTGACGCCTGGCCGAGCGGCCACTAAGCAGAACAGGTTGGACAGTTCCGAATCCGTGGCGGGGTAGGAAGGGTTAGCGTCTTCTCCTGCTAACCCCGAAGGGATGACGGTGCTGCCTTTTCTGTCATCCATTTCCCATCTGTATCTCGCACGATACAATCGTTCGACATTCCATGCCGCTCGCTGCCGGAATTCGATTGGGTCCATACGACATCGTAGTGATCGCGATCCGGCCCGCTCACCTTGCGCGGCTGCATTCAAAATCTTGCATGAGGAAACAAACCATTATGAAGCTCCGCTCGCTTGCTTTGGTGTTTTGTCCATTGGCTTGTGCTTCTTGTTTCTTGGCGTCGTCCGCGGCCGCGCAGTCTGTTCCGCCCACGCCTCCCGCGCCGCGGGCCATCACGGTCGACGATGTCTTTGAAATCCGTGATATGCGCGATCCGCAGATCGCGGAGGATGGCAAGTGGGTGGCGTACACGGTCTCGACCTCCTCGTTGAAGGACGATAAGACGGAGACGCGCATTTGGATGGCGCCGACGAACGGCGGCGATGCCATCGTCATGACCGCCGAGAAAGTTTCGTCTTCGCATCCGCGCTGGAGCCCGGACGGACAATATCTTGCATTTCTCAGCAAGCGCAACGAAGGTAAGACGCAGGTGTGGCTGCTCAACCGCATGGGGGGCGAGGCGCAGCGGCTGACAGATGCGATTCAAGATGTGGATGATTTTGCCTGGTCTCCCGACAGCAAGCATCTCGTCCTCGTCCTGCGAGACCCCTCGCCGCAAGAATTGCTCGACGCCAAAACCAAAGACAAGGACAAGCCGGGGAGCAACGATGGAGATAAGGATAAAGATAAGGAAGCGAAGCCGAAAAAACCGGAAACTCCGCCTCCATTTGTGATCGACCGCTATCGATTCAAGACCGACACAGTGGGGTATCTCGACCGGCGTCGCACACATTTATATGTGTTTGATATTGCAACCAAGGCGGTGGTGCAAATTACTTCCGGCGACTTCGACGACAGCGAGCCCGCGTGGTCTCCTGACGGCAAACTGCTGGCGTTCCGCAGCAACCGCTCCACTCCGGACCCCGACCGCACGTACGACACAAACATTTGGGTAGTCGCCGCCGACAATGCCGACAAGGGCGCGCACCTAACGCAAGTCACCACCAACCCAGGCTCGGACGCTGCACCCACGTGGTCGCCCGATGGCAATTGGATCACCTACGTCACACAGCTTGACCCCAAGCTCCTGGTCTATGCCACCCATCACATTGCCGTTTCTCCGGCCACGGGAGGCGAGGCCAAGGTGCTCACCCGAGCCTTCGACCGCATGTCGCGGTCGCCACATTTCTCACCCGACGGCAAGTTCGTTTACTTCATCACTGACGATGACGGATCGCAGAACTTATGCCGCGTTCCGGCAGCGGGTGGAGAGGTTACACGATCAATCGGTGGGCGTGTCGTGGTCTCCGGCTACACCGTCGCCAAGTCGGGCGACCTTGCTGCGCTGGTCACGAGCATGGACCGGCCAGCCGAAATTTTCATCACCACCACTGCCGGCGGCCCGCCGACACGCATTACGCACGTCAACGATGCGTTCATGGCAAAAATCAAAATCGTCACTCCAGAGTATGTCAAGTTCAAGAGTAAAGACGGCACCACGGTTGCGGGCTATCTCTATAAGCCTCTGGACTACGTAGCGGGGAAAAAATATCCCGCGCTTCTGCACCCGCACGGCGGACCGGTAGGAGCCTACTACGGTGAGTTCAACCATTTCTCGCAGCTCTTCGCGGCCAACGGATACGTCGTGTTGGAGCCGAATCCACGCGGCTCGTCGGGCTACGGGCAGGATTTTTGCAAGGCCATCTTCGCCGATTGGGGAAACAAAGATTATCGGGACGACATGGCCATGGTCGACTACGCTGTCGCGCAGGGCGTGGCCGATCCGGAGAAGCTGGGCGTGGGTGGCTGGTCGTATGGCGGCATCTCGACCGATTTCATTATTGCGCAGACTACACGCTTTAAGGCGGCCATCTCCGGAGCGGGAACCGCATTTCTTGCGGCGCTCTACGGGCATGACCAGTACATCCTCGATTACGATGTCGAACTCGGGCGCCCTTGGGAGAACCGCGCGACATGGGAGAAAATCTCGCCATATTACAGGGTCGCGAACATCACCACCCCGACGCTGTTCATGGGCGGCGACATCGATTGGAATGTGCCCATCCTCGGCGGCGAACAGATGTACGAGGCATTGAAGAGCCTGGGCCGCGAAACTGAACTCGTGGTTTATCCCGGCGAGTACCACGGCTTCAAAATACCCTCGCACATCAAAGACCGTCTGGAACGCAACCTCAGTTGGTATGCGCACTACGTCAAAACCGACGGCAGCGCCGCGCGACCAGCGGAGAAAGCAAATTAGCGCTCGTGGTAATACGCGGCCCCAGGTTGCAACAATCAAGTCTCCACAATCGGAACCTGGGGCCTGCTAGTCCACTGCAGACTCCGTCGTGAGCGTATCCCACGAGTTGCGCTAATGTTTGTCTGTTGGCGCGGCCTCGTGCGTGAGGTGCTGATAATTGAGGATGGCGTTGAACACCAGGGCGTAGGTGCCGACCGTTTCTCCACGGTACACGGGGTTGTTGCCGAACAGCAGCACGTTTCCCCGTCCCAAGTGCGCATTCACCACCACGGCATGCTCGGCAATCGATCCGCCCTTATCGAGCAGGCCGTCGAGCAAAAGAGTCTTGGCATCGGAGAAGCGCAGGATGACATCGGGCCGGCTCTGCACCGGAATCACCAGCGGGTTGTTGCGCGTCTGTTCCTCATTCAACTGCTTCGCCTCCCACGGCTGCTGCTTCACCAGCGGCTCGGCCTGTGCGACCTTTCTGCCTTGTGGCT
>JGI12635J15846_10000074_pt1 | contig 66117 bp, 56 predicted proteins | sample BlaSpr_A8_OM2_M2_FD_15846 | JGI IMG/M metagenome (IMG submission 15846)
TTCGAGCTCAAGCTCATCGGAGAGAGCGTTGACGACGGAAACGCCGACGCCGTGGAGACCGCCGGAAACTTTGTAGGTGTCGCTGTCGAATTTGCCGCCGGCGTGAAGAACAGTAAGGACGACTTCAGCCGCGGGACGCTTTTCGGTGGCGTGCATGTCAACGGGAATGCCGCGGCCGTTGTCGATGACGGTCACGGAATTGTCTGCGTGAACGGTGACGTTCACTTCGTCGGCGTAGCCGGCCATGGCTTCGTCAACGGAGTTGTCGACGACTTCCCAGACGAGGTGATGGAGACCCATTTCGCCGGTCGAGCCGATATACATGGCGGGGCGCAGGCGAACTGCTTCCAGGCCGCCGAGGACTTTAATGGATTTCGCGTCGTACTGGTGTCCACTTTTGACAGCGGGTGTTTCTTTATCGCCCATTTGCTCTCCTGACGTACAAGCCTGCGGCAATCGAGCCGCGCGGAACGGCGCTCTCCACACAGAGAGAGTTCCGCAAACGAACATTCAAAACAATTTTTGCGAAGCAAGGAAAGGCGTGATGTCTGTGATCCTGCAACCGTCGCCTCACCCTTTGGCTGCGATCCCACTGGGCCAGATCGGAGCTCGTAGGGTTTCCTGCTTCATCCCATCCCGCGATCCGGGACGTGGCGAAGACTTATGTTCTCCAGGGTGCGAGACCTGCTCCTGGCGCAGAGCGTTCGTGGTCCAGCGGTCCCGGCGGACGTGTCGATTGGGGGAAAAACGACCGATCGACAACACCTAAATTTTACTGGAAAAGGGGGATTTTCTCAAGCAGGAGGCTGGGGATTGTGGATAAATAAGTATAGATAATTCAATGATTTAGGATTCTGTGATGGGCCAGATTCTCTCTTTAGACAGGTCCGGTTCGGGAGTGAAATCCGATCTGGCGTTTTGGGCGGAATTGGGGTCTCCAGCATCTCGCGGAGAGTGGCGAAAACGGCATGGAATTTAGAGTCGTAACGCTTTTCCATTTCAGTGATTTTGCGGCGCAAGTCTTCGTGAGTGGCGAGCATGGCGCGGAGTTGGACGAAGGCGCGCATGATGGCGATGTTGACCTGCACAGCGCGACCACTATGAAGAACGCTGGAAAGCATGGCGATGCCATGTTCCGTGAAAGCGTGCGGAAGATAACGGCGACCGCCGCGCCCCGCCTTGTTTGAGATTGCAAATTGTGATCTCAAAACCTCGGCATCCTTCTTCGTGAGTTGAAACATGAAGTCCTTGGGAAATCGGTTGTAATTGCGGCGGACAGCCTGATTCAGAATGGACGTTGTGACGCCGTAGAGTTGGGCCAAATCGGAGTCAAGCATCACGCGCGTTTTGCGAAGAAAATAAATCCTGTGGCTAATTGCGGAAGCAGGGAGAATCGCGGCAGTGGAAGCTTTTGACATGCGAGTGATGACTTTTGAGGTTCCAGATTGGAACCTCAAAACAAGAGGACTCTATAACAAGACTATTAGATAATCAAGTAGCTAACACTTCGTTCTTCGCGGTGAGGGTTGGAGAGATCGCACAGAAACGGTTGCCTCAGATGCGCATGGGCATGATGACGTAGCGGTAGCGATAGCTTTCGTCGGCGAGGGGGCGCATCTGGCCAGCGGATTGTTCGTCCTTGAGTTCGATGCTGATGGGACCGTCGGCAGCGGCGGCGAGAAAATCGAGCATGTAGCTGGAGTTGAAGCCGATCGAGATGTTATCGCCTTTGTAATCCTTGTCGATGGTTTCCTTTGCTTCGCCATATTCGGGGCTGGAGGCGGAAATTTCCACGCCTTCGCTGGAAACGGCAAGCTTCACGGCGTGAGAGCGCTGGTCTGCGAGTTGTGAGACCCGGCGGACGGCATCGCTGAGCTCGGCGCGCTCGAGGACAACGGTCTTGTTGTTTTCACGTGGAAGGACTGCTTCGTAATTCGGGAACTGGCCTGTGAGGATGCGGGAAATCAAGAGGCGATGTTCGACCTGGAAGAACAGGTGGCTCTCGTCCTTGGCAAATTCCAGATGGGCATCGGAGCCAGCTGCCGCGGAAAGTTTCTCGACTTCGTCCATGGCTTTCTTGGGGATCAGGACGCGCACTTCGCCGTTGAGGCCGGCAAGCTTCTGATCGGTTTCCGCAAGTGCCAGTCGGTGGCCGTCGGTGGCCACCATGGCGAGCGTATCGGGCTTCAGGATGAGCAGGCCGCCGTTGAGGGTGTAGCGTGACTCTTCCATGGAAATGGCGAACTTTGTTTTGGCAATCAGGCTTTCGAGCACCACGGCGGGGAGTTTTACCAGGGTGTGGGGCATCGCAGGCAGAGCGGGGAAATTTTCCTTGGCCATGCCGACGAGTTTGTATTTCTTTTTGTCGCTGACGATTTCGACCCAATGATTGTCGAGCAGTTTGAACTTGATTTCGCCTTCGGGGAGTAGGCGGACGAGTTCAAGAAGTTTCTTGGCGGGGATAGTGCCGGCGCCTTCCTTTTTGACCTTGGCTTCGCAGGAGGTACGTACGCTGAGCTCAAGGTCGGTGGCGGTAATGGTGACGCGGCTGCCTTTCGCCTCGACCAAAAGATTCGAGAGTATTGGGATCGTAGTCTTGCGTTCCACAACACCTTGCGTGGTGGTGAGTTCATTGAGCAGCGCGGACTTGGTTACGCTGAATTCCATGGATTGGCTTTCCTCGCGTGCGGTACCGGTTGCCGTCATGTGGCTTTCCCCCGCTGAATTAACCCGCTGACGTACTGTACTCGCTTTTCTGCCAAGTATAAAGTGCGCAAGCAGCCTGAAGACTGTGGAAATGCGGCGGTCTGAGGATTTCGCGCGGTGCGTATTTTAAGGGGAGACTGAGCGATATTCACAGACACAAAGACTTTCACAGGAACTGTCAGATAAAAATATAGATCTAAAGCTTGTTGTTGTGATGAGCGCTGTGGATTGGTGGAAAACGCAGCGGCACGAAGACCTGGCTGTGTTTTCACGCAGGTGTGTCCGGTGGATATATGTGGAAGGATTCGGAAAAAACGGTGGAATGGACACTCTCGAGATAGCGGCATACTTTGTATGCACAAACCGTCCTCGGTATTCCCTCGCGATGTTCACACGTTGCTAACAGAGTTTCCCTGTGACGAAAACTGGCGCGGGGCATCCCACCCAGTAGAACTTCAGACCGATATCCACAGAAAGTTCGGTCCAAGTTTCGTTCCAACGGGAACTTTCGCGCACAAAGGAGAGGCAAGAGATGTCCACTGTTTTAATTACAGGAGCAAATCGCGGACTTGGTTTGGAATTCGCGCGACAATATGCCGCTGATGGATGGGATGTACTCGCGACTTCCCGCGATCCGGAGAAGAGCGAGGAATTACGGCAACTACAGAAGAAGAACAAGGTATCTTTGCAGGCCCTGGATGTGACCAGCGGTAAATCCGTCGAAGCACTCACGCAGGCACTTGGAGGGCGGGCGATAGATTTGCTGATCCTTAACTCAGCCATATATACGCGAAACGGGAACAAGATCAGTGAGATTGATTACGATGCATGGCGAGAAGCAAATGAAACCAATCTAATGGGGGCAGTCCGGGTAGCCGAAGCACTGCTTGAGAATGTTGCCGTCAGCAAACGAAAACAAATTGCAGCGATCAGCACGGGAATGGGCTCGATGCAGGCGTTGAAATCCACCATCGGTTTTGGCGCAGTTTATCAATACAGAACGAGCAAGGCGGCTTTAAACATGGCGATGTCCATCCTAGCCAAGGAACTGGAGCCGCGGGGGATCAGCGTGGTGATATTCGATCCTGGATGGGTACAGACGGACATGGGAGGCGCGAACGCAGCCTTGACGCCGCAGGAGAGCATTGGAGGCATGCGTACGGTGCTGGCCGGTGATCCGATGGGTTTAACCGGCAAATTTGTGGGCTACGACGGCGGCGCGCGGCCGTGGTAATTGGGGTTAGAAGAATTTGTTTAAGCGCAAAAGCAAAAAGCCCGCTATTTCATTCGGCGGGCCTTTTACCTTCTGGATAAAAACGGACGCTACTGCAAGGCGTCCATCAGGCGCGTGATGGTGCGATTGAGTTCCTTGTCGGAGCGGCGAAGTTCTTCGATCTTGTTGATCGAGTGAAGGACGGTGGTGTGATGCTTGCCGCCGAACTGCCGGCCGATCTCAGGGAGGGACGCGGTGGTGAGCTGCTTGACGATGTACATGGCCACCTGGCGCGGGAAAGCGATGGCGCGCGTGTTGCTGCGCACTTTCAGATCTTGCTCGCGCAGGTTGAAATGCTCGCTGACGCGCTTCTGGATCAGGTCGATGGTGACGCGCTTTTCCTGCGACGCGATGATATTGCGGAGAACCTGCTGTGCGGTGGTGAGCGAAACCACGGTGCCGGTGAGCGAAGCGTAGGCCATCAGGCGGGTTAGGGCGCCCTCGAGCTCGCGCACGTTGGACTTGATGGCACGGGCGATGTACTCCGCGACGTCGTCGGGCAGATGGAAGCGATCATTTTCCGCTTTCTTCTGGAGGATCGCAATTTTGGTTTCCAGGTCGGGCGGCTGAATATCGGCGATCAAGCCCCATTCAAATCGAGAACGAAGGCGTTCTTCGATCGAGTTGATGTCCTTCGGCAGGCAGTCCGAGGAAATGACAATCTGCTTCTGCTGCTCGTAGAGGGCGTTGAAGGTGTGGAAGAACTCTTCCTGGGTGCGCTCTTTTCCCGCAATGAACTGGATATCGTCAACGAGAAGCACATCAACCGTGTGGAAACGGTCGCGGAAGCTGATCATGCGATCAAAGCGCAGGGAGTTGATGACCTCGATGGTGAATTTTTCTGCGCTGACGTAACTCAGGCGCATGGCCGGATTGCGCTTCTTGATGGTGTGCCCGATCGCATGCATCAAGTGGGTCTTGCCCATACCCACGCCACCGTATAGGAACAGCGGGTTGTAAGACTTGGAGGGCTGCTCGGCGACCGCACGGGAGGCAGCGTGTGCAAACTCATTGGATTTGCCGACCACGAAGCTGTCAAAGGTGTAGCGGGTGTTAAGTTGATGATCGCTGCTTTCAAAATCCAGCTTGGCCTGCTTGATGCCGTTGATGACGGGCGCGGCTTGCACCGGTTCTTCCTCGGTGCAAACGTACTGCACTTTCATCTGCGGGGTACCCATCTGGTGAAAGACGGCTTTTACAATTTCGCCGTAGGTGCGGGTGAGAACCTGGCGGAAAACCGTGCTCGGAATCTGGACGTAGAGGGTGTCTCCCTCCGCGCGGTTGAGCCGGGTGGGCTGAAACCAGGTGGAGTAGGTGTTGATGCTCACCCTGGATTTGATCAGATCGAGGAACTTATCCCAGAGATTCTGCACTTCTTTTTCACGGCCAATTTGGGTAGCTGTTGTCATCAGAAAAAGCCAAACCTACACCATTTCCACAGGTGTGTAAAAACTGTGGAAAGTCAATTTCGCCCTAATTCTTCAAGCCTTGGAGTTCTTTCCCGCGCCGGAACGATTGGTCGTGCCCCTGTGGACCTGCGCGGTCCTTTCAGACCTGCTGAACCAAGCACCATTGCTTTCAAACTGCGTTGGATTCTCGCGCACTGTTCCGGTGGGAGCAAGCGAAAAGTGCGCGAAGGGGTTCAACGAAGTTCACATGCCATGCACAACTTTTCCACAAGCACAGGAATTGTGCAAGTGCTAAGAAATTCGCAAATTTTGCCTGAGAAAATCACGGTTTACGCGTGGCGAAAAATGTGATTGCACTGTTTCGGTGCAAAGCGACCTGAGGAAAACGCGGTGAATTTTGTTCATGGTTTTCGGTCCGGCCGGGCGAATTCGTACACGCCGAGCGGATCGGCACCGATGAGCAGGCGATTTTCCTCGACGAGGAGCACGTTGGCCTCGATGCGCGCGCCGTCCTTGGTGTAAATCTGATACTCGGAACGCCGGTTTCCTTCCCTGTCGAAGTGGAGCAGCGTGTTGTGCAACGCGATCCAGACGTCGCCGTTGACAGGATCCACGCCAAACGCGGTGAGGATGGGCTGGAGTGACGGAGGTTCAGAGCGCTTTTCCTGGCGTTCAATTTCCTTCCGGCGGGCGCGAGCTTCGGAGAAGGCATCGATGTTCGTAAATTGAAAATCCTGTTTGGCAAAACCGAACCTGTCGTACTGGCGGATCACCGGCTCGGGCATGTAGGTGTATCCATAATAAATATGGCCCTCGGGATCGGAACCCAGCCGGCCTATGCTCAAGTAGCGGTTGAGGTCATTGCGTTCCGAGAGTTGTTCCGGATCGCCAAATTCGCGGGTGACGCGGCCAGTAGGGCCAAACACGGTAACGAGGTGGAGACCGCGCGGCGCGGTCACCGCCACTTCTCCTTCGGGGAGCGCGGCCAGCGAAATCGGAGAGTTAAAAGCCATCGAGCGAAGAAGCACGCCGGCCGGTGAGATGACGTTGACGAGATTGTAGCCACGATCGGCGACGTAAAGATTTCCCTGGGCATCGACGTCGCAGTCCTCGCCAAAAGCAATCGGGGGCCGCCCGGCCTTATCGGAGGCGGGGGAAGCAGGAGGCGCACCGATGACGGTCAACTGCCTTTCCTGGGAATCGAAAACCGCGATCCCAACATTGGGGGAAGCGAGAAGATAGTATTTGCCGTCCCGCCCATGCCGAAGGGCGCGAAGACCCGGACCAATGGACGGAAAGGCCCTGCGACGGGCCATGAGCTGGTCGTCCACTTCAGAGGCTGTGGAAACCAGCGCGAGAGCGAGGACACAAGTAGCCGCCGCGGCAGCGAGGAATTTCCCAATTTTCCGATGCATGGTCTTTCAGATTACCGCAGGCGCTCCGCGGTTGCCTCCTTGTTTGAGAAGCTGCCACGAGGCGGCAGAAAAGTCGAAGCGGTCAGTCGATGTGCAAGCGGAGGCGCTCGATGGATTTGGCCGAGAGGCGACCGGCTTCGTTGCGCGGAGCGGCTTCGTCCGTTTCGATGAGCACCGCGTTCATCTGAATATCGCCGGTGGCAACTTCGAAGCGCGCGGGCTGGCCGTCGAGGAATTTTTTAATGATGCCCACGCGGTCCATGCCGATCACGCCGTCGTGCGGCCCGGTCATGCCAACGTCGGTGATGTACGCTGTGCCTTTCGGCAGCACATGCTCATCCGCCGTGGCCACGTGCGTGTGCGTCCCGACCACGGCGGTGACGCGGCCGTCGAGATACCAGCCGAGCGCGATTTTTTCGCTGGTCGTCTCCGCGTGTATGTCCACAAGGACGAACGCTACGTCAGCGGGAAGCTTGGCCAACTCTTCGTCCGCTTTTTTGAACGGGTCGTCGTTGGCCGCAAGAAAGACGCGGCCCTGAAGGTTGAGCACGGCGAATTTCACACCTATTTTAGACTCCCCCACAAACAAACCGCCGCCGGGGTTTATGGCCGCAAAATTCGCAGGGCGGAGCAGCCGAGGCTGGTGAGGGATGTATTCGAGGATTTCCTTGCGATCCCAACTGTGGTTTCCGCCCGTAAGTACCTCAATGCCGAGGCCCAGGAGCTCTTCGGCGATTTTCGGAGTGATGCCGAAGCCGGACGCGGAATTCTCGCTGTTGGCGATGACCAGATCAATTTGGCGATGCTCGACAAGGTCGGCAAGGCGCTCCTGAACGATGTGGCGTCCGGGAGAACCGACGATGTCGCCGATGAAGAGTGTGCGCATAGGAGAAGATTGTAATCCGCGATCATTTAGCAGAAAGAAAGAACTGCAGGCCATAACTTGCGGTGGCTGGCTACGGATCGCTATAAACAGCAAATGGAGCGGACTGCTCGGCCGTGGGCAGCTAGGCCGTGAACCTCTGAAATAGGTGGGTACCACGAGCCGGCCATTAGGCTTTCCTGCCCCGGCCGCGAGTTTGTCAACAAACTCGCCGACGGGACAGGCCGTGCACACAAGCTGGCTATCCGCAGCACCCCAGAGATTCGTTACGGTTCAAACGGCGTTCGCAACCACACCTGCTTAGAAGTACCGCTCCGGCATCTATTATCCTCTCCCGAGCAAGTTCCGTCCAATCGGCGACAAGAATCGATGGCACAACGCTGAGCCGGGCAGTCTAACCGAAGTGGCGATAGCCCTCCCAAAACTCACGCCAGGGTTTCTTCAGGCCCTGGCAGAGGTAAATATCCGGATGATCGACAGTTTCCTCATTTCCCACTCCCAGACGGTTCCAGGAATGAGCTGCGACCCGGCAGGCAGTGAAGTTCTCGCTGAGAAAACGGGAGGAGTGCCCCAGAACAATCAGGGTATTGGGCGGCGGATCGCCGTAACCTCGCACCCAGAAGGAATTAACGCCGCTGATGACGGGGGGAAGCCCGTATTTTGGGCCGAAGAGATTGATGGCTCCCGCTTCCCCATAGTTGGCAGCGAGAATTCCGAAATGTGCGCGCTCGTCCGGGGGAAGAGAGTCGCGCACCTGAGCAACGGTTTGAACTAGCTCCGGCCAGCCGATTTCTTCGACGAAATCTCCCTGAACTTTGCTGGCGACGTTCCACCATTTCGAATGGACAGGGGCGAGGGGCAAGCTGAGCATCGCGGCGATGGCGATGTCCGCGGTCAAGGCAATCAATGCAACGGCACGGAGCGCGGCGGCCCAGCCTCGGTTCAATGAAGCCAGCCAACGCTCTCCCCAGACGCTCCCCGCAGCGTAAACCATCGGATAAGCGGCGGCGAAATAATAGACGCGGCCTTTCAGGATCACGAAGAGCATCAGTGGAACAATGAACATCCACCCGATCGGGCGGAGGCGCCTTCCGGCCGGCGCAAGCAATGTGAAATACAGACCCGCGAGACAAAGAGGTAAAGCCAACAAGGTCATCTTCAATTGACCAGGCAGAAAATCATCCGTTCGTCCCTGACGGACATCTCGCTCGTGAATATGCTTCAGAAAGTCCAGCGAGACGAAATGGTTCTGGGCTTGCCACAGCAGGTTCGGAAGGAAAATCAAGATGGAAAGCGCGACGCCATACCAGAGCCATTTGCTGCGCAGGTAGCGCCGCGCGTCGGTGAACAGAACTCCGGCGACAATGCCGGCGGCGAAGACACCCATGGTGTATTTCGAAAGCATCCCGAACCCGATTGAGGCCCCGATTGCGAGCCACCAGCGCGGATTGCCGGACATGAGCAGGCGCACCATGAAATAAGCCGCAAGCACCCAGCAGAGATAGTCGAAGGAAACATATTGCATGAGTGCGCCGCCGCCGAGGCAGAACGGCACGCCGGCGAACGCAGCGACCAGTTGTGCGCCGCGGTTTCCGCCCATCTCCCTGGCCATGAGCCCTGTGAGCACAAGGGCGACGGCCTGGGCGACCGCCGCAAAAAGGCGAAAGCCGGGAAGCGTGGGTCCGAAGAGAATCAGGGATATCCGGCCGAAGAACGGGGTGACCGGCGGGTATGCGACGTAGCCCCAGGCCAGGTGACGCGCATCGTCGAGTGTGGCCAACTCATCGCGCTGGAAGCCGTAACGCTGGCCCACGAGCATGTGAACAATAACGGTGACGAGCGCGAGATAGATCAGCAGCGCGGTGTCGCCAAGCCACAAGGAATTAGGGGCGGCCATTTTGGAATTGCTGGATTGCTGTTCAGGAGAAATGTTCGCGGGCAAGGCGGGAGTCTCCCCGGAGCGATTTGCGAGTCGAGCTGTGAGCACAAATCATAGCAGCAGAAATGCGCGCAGTGGAGACGAATCCAAAAGCAACTGCCGCATCGCGGAAACGAGATGCGGCAGTTGGAAGTTCGGCCCGATTGACGATCAGGGCTTTGGTTGAGGAGCAGCCGGAGCTTGTTCCTTTGGCGGAGCCTTGGGCTGTTCCTTTGGCTGCTCTTTCGGAGCTTCCTTCGGTTGATCCTTCGATTCCACCTTGGGGGCTTGTTTCGGCTCGATTGAGATAAGCTCGACATCGAAAATGAGCGCGGAGTTGGGGCCAATAGGAGAGCCAGGAGCGCCGCGGTCGCCGTAAGCGAGATCCGAAGGAATGTAGAGTTGCCACTTGGAGCCGACGGGCATGAGCTGAATGGCCTCCGTCCAGCCCTTGATTACGCCTCCGACGGGGATCTTCAGCGGCTCGCCGCGCTTGTAGGAGCTGTCGAATTCGGTATTGTCCACCAGGGTGCCGCGATAGTGGCAGAGCACGGTATCTTCAGCCATTGGTTTTGGGCCGGTACCCTCTTTGATGATCTTGTACTGCAGTCCGCTGGGGAGGGTGACTACGCCCTCCTTGGTTTTGTTGGCGACAAGGAAAGCTTCTCCGGCCTTCTTATTTTCGACGGCGACCGCCTTCGTCTTGGCTTCTTCCTTGGCGCGGACTTCAGCTTGCAGTGCGGTGAGGGCAGCCTTGGCTTCTTCGTCGGTGAGGAGAAGTTTGTTTCCGGCAAGGGCATCTTTCAAGCCGTGGAACAACACGGCGGGGTCGACTTCGACAGAATCCCGTTTGAGGTTTTTGCCGATGTTCATGCCAATGGCATAGCTGGCCTTCTGATTCTGCGTTTTCAGAGTGAGAGGTACCGGAGTTTTAGCTGCGCCTGCCGCGCCGGTCTTTGCCGCGGGAGTCTGAGAGGTCTTGGCCGCCGTGGCAGGTTTCGCTGCTGCAGGTGGGGTTGAGGGTGAATTCGCAGCCGGAGTCTGCTGTGCCGGAGTGATAACGGCCAGGAAAAGTCCCGCGGCGGCGAGAGAGGTAGCGATAAATGTTGTTTTAGACATAGGCAAGTATTGTGGCATCACCAGCGCTCGGGGACAAATTGAAAGCGGCGCCACGTGTGACTCGCGCGTAACTGGAGCCTTCGCTACAATGGCTTCGCAACCGAGGAGACGAGAGAAATGAATTACCGGCGGTTTGGGCGGACGGGATGGAACGTCAGCGAGATTGGTTACGGGATGTGGGGACTTGCGGGTTGGACGGGTTCGGACGACGCGGAGTCCATGGCGTCACTGCGCCGCGCGATCGAGTTTGGCTGCAATTTTTTTGATACCGCGTTGGCCTACGGGGACGGAAAGAGCGAACAGATCCTTGGGAAAATCGTCCGCGAATTCAAGGCGAACGCCTCGGTCGGCGGCCCGGACAAGCATCTCTACGTGGCCACAAAGATTCCGCCGAAGAATCGCCGCTGGCCGAGCCGCCGCGACTTCACGCTCGATGATTGCTATCCGCCGGCCTATATCGAGGAGTACATCGAGAAGAGCTTAAAGAACCTGGGTCTCGAGACGATTGACCTGATGCAACTCCACACTTGGGAAGATCGCTGGCTGAACGATGAAAGATTGCCGCGGGCGATTGAGAACATGAAGAAGAGCGGGAAGGTGCGCGCCTTTGGGCCGAGCATGAACCGCTGGGAGCCGTCGAATGGGATCCGCGCTGTGCTGGAAGGACACGCGGAGGCGGTGCAGGTGATTTACAACATTTTCGATCAGAATCCCGAGGATGCGTTGTTTCCGATTTGCAGGATGAAGCAGGCCGCAGTGATCGCGCGCGTGCCGTTTGACGAAGGCACGCTGACGGGCACGTTGACGCGGGATTCCAAATGGCCCGCGGACGACTGGAGAAACACCTATTTTGTGCCGGAGAATTTGAAGTCGAGCGTGGAGCATGCGGAGGCACTCCGGCCGCTGGTGCCGCCCGGCGGCACTATGGCGGAAATGGCACTGCGTTTCATTTTGAACAATCCGGACGTGAGCACGATCATTCCGGGGATGCGGAAACTGAAGAACGTGGAAGCAAACGTTGCGGCTGGAAAGACGGGTGCGCTGCCGGCGGAATTGCACAAGAAGTTGCGCGCGCACCGGTGGGACCGCAATCCGACGTCGTGGTCGCAATAATCGAGGGCAATTAGGCGAGGGCGAACAAAAGAGGGAACGATGAGTGCCAGCATAAAAGTGGAAATCTTCCACCAGACGTATCCGATTCAGGGCGAACTGGACGAGACATACATCCGGCGGATTGCGGCGTACGTGGACGCGAAAATGCGGGCAATTTCGGAAATGTCGTCGACGATTGATACGCAGAAGGTAGCGGTGCTGACGGCGCTGGCAATTGCGGATGAGTTGCACCGGTTGCGGGAAGAACGGGGGGAGCGCGAGGAGATTTTGAAGGAACAGGCGGAGCGGTGTTTGACGCTGGTGGAGCGGGCGTTGCGAAAGACGGAATAGGGGAACGGATTTAACGCAGAGTACGCAGAGACCGCAGAGAAGCAGAGGGGCCGGGCTAAAACCAGGCCCCTACACAGGCAAGATTAGCTGGCGCGGAGAGCGGCGCCGAGATTTTTTTCGAGAGCTGCGATGATGCTGGCGGAGAAGGCGTTGATTTGGGCTTCGGTCAACGTGGCTTCGCGGCTCTGGAAAACTATGCCCACGAGAAGTGAATACTTTCCCGCGGGGACATTTTTGCCCCGGAAAAGGTCGGCGGCTTCGACTGAGACAATTTCCGCGATGCCCAGCGACTGGATGGTTTGCTGCACTTGGGCGAAAGTGACGCCGTCCGCCAGGAAGAGCGAAAAATCCCGCTCGACACCGGGGAAGCGCGGTAGCGGTTCGTAGCGACGGCTATTTTTCATGCCGTAGTACATGCAGTAGAGTGGCCCGAGATTGACCTCTGCCAGAAAAACATCCTGACGAAATTTGAATTTTTCGGCGACGCGCTTAGCGAGTTGACCCGCCGAGCCGAGCGCGGGTCCCGATTCCTTGCCAAGGGAAATCGTGCCACGGCGCGCGGGATTCAGCCAGTCGGGGCCGCCATGTTCCCAGCGGAGACCGCCGGAGAGAGCGCCGATGGCGTCGAGATCGCCTTTAAGATCGGCAAACGTGTACTCGCGGGGCGAATCGTAGAAAGCTTGAGGGCGCGCTGAGCCAGTCGCGCCTAGAGAAAGAACGCGCGTTTCGACGGGTTTGCCTTCCACGAAACGGTAGTGGCTGCCAATTTCGAATAGTCGTGCGTTGCGCTGGCCGTGATTCAAATTCCACTCAATCGCCGAAGCCATGGTGACCGCACCCGTGGATCTTAGAACGCCGGCTTCCTCGGAGAGCGGATTGGTGAGTTTCGCCGGGGTGGCCTCGGGCGGGCGGAAGAGTTCGTTGCGCTCTTCGGCGACGTGGGGAATGGTCAGCACTTCGTGATAGCCAAGGCCGATCAGGCGTTCGCGAACACGCGTTTCGGCTTCGTAGTGCGGCAACCGCGCCGCGCCAGCGCGAGATGCCGGGAGCCGCGGCGGGAATTTGTCGAGGCCGTAAACGCGGGCAACTTCTTCGATGAGATCGATTTCGCGCTCGACGTCGGCGCGCCAGGAAGGCTGCGTGCACTCCCAGACGGCGAGCAAGGAATTCGCAGCCCCGCGGGTCTGATCCACTCGGACGGGAGCAAATCCGAGCGCGGAGAGAATGGATTCGAGTTCCTTGTCCGGCACATCGGCGCCCATGATGCGGAGAAACTCCGCGCGCGTGATGGTGATTTTCTTTGGGGTGCGCTTGCCCGGATAGATGTCGGCCACACCGGAGAGAAGTTCACCTCCGGCAAGCTGCAAAATAAGTTCCGCCGCGCGGCGAGAAGCGAATTCCGCCATTTCTGGATCGGCGCCGCGGCCGAAACGCGTGCTGGCTTCGGTGTGCAGGCGCAAAGAGCGTGCTGCGCGGCGGATGGAGATGGGATCGAACCAGGCGCACTCAATCAGAACATTTTTCGTGGAGAAGGAAATTTCCGTTTCGGCGCCGCCCATGATGCCGCCGATGCCAACGGGGCGGGAACCGTCGCCATCGCACACCATGCAGATGTTGGGGTCGAGTGCGCGCTCGATGCCGTCGAGCGTCTTCATTTTTTCACCGGGCTTTGCGCGGCGCACGACGATGCTGTGATCGCGGACGAGATCGTAGTCGAACGTGTGGAGAGGATGTCCCAGCTCCAGCATCACGTAATTGGAAATATCCACGACGTTGTTGATGCTGGTGGTACCGGCGGCTTCCAGGCGGTCTTTCAACCATTTGGGCGACGGCTGAATCTTCACGCCGCGAATCACGCGTGCGGTGAAGCGCCCGCAAAGGTCCTGCGCTTCTATTTTGACCGTGACGGCGTCGCTCGCGCGTGCGGCTTTGGATTCTGGGGGCCTCGGCGAACTCGTTTTCAACGGGAGGCGGTAGATGGCGCCAGTTTCACGGGCGATTCCAAGCATGCCCAGGCAGTCAGGACGGTTCGACGTAATCTCAGCGTCGATCACCGCGCCATGCGAGCCGTTCTCGATGGAGGCGATATTCGTGCCGGAAAGAGCGAGGCGCGAGGCGACTTCTTCGGGCGAGGCAGCAATATCCACAAACTCTTTCAGCCAGTTGTAGGAAACCTTCATGCGCTTGTCCTGTCGTAATCCAGTTTGCCCGCGTATACGCGCGTGCGGTACTCCATGCGGACCACGCCTCGCTGGTGATGTGCGTCGAATAGTTTGCGAAGCTCGTTCATCATCGGCTCGAATTGCGGATGGCCGGGAGGCGGCGCATAGGAACTGCTACGCAGGCGGCCGCTCAGCCCGTCAAAATCGAATTCCTGAAAATGGGGCAGCGAGTGCGACGTAAAATCATTTGCGCCAAAAAATTCGAGCATCTGCTCGGCGCGCGGGTAGCTTTCGCTGACACGGGCGTAATCCGTGCCGAAGCGCAGCAGCAGGGCTTCGTACTCACGCTGGAATGCGGTTTCATCGAACAGGAGTTCGTTCCAGATGATGAGGACGCGGCCCCCGGATTTCAAAATGCGATGAAATTCACCGCGCGCCGCGGGCATTTGAAACCAGTGAAACGCTTGGCCGGCCGCCACGAAGTCGACGGAGTCTGACGCCAGCGTGGTGGCTTCGGCGGAGCCGGCGATGCTCGTGAATTTCGGATAGCTACCCAGAAATTCTTCGCCTGCCGCGCGCATTTCAGCGTTGGGCTCGACACCCAGGACGCGATTGCCGAAATCGAGGAACAGCTTGCTGAGCAGCCCGGTGCCGGAGCCGATGTCGGCGACGGTATGCTCGGCGCGGAAGTTGCACCAGGCTTTCAGCAACGGCAGAATTTCCTCCGGGTAGCCGGGACGGTAGCGAACGTAATCCGCCACTCGGTTGGAGAAGCGTTGTTTGGCGTCGGAGAAAGTCATGGACAGTTTTTAGTAATCAGTTTTCAGTTCTTAGTGAAACCCCGATCCAAATCTGAGACAACCCGGCCCGAGCCTAGGGGAATTGGCGCAGGAAACGCACGTCGTTCTGAAAAAAGACCTGGATGTCGTCGATGCCGTACTTGAGCATGGCCAGGCGATCCATGCCCATGCCGAAGGCGAACCCGCTGACTTTCCTGGCATCGTAATTCACGAAGCCATAAACGGCGGGATCGACCATGCCCGCACCGAAGAGTTCGATCCAGCCGGAGCCTTTGCACTTGCCGCAGGTCGCGCCGGAGGCTCCTATGCCGCTGCCGCCGCAAAAAATGCAGGAAACGTCGAATTCCACAGACGGCTCCGTGAATGGAAAATAGCTGGGCCGGAAACGGGTCTTCACGCTTTCGCCGAAGAACTGCTTCACGAAGTATTCAATGGTGCCGGTGAAATCGCAGAAGGTGATGTCCGTGTCCACGGCAAGGCCTTCGATTTGGTGGAAGACGAACGAGTGGGTGGCGTCCGGATTATCGCGCCGGTAGACCTTGCCGGGGACGATGACGCGCACGGGAGGCTGGCGCTTTTCCATAGTACGAATCTGCACGGGCGAAGTGTGCGTGCGGAGAAGCAACGGCCCGGGGGCGCCTTTGGGCACGTCAAGATAAAACGTGTCCATGTCGTCGCGGACGGGGTGATGCTCGGGAATGTTCAGCGCTTCGAAATTGTAATAAGGCGTCTCAATTTCCGGGCCTTCGACGACAGAGAAGCCAATGGAAAAGAAAATATCTTCGATTTCCTGCATCACCGTCCGTACCAGGTGGTGAGTGCCGATCGGCCGAATTACTCCCGGAAGCGAAAGGTCAATGCGATCCTTGGCGGCAGCGGTAGACTCAACGCCACTTTCAACGGCAGCGCGCCTTGCTTCAATTTGCGCGTCCACATGTGCGCGCAATTCGTTCAAGGCCGCACCGACAGATCGCTTCAGCTCCGAAGAAGCCGGCTTCAGCCAGTTGTCGGTGACCAGCGTAATCACGCCGGACTTGCGACCAAGCCACGCGTCGCGAAACGCCTTGAAAGATGCTTCGTCGGTGGCACGGGCGGCTTCGGCGTCGAATCGTGAACGAATTTCAGCGAAGAGGGATTGCAGGCCTTCAGCGGAGCTGATGCCGAGAGCAGCGAGAGTTTGCGAGAGCTTCGAATCCGGTGTCGACATGGGTTGCGATAAGAATATAGCGCAGGGGCGTGGTTGCGCGCCCCTGCGAAAGAAAAGACGGAGTAAAGCAGATCCCTCACCCGCAAAAGGCGCGGGTTCGGGACGACAACCATGCAGCCTTGCTTCACTAGCGAGGGCGGGGCAAGCCCCGCCCCTACAAAGTATGGAGAGCTAAGCCTTCTTGGCTGCGGGCTTGGCGGTTCGCTTTGGCGCGAACGCTTTGGCCTTTTCGGCGATCTGCGCGAAGCCGGCGGCATCCTTCACGGCCATATCCGCCAGGACTTTACGGTCGAGGGAAATTCCCGCGGCCTTCAGGCCATGGATTAACTGGCCATAGGTGATGCCGTTCTGCCGAGCAGCGGCGCCGACGCGCTGAATCCACAGGCGGCGATACTGGCGCTTCTTTACTCGGCGATCGCGGAATGCATAGCGATCCGCGCGATTGGCCGCTTCCTGCGCGGACTGGTAGAGCTTGCTCTTGGTGAGAAAAAAGCCCTTGGTCCGCTTGAGATACTTCTTCCGCCGGGCCCGGCGTTTTGTACCGCGTTTTACGCGTGGCATGGGTTTGCTCCTTTAGTTTTCAGGGAAACGAAACAGGTTGCGGAGAGACGCGGAAATGCGCAGCTCGCAACGGGTTTGTTTCCGAGGTGTTTTGCAGCTGCCTTGCGGCTTGGCCACCTGAAGGTGGCCGCTACAGGGCCGGGCTAAAGCCCGGCGCCTACACGCTCTCCGAAGAGAGCGGAACGGCCGGCAGGCACCCGTGTAGCACTGCCTGGCACGTTATTGCGAAACCTAAGTTTCGCAGTTCTTGACCGATTGAGACGAGCCCAACTGGTCAAAACTCTTTACAGCAAAAACTCAAATGCCGTACGGAAGCATCTGCCTGGTCTTGGCCAAGTCGGCTTTGTTGACCAGCGTGAGCTTCTTGAGCTTGCGCATCCGCTTGGGGGCCTTGGTGCCCAGCAGGTGGCGCTTGCCGGAATGCATGCGCAGAATCTTGCCGGTCGCGGTGATTTTGAACCGCTTCTTTGCGCCGCGATGGGTCTTGAGCTTCAACTTGGGCTTCGTGGAATTGCGTGGCATTGCTTTGGATCCTCTCCGTGCGTTGTTGCGGGCTGAGATTGATCAGCCACTCATTTGAAACTATTCGGCGGTGAAACTGCCGGTGAGAAACCAGGTCTGAATCGAGCTAGGCGTTCGTTTGCGCTTGGGCGCTACTGCGCGGAGCGACGCCGGCACCCTTCTTGGGCGCCAGAAGTGCAACGAGAACGTTTCCTTCCATGCGCGGCATCGTTTCGATCTGGCAGTGCTCGCCGATTTCGCCCAGAAGGCGCGTCATCTTGGCGCGGCCCACTTCCTGGTGCGCCATTTCGCGGCCGCGATGAAAAATCATGGCGCGAACTTTGTGACCTTCGCCGAGGAACCGGATGATCTGGTTCTTGCGAACCTGAAAATCATGCTCCGCGGTGGCGGGACGAAACTTTACTTCCTTCAGTTGCGAGCCACGGCTGCTCTTGCGCTGCTCGTGGGCTTTTTTGTTCTGCTGGTATTGGAATTTGCCGTAATCGGTAATCTTGCAAACGGGAGGATCCGCCGTGGGCGAAATCTCCACCAAATCCAAACCTTTTTCACGCGCCAGACGCATTGCTTCGAAAGGCTGCATGACGCCCAATTGCCCACCATCTTCGTCAATCACCCGGACTTCGCGAGCTCGAATCCGTTCATTGATGCGGATACGGTCCGCTTGCCGGAAATTCCTCTCAGCGATAAAACCCCCTAAGAAAAAGAAAGGCACCCGGCGAACCGGGTCGCACCCCGTGTTAGTAGCAGGTCCCTACAGGCCAACATCAAGGAGGGACGGACTTCAAATTATAGCACGCTAAGAACATAGGGCAAGGGGCGGGTGGGGCTCGCTGCGGGAGGGAGCTGATGAGAGCGAAGATTAATTCAATTGGCTCACGAACTTACTTCGAGCGCGCCCTTTGGTCCGCGGATGATGGCGCGAAGAAGAGGTTGGTCACCTTTTTTGACCGGCAGATCGAGGCTCAGCGTCTTCAGCGCGGCGGCGAGCTCTGCGGGCGCGGGAGCTTCCGCGGTAAAGCTGATGAGCGTGCAGCCCTTCGGAGCGTCAACAGACGGGTGAGCCGAATCCGCGGCCCATTCGATAAAAAACGGCAGAAGACCATTGAGGGTGTTCGCCAGATTCAGGGTCTGCCACTTCAGAAGTTGTCCGTCTCGGCGTTTGCGGGAACCCGGTGTAGGTCCCTCAATAACGATTCCTGCGGTACGAAGCTTTTCGGCAAATACGGAAAGATTGCCGGGATGCGCAGCCCAGCCGACGAGGCGCGGCTCCGTGATGGAGTGCAAGCCGCTGACCATCGGATTCTTCACATCGGGCTGTGTAGCGTCCGGCGCAATGATTTCCAGGTAGCGGCGTTCCCCAAGCGACAGCAGCGCGTTTTGCGTTCCACGTCCGGGATGGACACCGCCGAACGCAGCACGAACGCCTGTGTGACGTTCAACGAAATCAATGCCGCGTTGGAGATCGTTTGAGCCGAGAAGAATGTGATCGAGCAAGGATGGACCCTCGCTTTCCGCCAAGAGCATGGACGGGGCCGCAATGGCGCCGCTTGTGAGAATCAGTAAAAGCCGTCGCGAAATGGATTGGGACATTTCTGGTCTCCAAGATCGGTGCGACTTACAGGAAACTTGCCGCCCTGCGAGCTAGAGGATCGTCCGGTTGGCGATTTCCTGCTGCAGCGAGGCGACGACGTCGGCAATGGGGCGCGGGCCCTGGTCGCCCTTGGTGCGATGGCGGACGCTTACGGTGCCGGCCTCGGCTTCCTTCGGGCCGACGATGAGCATGTAGGGAATTTTTTGCATCTGCGCGTCGCGGATTTTCGCTGGCAGCTTTTCATTGCGGTCGTCGAGATGCACGCGAATGCCGTGGTTTTTCAGCGTTTCGTAAACGTGCTTCGCGTAGTCCGCTACTTTTTCGCTGACCGGGCAGATTTCCACCTGGACCGGAGCGAGCCAGAGCGGAAACGCGCCGGCGTAGTGCTCGATCAGGATTCCAAAGAAGCGCTCGACCGAACCGAGCAGCGCGCGATGCACCATCAGCGGTTGGTGGCGCGCGCCGTCTTCCCCGACAAATTCGAGGCTGAAGCGGGCAGGGAGATTGAAGTCGAACTGGACCGTTGTGAGTTGCCAGGGGCGGCCGATGGCGTCAATCAGCTTGACGTCAATTTTGGGGCCGTAGAACGCGCCTTCGCCTGCCATTTTCTTATAGGGGATGTTCATGCGCGTCATCACCCTGGCGAGAGCATCTGAAGCGTGTTGCCAATCTTCTGGCTTCCCTGGGTAATTTTCCGGGTGTTTGGGATCCCAGTCCGAGAGCTCGATCTCAAATTTGTCGAAGCCGAAGTTCTTCATGACCGCGAACGCAAAATCCATGCAAGCTTCGACTTCGGCCTCGATTTGCGAGGGCATGCAGAAAATATGAGCGTCATCCTGGGTGAAGCCGCGAACACGCAAGAGGCCATGGAGCACGCCGCTGCGCTCGTAGCGGTAAACCGTGCCAAGTTCGGCAAGGCGCACTGGAAGCTCGCGATAGCTCCGCAGCTTGGATTTGTAAATTAGGATGTGGCCCGGACAATTCATGGGCTTTAACTGGTAATCGGCCTTTTCGACCTCCACCGGCCCGAACATGTTTTCCTTGTAGAAATTGGCGTGGCCGGAAGTCTTCCAGAGGTCCAAAAGCATGATGTGCGGGGTGAAGACCATGTCGTAGCCACGGTTCTGAAGTTCGTCGCGCAGCCAGTTTTCCATGATCGTGCGGATCAAGCCGCCTTTGGGGTGCCAGAAGATCAGGCCCGGACCGGCGGCTTCCTGGATGCTGAAAAGATCAAGCTCCGCGCCGAGTTTCCGATGATCGCGGCGCTTGGCTTCCTCGATCCGATGCAAGTATTCGTCGAGTTCTTTTTGCGTGTAGAAAGCCAGCGCGTAGATGCGCTGGAGTTGGGCATTTCCTTCCTGGCCCTTCCAATAAGCTCCCGCAACGTTGGTGAGCTTGAACGCCTGAATGCGCTTGGTCGACGGGATATGCGGCCCGCGGCAAAAATCGATGAACTTCCCCGTGGTGTAAAAGGAAACCATCGGTTCGTCAGCTTTTTCCTCGACCAGTTCGCACTTGAAGATCTGATTTGATTCCTGATAAAGCTTCAACGCCTCGGGCTTGGGCAGCAGCTTGCGTTCATTCTTCAAGTCCTGCGCCGCAAGTTCGTGCATTTTTTTTTCGATCTTCTCGAGGTCTTCCGTGGTGAAAGGCTGCTCGCGCAGGAATTCGTAGAAGAAACCGTTCTCAACCGGCGGGCCGATGCCGAGCTTCACGTTGGGATAAAGCTCCGTCACCGCCGCGGCGAGCAGGTGCGCGGCGGAGTGTCGAAAAACGTAGAGCGCGTCAGGATCCTTTTCCGTCAGGATGCGGAGCTTGACGTCTTGCTCAAGGGGGCGGCGAAGGTCAAAGAGCAGGCCGCCGTCGGCATCGGGATCGACGGAGTTCGAAAAAATGCCGGTCTTTGAGCTGGCGCCATTGCCGCCGGTGGCATAAACCTTGGCGACCAGCGCGGCTTCGGCGAGCCGCGGCGAGATGGATTTAGCGATTTCAACGGGCGTGACCCCTTTGGGAAAGTCCTTCACGCTGCCGTCGGGTAAGGTTACGTGGATCTGGTCCATGAGAGTCTTCCTGGCCTGCAAACAAAATTGCAGAGAATGTAACTATGTAGAGTATCGGCGGGTGGGAGATGGGTCAAGCGGAGTACAGCATGCTAGAGCAGTACGACATCAGGGAGGCCAGAAAAATGGTTGTCGGAGGTAACCAACTTTGCGCGGTGTTGCTGTGCGGTAGCGTAAATGATAGCGTCGGCCATGGGGAGTTTGTGTCGCAAGCTAAATTCGACGGCAAAGATAGCGAGGGCCTCATCAAACGGAAGAATGATGTGTTTCAATGCTACTGAGAAAAATACGTCCGCAGCGGATTTGTCCTGCCTCAGCAGAAGGGCTTTGCGTACTTCGTACAACACCACAGTCGGGATGATGATGGTGAGATCGCTTTCAAGATAGGGCGCAAAGGACTCATACTTTTCATCTGTGGTCAGATATTCCAGCCAGCCTGAAGAATCGAGGACGACGAGATCAGAACCGATCGGTGTGGTCACGGTAGTCGTCTTTCCATTGCATGCCCTTTGCGATACCGCGGAGGTCTTTAATGGAACGCGGACGATGCAGACGGATCGAGCCATCGAGAATATAGACCTGCAAGTCTTCTCCTGCCTTGAGCTCGAGTTGCTCCCGAATTTCCTTCGGTATGACCACCTGAAATTTTGGGGAAACTCTGACGGTGGCTTTAGCCATAAGTCCCTCCTACCAATAGTGTATCAAAACGAATGTTGTATGGCACAATGGTTATCGATACCGCTTTCGTATGTGGTAACCGACAGCCTAACTCGCCGCGCGCGAGCGCAGCGCGAGTCCGGCCCCGGTATGCTACGCCGCACGAACATCGGCATCAAGTGGAGAACCGAATGAATTGGCACACGCGAATTGGATTGTTAGCCGGACTTTTGACTACCGCCTTCGCGTCGGCTGGTCAGGGACAAACTGTGGTACGCGGGGCGGACGACCGATTCAAGGCGGACATTCTGGTTGTGGTGGCACACCCGGATGATGAGGGAGCGGTGACGCCGTATCTGGCGAGGGCGATTTACGATCAGCATAAACGGGTGGCGGTGGTGTATGGAACTCACGGCGGAAGCGGGGCAAACAACTATGGCCGAGAGCATGCCGCGGGCCTGGGAGACATCCGGGAGATGGAGGCGCGCGAGTCTTGCGCAAGGATGGGAATCAAGAATGTCTGGTTCCTGGAGGGGAAAGATACCGCCTCGCAAAACGTCCTGAATTCCTTGGCGAATTGGGGGCACGGGGCTAATCTCGAGAAGCTCGTGGAACTGATTCGATTGACGCGGCCGGAGGTGATCATTACCTCCTTGCCGGGAGTTTTCATTGGAGAGAATCACGGCGATCATCAGGCCGCAGGTGTTCTGGCTACAGAGGCGTTCGACCTTGCCGGAAATCCCGTGGTGTTTCCGTCGCAACTTGCCGGAGCCTCAGCGCACCGGGAAATCTATCTGGAAAACCTTCAAGCTTGGCAAGTGAAGAAGATTTATTACTTCCCGGATGCGAACGACGAAAAGCAGTTTTCCGGCACAGGCCCGGCCTATTCGATAAAAGAAGTTTCCCCGTCGCAGAAAAAGCCGTATTGGCGAATCGCGCTGGACGCCGCGACCACGCACCTGACGCAATATCCTGCCGACATCGAAAGAATTCAAAAGATGAACGATGCCGAAGTCGAAAAGATGATGAGCGACCCGGACGCAGCGTGGTGGACGGATCCGGAGACCCTCGTTTTCGGCAAGTCCTACTACTCAAGCAAGACGACGGACGACGTTTTTGCGAATCTGGAAGGAGAACCGAACCGCTGCGCGGGGCTTTCCGCAAAAGTTCAACTCTCATCCACAGGGACGACAGTAAAACTCGGAGGACCGTGGGGCTTCTATCAATCTTTCCGCGAAGCGCATTGCCTGAGCGCATTGCGAGTCGTTGATCCTCCGGAAATTGCGGTGATGGCCGGCGCGCAAGTTTATGTTCCGCTGACGATCGTGCATGCCGGTAATCAGGCGCTGAAGCTTCAGTTAAAGGTGGATGCACCGAAAGGGTGGAAAGTGACGAGCGGCGAAGGAGAGATAACGTTACCCGCGGAAGCATCGAGCGAGATGCGAGTGGAAGTAGAGACTCCCACACTCACAGCAATTGAACTGAAAGCAAACGCCCCACAGGAAATCGTGGTAGACGCGCTCGTGGATGGGGTATCCGCGGGGGACATCAATCTTCGGGTGCTGCTCCGGTCGCACGCCCTGCCCCAGTAAATTACTTTTTCGGGCGCCCGGCTTCCAGTTGCTCCCAGGCGGCATCGGGAAGCATACCCAGGTCATTAAATTCTCCGGCGCCTCGCAGCCACTGGGCGCCGTCAATCACGACACACTCTCCATTGATGTATTCGGCCATATCGCTCAAAAGAAATGCGGCGAGATTGGTAAGCTCTTCATGTTTGCCAAAACGTTTCATGGGGTGTTTGCTGATGGCGTGCTCTTCAAACTGTTTCGAAGGCATCAAGCGGGACCATGCGCCTTCGGTGGGAAACGGGCCGGGGGCAATCGCATTAACGCGAATCCGGTATTTCGCCCATTCGACCGCGAGTGACGTAGTGAGAGCGAGCACCCCCGCCTTTGCGCAGGCGGAGGGAACCACATAGCCGCTGCCGCAATTTGCCGCTGCGTAGGTGGTGGTGATGTTGAGAATGTTCCCGCCAAGGTTTTTTTCGATGCGGCGTTTTGCGAACGCTTCCGTGCAATGGAATGTGCCGTTCAGAACGATGCCCACCACCGCGTTGAAAGCGTTCGGAGAAAGCTTCTCCGTCCGCGCCATAAAATTCCCGGCGGCATTGTTCACCAGAGTGTCGATTTCGCCGAATTGCGCCTCGGCAGTGGAAAATGCTGCTTCGACGGCCGCGTAATCGCGCACGTCGCACGTGGCATACGCCGCCGCGCCACCCTCCCGGTGGATCTCATCACACGTGGATTTGAGGGGCTCTTCACGGCGTCCCACGACGAACAGGCGCGCGCCCAATTTGGCAAAATGGATGGCCATCGAGCGACCAAGCCCGCTTCCGCCGCCTGTCAGGAAAATGGCGCGTTCCTCCAGAAGGCCGGGTTGAAACATGGCGTACCACCTTTCGGGAACGAAAGAGCATTGTAGCAGCGACTGGCTTAGAAACTATTTGCCATGGAAAAAACAGGCCGGAAAACGACAGCATCGCCAGATGAGATCGGAGACCCAGACTGGCGATTCACTGTCGGTCACAGTCAGCCAGGCGAATGCAGGCTTGAAGGGGCAAGCCCTTGCAGGGAAGGGAGAAAGTCCTATTGCGCAGGTCCGATAGTTGCGGGAATGGGCCGGCCAAGGGCTTTGGCGTACTCCGTTTCGTAGACCGGATTGCCGGGAAACTCTTCGGTGAGTTCCTTTAAGTTTTTGATGGCCAGGTCGTTCTTTTTCTCGCGGCGAGCGGAGAGCGCCAGCAGGATTTGGGCAAAGGGTTTCAGGTAATTGCCGTTATCGGCGGTCTTTTCCACCTTTGACATTCCCAACGTCTTATCCCCATGGATGCCGCCAAACCACAGAAAAAATCGCGCAGATCCGGAGAGTGAGCCGATGACGTAATAGGCGATGCCGGGGGCAACGTAAACGTCATAGGCGTCGGGATGCTCAGAAAGAAGAAGTTCGGCGTTGGTGTTGGCTTCTTTCAGGTGCTTCAAACCGTCGTAATGCTTTTTCAGAAGCATGCTGTCGGCATCGGATTGCATGCCGGCAGCGAGAGTCATGGCGTAGAGTCCCTCCGGGTCGCGCTTGTTCTGCTTCAGACGCTGAGCAGCGAGCGCGCGCGCCTTCGCGGTCGCGTCTTCGAACCCCTTGATGCGGTCGGGATCGGGAGTGCCGGTAATGCCCCCAAGGAAGCGCTTGTCATCCAGGAAATAATCGCTGGTGAGCACTCGCTGGCGGTAGAACTCCTCGAATAAATAGCTGGCCGCGATGGAAACCTGGCCGAAGGGCTCCGTCGGATTCTTCGCCGCCCATTCCTCAAAGATTGCGCGTGCTTCCGGAAACTTTTGTGTGTAAAGAAGTTCAAAGCCGTTTTTCAGTTCGGGGACGGAACTGAAAGCTGGAGTTGCCAGTTTGCTAACGGATTGCCGGCCAAAGGACGGCACGGGAAGAAAAATTGCGCCCAGAGTGACACCCGCAAGTAAAATTTTGAGATAACGCATGGTTGTTCAGCCTCAGAACAGGCCCGGCAGAAAGCGCGGCTTACCCGACATCTCGTCGCGGTAATGGGCATCCGAAAAGAGGACCTTTTCCTCCGTCACCAGTCGCTGCGAGAGTACCAAAATATGAGCGGCGGAACCAACAATTGCGGTGATCCAGGCGGTGTGAATCAGCGGCAGAACGAGCATCTCGGTGAAGACCGCCGCGTAATTCGGATGGCGCACATAGCGAAACGGGCCGGAAGTGATTACGCCGAGTCCAGTGGAGTTCATCACCTGAACGTTCCAGTGATCCCCGAGCGTGCGAATCACCCACCAGCGCACGGCATTGGCGGCAAGAAAAAGTGGGAAGCATACCGCCGCAAGAATGGGAATGAAGGGCCGCTTCAGGAAGACGACTTCGCACGCAGCACCTACAAGCACCCCGGTGTGCAGCACCACCATCCACCGGAAGCGAGGCTCGTCCACTTTGGAAGCACCGCGAGCGATCATCTCCTGCTGATGGCGCCGGGAAATGCGCAGTTCGTAAAGTCGCAACACCGCGACGATGCAAAGAAGAACGAGGTAGGCGATTACGCTTAGTTCCATTGCAGTAGCAAAAATTCCGCGCTGAAGCCCGGGCCGAACGCGGCGGCGATGGCATGTTCACCCGCTTTCAGCGGGCGCTTCTCCAGCCACTCCTGAAGAATAAAGAGGATCGTAGCGCTGGAAAGGTTGCCGACGTTCCCGAGAATGTCCCAGGAAGGCTGCGTATCGCACTTGCAAAGACCGAGTTCCTGCTCAACCGTGCCCAGCAGGCGCGCGCCGCCCGGATGCAGAATCCAACCTTTAATCTCTTCGCGCTTCTTACCGTTACGCTCCAGAAACCCGTGAACGAGTTCCTTGATCCGCGCGCCAATCATTTCTGGAACGTCTTTGGCGAGAATGATGTGGAAGCCGGAGTCGCGCAGATCAAATCCCATCGCGCCGAGCGAATCTGGAAACGTGTAGGTCTCCGTCACCAGGATTTGCGGACCGGGTCTTTTCTGTCCGGTGACGATTACGGCGGCGGCCCCGTCTCCGAATAGAATCGAAGAAATCAGGTTGGCTTGGGTGATATCCTTCCGCTGAAAGGTGAGAGAAGGAAGCTCGACGGCGATAATCAGGACGTTGCTTCCGGGGTTCGACGCGATAAAATCAGCGGCACGGGAAAGGCCCATGGCTCCGGCCGCGCATCCCAGTTCGGTGAACGGCATGCGTCGCACGTTGGAGCGAAAGCCCATCAGCTTGATCAGGTGGGCATCGAGAGATGGGATCATAAAGCCGGTGCAGGAAACGGTGATAATCAGGTCGATGTCCTCGGGACGCATGCCGGCGCGCTCGAGGCACTTTTCGGCGGCTTCGCGGCCGAGTTTGACGGCGTGCTCGATATACTCATTGTTGGTCTTAGCGAGGGCACGCGGTTCGATGGTGTAATCGATGGGGAAAATCGAATGGCGGTTGTGAACCTGGGCGTTGTCCACGATAGCCATCATGGCTTCGACGCGGCGTTCTGGTACTTCGAAAACACGGCCAAAGTAATACTTCACATCATCGCGGGTGATCCTGTAGGGAGGGAGAGCAGTAGCGGTAGCGGCGATGGTAGGATGCGGCCCGTGGCCGTTAGGGGAACTGCTATCCGAAATGTTCACAGACACCGTCCTGAGAGACGCGAGAATTGAATGCAACCTTCAAAATTCACGGGCGAGCAATAAAACCACGAAGCGCTCGGAACAAAATGCTATGTGCTGTTACTTTACATCAAATTGAGCCGCAGGGGAAACGACAGGTGACGATGATGAAACCAAAGAGGATAGAGGCGCTTTTACGAGCTGCATTCAGCCTGTTCTTGTTTTTTGCGGTGATCTGGCCGGCGCCCGCGCAGGAGAAGGCCGCCCCGCTGCTCGTGGTGATTTCCGTCGACGGCTTGCGGCCGGATTACGTCACGGCCGCGGATGCCCACGACGCGAAGGTGCCCCATCTGAGGAAATTCCTTCGCGAAGGCACTTATGCGCAAGGGGTCACGGGTGTGATTCCCACCGTGACCTATCCGAGCCATACCACCTTGATGACCGGCGTCTGGCCGGTGAAGCACGGAATCGTGGCGAACACGACGTTTGATCCTCTGCAGCTAAATCATCAGGGCTGGTATTGGTACGCAGAAGATATTCGCGTGCCGACGTTGTGGGATGCCTCCACTGCCGCAGGCCGAACGACCGCAAGCATTCAGTGGCCGGTGACAGTCGGTGCAAAGATTACCTGGAACATTCCCGAATTCTGGCGAGCGGGCACTCCCGAAGACGCAAAGTTGCTGCGCGTCGTTTCCACGCCGGGATTGCTGGCGGAGGGGAAAGCCGCGATCGGCGAATATCGCGGCGGAATCGACGCCACGCCTGAGGCCGATGAAGTGCGCGGCAAATATGCCGTCTGGATTCTGGAAAACAAACGGCCCGGCCTGCTGACTCTGCACCTGATCGCGCTGGATCACACCGAGCATGAATCGCAACCCTTCAGTCCCAAAGCTATCGCGGTCCTGGAGAGGTTGGATGCAGTGATTGGGAAAGTCTGGGAAGCCGCGGAGCGCGTCGCGCCCGGAAACTCGTTTGTCGCCGTAGTCTCCGATCATGGATTCGCAAAGTACGACCAGCAGCTGAACCTTTTTCCCGCGTTTCGAAAAGCGAATCTTTTTTCGGTGAACGACAAGGGGAACATTTCCGATTGGCGGGCCGTGCCCTGGGAAACAGGAGGCTCGGCGGCCATCGTGCTGAAGGATCCCAAGGATGGAAGGACGCTGGGAGAAGTGCGCAGGCTGCTGGCAACACTTGCCCGTGACCCGGCGAACGGAATCGATCGCGTGCTGGAAGGGGAAGAGTTGCACCGGAAAGGCGGGTATCCGAACGCTTCGTTTCTTGTAGGGCTTAAACCCGGATGGCGCACGGGTTCTGCGTTGAGCGGACCGGTCGTCTCCGCGATCAAGGCGGGGGGCACTCACGGAGAGTTGCCGGATCTTCCAGATTTGCGCGCTGCTTTTTTCCTGGTGGGACCGGGCGTCCCGGCGGGGAAAAATCTGGGCTTGATTGACATGCGGGACATCGCGCCGACGTTGGCAAAGGAAGCAGGATTGTCGCTTCCGTCGGCCGATGGGAAAGCATTGCTGCCCTAAAAACTCGCGTACCCCCGCGTAATCTTGTCTGAAGAGGGTTTAGCTCGCGGCTTCCTGGCTGGCGCGGATTTCCTGCCAGCGGCGCGGCCGCTTGCTGTACTGCAAGACTTTCTTGCGCAGGCGGATGGATTTTGGCGTAATTTCGACGAACTCATCGTCGGCGATAAATTCGATGGCCTGCTCCAGGCTGAGTTGGCGATGCGGAATCAGGCGGATGGCTTCGTCGGCCGAGGAAGAACGCATGTTGGTGAGCTTCTTTTCCTTCGTGACGTTCACCTCCATATCCTGCTCGCGGGAATTTTCGCCCACCACCATGCCCTCGTAAACTTCGATCGTTGGGCCGATGAAAAGTTCACCCCGCTCTTGCAATCCCCAAAGAGCATACGCCGTGGAGGCGCCGGCGCGATCCGCGACGAGCGCTCCCGTGGGACGCAGCGCCATGTCGCCGCCATATTCCATCCAGCCTTCAAAAATCGAGTGGATTAGTGCGGTGCCGCGCGTGTCGGTAAGCAACTGGCTGCGCAGGCCGATCAAGCCGCGCGACGGAATTTTGAAATCGAGGCGCACGCGGCCGGAGCCGTGATTGCTCATTTTGAGCATTTCGCCGCGGCGGCTACCAACAGTTTCCATGATAATACCGATGAAATTCTCCGGGATGTCGATCACCAGGCGCTCGACCGGTTCGAGCTTCTTGCCGTTTTCGTTGCGCACCACGATTTCGGGCTTGCCGACCATCAGTTCGAAGCCCTCGCGGCGCATGGTCTCGATCAGAATGGCGAGCTGCAATTCACCGCGGCCGAGCACGCGGAAGGATTCCGGTGTGTCCGTGTCTTCCACGCGGATGGAAACGTTGGTGAGAAGCTCCTTGGCCAGGCGGTCTCGAAGATCGCGCGATGTGAGGTAAGATCCCTCGCGGCCGGAAAGCGGACCGGAATTGACGCTGAAAATCATGGCCAGTGTCGGCTCGTCGATGGTCAGCGGCTCAAGCGGCGAAGGATTTTCGAGCGAGGTGATGCTTTCGCCGATCTGAATGCCTTCGACGCCTGCAATGGCGACGATATCGCCGGCTACCACGGTTTCGGCTTCATCGCGATCGAGTCCGCGGAAAGTGTAAAGCTTGGTGATTTTGGTCGAAGTGAGCTTGCCGTCCAGCTTGCTGATGCCAACCTCTTCGCCGCGCTTCAGCGTGCCGTTGAACACCCGGCAGATCGCCACGCGGCCGAGAAATTCGGAGTAGTCGAGGTTGGTGACTTGCAACTGCAGGACACCATTCGGATCACCTGTGGGACGCGGGATTTTGTTGACGATCGCCTCGAACAAGGGGAGCAAATCCTTGGAGTCGTCGCCGATCTTGCGATGCGCCACGCCGGCGCGCGCGTTCGTGTAGACGATGGGAAAGTCGAGTTGATCCTCGGTGGCGTCGAGATCGATGAAAAGGTCGTAGATTTCGTTCAGGACCTCTTCCGGCCGGGCGTCCGGGCGGTCGATCTTGTTCAGCACCACCACCGGGGGAAGCTTGGCGGCGAGCGCCTTCTGAAGAACGTAGCGGGTCTGCGGCAGCGGGCCTTCGCTGGCGTCGACGAGGAGCACCACGCCGTCGACCATGCGCAGAGCGCGCTCGACTTCGCCGCCGAAATCGCTGTGGCCGGGGGTATCCACGATATTGATCTTGGTGTCGTGGAAAAAGAGGGCGGTGTTCTTGGCCAGAATGGTGATGCCGCGCTCGCGCTCCAGGTCGTTGGAGTCCATAACGCGCTCGACGAGTTCCTGGTTGGCGCGGAAAATGCCGCTCTGCCGGAGCATGGTGTCGACCAGTGTGGTTTTTCCGTGGTCCACGTGGGCGATGATGGCGATGTTGCGAATCTCTTTGGTCATGTTGGTAAAATCGTGTTCAGACAAAAATAGCTGCTGAAACAACCAGCAGCCCGGACGAACCCTTTCTTCATCAATTCAGGTGCGGTGCTACGAACCTCTATTTTAGCAGAGGAATGCCCAGCCACCAATGGGTCTTGCACTCTTATGGTATGCTCGCGGCGTTTCGCTGATTACCCAGGGGGCTTTGCTAAAAATGAGAATTCTTTGGAGTATTTCCAGGGTTTTGGCGTTGGTGTGGATCATCGCGCCCGGGGTTTGGGGGCAGGGGGCGGCGCGGCCCGAGCTGCCAGCGCTGTTCGAGAAGAAAGAAGTGATGATCGCGATGCGGGACGGTGTCAAGTTGCATACGGAGATTTACACGCCGAAGAATGCCAAGGAGGCGCTGCCGATTTTTCTGGAGCGCACGCCCTATGGGATTTCCGCCGACGATAAAGGCTACAGCCCGAAACTTTATAGGTATGCGCACATGTTCGCGGACGGCTACGTGTTCGTGTTTCAGGATATTCGCGGGCGGTATGGTTCCGAGGGCCAGTTTGTCATGAACCGCCCGATGCACGAGGCTGGCAACCCCAAAGGGGTGGACGAAAGCACGGACACCTATGACACGATCGAATGGCTGGTGAAAAACGTGCCCAACAACAACGGCCGCGTGGGCACGGCGGGAATCTCTTACGGAGGCTTTTTGGCGGCGATGGCGCTGGTGAATCCACACCCGGCACTGAAAGCGGTCTCCGAACAGGCCTGCATGGGAGACGCTTGGCTGGGCGACGATTTTTTTCATAACGGTGCGTTCCGGCTGAGCTACGGCTACGAATACGCGACGGAGATGGAATCGACGAAAGAAAATTTCAAGCTGAAGTTTGATCGCGACGATTTGTACGACTGGTATCTTCACGTCGGGCCGCTTTCGAATATCAATAAAGACTACCTGCACGGCAAAATTCCCTCCTGGAACAGTTTTGTCGAGCATCCCGTGTATGACGAATTCTGGAAGGAAAAATCGCTTGCGCACGTCCTGCATCAGGCGACGGTGCCGAATCTGAACGTCGCCGGCTGGTGGGATCAGGAAGATTTTTACGGCCCGATGGCCACCTACGCGAATCTCGAGAAAAATGACGCTGCGCACATGAATTATCTGGTCGTCGGACCATGGAATCACGGCGGCTGGGCGCATGGCCCAGGCAACTGGCTGGGGCAGATCCCGTTTGCCAGCAACACGGGCGAGTATTTTCGGGAGAAGGTGGAGGCGCCATGGTTTGCCTACTGGCTGCATGATAAGGGCGAGTTGCCACTGAAAGAGGCGCTGCTGTTTCAGACGGGAAGCAACACCTGGACGCGGTTCGATGCCTGGCCGCCTCGTGACGTGCAGCAAAAAAGCCTGTATTTCAGCGCCGACGGAAAGCTGAGTTTTGACGCGCCCAAAACGGACGCGGCCGAAGCATTTGATTCGTACATCAGCGATCCTGCAAACCCCGTGCCTTACCGCAACCGGCCAGTGGACGAAACATATCCCCCCGATCATCCCGGCCGCTGGTACACCTGGCTGGTGCAGGACCAGCGCTTCGTCGAGAAGCGACCCGATGTGTTGAGCTGGAGGACCGACATTCTGCAAGAAGACGTAACGCTGACCGGGCAGGTGACCGCGAAACTGTTTGCCTCAACAACGGGATCGGACGCCGACTGGGTGGTGAAGTTGATCGACGTGTATCCCGAGAAACCCGACACCGAGTGGAACCTGTCAAGCTTCGAATTGATGATCGCCGACGAAATATTCCGTGGGCGCTACCGCGATTCGTATGAGAAGCCGGAAGCAATCGTGCCGGGCGAGATCACGCCGTTCACGATTGACCTGCATACCGCAGACCACGTCTTCAAAAAAGGCCACCGCATCATGGTGCAGGCGCAAAGCACGTGGTTCCCGCTTTACGACCGGAACCCGCAGAAGTTTGTGCCCAATATTTTCGAAGCGAGGGAAGCGGACTACCAGAAAGCCACGCAGAAAATTTACCGCTCGCAGAAATATCCATCGCACGTGGAGATTTCCGTGCCCGGTGGCTCTGCCCACTGAACTATTCGTTTCAGGTGATCGCTAGTGCTGGGGAACCGGAATTTCGCCGGCGTGGAATTCCGTCCAGGGACCCGCCGGCATGTCGCGCAGATAAGGTTCCTGCCAGGCGTAATCCGGATGAGCCGCTAGAAATGGCTTGGCTTGAAAGGTCTCTCCGCAGGGATGCCCCATGCGGGCCACGAAGCGAAGTTGCTGCGCCATCGCGGAATCGCTCGCCTTGCCCTGCACCGCGCCGCCGGGATAATTCTGTCCCCAGGCCCAGATCGCGACCCCGCGGGGAGAAGCGTCCACGTGGCCGCAAAGCGTGCGTTCGTTCGCCTCTTCCTTTTTCTGGAACGAATCAAAGTGGTCGCCAAGCATTTGTTTCGCAAGCTCCACGTCCAGCTTGCCTTTGTTTTCATTGAGCAACTGCTCCCACCGCACGCGGCGCGCATTGGGTGAAGTTTCCAGATTGTTTGGATCGAACTGCGGCGTGTCTTGCTTGATTACCTTTGGATCTCGCGCCCAGTTGGAGCCGGCGAATACGCCATCTTTCGTGCGCCAAAGCTTGTAGGCTTTCAGTCCCAGTTCGAGCTGTGCCACTTCGTTCGTTTTGCGGTCGCCCAGCAGCCAATCGTTGGCATAGCCGCCGTTGTTCCCATCGAGCATGATTTTCGTGTACTCATCAATCGAGCCGGCATACTGCAGCGCCTTACGAGCCCGCACGAACTCCGCCTTGCCGCTGGGATCCCAACCTTCGAACTGGCTGATGGTAGTCTCCGTGACCATCAGGCCATCGCTGTTGATGCCGAAATCGTCGTCGCTGGCGATTACGCCCGGGATACCGTCCATCAGCATGCGAAACCCGTTCTTTGGCTCGATATCAAAGATGATCCGCCAGCGCTCGCCGTTCATGTAATTCGTCCAGTTGTTGTGCGCGATCACGATCTTTCCGTCTTTTGTCCAGCTGCCGGTGGCCACGAAAGCGCTGCAATTTCCCGGGCTCTTTAGGTTTGGCGGATTGGCAGCCTTCTCGCGCTTGTTCAGCCATGGCACGTAATAGTCGGGCAATTCCTCGAACGCGTTCATCGCCACGATGTCGTAGACGTCCAGGTTCGAGCCGGTGCGGGTATTCAATCCTTCCGCGATTCCCTGAAGTTCCTGCTGGTACTCCACATCAATCTTCGGCCACAGCATTGTGCGCGCGGTTTCGCGGAAGAAGGCCCAGTCGCGCTTTGTCGAGTGGGTCATGTTGGTGCTGACGGCGGGAAAAGCGTCAGAGATTTCCGGGGCAAGCAAAAATCCGTGTTGAAAGCCGAGGCTGGCCGGGTCGCCCTCCAGGTGAACGTAAACCCATCCCCCCTGTTCGTAACGGTAAGCGCCCTTGAGGCGCGGATCGTTGGAGGCCGAGCGCTCGCGATTCGCCGCGAGCGTTGCGTCCTGATCGCTCTTTGCGTTCTCGGCATCATTATTAGACCGGCCGGCCACCCACAAAAGTCCGGTGCCGAGCAAAAGCACGCTGAGAGCGACAATGCGACGAATTCCATCCGACATGAGGGCTTTCTCCTTGGTATTGCAGCGCCAAATTCGCAGAGCTAAAAACTGGCTCAAGAATACATCGGTTTACGCGCCGAAAGCAGGCGACCAAAAATCATAGCTCGAATTCCCCGCCATCAGGCGACCAAAGCAAAGAATCTCTGATACATTCAAAAAATGCTGATGGCGATCACCCGTAAGGTTAGTTCTTCCCTGGCAAATTGTGAACTGAGCTTCATCGAACGCAGACCAATTGATATGGAAAAGGCGCGGGCTCAGCATCACGCCTACGAATCTCTCCTCGAAAAATTGGGCGCGAAAGTGATTTCCTTGCCGGAGGAGCGAGATCTGCCGGATTCCATGTTCGTTGAGGACCCAGCGATCGTGCTCGACGAGGTCGCTATAATTTGCCCGCTGGGCACGGAGACACGGCGGATAGAAGCCCCCTCTCTTGCAGTCGCTCTCGAACCGTTTCGTAAGTTGGCCTACATAAAATTGCCGGGCATCCTCGAAGGTGGAGACGTCCTTCGCGTAGGGAGGAAGATTTTCGTGGGGCTTACGCAGCGGTCGAACGCTGAAGGCATACGACAGTTGGCGGTAATTACAGAGCATTACGGATACGATTTGACGGCCGTGCCGGTAACGGGCTGCCTTCATCTGAAGTCGGCCGTTACTTATCTCGGTCGGAATACACTCCTCGGTAACCGCGCGTGGTTTCACTGGAAACGATTCGAAGGATTTGACTGGGTGGATGTGGATCCCGCCGAACCTCATGCCGGAAATGCGCTGGCCATTGGCGAATCAATCGTATTTCCCGCATCGTTCCTGAAGACTGGCGCGCGAATCGAAGCCATGGGATTTCACGTCCAGCCTTTGGACATTTCGGAGTTGCAAAAGGCCGAATCGGGCCTCACCTGCTCCAGCCTGCTGTTCCATGCGGCAATTTAATAAGGTTGGGAAAGCTGCTTTTGATAACTGCCTTATTTACTTTATTTTAGATGTATGGCTCTAGTACCAGGACGGAAATCCCAGCCACGTTCGCAGGTGAGCTTGATTCCGCTTTCGCCACACTGTTTTTACGAATTTCCAATTTGCTCTCCCAATTCCTGCGGCTCGTGATATCTTTGGGAATATGTTGGCTGGCGCAACTAAGCGACTCCGGACCTCGGCGAAGCCGTCGATTACGTCGATTACGACGAATACGACCAGCACTACGTCCACTAAGAGCGCTTCGGGCGACGGGAGAAACAGCTAGCCAGCGAGAAAAAGTTTCCACCCCACCCCCGAAGCGAACCGGGCGGTGGGTTTTTTCGTTTAGCCCCCTCCCGAATGACTCCGGCGGAACAATCAGATGAGGAGCCGCGAAGATGAGTCCGGAACAACAGGAAGAAATCATGCACGCCGCTTGTGAATCCGCGCCCGGCCGAGGTGCCCGGTGAGCCGCCGTGCGGACGGCAGGAAGTGGCGAGCCGGAGTTTTGGGCGCAACCGGAATGGTCGGGCAGCGCCTGGTGAAGTTGCTGGCGGAGCATCCCTGGTTTGAACTGAGCGCGGTGGCGGCTTCGGAGCGTTCTTCCGGAAGGACGTACGCCGAAGCAGTGCGCTGGCACTTGGAAGGTGCGATTCCCGAAGCGGCGCGAAAAATGGTCGTTAAGGGTCTGGATCCAAATCTCGAATGCGATTTTGTTTTCTCCGCGCTCGATTCTTCCGTCGCGGGAAAGGCCGAAGAAGATTTTGCGCGCGCCGGCTATCCGGTGGTGAGCAACTCGAAAAATCACCGCATGGATGCGGACGTGCCGCTGCTCATCCCGGAAGTGAATGCCTCTCACGTCGATTCCATTCGCGTTCAACAGAAAAATCGCGGATACGACAGCGGTTTTATTGTGACCAATCCGAATTGTTCGACGGCGGGACTTGTTCTTGTTTTGAAACCGCTGGCGGACGCGTTCGGGTTGGAAAAGATTTTTGTGGTGACCTTGCAGGCCGCCTCGGGCGCAGGCTACCCGGGCGTCCCTTCGCTGGATATTCTCGGCAACGTTGTTCCCTTCATCAGCGGCGAAGAAGAAAAAATGGAAGCGGAGCCGCAAAAGCTCCTGGGCAAATGGGACGGTTCGCGATTCATCGAAGCGGGCCTCGGCATCAGCGCCCATTGCAATCGCGTGCCGGTCAGCGATGGACATCTCGAGTGCGTCTCGCTCCGGCTGAAGAAAACAGCGACCCTGGATGAAGTTCGCGAAGCGTTGCGAACGTTTGAAGTTTCGCCGGAGCTGGCCTCGTTGCCGACAGGGCTGAAGCATCCCATCGTTGTGCAGGACGAAGAAGACCGGCCGCAGCCGCGCAAAGATGTGAACGCCGGCCACGGCATGGCCGCTGTTGTAGGGCGCGTGCGCGAATGCCCGCTACTCGACCTGAAGCTCACCCTGTTGTCGCACAATCTGGTGCGCGGCGCGGCCGGAGCGGCTTTGCTGAATGCGGAATTGCTCGCTGCGCGAGGATATCTAAAGTCGCGCGTGCCCGCCGGTGCAGAGAGCGCGGAGCCCGTCGCTCGCTGAAGCTGTAGAGTTACGGCACAAAGTAATACCGCACCAGGTGGAAGAAAATCGGCGCGGCAAAGCACAGCGAATCGATGCGGTCCAGAATGCCGCCATGTCGCTCGATCACCGCGCCAAAATCCTTGATTCCGATGTCGCGCTTGATCGCGCTCATCACCAAACCGCCGGCGAATCCCAAAATGCATATGGTGAAGGACATGCCCGCGGACTGGAGCGGCGTGAACGGTGTGGCCCACCACAACGCAGTGCCCAACGCGGTTGCGCTCACTAACCCTCCAAGGAAACCTTCCCAAGTTTTATCGGGGCTTACGCGCCAGGCAATTTTGTGGCTGCCGATCAGCTTGCCCCAGACGTACTGCAAGAGATCGTTCATCTGATCCACAATTCCCAGATACAACAACAACCGGGCATCGTGGCCCTCAAATCCGGGAATTTTCAGCAGCAGCATCGCGGGCGCGTGGCTCAGGCAATAGGCGCAGACCATCAGGCCGAACTGGATCTTCGAGGCGCGCTCCAGGAAATGTGCGGTGTCTCCGGCAACGGCGATGCTTGTGGGAATGAAAATGCACGCCAGAACAGGAATCATAACCGCAAAGACGTCGTACCACTGAAAGCCCAGCACGCAATACTGTAACGGCATGATGACGAAGAAGCTCCAGAATAGCGTGCGATGGTCGCCGCGGCGCGTGGGAACCAGGGTCAGGTATTCGCGCAGCGCGAGAAAGGAAAGAATCCCGAACAGCACCAGCGAACCGATGCGCCCCAGCGCCAAGGAAAGCACAAACACCACGCACATTTTCCACCAGGCAGCAATCTGGGCATTGAAGTTGTCGATGGTGGAGCGGCTGATATTCGAGTTGTGGCGTCGCTTGAGGACGCGGCCGATGACAGTCAGAATCACCAGCAGGCAGAGCACCCCGCCAAAAAACCATATCAATATCGGATCGTGAATCGCTGTCATCATCAGGCGGGCCCAATCCGGCGAAGGCTGCTGACAGCCTCGCGTGCGCGCTCCAGGAAGCCGTCCTTATTCTCGTGGGGTTCCACCTGGATGGGCTTGCCGAAAGTCAGCAGGCTCAACATAGGCACGGGAAGATATTCGCCTTTGGGCAAAATACGATTCATATTTTCCAGATGAGCGGGAACCAACTCGACGTCAGGCCGCCGCAGGCCCATGTGATAGAGGCCGCCACGAAATTCGCCGACCTTTTCACCCTTGCCACGCGTGCCCTCGGGAAAAAGAATGAGCGAATTGCGTTCGCCGAGCGCCGCGGTCAGGTCTTCGATCATCGAGCGGCCCACAAATTTGGCTTCGTCGTGGGATTTGGACTTGGCCGTGGCGCCACGCTCCACCAGCACCGCTTTAAAAACATTCTCGGCCAAATAGCGGCGAACGGATGTCTCCTCCCAGTAGTCTCTCGCGGCGATGGGCCGCGTGCGCGCGCGGATTTCCGATGGCAACGCTGACCACAGCACCACGAAATCCAGGTGGCTGGTGTGATTTGCAAAATAGATGCGCTGCCGTTCGTCGGGTTCGCAACCCGCCCACTGCACCTGTACGCCGGTAATGCCGCGAGCAACCGCGGCCAGCAAGCTTGCTATCGGATGGATTCCTTCGCTCATCAAGCGTTGAGACCCTATAGCGCGCGCGAGCAATCCATCGATCGCGCAAGATTGAATGCTAGGTGACGACTTCGGTGCGCAATTCGCGGCCTTCGGCGTAGCGCTCCATCAGGCCACTCATCCGCTGGCACCAGACTTCGAGCGGTTGCGGCCCTCCGAAGGAAATCAAAACTGCTACGACGCTGTCAGTTGACGACGTAACCATTGTCCGCTCGGAATCGCTCGTCGGACTGCCGTGAGGACCCGCTGCGTCACAGAACACGGGCAGGTCTTCCAGGTTGAGATCAAATTTTCCGATTCCCTTGTAGGTCTCGCCGCTGCGCCCGACGCGAAAAACAATATTACCCTGCACCTTAGCGAGGTCATAGAGACCGATCGGCAGGCGGCTTTCCACCGACACCAGATTAATGATGTCCACCAAGCAATTAATGCTTGGGAAGTGTTTCCCGCTGATGATGCGGCGAAGCAGCGCCTCAGCCGATCCGCGGTAGCGGGCGGGATCCTTGCCCAGTGCCCGATACCCGGCGCGCGCGGCGGAAATCGCCGGCGTCTCCAGGATCGCCCGCGGATCGGCATTTTTCAGTATGCCGCCTTCACACAAATCCAGTTCGGCCAGAAGCTCCAGCGTTGAATCACCAGTGCGCACATGCGCGGTGACGCAGCCGAGCGCTATGGACGGGCATTTCTTCTTCAATGCAGGATCAATCGATAGCTTCATGGCCCGATGCTCCGCGGTTTCAATCGTGCACTGAAATGCCTCAAAAAAGGCGCCTGGTGAACCACATCATATCCGGGAATCGCTTCGCGCCGGCGCCAGACATCGAGAATTACCTCAACCACATATTCGATATGGCTTTGTGTGTATACGCGCCGCGGAATCGCCAGGCGCACCAGGTCCATGCGCGCATGCTCGCCGAACATCAGCGTGCCAATTTCGACTGAGCGGATGCCGCCTTCGAGATAAAGTTCATTTGCCAGCGCCACGCCGGGAAATTGCGCAGGCGGAACGTGCGGAAGAAAAGCGCGCGCATCGAGGTAGATCGCATGTCCTCCGGGAGGCTGCACGATCGGCACGCCTTCCGCCGCGATATGATTCCCGAGAAATGCGGTGGAAGCGATGCGGTAATGCAGATAGTCCTCTTCCAGCGCTTCATTAAGTCCAACGGCAATCGCTTCCAAATCGCGGCCGGCAAGGCCGCCGTACGTGGGAAATCCCTCCGTCAAAATCAGCAGGTCCTTTTCCTGCTGCGCGATGGAATCGTCATTGGTGCACAGGAAGCCGCCAATGTTCGCGAGGCCATCTTTTTTCGCGGACATGGTGCACCCGTCCGCGTAGGAGAATAGTTCGCGCGCGATCTCCTTCGGCGATTTGCCGGCGTAACCGGGCTCGCGCAGCTTGATGAAATACGAATTTTCCGCAAAACGGCAAGCGTCAATATAAAGAGGAATCGCGTGCTCTTTGCAAATCTTTTTGACTTCTCGAATATTTGCCATCGAAACAGGCTGGCCGCCGCCCGAATTGTTCGTCACCGTCAGCATCACCAGCGGAATTTTCTTCGCTCCCTCGCGCTGGATCACCTCGGCAAGCCGCGCGGTGTCCATGTTCCCCTTGAACGGATGGATTTGCGAAGGCTCCTTTGCCTCGGGAATCGGCAGATCAAGAGCCTGCGCACCGACGAATTCGCAGTTCGCGCGCGTAGTGTCGAAGTGCGTGTTGTTCGGAACAATGTCGCCCTTCTTGCACATCACAGTAAAGAGGATGTGCTCCGCGGCACGACCCTGGTGCGTCGGAACCACGTGGCGAAAACCGAAGATCGCCTGAATGGAATTACGAAACCTTGCAAAGCTCGGCGAACCGGCATACGACTCGTCCCCGCGCATCATCGCCGCCCACTGTTCCGTGGACATTGCCGATGTGCCGGAGTCGGTCAGCAGGTCGATCAGTATTGCCTCGGATGCGACAAGAAACAGGTTGTAGCCGGCAGCCTCGATCAGACGCTGGCGTTCTTCGCGCGTGGTGGTGCGAATCGGTTCAACACTCTTTATTCGGAATGGTTCAATAATCGGTCGCTTGGACATGCGGAAGATCGAGTCCCCTAGCAGACACTACCATAACTTGGAGAATCCTTTCGGCGCGCACAAATTCTCGGCTACTGCAATCCAAGATTGGTAAGTATCTTGGGATTCTCCTCCTGCACCGCCAGCAGGTTATGGCAAGCGGTGCAATCATTGGAAATGGTTTGTCCATCCGCGCTGGTGTGCGAACCATCGTGGCAGCGGAAACATCCGGGAAAGTCGTTGTGCCCGAGATTGTTCGGGTGCACGCCCCAGTTCACTTTCATCTCCGGGAAAATGTTGCGCAGATAAATCTTCGCCACGTTGTCGGCCGACTGTTCCACCAGCGCGCGCTTCCCGTTATAAATGTCCGGATAGGTTGTCCGGTAATAGTTGTTGATTCCGTCCACGATCCGCTTCCGGGCTGTCTCACGATCGGGATAATTCACTTTCAGGAGTTCCACGGCCTTCTTTCGGATGAACGGAAGCTCCGGGCTGACCAAGCCGCGCGACATCCGCTGGTCCACGGCATTTCCCGGCAGCTCAAACGCGTGCGTCGGCCGGTTATGGCAGTCGATGCAGTCCATGGCGCGATGCTCGCCTCTTTCAAGCTCCTGTTTGCTCACCTTAATATCCACCGAGACAAACTCCACGGTCTTGCCCTTCTCGTCCGTGTAATACACCACCGGAATCACTTGCCGGTGTTCGTCAGTCGAGATGTAGTGGATTCGCGAACCGTCATCGAGGTGCCGGCCGTGGATGCCGACGGCACCCGTGGACGTGCGGCCGCCGATTTTCATCAGCAACGCCGTCGTCATCGGCGTATTTTTCTCGTCTTCCTTGTAGTTGGTCCTCACCAGCAGTTTGTCGCCAGAAAAACGCTGCGGCCAATGGCACTGCTCGCAGGTTTCCCGCGCCGGGCGCAGGTACTTCACGGGAGAAGGAATCGGCCGGGAGTAAGTATGAAATGTGACCGCAAACACCTGCCGCAATCCGGAAAGCTTGGAGCGCACAAACCAGCCTGCGCCCGGGCCGATGTGGCATTCCACGCATTCCACGTGCGAGTGAGGTGAATTCTGGTACGCGGAGAACTCCGGCGCCATCACCGTATGGCAAGTCTGTCCGCAGAAGTTCGCGGTATCCATGTAGGACACGCCACGGTAAGATGCAAACGAAAAAATGATTACATTGAGCGCTGTGGCCACGGCAATGAACAAAATGCCGTTCTGCATCATCCGGGTCTTCAGGTCGATCTCCGGATAAACACTTGGCAGTTCACCCGCGTTGCGCAGTTTTCGCCGGCGCAGGTAAATCCCCGCAGGAATCAACAGCAGGCCCAGAATAAAAATGGCCGGCAGCGTCAGGAAGATCAACAATCCGATGTACGGGTGAGGCGGGCCGGGCAGCATGAAGTCGTAAATCCAGAACGCAATCAGGGTTATGGCGCTGCTGGTGGTCAGGGCCACTCCGATAAAACTCAGGGTATTCTGGCTGAAGTAGTAAATCAGGCGTGCCCAATCTCTGACGGTGTTCTGTGGACTCATACGGGGAGTTCCCCACGTTTCCTTTGATCGAATTTGATTCTCTTTTTTAGGAGCCCTGGTGAAGGATTCATCAGGGCCTCTGGACTAGCCCATAATCTTCGAACATGGGGTGACCGGCCCGGCGGCGAAGTTACTTGATGAGGGACCGCTTGTAAATCACGACGTCCTTCGCTTCGGCGTCGGTCAGCTGCTTATCGTAAGAGGGCCTCTTATTCTTGCCCTTCGCGATGATATCCGTCCAGGCAGCGTGCGTCTTCTTCTTCAGCCCATCCGAACTGAAGTCTCGAGCTCTGGTTGCTTTATCCGCGGCGGTTTTACCCTTGCCATCCGGACCATGGAAGTTGGCGCACTTTGCCCAGTAGACTTTGTTCTCCGTTCGCCACATCTTAAGCACGCGAGACGGTGCCTACGGGACAAACGATAGCTAACAGCGGTATTGCCCACAGAACATTCTTCATTACTTCCTCCTTGGCTTTATCTTAATTTGGCACGAAGTGCGTAGGAGCGGCCGCGCTCCGTGCCGAATTCTACTCAGACTCCCCCACGAAAATTACTTTTTCAGGGAGCGGATGTAGCCGACCAGATCTTTCACCTGCTCCGGCGTCAACGTCTTGTAAGCGGGCATTTTCCCCTTGCCGTTGGAGATAATGCCGCTCAGATCCGCGTCGCTCATCTTCTGAACATCGGCGGCGGCCATGTCGGTGGTCTTCATGGCTTCCTTGCCTTTGCCATCAGCGCCGTGGCATCCGGCACACTTGGCCTTGAACATCGCTTCACCCGCTGCCGTATCGGCTTTCGCCTGCGCGCTAAGCAGGCATGTGCCTGCAAAGAGCGTTCCGACCAACGTCAGCGTCCCAAGCTGCTTCATTTTTGTGTGCATGTCGTTGCTTCTCCCTGAGGAATTTTTCACCCGCGCAGCTGATTTTCGCCACACCGCTGTCGTACTAGAACGCGTGCCCAACTGAAAGTGTGACCAATTTGCCCCGAAAATTCCGTGACCCATGAACATCCTGGGACTCCCGGGTCCCCACTTCGTAATACCGTAATAGTCCCGATGGGTCCTTCCCGTCCAGTGATTTGGGCAGCAGGGTCTGTACCTCATCGAATGGTTACTCACTCGAATCACGAGAGTATGAGTTCGGGCTTGCCCAGCGTCCACACATGCAAGAGATAGCGGGAACGCAGGAAGAGGCGGGTACTTCCTTCACCCCGAGGAGGTTAAAGGAAGGTCGAAAGAACATTATCAATGTACAAGCTCGCCCCAGTTTTTCAAGGGGAATTTTGCTCGAAGGATAGCTTGTAAGAAAATAACCGGACTTGGGCGGTCCCATTTTCCCATTCTGGAATGCGATTCCGCTTCCCATTCGAAGCCTCCGCGCCCCTTCGGCAGCGCCAAGTTCAACTTTCAATGGTCGCGTAAATTGGATATACTGAAGTTCCTACCCACCCTATAGCAACAGACCCCAAACCCAGCTCAATTTAACTGCGAAGGAGCATTGACATGAATAAGCTCTGGGTATCGTTCGTCGCCGGCCTGCTGGTTGTTACAACCGCTCCCGCCGCCGACAACAAAAAAGAAGTGGAACGCGTAGAGAATTCCGGCACGGTGATTTCGGAAATCCTGGATATTCCGGAAGATATTCCGCAATCCCTGCTGGATAAATCGGAGTGCGTCATCGTACTCCCCAGCGTTCTGAAAGCCGCCTTCATCGTTGGCGGCAGCTATGGCCGGGGCGTCATGACCTGCCGCGCCGGGGAAAAATTCAATGGGCCCTGGGGCTCGCCGACGATGATCGCTCTCGAGGGAGGGAGTTTTGGCCTGCAGATCGGCGGGCAAGCTACTGACTTCGTGCTCCTGCTCATGAGCCCTCGCAGCGCCGAAAGCGTGCTGTCAACCAAAGTGAAGCTCGGAGCGGATGCCTCAGCAGCCGCCGGGCCGAAGGGCAGGGATGCCTCCGCTGAAACCGATGTCGCGATGAGGGCGGAAATCCTCAGCTATTCACGCGCCCGCGGCGTCTTCGCCGGCATTTCCCTGGAAGGCTCAACCCTGCGACCGGACAACGAAGCCAACGCCAAGCTCTACGGCAGCGAAGTCCCCGCCAAGGACATCGTCCTCAAAGGCGCCGTGGCGCCTCCACCTGCCGCCGGCAAACTGCTTGCGACACTGAACAAGAAATCCCCGAAGAGCAGCTCGGCCGACTAAGCAATCCATCGGCGGCGACACAAAGGGACCGCGTCTTGCCGCCGCGGTTAACATGTCTAGCGTGCCCTGTGCCTGGGCGTCAACTCGGCGCCCAGGAATTTTTTTGAATCCTCCCCACTGAATCGCCGTCAAACCACAAACCTAAGGACGAACAAACTGGTGTCAGCCGAGCAGTTAGTATTGCCCCTGATTCGTTCGATGCGCCAGGAAGACATCGAGATCATCGAGGTCGGAACTTCTAGAGACTCCAGCCTCCGCGTGATCCTAAAGATTCGATTCCCGACTGAGGTCATTTCCCGATAATCTGACAGTGATGGCGTTCTTATCGCGCAAGCTGCGCCTTCAGCCAGTTCATCACCAATTTTCCCGTTTCCGCGCCGCCCCCCATGTGCCCGCCTTCGGGATAAACGCGCGCGGACTTCGGCTCGCCACTTTCCAGCAGAAGGTAAAGATCTTGAATTGTGATCCAGGGGTCCTTAGCGCCGTTTACGACCAGTAGAGGGGCGGACGGTTTGTCGAGCCACCCCTGGGTCTTCAGCGACAGGGTCGCTGCCTGCTTTCGCAGTTCATCGATGTCTTTCACGTGATGTGCGTAAACCATGGAATCGAGGAATGGCCACAGATACAACTTGTCTTCCTGCAAGTGCTGCAGCCAGGGCTCTTGAAACGTGTAGTGAACCGGTCCACCCCACTCCACAGCAGCTCGGATGCGCTTGCTCTCCACGTATGCCATCTTGCCCGCCCAGTATCCGCCGTAGCTGCGGCCAACGATTCCAAGTCGATTTCCATCCAGGTCGTCTCGCTTCTCAAGATAGTCGATCACCGCCGAATACGTCCGGCCTGCATCGGCGGTGTACCATTCGACGCATTCGCCGTTTCCCGGCATGTCCGTAGAAAACGCGGCCAGCCCCGCATCCAGCAAGTCCGACGTGTCCCGCTCCTCCTTGTAAACGTCGATCCCGCCCGTGGCGATAACAACCGGCGGACGCGTCACTCCTTTCGGGCGCCGGAGATATCCGATAATTTCCCGGCCTTCAAACGGAATCGTCACGCGCTCGAGTGGAGGGTCAAAATAATGCGCAGTTTTCAAATACGTTTCAATGCATTTCCGGTAGGCAGTCTGCTTAGCCGGGTGATTGATGACTGGAAATTTGGCGATGCCGTAATACATGGACGCCTTCTGATAAGCCTCTTTTGCTTCGTTCCCTTTGCCTTGCGCAGCAAAATCCGCGCCTTTCTGTTCCCAAGGCTCGGCCAGCCGCGTCCATGCGTCCACCCACCGCTGCGGTTCCAGGTCCGCCAGTCGCCGGAAGATGGCTTCCGCGTCTTTCGGGTCCGCGCCCCGCTGGATGAATTGTCCCAATCGAAATTTCGCTCCCACCGCAGAGCGCGGATTGGTGAGGAGATCGCCGCCTGAGTCCTGCGGCCGACCGAGGCTATTCAAATTCTCTGCCGATTCCCCGGACTCTCCTTGATTCTCCCAGGGCATTTTCACGGAACCGGCAACGGCCCAACCTGCGCCGCCTGCCGCCCGTTGACAAAATTCTCGCCGCGTCGCTTTGCTCGTCATTTGGATTGGCTCGCCTCACAATGGTTTCCCCGTAGAATCCCTGCGGGGAGGGCATTGACGATAGCTCGCGTGAGCCGCTTTGGAAACCAGAGATTGCGCCTCGGAGAAACTAAAGTAAGGCGCCCATGGCGGAGATGTTCGGCTCGTGGGGACTTGCTAGCCCTGAGCTTTCGAAGGGAACCCCAGACAATGCAGAAACTGAGAGTCATTTCTGGCTAAGAAGATAGAGGTCGGCGTGTCCGCTGGGCCGCGCATAGACCACGGTGGCAAGATCTCTCGAAAAGTCATATGCATTCCCGCCTGCAACCAGTGGAAAGGCAAACGGCAGTTTGAGCGCTACCTGCGGCACCCCCACCGCTTTTCCCGCTTCCCACTTTTGCCGGTAAATCGTCACATCCTTTCTTCCGGGCAACGCATACAAAAACGACTTCCCGTCCTTCTCGATCGTCAGTCCGAACGTCACCACGCCCGGCACCAACCGCGTGCATGTTCGATCCGCCAGCGATAACGCATAAATCCCGATCTTGTCACCGCCGGCGATCAGACTCAGCAGGTATCTTCCATCCGGTGAAACATCGAAAGCGAAACCGCATTCCTCGGTGAGCCTTTCCGGCTCCGATCCCTCCACGCTTTCACGCCAGATGGACCCGCTCTTCGCTCCCTTCTCCCAACCATTGACGAACACCGATTTTTGGTCCGCGCTCCACTCCACCGCCTGCACTGTCACAGAATTAGTCCACTTCAGTGTCAGTAAGCCGCTTCCATCCGGATTCGCTAAGTAGAGTTTGGTCTCCTTACCAGGTTCTTCCGTGAAAAAAGCGAGTCGCGAATCGTCCGGCGACCAAAAGCCCGTCCCGATGGAAAGCGCCTGCGCCAGCCGGTCCTTATTGTTCCCGTCCACGTCCGCCACCCACAATTCGTTCCGGTCCCGCGAAGGAGAGGTTACGTACATTAGTCTCTTCCCGTTCCTCGAAAGCACAGGTTGTGTGGCGTTTTCCCCCGAGATATCCAGGGACTGCTTCGTTCGCGTGTTGAACGCGGTCAGGTAGCCCGTCGATTTCCCGTTGACGATGTACAGGCCCTTGCCCGCCGGGTCCGGCATCGGTGAGCGGTCCGGCCCCGGTCCAAACGTCACCTGCGTCAACGATTTGTCCGCCAAGTCCATCTTCCAGATATTGGTCAGTCCATTCAGCGCCCGTCCAAACAAAATGCTTTTCCCTGGCTCCCCCCACGTGACATCTTCGGAATCTGCTTGCATCTCCCCGAGTTCTTCCGCCGACTTTTTTTCCAGATCAACGACGTACCCCCGAAACACGTCGGTCAAAGAAATCCCGTTCGCCGTCAGTACCAGCAAATGTTTCCCATCCGGAAACGGCATGATCCGGGAGATGCGCCACGATTTGGGATCCAGCGCAAACACCGGCTCGTCCCCCATCCCGGACCTGTCTGCCCGGTAGATCGTCTTCGTGGTCGCTTTCGTGTAGTAGATTGAGTTACCATCCGTCGAGGGCGAGACTGCGAACCCCGTAACCACTCGTTTTGAGCTTCCCCCCAGTGTTGGCACCGACCAGCTTTCATCTTTGCCAAAGACTCGCCGGTAGTAAATCTCCGTGCCGCCCGTCGAAAAATTCGTTACAAACTTGTCCGTCTCGTCATTCGTCAATTGCAGCGCCTCTCCTCCTGACGCCAGCATCACGAATACCTGCTCCACCCCTTCCACCGGTGAACTGAACGCCACCGTATGCCCGTCCGGTGAAAGCCTCGCCTGATCCATCGGTTTGTCCCAATGGCTGATCTGTATAATCTTCTGCGGTCCAACCTCGTTTTTCGATCCCGCTCCGAAGTGGTACGCCGCAAATCCCACGCCCGCCAGCACTGCAAGCCCAGCGGCAAGCCCAATCAACAACTTGTTATTTCCTGCTGGCGATTCTAACGCTCCAGTCGCCACTGGCCGCGCCGCGGTTTCCGCTGCCGCCACCGCCTCCTGAACCGCGGCTTTCCCCGAACCGGAAAGTCTCCCCGAATCCGTGTCCCTTCGTAGCCGCTTCAAATCTGAATGCATGTCTGCGGCGGACTGGTACCGCATGTCGCGGTCCTTCTCCATCGCCTTATTAATGATGCGTTCCAGTTCCGCCGGCAATTCCGGATTCATCCGCGCCACGGGCGTTGGCGTCCCATCCAGAATCGCCTTGAACATCACTCCCGAAGTATCGCCGCGGAATGGCAGCTTGCCCGTGGCCATCTCGTAGAGCACCGCACCAAACGAAAAAAGGTCGGTCCGCGCATCCAGCTCTTTCCCGCGCACTTGCTCCGGCGACATGTACGCCACGGTCCCCAGCGTGCTGCCCGGACTCGTCAACTGTTCTTCGCTTACCCCCAGTGTCGCCAGGCTATTCGCAGTCTCTGCCGTGCCCTTCGCCGCTCGCACCTTTGCCAGCCCAAAATCCAGGATCTTCGCGTGGCCCTTTTCGGTCACAAAAATGTTGGCCGGCTTGATATCCCGGTGCACGATCCCCTTGGAATGTGCTGCGTCGAGTCCTGCGGCCACCCCAATCGCCGCCTCGAGTAACTCTTCCATCTCCATCGAGCGGCCCGAAATCGCGTGTTTCAGCGTCTTCCCTTCCAGAAATTCCATCGCGATGAAGGCTTTGCCGTTCTCTTCGCCAATGTCGTAGATCGTGCAAATGTTCGGATGGTTCAGCGCGGACGCCGCTTGCGCCTCTCTCTCAAATCGCGCCAAAGCCTGCGCGTCTCCAGCCACCGCCTCCGGCAGGAACTTAAGTGCCACGAACCGGTGCAGGCGCACGTCCTCCGCCTTGTACACCACTCCCATCCCGCCTCCACCTAGTTTTTCGAGAATTTTGTAGTGCGAGACGCTTGCGCCTTCCAACGACTCAGGGCTTGTCATGGCGCGGCCATCTTAATGGCCGCCCCCCTTCAAGTCAACGAACGGCGCTTTGCAACCCTGCCAATTTACAGGTGAAGAATTACAGGTGTTGTTTTCTGTGGCCTGCAGCTAAGTGATTGAAATAAATGGTAGGCTCGTGGGGACTCGAACCCCAGACCTGGCCGACCCGGTCGGCCCACTCTAACCAACTGGCGTGGCGATGAGGGCGCGGATCAGTCGAGAAGATTTCCATTTCTTGATTTCCGGTTCGCGGCGGCGGGCTTCGAGCAACGACGCAAATTCTTCTTTGTGAACAAGTTTCCACGGGCCACGTCCCCGCGTGGATGGAGTGTGGCCGCGTTCATGTTCAGAAAGTCTGCGATCAAGATCGTGGGTGGAACCCACATAGAATTTACCGGAAGTTTGGCTCTGCAGGATGTAAACAAAGGCAACCATGACAGGAATGGTAGGCCCGTGGGGCCTCGAACCCCGGACCTCTACCGTGTCAAGGCGGAATTCGTGCTCCGTCTTCATTGTTTTCAATTGGATGCAGGCCTTCTCAATTGTGCAATCCGGCTAACTTAGGCTGATTTGGGATGTCTCTGTGCAATGCTCTGTGCAATGGAATACGTAAGCGTCCACGTATTGTGAAAAACTCCATTAAGGTCTGCAGGATCTCTCAGAGTTTTTCGAAGAGAACATCGCTCAGTCGTTGGGCATAAACGTTCAAACGGCGCTGGTGTCGGGAAGAAACAAACGTATGCCTCTGCTCCTCGTTGCGAAACACGTAGAGGATTGCCTTGGCAGCAGTAGGTGTAGCTCAGCAACCCGTGCAGATCAGGATCGTTCGAATTGGATACTAGCCGCTGCGGCGCTTCATCGCGCGCCGCGTCGAACGGTCGCGCCGTCCCATAAGAGTAGGGTCAATGCCCAAGGGCGGGCGAACTCGCGGCGCGGCCCCGCGCCAGCAGCTTCGCGCAACTATACACTGTTCGCGTGTGCGTCATCGGAAGCCCCAGGCGCTCTCCCAACTCCACCACTGCCCCGACCAGCGCTTCCAGTTCCATGGGCCGGCCCGCCTCGAGATCTTGCAGCATGGAGGTTTTGTGCTCGCCAACTTTTTCCGCTCCAGCCATTCGCTGGTCGATGGAAACCGGTAGCTCCATTCCCAATTTCCGGGAGACCGATTCTACCTCTTGCATGATATTTCGAATCACTGCCGAAGCATCGGGGTCTCTCACCATCTGAACGAGCGTGGCGCGCGTCAAAGCGCTGACAGGATTAAAGGACGCGTTGCCCAGAAGCTTTACCCAAATCTCCTGGCGGATGTGTGTGGTGATCGGACAGCGCAATCCCGATGCGACAAGAGTTTCCGCAATTCGACGACAGCGATCGGAACGCGCCCCGGAAGGCTCGCCCAGAGAAATGCGGTTGCCCTCGGTATGTTGAATCACTCCGGGCGCGGGGATCTCCGTCGAAAAGTACACGATGGATCCCACCACACGATGCGCCTCAATGGCTGAGCAAATCACTCCACCGGGGTCGATGCGCTCCAAATGTATCCCTTCCCCTGTACCGCCGAGGCCCTGAAAGTACCACCACGGAATTCCATTCTGGGTGCTGACGACGGCGGTTTCGGGCCCCAGCACGAGCTTCAACTGAGGCGCCAATTGCGGCAGGCTGTGCGCTTTAACGCCCAGAAAGACGACGTCCGCTGGTCCCGCTTCTTCAAGCGAGCCAACAATTCTGGGCTGGACTTGGAAATCTCCCTCAGCACTCTTCACCTGCACGCCATGCTCCTGCATGGCTTTCAGGTGCGGCCCGCGCGCGAAGAGCGTGACATCGAACCCAGCCTTCGCCATGCGTGCGCCGACGTAAGCGCCAGTGGCCCCGGCTCCTGCGATCAGAAATTTCATGCCCGGTCATCCACCAGGGCGGCGGCTACGGCCCGACGGCGAATTTTCCCCGTGGCCGTGGTGGGAATGCTTGTCACCAGATAGAGTTTCTTCGGACATTTGTATTCCGCCAGCCACTCCCGGCAGTGGTTCAAAAGTGCCGCCTCGGTGGCGCCGTGCGGTTCGTGCAGCACCACCGCCGCGGCCACCTCTTCACCCAGTGTGGGATGGACGTAGCCGAACGTAACCGCCGCCGCCACCGCGGGATGCTTCAGCAAAACCTCGTCGACTTCATGAGGCGCGATATTCTCGCCGCCCCGAATGATGATGTCTTTGATTCGGCCCGTCAAATGGAGATAGCAATCTTCGTCTAGAAATCCCTCGTCGCCGGTGTGAAACCATCCATTCACTAGCGCGCGCGCATTGGCCTCCGGATTGTTTTCATATCCGCGAAATACGCTCGCTCCCTGTATCGCGATTTCCCCCCGCTTGGTGTTGGCCAGGTGATTGCCGTCCTTGTCCATCACGCTGATCCGAATTCCCGTGCCCACCCCTACAGAACCTGCCTTGCGATGCCGCGGAGGCAGTGGATTCGAGGTCATTTGATGAGCCGCTTCCGTCATTCCATAGGCTTCTACGAACGGCACGCCAAAGAGTCCCTCGATCTTGTGAATGAGATCTGAGGACAGAGGCGCGCTGCAGGAACGAATGAAGCGTAAGGTTCCAGCCTCCGTGGGCTTGTGGTGGGTGCGGGCCAGCAGGAGTTGATGCATCGTGGGAACTCCCGAGTACCAGGTCACACGGTTTTCCCGCACTGTCCGCCAGAAGGAAAGCGCATTGAATTTTGTCGGAACAACCACCGTGCCTCCCGTCAGCAAAGTGGCCATCACGGAACCGATCAAACCATGGATGTGAAATAGCGGCATGATGCAGAGCGAAACATCTTCGTCCGATAGCGCATACGTATTGGCGATATTTGCCGAAGACAACGCCAACTGGAAGTGCCGCAAGGGCACCCGCTTCGGCCGACCAGTGCTCCCGCTGGTGTGCAGAACCAGCGCGATATCTTCGGGAGTAGGTGGGTGTGCAGTAGCTCCGCTGGGAGCATCTACCATCTGAACTTGGCCCTTCTCGTTCATTTCCACCGAGAAGACCGGAATCTTGCGATCTGCCGCTGCGCTGCGCACATATTCAGCGCCCACGGTCGGACAAAGCAAAACGCGTGCATCCGTATCGCCGAGGAAAAAGTGAAATTCCTCGTACGGATAAGTCGGATTCAAGGGGGCGGCCGTTCCGGCAATCGAGGCTGCGAGGAAGCTCACAATAGCAGGCAGGCCATTTGGCAATGCAATCGCCACACAATCGCCGCGACGAATGCCCGCCGACGCTAGAGCATCGGCCATAGCCAGAACTTGTTGGCGCAGCGAGTCATAGGTGATGACGATACTCAGCTCGGGAATGCCTATTGCCGTATGACTGTCCGCGAATTGTAAAACTTCAAGGAGGGTGTCCGCCGATTTTAAGCTCATTTGCTGCCACCTCTCAGGTGTTCCATTCCCTGGAAAGGGATGTTCTTCTTTTGACCAAATGCAATTGCAAATTCAAAAGCGACCTGCATATTTTACCGGGGAGTCTTTCAAGGAATGATGTCCAGTTTACCCGATTCTCGAATTGTCGTGCTAGCTCCCGGCCAAGAATCGGCGCGCCCTCGAACTACGCGGGTTGGAGTAAGCAACGGTACTGGCCGCCAAGCCCGGCCCTAGGGCGACCGTGTTGGTGGCGTTGGCTTGTACCGCAGGCACACCCGTAAACAGCAGGACTGGAAAGGAAACAAATCTGCCCCGCCCGGCACGGAGTTCAGGGTCCCGGCGATCGCGGCAGCGAAAAAAAGGAGGATGACATGGCAATAGAGCAAACTCCTGATTATCAGAAAACCCGAACTTCTGAAAAGCGATTCTCTCGCTGCGCAGGCTTAAGTCAGGTGCAGTGTGAGCGGTGGGAGAGCGAGGCCTTCGACTTCCGCCGTCCAATGGTCGCCTCTTTCGGTTGCATGTCCGGCGGTGAGCGTGCCTGAGCTAATAATTTCTCCAGCGCTCAACGGTTGGTCCGGGAATCTTCGGGTGACGGCTCCGCAAAGTTCTGCCAGACATAAGGCGGGGCTTCGCAGGGAATTCTTGCCCGATCCTTCCTCCACAAACTCGCCATTCTTAAACATTCGTACGGTGAACCGCGGTAACTCTTCCACGAGTTTGCCGATCAACTCTGGCCGCAAATACGCCTTTTCACCGACCACGAGCGCCGCGTGAAGTCCAAAAGACGCCACGAAATCGCTGGGCTGGAATTGCCATCCTGCAAATGGACAATCGATGATCTCGAATCCCAGCGCCAGCCATTCTGTGCACTCCAGCGCTGCGGTGGCGTCAAGGCCTCCCGAAACAATGGGCTGCTTCAAAGCGAATACAATCTCGGGTTCAATCTTAAGCGAACGCGCATGGCTGAGGGTCAACGTGGCCGCATTCTTATCGCAGTGATGCACGGTGTTGTCGTACATGTGGGCCCACACGAGAGTTTCAAGTTTGAGTATGCGCCACACGGCCTTATTGGCGTAGCCAACCTTCCGGCCCACGGCTCGATGTCCGTCCGATTCGCGCAACTGTTTGAGTGTCGCTTCCACTAGATATGCGGTATTGAGATCGAAACCGGGACGGGCCGACGGGAGGACGGAAATCATCTGCCCCGTTTCGAAGGCGTACAGCAGTTCTTGTACCAGGCTTTTGACCTCAGCGGGGAGCATGAAGGGATTTGCCTTTCCTACTTCATCGTGCTCTTCGGCGGGCATTCCGCTTTACGGATGCGCAGACACGGCGATCGAATCGCTTCACATATTACACCTGCCGTATGCTGCCACTAGGGGATGGTCTTCCACCAGATGGGTCCCCTTTGCCTCCGGCAGGAATTTTAGATACAGGCAGGATGACTCAACAGTTCGACCCTTCCAACAAACTGACTCTCGGGTAGCCGAAGATTTAATTCCAGCGAAATGTTGTGACTTAAGTCGATAACGCCCTCTGCAGGGCCGTGCGCAATGAATGTGCAAACGACTAGATCCAAAAAGGTGCCAAATTATTGAAAGAAATGGTAGGCCCGTGGGGACTCGAACCCCAGACCTCTACCCTTTCGTTGACGTAGTTATCCTTCCTTCATACACTAGCCGCGCCCCACTCGGAGCGTTTGATGGCTATTGCACGTAAACACACCGAAACGACAAACAGAACCGGAAACCAGAGATGATGTGGCTGACGCGGAGCAGCGGTCTGATCTTGTTGCTCGTCTTTTTTTGCTTTCCTGTTCAGACTGTGTTGATCCACGGCCAGACATCGCAGAACACACAGGCGGCGAACCCTTTTGCGGGCGACCCGGCGGCGATCAGAGAGGGAGCTTCACTATTTCGAGCCAACTGCTCTCCATGCCACGGGCTGAACGCAAAAGGTGGCGGACGTGGGCCGGACCTTACGTCGGGGCGCTGGGCACACGGCTCGAGTGACGCTGAGATTTTCCGCACCATAACGCAGGGAGTGCCCGGCACCCAAATGCCGGCAAATGGGTTTGAAGACTCCGAAACCTGGACGATTATTGCCTACCTGCGTTCGTTGGCGCCATCGGACCACGCGAAGACAACGGATGATCCCGTGAAGGGCGAAAAACTTTTCAGAGGAGGGGCGGGTTGCGCCACCTGTCACATGGTTAAGGGACACGGAGGACTTCTGGGACCCGACTTGACGCGCGTGGGTACCTCACGGTCCACAACTTATTTGATCGAGTCGATTCGCGACCCGGATAAGGAACTGAGCGATGGAATGCTGGATCCCAACAATCACTATGGCTTGCCGCTGGTCTACGACACGGTGACAGTGGTGCTAAAGGATGGGCAAAAGGTAATCGGGATAGCTAAGAACGAGGATACCTTTTCCGTCCAGCTTATGGATACGGACCAGCGGCTGCGCTTCTTCTTGAAAAGAGATGTTAAAGATGTGGTACATGAGCGCAAGTCGCTGATGCCCGCCTACACAGATCAGATCATCAGCCCAGCAGAGCTTCAGGACCTGCTGGCATATCTGGAGCGTTTACGCGGTGACTGAATCGGTTCTTACTCGGAGCGAATCGAGTTGCCTGTTGCCGCGGTTTATTGAGGAAGGCATATGAAAAAGTGGGTGCGGTTATTCGGTCTCCTGGTCATCACCGCTTCGGCTGCGGCCGCGCAGGTGAGTTACGAGCGAATCCGTGATGCGGTGCGGGAGCCGGAAAACTGGTTGACCTACTCGGGTAGCTACGCGGGCTGGCGCTACAGCAAGCTGGATCGGATAAATCCGAACAATGCCTCTCGTTTGAACCTCCAATGGGCCTTTCAGGTCGGGGACCTGGGACAGTTTGAGACCACGCCGCTCGTGGTTGATGGCGTGCTCTATGGAACCGGCCAGAACAACCGTGCGTTTGCCATCGACATGCGGACCGGCCGAGCCATTTGGCGTTATCAACGGAATTTGCCGGACAAGCTGCAACCTTGTTGTGGAATGGTGAATCGCGGGTTCGCCATTCTGGGCAACAAGCTATTCATGGCCACTCTGGATGCGCACGTGATTGCCCTGGATACCAAAACCGGCAATTTGCTTTGGGATGTGATTGCGGCGGATTATCACCAAGCTTACACATTCACCGTTGCGCCGCTCGCACTGAAGAACGAAGTCATCGTCGGCGTCTCAGGCGGCGAATACGGTGTGCGGGGTTTTATCGATGCTTACGACGCGGACACCGGCAAGCGCCTATGGCGGTTCAACACGGTGCCGGGACCGGGTGAGCCCGGTCATGAAACGTGGGCAGGTGATTCGTGGAAAACCGGTGGCGCTCCGGCTTGGATCACTGGGTCGTACGATCAGGAGCTCAATCTGATTTATTGGCCGACAGGGAATCCCTCTCCCAGTAATTATGGCGGCGACCGCGCTGGAGACAATCTCTACAGCAATTCCATTCTTGCCCTGAATGCCGATACTGGTCAGCTGAAGTGGTGTTTCCAATTTACGCCCCATGATCTCTACGATTACGACGCCACTCAGATTCCGGTGCTGTTGGATACCGAGTGGAACTCGAAGCCGCGGAAGTTGCTGGTGCTGGCGAACCGCAATGGCTTCGTCTATGTACTGGATCGCACTAACGGTGAGTTTCTTTCCGCCAAGCCCTTCGGACGTGTGACGTGGGCGGAAAGAATTGGTCCAGACGGTCGGCCGATCGTGAACTCCGCCTTGGAAACGAAAAATGAGGGGAACCTGGTTTGTCCAGGGGCGCTGGGCTTAACGAACTGGTTTGCGCCGTCCTACAGCCCAATCACAAAAATGTTATACGTGGCGACCTCGACGGAGTGCGACGTTTTTACAAGTTCGCCGCAGCAACATCGAGCCGGGCATGATTTCCTGGGAAGCGTGTACATGCCCGACCCCGTGGAGCGCCCCAAGGGAGCGCTGCAGGCCTTGGACCCACTGACTGGCGAGAAGAAGTGGGAGTTCAAGTATTTCAGCAGTCCGAACGGAGGAGCGCTCTCCACCGCGGGAAACGTCGTTTTTGCAGGGGATTCCGACGGAAATTTCGTTGTACTCGACGCGCGTAGCGGAAAGGATTTGTGGCACATCCAGCTTGGTGCAGCGATTTATTCCACAGCCATCTCTTGCATGGTGGACGGAAAGCAGTATGTCATCTTGCCGGTGGGATCTGCCTTGTTTGCCTTTGCGCTTGATAATCGCTAGCGACGACACGCGGCCCCCTGAACCTTTAATTTAAGGATCGTAGATGCGAAAGGTGACCACCACTATTGAGCGGTGTGCGCAAGCAATTGACGCTGATGGGCTGGCCGTTCAGAAGGACATCAAGCTCGCCATTACAGTGCAATGAGATGCAGTCTGCCCAAATCACAGGTGAAGAATTACAGGTGAAGTTTCTCTTGGATTCAGAAGAAAACTCTCTAAGGTATTGAAAACGATGGTAGGCCCGTGGGGACTCGAACCCCAGACCTGGCCGACCCGGTCGGCCCGCTCTAACCATCTGGCGTGAAGATGAGGGCGTGAATCAGGCGAGAAGACTTCCAGCGTTTGATTTCCAATTCGCGGCGGCGCGCCTCGAGCAGGGATGCAAACTCCTCCTTGTGCACCAATGTCCACGGGCCGCGGCCGCGAGTGGAAGGAGTATGGTTTCGCGCGTGTTCGGAAAGCCTGCGGTCAAGGTCGTCCGTCGAACCAACATAAAATTTGCCGGAAGTCTGACTTTGAAGGATATAAAGAAAGGCGGCCATGGCAGGAATGGTAGGCCCGTGGGGACTCGAACCCCAGACCTCTACCGTGTCAAGGTAGCGCTCTAACCAACTGAGCTACGGGCCTGCATCCTTTTAAGAATATCACGCCTCGGCCTGCCGGAGAATTTCGTCCACCGCCTGCAACTCCTGCTCGGATTCCGGGCGCCACGCGGCCCCCAATTGCGCCAGCCCGCTTTGCATGTCGGGCAAGGGCCGCCCCGAAAAAGCCTGCCGCAGCGCCTGCCATTCTTCCTTGACATTGCGAATCTGGTCGCCGCTCGCGTCCGAAACCAGCGCCGCAAACGCCCGCGCCGCAGAACCGTACTCTTCACCGAAATCCTGATGCAAGTAGGCCGGCATAAATTCCATCAGCGCCGGATAATTTTCCGGGTCAAAGTGGTTCGCCTTCTTCTCTTCGTCCGTCATTCACGCGCCTCTGGGTAAGTGGTCAACACGTAGAAACTCTCCGGCCCGTCCGCTCGTAACACGATCACCGCGCTGGAACATTCCACCGTCTGCGAATCCCCGCGCCGCAAGCTGCGGCCGATCACGCGCCCGGCTTTAGAGTGCAGCGCCAGGTTAGCGCGCGGAAATCCACGGCGCGTCCAGCTATCCACGCGACCGCGTTCCGCTGCCAGGGATTCCGCCACCACGGTTTCTGCCGTTTCGCGGTCGCTCCACGTCGAGGCTGCCGAAATATTCCGTTCGCGTGCGAGCCGTTCCCGCAGCTCATCGTCCGTGCGTGCCACATGCCGCGCCAGCGTATGCCCGCCCCGCTCCTCATCGCGTCCCAAATTGTAGCCGGAGGACGAAAGTCGGAACTCGATCTTAACCTTAGGCTTCTCATCCCGCTGCAAACTTTCCGGCGAGGACCCCGATCCACAGCCCGAAACAGCAAATAGTCCGGACAGGAAGCAAAATGCAAAGGCGATGTGGGCATTCAGTTTATTTTCCATCACGGTCACGTCGTCATATCCGGCCGAGCGGGAGGGATTGTCTTTCAACGGCCTCGTGAGTATACGAAAATCGCTACCTTCCCGCACAACCCCGGCCTCGGTTGTGAGCCCGGTGAACCGGATGCTATTCTCCTGTTTATGGCGAGGCTGTCAGACACAACTCCCGAAATCACCCCTTCTTCGCCCCTCACGCAACCCGGGCGGCAATTCGAGGCCCTGCTCGAAGTCAGCGAAACGATCGCCCAGCAGCGCGATCTCAAGCTCCTCTTCCACGAGCTTTCCAATCGCCTCCACGCCGTCCTGCAATTCGATTTTCTCGGCCTGATTCTTCACGATCCCGCCCGTGGCACCATGCGCCTCCACATTCTGGAAACTCACGAGCCCATCGCGCAGGAAGGTCCGGAAGAGCTGCCGGTGGCCAACTCTCCCTCCGGCTGGGTTTTCGAAAACCAGGAGATCTTCTTCACCCAGGACACTTCCAAAGACCCGCGCTATCCACACTTCATGAAAAGGTTGCAGGCGGTCAGCGTGCATTCCGTGGCCATCCTTCCGCTGACCACCGCCCATCACCGGCTGGGCACCATGGTTTTTGGGCGCTACGTCCCGCAGGGCATCAGCGAAGCCGAAATCCAGTTTATGAAGCGCGTCGCCGCCCAGGTAGCCGTGGCCGTGGATAATGCCCTGAATTTTGAAGCCGCGGAGGCCTATCAGAAGCAGTTGGCGCGCGAACGCGACCGCTTGCAGGTTCTCCTCGAAATCAACAACCTCCTGGTCAGCACCCGCGATCCTGCCACTGTTTTCAAAGGCATTGTTTCCTCGATCAAACCGGTTCTTCAGCACGACTATACCAGCCTGGCGTTGCTCGATTCCGCCTCCGGCCTGCTGAAAATTCACTATCTGGATTTGCCGGGAAATCCCTCGATGTCCAAACCGGAAATCACCGTTCCCCTCGAAGGCTCGCCCGCCGGGCAATGCTTCTCCAGCGGACAGGTGTTGATCACGCGCGGCAAGGATCTCGATCGATTTCGTCTCGACGTTTTGCGTTTCTTGCGCGAACAGGCGGTGCAAGCCATTTGTTGCGTGCCGTTGACCACGCACGGGCGTACGTTCGGCACCATCAATCTCGCCAGCCGCAATCCGGATGCGTTCACGCCGGCGGATGTGGAACTCCTGCAGCAAGTCGGCGTGCAAGTCGCCATCGCCCTCGAAAACGCTTTGGCCTTCAAGGAGATTGACGCGCTCAAAGACAAGCTCGCCGTCGAAAAACTCTACCTGGAAGAGGAAATTCGCTCCGAATTCAATTTTGAGGAAATTATTGGCGACAGCCCCGTGCTGCGCCGTACCCTGGCGCAAGTGGAACTCGCGGCACCCGCTGGCACCACGGTCCTTATTCAGGGCGAAACCGGCACCGGCAAAGAGATCATCGCCCGCGCCATCCACAACCTCAGCCCCCGTCGCGAACGCACGTTCGTCAAGGTAAATTGCGCCGCGATTCCCGCGGGCCTGCTCGAATCCGAACTCTTCGGCCACGAGCGCGGCGCCTTTACCGGTGCGCTCGCGCAGAAAATTGGCCGCTTTGAATTTGCCGACCGCGGCACCCTTTTCCTCGATGAAATCGCCGACTTGCCTCTGGAACTTCAGCCCAAGTTGTTGCGCGTTTTGCAGGAGCAGGAATTCGAGCGCCTGGGAGGCAACCGCACGCAACGCGTGGATGTGCGCGTTGTCGCGGCAACCAACGGAGATCTTGCGCAACTTGTCGCCGAGCGCAAATTCCGCAGCGACCTTTATTATCGCCTCAACGTCTTCCCCATTTTTGTGCCGCCCCTCCGCGAGCGCCGCGAAGATGTGCCTCTGCTGGTGCGCTATTTCGTCCAGAAATTCAGTCGCCGCCAGAACAAGACCGTCGAATACGTTCCCGCCGATGTCATGGACGCGCTCGTCAACTATTCCTGGCCGGGGAACATTCGCGAACTGGAAAACCTGATCGAGCGAGCTGTCTTGCTCTCGGCAGGGAAAGAATTACGCGTTCCTGTTGCAGAACTGAAAGCGGCCTCCGCCGCCTTCTCCGCCGCAACTGGTGTCTCGGAACAGTCTGCCAACGCGATGTCATCGGCCTCGGCAACCAACCCTTCTCCGGGTCCGATCGCCACGCTGGAAGACACCGACCGCCAGCACATTCTTCGCGCCCTGCGGCAGACCAACTGGCGCATCGCCGGCCCCCGGGGTGCCGCAACCTTATTAGGTATGAAGCGAACCACCTTGCAAGCTCGCATTCGCAAACTTGGTATCAAACGCCCTGTCTGACACGAAGCGTCCACTTGGATTAACCGAGGGACTGTGCTCTCCTAAAAGGGTAGATCGATGAAGCTGCTTCCAAGTCTGAAACACCGTTTCTCGCGGGCACTCGTGGGCCTCTTCTCGGCGCTCGTTTTGTTTCCGTTCGCAGGCTCCTGCTTTGCTCAATTACCCGTCATCCGGTTTGTTCGCGATCCCGATCCCGCGCCGGAGTTCAAACTCAAAGACCTTGCGGGTAGAGATCTGAGTCTCGAAAAGTCCCGCGGCAAAGTTATCCTTCTGAACTTCTGGGCCACCTGGTGCGGCCCGTGCCGTGAAGAAATTCCGGAATTAATCGCCCTGCAAAACCGCTACAAGGACCGCCTGCAGATTATTGGTCTGGTAGTGGACGACGATGATGAAAAAGAGATTCGCAGCGTGATCGAATCCGAGGGCATCAATTACCCCGTCGCGCTGGCCGATCCAGAGACTCGTTTTGCCTACGGCGGCATCGCCGCGCTGCCCACCGTGTTTGTAATCAACACCGAAGGCCGTGTCGTCCAGAAACACGTCGGCCTGTTCAATCCCGCTCTCTATGAAACTGAAGTGCGCGCTTTACTCGGCCTTCCTGTCGCCGCCAAGGTGGAGACCTTTCAGGATGAGGGTGACATTTTTCTGAAGCACGCCGATCGCGCCAGGATTCTCCCCGGCGTGGACATGTCCAAACTTTCTCCTGAGCAGCGGGATGCCGCTCTGCACAAATTCAACGCTGAGTCCTGCAATTGTGGTTGCAAATTTACCCTAGCGCAGTGCCGCATTTACGACGCTGCGTGCCAAATCAGCCAGAAGCGTACCGCGGAAATCATCAAGGAAATCTCAAAGCAGGAAAGCAAGCAGCCGACGAAAGAGACGGAAAAAGAACCGGCGCCCGCTTCCCCGCCCGCTCCTCCCGTGTCATCAGAGCCTTGAGCCACCTGCTAGCTTCTTAGGTTTTTCTTCTCTGTGTCCTCTGTGCTCTTCCTCCGCGACCTCCGTGTTGAAATCCTTGCTTTTTTCCTAAACCTTCCCGGCAGCAAACTACTTGTGCAGCAGCTCCGTCGCCGCACTGGTCATGGCCTTCACGCCTGTCCGAATCGCCGGCTCCGGCAAAGGAGCGAACTCGCTCGAGTGCGGTCCAGGCACGCGTGTCCCTTTTTCCCGCGCCTCTTTCCACTTTTCCGGATCCACGGCGCCCAGCCAAAACATCGAAATGGGCGGCTTCGGGTCTTCCAATGCGAACAAGCTGAAATCCTCGCTGGCCATAATCGGCTGGCCCGGCCACACATTTTCCTTGCCAAGCGATTTTTCCAGCGCAAGGGCCACGCGCTGTGTCAGCGCCGGATCATTGATGGTTGCCGGTACATTGTCTGTCGCCACTTCGATGATCGGCGCGCGCTCCGCCGGGATGCCCGCCGCCTCGGCAATCCCGTTCGTAATGCGCTTGATCGCCGCCAGCACTTTTTCGCGCTGCGCCGGCGTCATCGTTCGCACCGTCAATTGCAAGTGCGCCTCATCCGGAATAATGTTGTGCTTCGTCCCCGCGTGAAACGATCCTACCGTAACCACCGTCGGCACCAGCGGATCCGACTCCCGGCTGACGATCGTCTGCAAAGCGACCACCAGTTCGGACGCGATTACGATCGGATCCTTTGTCACGAATGGGGCTGCGCCATGCCCTCCATACCCCCGAATCGTAATGTCCACGGAGTCCGCTCCCGCTAACATCGTCCCGGCATGCCAGGCAACCGTCCCTGCCGGTAGAAAAGACGAATCGTGCAGTGCAATCACATAATCCGGCTTCGGGAATTTCGTGTATAAGCCCGCGTGCAACATCGCCGCAGCACCGCCGACGGTCTCCTCCGCGGGCTGCCCAATCAGCATCAACGTCCCGCTCCACTTATCCTTGGTTTCCGCCATCATCTTCGCCGTGCCCAGGAACACGGTCATGTGCAAATCGTGGCCGCACGCGTGCATCACTCCCACTTCGCCGTTCGGCCGCTTCTCTCGCACCTTGCTCGCGTACGGCAAGCCCGTATTTTCCGTGACCGGCAAGGCATCCATGTCCGTGCGTACGTAAACCGTCGAGCCTGCTCCATTCCGCAAAACCGCGACCACTCCGTACGCTGCGATCCCCGAATCGTATTTTCCGAAGTGGTCAGTCACCTCGTAACCCATCTTCTTTAATTGAGCTGCCACCAGCGCGGAAGTCTCTTTCTCCTCCGTCGAGAGTTCCGGGTGCTCGTGCAAATGCTTATAGGTTCCCACCCAGTCGTTGATATTCTTGTCGATCCTTTGATCCAGATCGTCCTGTGCGGCTGCCAACATTCCCATCGCCAGCAAAATCGTCGCGGTCCCAATCCAACAGGTGAGGCGAGTTTTCATTTATGTCTCCCGATGCGCGGGCATTCTATCAAATGTCAGCTCGCATCTCGGCTGGAATCCATCGCCGCTGCTTTTTCCTTGCCCTGGTCTGGCCCCCGGTTTACACTCGCCGCCGGTTGCACATCTTTTTGATCAGGAGTTTTCCATGAACCGTCGTGTGTGGATTCTATTCGTTGTCCTCGGCCTCTCGACCATCTTCACCGTGCGCGGCGCATTCTCGCAGGGTGAAGCTCAATCCAAGCGCCGCGCCATCAACCTGCCAGGTCCGGCCTCCCAATTACCTTTCAGCAAAGCGATCCTTGCTGGAGACACGCTTTACCTCTCTGGGAGCATCGGCCTCGATTCCAAGACCGGCAAGGCCCCCGACAAAATCGATGACGAAATCAAGAATCTCTTCGATGACTACAAAAATACCCTTTCGGCCGCTAGCATGAACATGGACGACCTCGTTTTCGTGCAGGTTTTCTGTCCCGATCTCTCGCTCTACGACAAATTCAATGCTGCGTACCGCACGCAGTTCTCCAAGGATTTTCCAGCGCGGGCATTCATTGGCGCCAGCTCGCTCCTCCGCGGCGGCCATTTCGAAATGCAGGCGATCGCCGTTCGCCACTAGTCGCGGCCTGGAGAATCGGCCGCTCCTTCGACGGAATTAGTTGAGTAGAGGAACCCCCAAGATCTATTTATGTCAATTAATGCCAATATATGGTCTTATAACAATTGCCATATATTGGGCATATGCCTACTAGATGGCACATTGCTATTGACCCAAGCGGACCACTGATTTCGTAACATATAGTAATAAAATAAGTTAACTGTTAACAGGATTAAGCCTCAATTGGCACTCTCCTTGCACTCCTTTTTGTAGCGAGACCAATACCACATGTTAAGAATTACTACCGAAAACAGGCGGGGAAAACTCTTCCTCAGCGTCGAAGGTTCCCTCTCCGGACCCCGCGTGGCTACCTTGGAGCAGTGCTGGCGCGAACTTTCCGCCACGACCCCGCGCCCCAAATTCTGCATCAATCTTTGCGGCGTCAGCTTCATCGACAACGCAGGCAAAGTTCTCCTGAAGGAAATTTACCGCCAGGGGGCGGAGCTCCTTGCCGAGGGCTGCCTCAACCAAGCCATTGTCACCGAAATCATCGGGCCTGGCCGCAAGAGTGAAACTCGGGAACCGAAAGATAGCGATCCATCCAAAGGATCGCCATTCATTTTCTACGTAATCTTTTTCAGCCTGCTTCTGATCCCGACCTTCACTTGGGCGCAGACCAAAAGTTCCGCGCTCCCGGCCAACGCACCCACGGACACTTTCAAGCTGACCCTCGAGCAGGCCGTCGCTCTGGCCATCAAACAGAATCCGACGCAGCAAATCGCCGTGCTGGACGCCACCGAAAGCATTCAGGACAAAAACATCAGCCGCTCCGATCTCCTGCCGCAAGCAAATTTGAGCGTCGCGGATTCCGCGAATCGTGAGAACGTCAAAGCCCAGTTTGGCGGCAAGCTTCCTCCGGGATTCCCATTTCCGGGGCACATCGGTCCTTACCAAATTTTCTCCGCCGGACCCACATTCGGCAGCAACATTTTCGACCTCACCCTCTGGAAGCGCTACCAGGCCGCACGGAGCAACGTGGACGTCAGCAAGGCCAATAGCCTTTCCACGCGCGAACAGGTGATTCTCCTTGTCGTCTCTCAATATATCGGGACCTTGCGCGCGGTGGCGAACGTCGAAGCCTCCAAATCCCGCGTTGATCTCGCTCAGGCCCTCTACGATCAGGCGGCCGACCTGCAAAAAGAAGGAGTCGGCACCGGCATCGATACGTTGCGCGCCAACGTCGAACTGCAAAACGAAAAGCAGCGCCTCATCGAAGCGGAAAATGACCGCGAGGCCTCTCTCTACGGCCTCAGCAAGCTGCTGAATCTCGATCCGCGGCAGAAAATCGAACTCGCCGACTCCCTTGGCTTTTTTGATACGCCGCAGCCCGATGTGGAAGCCAGCATCGAAGATGCGCTCTCCGCTCGCCAGGAATGGAAGGCCATCCAAGCGCGGCAGAATTCCGCGAAGCTCGAAAAGCAAGCTTCGCAGTCACAGCGCTTGCCTTCGCTGCGTTTCGACGGCAACTGGGCGTACCTCGGCAGCACTTCCAACAGCGGCATTCCCACGTATCAATATCAGGCTTCCGTCAACATGCCGCTGTTCACCGGCGGCCGCATCCGCGCGGAAGTCGTCAGGGCCGATCTCGAGTTGCAGAAAATCGATCAGCAGAAAGCGGATCTCCGCAACCAGATTGCTCTGGATGTAAAGACCGCGCTGTTGAACCTGCAATCCGCCCGCAATGAAGTGCAGGTCGCAAACCTCGGCGTGCAGCTCGCCAAGGAGGAAGTCGATCAGGCCCGAGACCGCTTCAAAGCCGGCGTTGCCAACAACATTGAAGTCATCTCCGCCCAGGATTCGCTTTCCCGCGCCAACGACAACCAGATCGCGGCGCTCTACCGCTTTAACCAGGCCCGTGCCGACTTCGCGCGCGCCGTCGGGCAGACGGAAAAAACTTACGCGAAGTGAGGACCCATGAGTGTTGAGATCGATGTAGGACTAGAAAATGCGGTAAATGCAAGGGTAACTCCCGCGGAAACCCAGAAGCTCGATCTCGGGCGCGACTCCCTGGTCAGTTCCAAGCTCCGTCTGCGCTTGATCGTCGGCGGCGTTGTTTTGCTGGCCGCGTTGCTCGGCTTGTACCTTTACTTCCACAACCGCGAAAACACCGACGATGCTCAGGTCGACGGACACATCACGCCGATCGCTGCGAAAATTTACGGGCGCGTCGCCAAAGTTCAGGTGAACGACAATCAGGCAGTCAAAGCTGGGCAAGTTCTGGTCCAACTCGATCCCGCGGATTATCAAGCCGCTCTTGACCAAGCCAAGGCCGCCCTCGCGCTCGCCGAAGGCGAAGCGCGCTCCGCCGGCGTGGATGTTCCGCGCACCAGCGAAGACACCGCCAGCGGCACTTCCAGCGCCCAGGCGCAACTCGCCGGCGCGCAAGCCGACCTGATGCGTGCCCAGGCCACCTACGAACAATCGCAAACCGCGGATCTCGCCTACGCGCAGGCCAATATCGAGAAGAGCCGCGCCAACGCGCAGCTTGCGCAGGCCGACCTCGCGCGTTACCTGCCGCTGGTGCAAAAGGGCGAAATCTCCAAGCAGCAATACGACGCCGCGAAAGCCAACGCCGATGCCACCGCCAGCGCGCTGAACGCCGATGAACAAAAGCTCGCCCAGGCAAAGCGCAATGTTGACATTAGCCTCGCGCAACTCGAAGCCTCTAAAGCGCGCGTTCTGCAGGCCCAGGCCGGCATAGCCAGCGCGCACGCCGACATCAAGCGCGTGGCAATGCGCTCCGCCGATGCGCAAGCCAAACTCGCGAAAGTCGATGAGACCCGCGCGCAACTCGCCGCCGCTCAGTTAAACCTCAGCTATTGCAATGTCGTTGCACCCATCGATGGCGTGGTCACTCACAAGCAAGTGGAAGACGGCCAAATCGTCCAGCAAGGCCAGGGCTTGATGGTGATCGTCCCCCTGCAAGACGTCTGGGTTACCGCCAACTTCAAGGAAACCCAGTTGCGCAAAATGCGCTCGGGCCAAAAGGCTTACGTCGAAGTCGACACTTACGGCAAGACTTTCTCGGGCCACGTCGATTCCATCGCCGGAGCCACGGGAGCCGTTGTCAGCCTGCTGCCGCCCGAAAATGCCACTGGGAATTTCGTCAAGGTCGTCCAGCGCATCCCGGTAAAGATTGTTCTCGATCCAATTCCTGCCGAACAGGCAATCCTGCGGCCCGGCATGAATGTGGACGCCACGGTGATCACGAAGTAGCTCGGGTTTCTGAAGCGAACGTTATG
>JGI12635J15846_10000075_pt1 | contig 65736 bp, 57 predicted proteins | sample BlaSpr_A8_OM2_M2_FD_15846 | JGI IMG/M metagenome (IMG submission 15846)
CGATGTCGCTCGGTGCGTTCGTTGCCGGCGTGTTGCTCGCGGATTCGGAATATCGCCATGAGATCGAGACCGACATGGCGCCGTTCAAGGGCTTGCTGCTCGGCTTGTTCTTCATTGCGGTGGGGATGTCGATCGATTTCGGTGTACTGGTGCGTGAACCCATCCGGGTCGCTGCGCTGGTGGTAGTGCTCGTAGGTATCAAGGCGGTTGCGCTTTGGCTGCTCGCGGGCCGGTTCGAAGTCCCGGCTGGGCAGCGTACCTACTTTGCGGTGCTGCTGTCACAAGGTGGTGAATTCGCATTTGTCGTGCTGGCGGCATCATTGGCGGCGCGTGTGATCGATCAACGCTTGTCGTCGCTTGTGACGCTGGTGGTGACATTGTCGATGGTCACGACGCCGTTGCTGTTGCTTCTCCATCAGCGATTCAGTACACCGGGCGCCCGCGAGGAACTGGACACCTAGGGCTCGACGCATGAGTGCCTTGCCTTGCATTGCAGGTCTCCTGAAGGACTTGCAGCGTCAAGCCTGATTCGTACCGGAACCGCCGCCCGCGACGTGCAGTGACACCAGTCGCGCAAGCACGATCGCCGGATAGAGCTGTCCGATCAGTGCCTCGAGAATCGCAAGCGACCTCGCTGCGTGGGCGACCGGTGTGATGTCGCCATAGCCCACGGTGGTAAGCGTGACGAAGCTGAAGTAGATCCAGGATGAGTGATCCAGTGAATCACTGTCATGCGCAATTCCGGCGTAAGCACCCGGTACGTGGATGCTGATAAGTTGATAGGCCTCCGCCCAGACGACCCCGATCAATATGTAAAGTGCGATGGCACCCAGGATCCGGTCGAACGTCACCGTGCCGGCGCTGAACACCTTGATGCCGATGACCAGGCAAAGAATGCCGAGCGAAAAGAGCGCTGTTTCGTCAAGCAGCCCGGGCGTCGTTCCCGGCGGATAGAACCATCCTGTCCAGCGCACCAGGATTGCTACGCCGGCGACAAGCGCAATCGCCACGAATAACCGGTGGTGGTCCGATACCGTCGCCACTCCGCTTAGAAGGATCATCGAGAGAAGCACGTCTCTCACTATGTGCGCGAAGAGGCTGTCCGGCGCGACGGTAAAGGGTACGACGAACACGTTAAGGGCCAGTAGAACCAGGAGCGCCGCCATGCTGCCGATGCGCAACTGCACCTTACGATCACGCCACCGTTGCGCGTATGCCATCTCGCTTCGCTCCTGGTTCGACCAACCTGCCTGTTGTTCGCCATTCCTCAATCTTGCGAAAGATCATTTGCCTTGTGTGTCCGGCGGTGTTCGAGCCGCGTTGAAAATGGGTGTCAATGATTCCGCGCGTGCACTATCATCATTTGTAGAAGAAACGCTGCGCCCGACTGAACACAGCACTCGGCGCCAGCTAAGGCCTTCACGAGTTGATGCGCAGACAACGGACCGGGCATTGTGATCGGCAACGTGATTCGCAAGGGGACCGATGGCATCGCCGACTTCCTTAAACTGGAATCGGCGGGCGGTTTGCTGCTCGTGGCTGCAGCCGTGCTCGCGCTGATTTTCAGCAACTCCCCGCTTCGGCAAGCGTACGACGATCTGCTGAAAATCCCTGTGGAGATGCGCTTTGGATCGTTCGCGCTTGCGAAGCCGCTTCTACTGTGGATCAACGACGGTTTGATGGCCATCTTCTTCCTCCTGGTCGGACTGGAGGTCAAGCGCGAGGTGATTGAAGGTGAACTGTCCACGCCTGCACAAATAGTGCTGCCCGTCGTTGCCGGGTTAGGCGGAATGGTAGTGCCTGCACTCATCTATTTCATTTTTAACCGGGGAAATGGCGCGGCCTTGAATGGCTGGGCGATTCCCACGGCCACTGACATTGCATTCGCGCTTGGCGTTCTTTCCCTGCTCGGTAAGCGGGTTCCGGTGTCGCTCAAAATATTTCTGACCGCAGTGGCAATCGCCGACGATTTGGGCGCTATCGTTATCATTGCGCTGTTTTATACCGCCGAGCTTTCCATCGCAATGCTTTTTTTGGCAGCCGTGGCCATAGCCGTTCTGATCGCCTTGAACCTGCAAAAAGTCACGCGAATTGCGCCTTACGTCATGGTCGGCGTGATCTTGTGGGTATTCGTTCTGAAGTCCGGCGTTCACGCAACGCTTGCTGGCGTTGCGATCGCTTTCGCCGTGCCATTGAAGACGACGGACGCACAAGGCGTAGCCCCGCTACACCAGCTTGAACACAGTCTCCATCCCTGGGTGGCCTTTGGTGTGTTGCCGGTCTTCGCTTTCGCCAATGCCGGCGTCTCGTTCGCCGGCGTCACTCTGACCGCGCTGGCAGAGCCACTGCCGCTCGGTATCGCCGTGGGCCTTTTCGCCGGAAAGCTCATCGGTGTCTTCGGGGCGAGCGCCATACTGATTCGGCTTGGTCTGGCCAAGCTTCCCGAGGGCGCCGGTTGGCTCCAGCTGATGGGTGTTGCCGCGCTGTGTGGCGTCGGCTTCACCATGAGCCTGTTCATTGGCTCCCTCGCTTTCGACGGCCCCGGCTATTTCACGCCCCTCCGGTTAGGCGTGATCGCGGGCTCAGCGTTGTCGGGTGTTACCGGTTATCTGTTGCTCAGGTTTGCGTCAGGCCATTCCAGGGCAACCCCATCGCGCACGGCTAACTAATCGGTCTCTCGACTGGAGAAGAGCATCGTGACCCTCGACACTCTCGAAACGCTGATGGCCGCTTCCCTCGTTCTCTTGCTTGGGCGGCAGATCCTCGCCAGGACTCCGATACTGCGAACTTACAGTATCCCCGAGCCGGTTGTCGGCGGGCTGCTGGTAGCGGTCCTGGTTTTCGCGTTACGCGCGGTCTTGAAAATCGACGTGCGTTTCGACATGACGCTTCAAACGCCGTTGATGCTGACGTTCTTCGCCACCATCGGTCTTAACGCAGATCTGGCAAACCTGAAAGCGGGCGGGCGTTCGTTGCTTGTGTTTCTCGGCGCCGTGGTCGGCTTGCTCGTGATGCAGAATGTGCTTGGCCTTGGACTTGCCTGGGCGTTGGGACAAGAGCGCCTGCTCGGCCTGCTCGGGGCGTCTGTGACCCTCTCCGGCGGCCATGGCACCGGTGCAGCCTGGGCGAAGGTGTTCGCGGAGCGTCATGGGCTCGCATCGGCGACGGAGATTGCGATTGCCTGCGCCACGTTCGGCTTGATACTCGGGGGATTGATCGGCGGCCCGGTTGCGCGTTTTTTGATCACACGCCATAGCCTTGTCCCCAACCCGGAGTCAGATGCCGCAGGCACGAGCGGTTTTGAGCAACCCAAGGCGGTTCGCCCGATCACGGCGATTGCCTTCATCGAGACCGTGGCGCTGATTGCCGTTTGTCTCGCTGTCGGCTCGGCGCTTGGATCGTGGTTGGCCGGCACAGCGTTCGAGCTACCCGCATTCGTGTGTGTATTGTTCGTCGGCGTTGTGCTGCGCAACGGCCTCTCCGTGTCCGGCTGGTATCAGGTCTTCGAGGACGAAGTGTCACTGCTTGGGAATGTAAGCCTCGGACTGTTTCTCGCGATCGCGCTGATGAGCCTGCGCTTAGGGGACCTGGCCTCGCTTGCGCTGCCCCTTTTCGCCATTCTGGTAGTGCAGGCGATTGCCATGGCCGTCTACGCCATTTTCGTCACCTTCCGGGTCATGGGGCGCAACTACGACGCCGCCGTGCTGGCCGCCGGACACTGCGGTTTCGGCCTCGGGGCAACGCCGACGGCGATCGCCAACATGCAGGCCATCACGGAGCGGTTCGGCCCCTCGCATCTGGCTTTTCTGGTGGTGCCGATGGTGGGAGCGTTCTTTATCGACATTGCGAATGCGATCGTCATCAAGTTGTTCCTGCTGCTGCCAATTTACGGATAAAGGATCGCAAGCGGCGAACTCCCTCAATGTACACACGACACATAGCTCGTACGCGAGTCGTAGAAAATGCTCACTCGACCGTTCTCAAGGTTGACCACCTTGTGGGAGCCCCTGCCAGCGAAGGTGTGCGACCAATATGTGCTACTGCCTCCCCAGCCATGGAGACCACCCGGATAACGCGAATCATTTTCTGGCGCGACGATCGCGTATTTGCTTCCCGTTGCAGCATTGTTGCCAGTGTTCGCGTAGACGAACAGCGCGCTCAGTTCTTCGACTGCCGGTAGCCGCATATGACGCTTAGCACACTGATACAGCGCGTCGTGGTAGTCGTACCGCACCACCCGTGCCCCGTTGAACTGGTCTGCGGTGCTCCTGTTCGCGCGTGGGATTTTTTTCTCCCAGGGAAAGGTGTTAATTACGGGGCGGCTAAAGCAGGTCTGGTCGTGGGAGAAGACGGTCGCGCCGCCGCCAATCATTGGATAGGTCCCTTTAGGCATGCAGATTTCTTCCGCGGCTACCATCGGGTTCGCCCGTGCCGCGGTAGGCGAAAGACCCGAACCGAGAACGACTCCTGCAGTCAACAATGCGCGAGACAGCGCAAATTTCAGATTCCACTTTCCGCTGGCGTAAGTCATGGCAGTCCGATGGTTGTGTTCGTGATCGTGATCGGTCATGGGCGCACGACCGGGATAGCGTTACAAACCGCGACCGTGCCGGGCGTTTGCCGCAGCCCAAAGACTCGTAGACGCTTGCATCCTATGGCTTCAAGCTAGGCTTCGAAAAGGAGGAAGTAAACATCTTTTTATCGGTGTAATCGGCTAAGGACCACTATTTAAACGCCACTAGATTCCGCCCGCGCCCGATGTGCCGGATCTATCGGGACCCAGTCTGGTTGTCATAGAATTGTATGTCCTTTTTCAGGAGACGCGCGTGGGCCCGAAGCGTGGAAGATCGAGTCGATTCCATTTGCCGCGTCGAACGCGCTCACCGTGGCATGCGCCGCGTGCGCGCACGTTGTTCATGCGGCCTACGGCTTCGCCGCAACGCGTCCTGTTGCTGCGCTTTTACCTCGTGATCGGATTATGCGTGCTTGCCTTTGTCGTGGTGTATATCGATCGCGAAGGGCTGCGCGATGCAACCAAGCCGACGCTCGGCGTGATCGACCTGATGTATTTCACCATGGTCACTGTCGCGACCGTGGGCTATGGCGACATAGTGCCCGTTACCGCTCGCGCGCGCCTTATCGTCACGTTCCTCGTCATGCCGATACGTATCACTATCTGGTTTGTCTTTCTGGGCACAGCGTATCAATTCGTCATTCAACGCGTGCTCGAGGAGCTTCGCATGAAACGCNTGCAAAAGCGGTTGCAAGGCCACGTCATTGTGTGCGGCCTTGGACTCAGCGGCTCGGTCGCCCTTCGCGAGCTACTCGAAAGCGGCGTGGATCCCAATTCGATCATCGTGATCGACCAGCAGCAATCGGCACTGGAATCGGCAACGGCGCTGGGCGTCGCCGGCTTGCTTGGCGACCCGTCGCGCGAAGACATCTTGCAACAGGCGGGGATTCGTTCTGCGAAGGCCGTCATTATCGCGGTGTCGGATGACCCGACCGCGATACTGCTCACCCTAAGCATCCGCAGCATCGCGCCGGAAACAAAAATCGTCGTGCGGATCAAGGAGCATGTGTTCCAGCGGCAATTGCGCCAGGCAGGTGCGGACGTAATCGTGTCGTCGACCAAGATCGGCGGACTGCTACTGGCCGATGCAGTGGAAAGCCGCTACATCGTTCCGTTCGTCAACGACCTGCTGTCGGCGCGTGGACGCGTCACGCTACTGGAGCGGCCCGCCGCACCGCAGGAAGTCGGTCAAGCGACGAATGCGGTGAAGGGCATGCTCATCGTCGGGCTGGTCCACGACGGCCGGATGTTCTCGTTCTATGAGGACGCGCCGCGCATAATTGAGGAAGGCGATGTGCTGATTGTGATGGAGTCCACCCGTACGTCGCGGAGCGGGCAAGCCTGATAGCCGCTTGCGAAAGCGGCAGTGAGAGGGGCAAGCCGCTCGTGGCCGGTCGACCGGGGAGTGCTCACCTTGATTCACCGGCAGGCTTCACCTCCTTCCGATAATGGGTCGGTGACACGCCTTCCCATCGTTTGAATGCACGAGTGAAATTACTCGTGTCGCTAAACCCGAGCAGGAAGGTGATCTCGGTAATCGACAACGCGGACTGCTGCACATAGCTGGAAGCCAGTTCCTTCCGTGTTGTGTCCAGCAAGTCATGGAAGTTGGTATTGCGTTGGGATAATTTGAATTGCAAGGTGGTCGGGCTGATGCACATGGCATCGGCGACCTTGTCTCTTGTGCAATCACCATTGGGAAGATATTCAATGATCTTCTGCCGAACCGTGGCCACGACGTCGTTCTTGTCAAGACGGGCAAGGTAGTTAGCGGCGAGGTTGTCATTCAGTTGCGCGAGCTCCGCGCAATCTCCCGCTAGCGGCTGTTGCAGATCCGACTTTGAAAACACGAGCAGCGGCGCTGGCTTGGCAAAGCTGACCGGGGCTCGAAAAAAAGCTTCGTAGGGTTCTGCACCTTCGCGCGGCTTCGGATGAGACAGCTCTATGCGCAGGGGATTGAATTCAGGTTTGTAAAGCTGACGCATGGCGAGTACGACAAAACCCATCAGCGCGTCCTGGGTCTCATCGCATACGGTCACCAGCAGCTTCACACGCAACGAAACCTCCGCCCCGCATTCACTTATTTCGATTTCGCAAGCCTGGGAAGCCAGCCTGAAAAAACGCTCCAGCCTTTGACAAAATGCCATGAGGCTGGAGCTGGCCGCCAATGCGTAACCGAGTGCGTGCAAATTCGAAACATGGATGAACTTGGCAACCGTCAGGCCAAAGTAGACGTTGTGGGTCACGTCTACACAGACCTTGTAGAGCTTGGCCATGGTGTCGACCGGCAGGCGGCACATCGGGTCATTTTTCAGCAGCGATGGAGCAATGCCGGCAGCTCGAAAGATGCGCGTGCTATCGACTCCATGGTGCTCCAGTGCGCGGGCAATCGCGAGCGCATAACCGCCAATCGTCGTTCGCACGGAATGGTTGTCAGGTCTGACGTGGGTGGCTTTATGCATGATCAGACGGCAGTTTATTGCTGAGCCAGTGTGCTGTGGGTCACCGGGATCAGACGATACCCTTTCAGTGTATGAGCCTGGCGAATTCTGATTTACCTCTTGCGTCGCCATTGAGCGCTCCCATCAGGACTGCAGTGATGCTGCTCCTGTCGACATGTATCGTGCCGAAACCCCGGCCAACACAAGATTTCGCGCATCGTATCACTGAAGAGTTCCTTTCTACTGCCGGTGTTTTCCAGTGGTCGTGGAGATCGAACTCGAAGAGATGGCGTAAATGGCGCAGCCAAACGCGCGAGACAACTGAATTGCCTTCAAAGACCAGTAGGGGCGGGACACGATTTATAGAATACGCCAGATTTGTCGACGACTCGCAGGCGCTCTACCGGGCGACTCGCGTCACAGTTCAGTCAATGACAGGAACCCCTCATGACCAACAAAATTAAATCCGCGGCCTCCGATTCGAGTCCAGCGTCAGATGCTTTGGAGAAAGCCGACCCGGTCGAATTACAAAGTCCTGCGACCGTCGACGAAGAGGTTTGCCGGACGTTGCCGTTTCCAAAAACGCCGACGGCCAGTATCGCCGCGCGTACGTTGGCTGAGTCGACCCATCGGTGGCGCACCAAAGCCACACATCTGCGCGCAGACGCCCCGAACGTACTCATCATCATGCTGGATGACGTCGGTTTCGCGCACGCAAATACCGTCGGCGGCGCAATTCATACACCAACGCTTAGCCGCATCGCGGACACCGGGGTGCGATACAACGCCTTCCACACCACCGCCATCAGCTCGGCAACCCGCGCGTCCCTGCTCACGGGGCGCAATCACCATCGGGTTGAATCAGGCACCATCACAGAACTGGCTAGTGATTTTGACGGCTACACCGGAGAAATCCCCAAGTCCTCGGCGACCATACCGGAAGTGCTCAAGCACTACGGGTACAGCACCGCTGCATTCGGAAAATGGCACAACACGCCGGCTCAGGACGTCTCCGCCGCCGGTCCGTTCGATCGCTGGCCAACCGGTTGTGGATTCGATCACTTTTACGGTTTTATGGGGGCGGAGTCATCGCAATACGAACCCAGCCTGTATCGCAACACCACCCCGATCGAGCGTCCCAATGATCCTGATTATCATCTAAGTGAAGATCTGGCGACCCAGGCAACAACCTGGCTGCGCCAGCAACACGCTCTAGCCCCCGACAAACCATTCCTTATGTACTGGGCACCCGGCGCGGTCCACGGGCCTCACCAAGTGTTTAGCGAATGGTCAGACAAGTACAGCGGAAAGTTCGACGCGGGCTGGGACGCCTATCGTGAGAATGCCTTCAGGCGTCAAAAGGATTTAGGGTGGATTCCGCCGGACAGCAGGCTGACCCCGCGCCCGGACACCATGCCAGCCTGGGACGACCTCTCCGTCGACGAGAAAAAGTTTCAGGCACGATTGATGGAGGTCTATGCAGGCTTCCTCGAGCACGCCGACACTCAGGCCGGCAAGGTCGTGGATGAGCTTGAACGTCTCGGCCTGCGTGACAACACGCTCATCTTCTACGTGCTGTCGGATAACGGCGCGTCCTCTGAAGGGTGGAGCGGGACCATCAACGAAATGTTGACGCTCAACGGGGTGCCAATGCCCTTCGCGCAGCAAATGAAGATACTCGAAGAACAATATGGCGGCCTGCCGGCGTTGGGTGGTCCGAAGGTGGCCAACATGTACCACGCCGGCTGGGCCTGGGCCGGAGAAAGTCCGTTCCAGGGAACCAAGCTGGTCGCGGGTTATTTCGGAGGGACGCGAGTGCCCATGGCTATTTCCTGGCCAAAGGGTATCAAGGCCGACGCCGAAGTGCGTGGGCAGTTTCACCATGTTAATGACATTGCGCCAACCATCTACGACGTAATAGGCATTACCCCGCCTGAATCGGTCAATGGTTTCGGCCAGGACCCGTTGGATGGCATAAGCCTGGCCTATACCTTCTCTGATGGAAAGGTCGCGACACAGAAAACACATCAGTACTTCGAAGTGTTTGGCAGTCGCGGAATTTACTCGGAGGGCTGGATGGCGTCGGTATTCGGGCCACGCATCCCCTGGCTGCCGGGTGCCTATGCAGCGTATGCCAACTGGAATCCAGACCAGGATGTCTGGGCTTTGTACAAGCTCGATGGCGACTATTCCCAGTCGACGGATATTTCACGCGACTACCCTCAAAAGCTGGCCGAGCTGAAAGAAAAGTTCGACGGCGAGGCACGCGCCAACTATGTCTATCCAATTGGCGCCGGCCTGGGTCCTCTGCTTAACCCGAGCGCGCGCGTTGGGACGACCCAGACCGAATGGCACTTCAACACGGAAGTCACCCGTCTGCCTGAGTTTTGCGCGCCCAATCTGCGGGCGCGCAACAACCAGGTAACGGTCGACGTGAATGTGCCGGCGAACGCCAGTGGCGTGCTGTATTCGTTAGGCGCAGTGGCCGGGGGCTTGGTGCTGTATATGGACGACGGCTACCTCTGCTATGAGTACAACTTCCTGGGGGTAGCACGAACCAAGTTGAGGTCGCTCGAAAGGGTGGCGTCGGGCCCGCATCGCTTCGATCTCGAAACCATCATGAGCGGACCCGCACCCGGGGCACCAGCCACGTTAGTGATGTCGGTCGACGCCGTGGAAGTAGCCCGGGAGGGGACACCGTTCACCGTACCTCTTGCGTTCAGCGCCAGTGAAACCTTCAATGTAGGGGTCGATCTGGGTTGCCCTGTCAGCCTGGACTACCGTGATCGCGCACCATTCAGATTCAATGGCCAGATCAACGATGTGCACATCGTCTACATGTCATGATTGACTACATCGTGATTGGCGGTGGCTCCGCAGGCTGTGTTCTGGCCGCTCGGTTAAGCGAAGACCCAGGCGTCAAGGTCTGCCTTCTTGAAGCAGGCGCCGCTGACAACAGCGCTTTGATTCAATGCCCCGCTGGGTTGGCTGCATTGATTCCATATCGCATTTTTAACTGGGCATTCAAAACCATTCCGAATAAGGGGCTTAACGGTCGCGTCGGATACCAGCCACGCGGTAAAGCCCTGGGGGGAAGCAGCTCGATTAACGGCATGATGTACATACGCGGCGATCGCACCGATTACGACGGATGGGCCGCGGAGGGTAACGCCGGTTGGAGCTATTCAGATGTATTGCCCTATTTCAAGAAGTCGGAAAACAACGAACTGTGGGGCGGCAATGAGCATCACGGCACGGGCGGCCCACTCAATGTGGCGGACCTCATGGAACCGAGCGTCTACACAAGGGCATTTGTTGAGGCTGGGCTGCAAGCGGGCCATTCGCCGAACCCTGATTTCAACGGCGATCGCCTGTTAGGCGTTGGGTTGACCCAGGTGACGCAAAAAAATGGAGAGCGCTGCAGCGCTGCCAAAGCGTTTCTGACGCCTAATCTAGGACGTTCAAACTTGCAGGTCATCACGGGCGCACATACCACGCGAATCCTGATGGAAGGCAAACGAGCTGTGGGCGTGGAATACCGGCAGGGTGGTAAAACCAAAATCCTCAGGGCAGCACGTGAAGTATTGCTGTCGGCCGGCGCGTTGCAGTCCCCCCAAATATTGATGCTGTCCGGCATCGGACCTGCCGCGCATCTGCAACAGCACGGCATTACCGTTGCCCATGATTTGGCAGGAGTGGGCAACAACCTGCAGGACCATATCGAAATCTGTCACGTTTACGAGGCTGGTTCATCCGGGGGCTTGTTTGGCCTGTCCCTATCGGCAATGCTGACCGTCGCCAAAGGAATGATCAGGTGGACTAAGAGCAGAAGGGGGGTCTTGACGTCCAATTTTGCGGAAGGAAATGGCTTTATGAGCACCCGGCCAGAAGAAGAGATCCCGGATGCTCAACTGGTATTCGTTGTAGCCAAACTCGTAGACCACGGACGCAGGATATTGCGAGGCGTTGGATATTCGATCCACGTTGTCCTGTTGCGTCCAAAATCCCGTGGTCGCGTTTCGCTAGCGAGCTCCGATCCCTTGGCCGCACCGTTGATCGACACCAATTTCCTGGCCGAACAAGACGATCTGGATCGCTTGGTCCGCGGTTTCAAGCTGGCACGCGAAATCATGCGTCAGCCGGCGTTGACACGTTTTGGAGGCAAGGAATCCAAAAACTCCGCGGATGTCCGGACCGACGCGCAAATTGAGGAATTCATTCGCGATCACGCGGACTGCGCTTATCACGCGGTAGGTACCTGCCGCATGGGCGCTGGGCCGCACGATGTGGTGGATGATCGACTGCGCGTAAAAGGGATCCGGGGCTTGCGCGTGGTGGATGCTTCCATCATGCCAAGCCTTGTATCCGGAAATACAAACGCTCCGACCATCATGATTGCAGAAAAGGCCGCTGACATGATCAAGGCCGAGGCTGACAACCTATGTTGAGGCAAGGTGTGTTGTCCATACTCAAAGCGGCTTGCCTGGCGATCTATGGACTGGCACTCGCTGGCTTGGCGGGGCTCTTGCCACACTGGCTCTCCTGGGCGACGCAGCTCGTCGCCGCGGCTTTCCTGTGCATCCACGCGGTGGAGCTTGCGTTCGTGTTCGGGAAAGTGCGTTTGCATCGCGGCTCCCGGGCCGCAAGCGTTCTTCTAACCATTCTGTTTGGCTTGCTGCACTGGATGCCGCTAGCAAATGCACGAGCATGCAAAAAACAGGACGGTACGTGCCCGGAATAAGCCGCGCCACTCAAATTGACGCCATCTTGAACAGGCACTGATTTAATGAGCGCATGTTGGCAGCGTCAATGTTTTCATCGCAGGTTGCTATCTGGTTCACGGGTAATCAGCGGACTTGCAACGCTTCCGGCCGGACTATCCATCTCCCTGAAACCACGCGGAAAAAGGCGTGCTCAATGAAGCAGCGCCAGACCCGCCGCGGCAGGATTCTTTGCGATCTGCTTCTTCATGGGCCGAGTCACTTCGGCCACCACCCTCTCTGAATCAAGGAGCAGCGCCATGGGCGTTCTGGACGGAATCCGCATCGTTGAAATTGCCGGTATCGGGCCGGGGCCATTTTGCGGCATGTTGCTGGCCGACATGGGAGCCGAGGTCATCCTGGTCGAGCGGGCCGGCGCCAAAGGGGGTGATCTGCTCGATCTTGGCAAGAGCGCCATCGTTAATCGCGGCAAACGTTCTTTGGCACTGAACCTCAAGGATCAGGGCGCGATCGATGCTGTGCTCCGGCTGATCGATGGCGCTGACGCCTTGATTGAGGGCATGCGTCCCGGTGTCCTCGAGCGCCTTGGCCTGGGGCCGGAGATTTGTCTGGCCCGTAATGCGCGCCTGGTCTACGGCCGCATGACCGGCTGGGGGCAGGAGGGCCCGTTAGCGCAAGCTGCCGGGCACGACCTCAATTACATCGCGCTGTCAGGTGCGCTGTGGTTTTCAGGCGAACCCGGAAGGCCACCACTGGCACCGCCAACGCTGATAGGCGATCTGGGTGGCGGCGCTCTGTATCTGGCCATGGGAGTGCTTGCCGGTATCTTGAACGCTCGTCGCACTGGCACTGGGCAGGTCGTGGACGCCGCCATTGTCGACGGCAGCGCCAACTTGATGAATCTCCTGCTATCGGCGCACGCTGCCGGTCAACAACCTTTCGAACGTGGTCGCGGTCTTCTCGACGGTCCGCACTGGAGCGGCACTTATTGCTGCTCTGATGGCCATTTCGTCAGCGTGCAGGCGCTGGAGCCGCAGTTCAATGCCTTGCTTTTCAGAAAACTCGGGTTTGGCGACGATCAAGCGTTCAAGAATCCTTACGACCCGCGCCGCTGGGGTGCCCTGCGCGAGCGGATGGCGGCCCTGTTCATCACTCAGCCACGCCAGCACTGGGTCAGCCTGCTCGAAGGCAGCGATGCCTGCTTCGCACCGGTGCTGACACCGGTAGAGGCGATGACGCATCCGCATATGGCCGCACGCGGCATTTATGCCGAGCGCGACGGCGTGTTGCAGGCCGCGCCAGCCCCGCGTTTTTCGGTGACGCCGGCAGGACCCACCGGTGCCGTGCCGGAGCGTGGAGCACATGGAGCTGCCATTCTCCGCGAGGCGGGGCTAAGCGAAAGCGAGATCGAGAAATTGCTGCCCGGTAACTGAAAAACCTCCCTCAGGTATATACCGGCCGGACCTGCACCTTCACCGCAATGACCTGTTGTAAAGCACGGTCTCCCCTACGATCAGGGCACCTGCTAACGACTCGGGCCCACGAAAGTCTCGCTCGTGTACTGGTCAAAATAAATTTGGGGAACTGTCGTGGACGAAGACATTGTGCTGTACGAAGTTGTCGATTCGGTAGCGCGCTTGACGCTGAATCGCCCGAAGGCGATGAACTCGATGAACCTGGCCGTTCTCGCGGAACTAGATCTCCGTCTGACGGAAATCGCGATCGACAAAGACGTTCGGGTGCTGGTACTCACCGGTGCAGGTGCGGCCTTCTGTGCCGGCGCCGACCTGAAGGAAGTATTGGCGGGTCAAAAGCTTGGCCCCGGCGAAGCCGACTTTCTTGATCGGGCCAACCAGGTGTTCGGCCTGCTGCGAAACTTCCCCAAGCCGGTGATCGCTGCATTGAACGGCGTCACCATGGCCGGCGGCCTGGAACTGGCGATGTGCGCCGACCTGGTAGTGGCCGCTGAAAGCGCCACGATCGCCGACGCCCACGCGAACTTTGGCGTCTATCCGGGCGCAGGCGGGGCGGCCGTTCTGCCGCGCCTCATTCCGCTCAACATGGCCATGTATCTGCTACTGACGGGCAAGTCTTTGTCGTCTGCCGAGATGAAGGCCTGTGGCTTTGTATGCGAGGTTCATCCGGACGCAGGTTTTGCCGATGCGGTGCAGAAGCTGGCAAAGCATATCGCCAGGAAGAGTCCGACGGCGCTGCGCCGCATGAAAGAAGTGGCCCGGGCATCCGCCGATAAATCGCGTAATGACGCCCTGTTGCACGAGCAAGTGATGCTGCGTCAGCACATGCGCACTTTCGACTTCCAGGAAGGGCTGCAGGCATTCGCCGAAAAACGCGCGCCCCAGTTTCAGGATCGCTGAATCTATATCGTCAAGAGAAAATGGCATGAGTGATATCTATGTAGCAGGCGTCGGCATGACTGCCTTTGGGCGCCTTCTTGAAAAATCGGTGTATGACATGGTCGGGGAAGCCGTGGGCCTGGCGTTGAAAGACGCTGGCTGCAGCACCGCCGAGATTGGCTCCGCTTTCTACGGAACCTTGACCAATGGTCAGTTCCAGGGCCAGACGGCAATCCCGGGGCCAATCGCCATGCGCCGGCTGGGCATTGAAGGCGTCCCGGTTTTCACTGTCGAAAACGCCTGCGCCACGGGTTCGTCCGCCTTCAATCTGGCGACACTGGCGCTGCGCGCCGGCAGCTGCGACATTGCGTTGGCCGTAGGCGCGGAAAAAATGAATATCCCCGATAAGGCCAAGATGTTCAGCGCCTTTGACGGAGGCTGGGACGTGTCCACCGTCGAACAAAATAAGGAAACGCTGTTTGCCATGGGCACGGGCGTCGTGCCGCCGCCGGGAACGATGTCCGCACGGCCCTATAGCGTTTTCATGGACGTCTATGCCGCCATTTGCCGCCATCACATGCTGCGATACGGTACGACTCAGCACCAGATCGCAGCAGTGGCTGCCAAAAACCACCAACACTCGGTGCATAACCCGCTTGCCCAGTTCCAGCAGCCGTTCAGCATCGAAGAGGTATTGGCGTCGCCGCCCATCGCCTATCCGTTGACAACATTGATGTGCTCTCCCATCAGCGATGGCGCTGCTGCCGTAGTGCTTTGCAATGCGGCGGGACTAAAGCGTCTGAATGGTGGAGGAGGTCGCGCCGTGCGCGTGCTGGCGAGCGTCGTTCAAACCGGCACCACACGCAGCCTTGATGAGCCGCAAAAAATTGTCGCCCATCTTGCAGCCAGAAAAGCCTATGAACAGGCCGGCATAGCACCTGACGACGTCGATGTGGCGGAAGTTCATGACGCTTCTGCCATTGGCGAAATTCTTAACGCCGAGTCATTGATGCTGGTGCCCTTTGGCGAAGGCGGTCCTGCAGCCGAGCGTGGCGATTTTACCGTCGGCGGCCGCGTACCCATCAACCCTTCTGGCGGCCTGGAATCCAAGGGACACCCTATAGGCGCGACTGGACTTGGCCAGATCCACGAATTGGTTACGCAGTTGCGCGGCGAGGCGGGCAAACGCCAGGTGAGCAACGCACGCATTGCGGTCCAGGAAAACGGCGGAGGCCTCTACGGTATTGAAGAAGCCGTTGTGGCAATCACTATCCTGGCTAAACAGTAAGTAAAACTAAGGACGTGGGAATGGGATACGTATTCAGAACCGAAGAACAGCAAAGCGCAGTGGATGGACTGCGGCGCTATTTGTCGAACAAAGCGGACCCGCTTTTCAACAAGGAGTATCGCGACAAATTTGTGCCCAAGGAACAAATGGGAGAAGTCATTCGTGAGCTCACCAAGTTTGGATTGATCTCGGGTGTTGTCAGTGAGGACAACGGCGGTCTCGGTCTGGATTGGCTCACCATGATCATGCTGTTCGAGGAAGTTGCAGCCACCTCGGTCGACCTGTCAGCTCCTGTGCTCATCAATAGCTTCTGCGCCCAGATGGTCGCGAAACTGGCCCCAGAGCATCTGCGCGAGCGCTATCTTCCGGGGCTGCTCACGGGCGAGTTGTTTTGCAGTGCGGCCATCTCAGAGCCGGATGTCGGCTCCAACGTTCTGGAGATCAAGACTCGCGCCCGAAGAGATGGAGATCATTTCATCATCAACGGAGAGAAGACCTGGATCAGCAACGGCGCATATTCCGATTTTCTTATTTGTACATGTCGGACCGGTGATGATCCGCGCCGTGGCCTGAGCCACTTCCTGCTTGACCGCAAAGAGCACCCGTACGAGGTCCGGGACATTCACAAGATCGCCTGGAACAGTCAATCGACCACGCAGATCTTCCTCACGGACGTACGTGTGCCTGCCAGCAATATGCTTGGCAATGAAGGAGAAGCGCTAAAGAACACGCTGTCGATGTTCGAGCGCTCGCGGGTCTTTGTCGCCGCGCAGGGTCTGGGCATTGCCCGCCGGGCGCTGGAGGAGGCGATTCGCTACGCCACTGAACGCAAACAGCATGGCAAGGTGATAGCCGGCCATCAGTTGATCTCGGCCATGCTGGCCGAAATGGCGACCAAGGTCGACGCCGCCCGCTTATTGACCCAACGCGCAGCATCGATGATCGAAGATGGCGTGCCCGCTGAGATGGAAGCGGCAATGGCCAAGTATTTCGCCTGTGAAGCCGCGGTGAAGATTGCGCGTCAAGCTGTTCAGATCCACGGCGGTAACGGGGTAACGAAAGAATTTTTGGTGGAGAAGCTGGCTCGTGAAGCCATCGTCGTGCCGATTCCCGAGGGCACGACACAGATCCAGCAACTCATCATTGGACGGGCGTTGACTGGGGTCAACGCGTTCTGATCCAGACAATTTTCTCCAACACTATTTTTGGATAGTTCCAATGCGTATTCAAGACAAAGTCATCGTTATTACCGGCGGCGCCTCGGGTCTCGGCTTAGCCACCGCGCTCTACCTGGTCCAGGAAAAAGGCGCCCGCGTAGCTATTTTCGATTTGAACGTCGAAGCGGGCGAAAAGGCCGTGGTTGATATCGGGCCCGAGCGGGCGATGTTCGTACAAACCGACGTCAGTAACGAGGAATCCGTGCAGATGGCGGTTGACGCAGTGATGGCCCGTTTCGGCGCAATCCATGTCTGTCTCAACGGGGCCGCAGTCGCTAGCGCATTCAAGGTGCTTGGCAAGGAAGGGAAGGCCGCGCCGCTCGCCAGGTTTGCCCAGACCACCGCCGTCAATCTTAATGGCGTATTCAACGTCATGTCCAAGTGCGCTGAGCAGATGGCCAGGAACGAGCTCGAAGCCGGCGAAGAGCGTGGTGTGGTGATCAATGTGTCTTCCGGCGCCGCCTACGAAGGCCAGATCGGGCAGAGCGCCTACGCTGCGACCAAGGCAGGAATTATCGGCATGAACATGCCTGCCGCGCGCGAACTCGGTTCCATTGGCGTCCGCGTCAATGCGATCGCCCCAGGCCTGTTCCTGACCACCATGGTCGCCGGTCTCGACGAGAAGATTCTGAACACGCTGAAAGAGCAAATGGAATCGCCCAAGCGTCTAGGCGATATGCGCGAGTTTGCGCACTGCTGCGCCTTCATCATTGAAAACGCTTATATCAATGGTGAAACCGTGCGCCTGGACGCCGCTTCGCGTATGCGGGCGAAGTAGGATCGGCTGATCATTTGCGTGTTTATGTTGGCACCGGAGGAGATAAAAAATGAGATTGGCTGACTATTTCGACGCTGTGGCGGCGCTGCGTCCAGACAGCCTGGCCTTTGTCGATGGTGCTACCCGCATCACGTATGGCGAGGCACAGAAGTACGTTCATGCCGTGGCGAATGGCTTGACCCGCGCACGCCAGGCAGGCGTTGGCCCGCATGCAGCCATCTACGCACCCAACGACTACAGAGTGAGCTTGCTGCATCTGGGGATCAATCTCGCGGACTTCGCCTGGTTGTCGGTTCACATTCGCAATTCGATCGAGACCAACGCTGCCGTGCTGGAGTACTTCGATACCGATATCGTATTCTTCCATAGCTACTTCGACAGCGTAATGCCGGCGCTGAAGGCAAAGCTGTCGAAAGCCAAGCTGTATGTCTGCATCGACCGTACGTCCGAGCATGGGCAGTCCATGGACGAATGGTTGAAGGATTGCTGGACCCCGTTCCGTAACGGCCCGGAAGATCCCAACACACGTGCATTCCTGCAACCTACCGGGGGCACCACCGGTCCGTCCAAAGGTGCTGTGCACACGCATCGAAGCCTCGAATTCATGGGGTTTGGCCTGGCCGCTGGCTTTAACGTTACCTCCGAGTCTCGTCATTTGTGTGTCGCGCCGCTGACTCATGCGGCAGGTCTTCTTGTGCTTGGATTCACGATCAAGGGCGGCGTCAATATCATCATGCCCGGTTTCGATCCGGAAGCCCTGCTGGACCTGATCGAAGCAGAAAAGGTCACGCACCTTTACCTGCCGCCAACGGCCATATACGGTTTGCTGGCGCACCCCAAGACCAGGCAGACTGACTTTTCATCGCTGCAGGCCTTTATCGTCGGCGCAGCACCCATTGCACCGGAGAAATTCAAGGAAGCAGTGCGTGTGTTCGGCCCGATCATGTATGAGGGCTTCGGGCAGACGGAGACCTTGATTCCGATCCTGGTAAAGGGTCCTTCCGACTATCTCATGAGTGACGGTAGTTTTGATGAAGCGGTAGTGAAAACCGCAGGCAAGGCGGTGGACGTCGCACGTCTTGCCATTATGGATACCGAAGGAAATCTACTGCCCGCAGGCGAGCGCGGCGAGATCGTGGTTCGTTCGTCCATGGTAATGCGGGAATACTACAAAAGGCCCGAAGACACCGCGGAGGTTTCAACGTTTGGCTGGCACCACACGACTGACGTCGGGATACAGGATTCACGCGGATATGTCACGATCGTGGATCGCATCAAAGACATGATCGTCACCGGTGGCTTCAATGTATTCCCGGTTGAAATCGAAAGGGTAATCCAGGGGCACCCCGCTGTTCTTGACTGCATTGTGATTGGTGTGCCCGATGACAAATGGGGTGAAGCGGTTAAAGCGGTTGTTCAACGCAAGTCAGGTCAGAGCGTCACTGAAGAGGAAATCATGGCGCTGTGCAAAGAGCATTTGGGCAGCACCAAGACGCCCAAGAGCGTTGAATTCTGGGCCGAGCTGCCGCGCAGCGCAGTTGGCAAGCTACTCAAGAAAGACGTTCGCGCGAAGTACTGGGGCGATCAGTGGCGCTCGGTCTAAGCATCATTCTCGTCAATTCACCTTGCAAACCGCACTGGCTGAATCCGGGGCGCCTCCGGGAGGAGCGTTCAATCGACGCTGTGGCAAACAGAATCTTGAAAGGGGCCCGAATTGAACGACAGCATTGAGAACCTGAACGCCATATTGGCCCGGCAGCGTGATGCTTGCTTAGCCAGGCCATACCCCGAACTGGCGCAACGCAAACGCGATCTGAAAGCTGTGCGCGTTGCCTTGCAGCGATACCAGGATCAGCTTTCGACGGCAATGAGCGACGATTTCGGCCGCCGTTCGGAGTTCGAATGCAAGATGCTCGACGTCATGTTTCCTGCGTTGCAGGTTGACCACGCGCTATCCAATCTCAGGTCCTGGATGAAACCGCAGCGTCGCCTCACCGACTGGATGTTCATCACCAACCGGGCCAAGGTGGTCTACCAGCCCAAAGGCGTGGTGGGGGTGATCGCCGCCTGGAATTTTCCGATTGTTGAAGCCGTGGGACCGATGATCACGGCATTGGCGGCAGGCAACAGGGTGATGATCAAGATGTCGGAATTTTCGCCCCGAAGCACGGTTGTCCTGCGTGACATGTTGGCAGAGATTTTTCCGGAAGATCAGGTAGCGGTTTTTGGCGGTGGCATTGATATCGCACAAGCCTTCGCCAGCCTGCCTCTGGACCATATCGTCTTTACCGGGTCGCCAGCGGTAGGCAAAGAGATCATGCGTGCCGCGGCGGCCAATCTGACGCCGGTGACGTTGGAGTTGGGTGGAAAGTCACCCGCGATTGTGACTCGGTCAGCTTCAATAGCAGCGGCTGCACGATCGATCGCGCACGGCAAGGCGTTTAACGCAGGTCAGGCCTGCGTGGCGCCCGACTATGCGCTGGTACCGAGCGAGCACATCGGCGAATTTGTGGCGGCCGCCGTGAGCGCATTCCAGCGCATGTACCCCGACCCGGTCAATGACCCGAATTACACCAGTATTGCGTCTGATCGCCATGCAGACCGCGCGCGTGAATTGTTGGCCGATGCCGTTGCCAAGGGAGCAAAGGTAACTTCCTGTGGTCCGGGGGACGGCCGGCGCATCATTGCCATGCAAGTTGTGACCGGCGTGACTCAGGACATGCGCATCATGCAGGAAGAGATCTTCAATCCGATATTGCCCGTCATGGCTTGCGACTCGCTGGACGAGGGCATTCGATACATCACCGCCAGGCCTCGTCCGCTTGCCCTATATTACTTTGGTACGGACGCCGTGGAAGTGCAGCGACTGACACGCGATGTCCACTCCGGCGGCATGACGATCAACGATTGGGCATGGCATGTTTTCCAGGGTGACTTGCCATTCGGGGGAAGCGGTAACTCGGGCATGGGAAGCTGGCGTGGACCCGAAGGGTTTCGAGCGTTGTCGCACGATAAGTCGGTGCTGACCATGAACCGCTGGTTCCCCATCCATCTATTTCGTCCACCATACGGCACGCGCATCCAGCGGCTGATATCGAAAATCTTCCTTGGACACCCGGACCCGTCTTTGCCCGCCTCCATTTGCACCAGGTTGACCGACACGGTCTAAGCGCACTGAGAAGAAGGAGACATTGACATGAAAACAGTGGGCGTACTCTCGACCGGCAGCATGAGCGGGGCCGGAGGGTATCAAGGGTCAAGAGCCTATGCCTGGACCGTGTTCGGATTGACGTTTGGGTTGATTTTGTCGGACTACCTGTCTCGCCAGGCCATGGGAGCCGTGTTTCCATTTTTGAAGCTGGCGTGGGGTGTATCGGACTCGCAACTGGGTGCCCTTGTCAGTATCGTTTCACTGGTTGTCGGTGTGATGACCATTCCGTTGTCGCTTGTTGCCGATCGTTGGGGGCGGGTGAAAAGCATTACGCTCATGGCCTTCGTCTGGTGTTTCGCGACGGTTGCCTGTGGATTGGCAAACAACTACACCCAAATGCTGGTGGCCCGCGCGATGGTCGGGTTTGGCGAGGCCGCCTACGCCGCCGCGGGCGCGGCTCTCCTGGCACACACTTTCCCTGTCGGCAAACGCTCTGCGGTCCTGGGCGCTTTTCAATCGGGAGGTATTTTCGGCTCGGTCCTGGGCGTCGTCATTGGTGGTGCTGTCGCAAGCCAGTTTGGATGGCGTTATGCCTTTTTTGCGGTAGGCGCGCCGGGTTTGTTGCTCGCTGCGCTTTATCCCTTCTTTGTACGGGACTACCAAGTCCCGAAGCTGCACGAGGGTGACAATCCCCGCGATTCCGCCAATGCCCCATTACGTTTTTCGCAAATCGTCAAAGAAGTGTTCGCCGCTCGCTCAGGCAACTTTACGTTTGTCGCTTTCGGCCTGCAAATGGGTATCCCGGCGATCCTCATTGCGTGGGTACCCACGTATTTCAATCGGTTTTACGGGTTCGATCCGAAAAAGGCGGCTTTGATGGCGGCAATGGTCGTGCTCTCGGTCGGTGTGGGCATGCTCTTCGGGGGAGGGGGTGCCGATCGGCTGAGCAGAGGAAGACCCCGGTACCGAGCGCTTGTACCTGCAGTCTATGCGCTGCTTTCTGGTTTGATGCTGGTTGCGGCCTTTGCACTGAAACCCGGTTTGCCGGGGCTGGCCTTGTTCATCGGTGGCGCGTTGTTTGCTGCCGCCCACGGCGGTTGCGCCGTGGCTATGCTGATCGATGTCACCAGTCCTGCTGTTCACACTACCGTCACCGCGACAGCGGTCCTGGGTGCAAGTTTGCTTGGTTTGGCGCCTGGTCCGTACCTGGTCGGTGTCATATCCGACATCGCAACGCTAAAGACCGCGCTGACCGTCGCACCGTTGATATCCATTGTTACTGCGGTCATGTTCGTTCTTGCGTCGCGCTACTATGAAAGCGACATTGCCAAGAGAAAGCTCGGCCCCGAACGGGCAGTGGATTGAGCATTGGACTGTCACGACCACACCGCCCAAGCGACGCACTGCAACGCATAAGCGTCAGATTCGTGCGATTCCCGCGATTGCGCCAGGGACCACTCTTTTAACTGCAATGACAAGTGGCATAACTTCACGCCTCGTAACATAGCGTGTCAATCTGAAACAGTCTTTAGAGACTCAGTTTCGATGATGGGTCGACTTGCCGGGACGATTGCAAGTGGGGACCGTCTGTGTTTAACGTCGTCAACATCCCCGCGAAATCATGAACTCCAGTACTCCAGAATTGTTGACCGGCATTCATCTCATGGCGAAACCGATTGGGCCGCTGTGCAATCTGGATTGCGGATATTGCTTTTACCTTGAAAAACAAAGCGCGTTTCCGCCGCACCAACGCTTTCGGATGTCCGACCAGCTGCTTGAGGCCTACGTGCAACGCTACATCGCGGCTCAATCGGCGCCTGAAGTTGAATTCACGTGGCAAGGCGGCGAGCCCACCTTGATGGGGCTTGAGTTTTTCGAGCGAGCCGTCGCGCTGCAGCGAAAATTTTCTCAGGGCAAGCAGATTCGCAACACGTTGCAGACTAACGGCACATTGCTTGATGACGATTGGGGTGCTTTTCTCAAGCGCGAAGGTTTTCTCGTGGGCGTCAGTCTGGACGGTCCGCGCGCTCTCAATGATGTGGCGCGCCCCGACAAGCAGGGGAATTCAAGCTACGACAACACGCTGCGTGGTTTGGCGGCCTTGTCGCGTCATGGCGTTGACTTCAACGTACTGGTTACCGTGTCCAGCGCCAACGTTAGTCATCCTTTTGAAATTTACCGCCATCTCAAGGAGCTTGGCGTCAATTTCATCCAGTTCAATCCGGTCGTGGAACGGGTTGCCCAGCCCAAAGAAACCGTCATTGGTTTGCACTTTGCTGCGCCGCCGGCATTGAGCTTGCCTGAGATGGCAAAAGCGAGACCGTCCGCCGACTCGGAATCCACAGTGACTTCCCACTCGGTAAGTGCACTCGCATATGGCGAATTCCTGATCGCTGTGTTCGACGAATGGATCCGCAGTGACGTTGGGACCGTTCACGTCATGAACTTCGAGTGGGCCCTGGCGTCATGGTGCCAACTGGCTCCTGGCGCATGCATCTTCAGTGCGCGCTGTGGGAAGGCTGCCATTGTGGAGCATGACGGGAGTGTCTACTCCTGTGACCATTTCATGTATCCGCGGTATCGGCTGGGAAATCTGCTGGCTGACGACGTGACAACCATGATGAACTCACCGGCGCAACAAGCCTTCGGTGCGGCCAAGGAAACAACGCTTCCGTCAGATTGCCTGAGCTGCGAGTTTCGCTTCGCATGCCATGGCGAATGCCCGAAGAATCGCTTTATTAAAACCTCTGACGGCGAACCTGGACTCAACTACCTGTGTGCAGGCTACAAGAAATATTTTCGCCACATCACGCCTGCAATGAACATCATGGCCCGGCTCCTGAGTGAGGGGAGACCCGCGGACGAGGTGATGCGCCTGATCGAGCAATGAGACAGAAGCAGCGTCGCTTGCTACGTGCATCGGGGTACAGCATCCCAAGTGCGATGAGCGTCGGTTGTCGCTGATCGTAAAGGGAAAGTGCCGTCCGGGCCACGCTAACTCAGATCCAAACGTTCTTCACAAGAGAAGCATGCGAAATGGCGGGCCGGCCGCGCTGTTGTCTATCGACAAGATGCCGGCCGGTGCTCCAGGTTAGTCCGTGAAGAACAGCTTATCCGAGCAGTTCGACAGCAATCTGCCGACCAAAAGTCCCGCAGACCAATCGTTGCAGGAGAAGTGTTTAAGTAAAGAAAGTAAAGAAAATTTCTGGTTGCCACGGGGACGCCGGATCAGACAATTCAGGAGATGAAATGAAAATAAAATTCGCAGCTGCGCTCACGTTGACAGCCCTTACCGGTACTGCACATGCGCAATCATCGGTGACCCTGTATGGGGCGGTGGACACGGGCTTGCTGTTCCAGAACACGTCCGCTGCATCGTACAGCACGGCCGCGCGCAATACCGGACACCTCTTTCGCATGAAGGACGGTGGTGTCTATACCAGCTTCCTTGGCTTCCTGGGAAAGGAGGATCTGGGAGGAGGCTGGCAATCCAATTTCAAACTGCAAGGCGCTTTCGATAGCACCAGCGGTAAATTCGGTTTGAGCGGCACCGCTGGCGTGGCAGCTCAGTTCAACCAGGTCGCCGACGTTGGCCTGTCCGGCCCGTACGGCTCAGTTACGCTCGGCCGTCAGATTATCCCGCTGACCTACGCAATGGCCTACACCGATGTACGCCAAGGCGACTACTTCGGCAGCATTTTCACCAGTTTAGTGAGCATGAACTCCGCTGCCGGTTGGCCGGGGACCAGCACGAATGCGCAGTTGGGCGCGGTGTTCGACGACAATGCGATCGTCTATGTGTCGCCGAAATTCGGCGGGGTGACCGCCAGCCTCGAATATGCACCCGGCGGCGTAGCGGGTAGCTTCCAGGGTGGCACGCGTGAGTCCGCCGTCTTGCAATACGACAACTATGGACTGAAGCTCGCGGCTGTGTATTACAACGGACATGATACGAATCCCAGCCCGACGAGCGTGCCTACCGGCTTGAACAACAATCGGTTCGTCTATGCCGGCGGGCTGTATTCCACCAACGGTTTTTCGGTGAGCGCGTCCTTTGGCAATGGCCGGAATCCCGCGCATTCCAGCACCACCAATTTCGACATGGTGTCGGGTGGATTGGGCTACCGTTTCACTCCGGCGTTCGAGGTCACGAGCGGTATCTACTACTTGAAAGACCAGAACCATTCGGCGAACAAGTCGACCGAATATGTTCTTGCCGCGGACTACAGTCTTTCGAAGCAAACGCTGCTGTACGCGCAAGTCGGCTACGTCGACAACAAGGGCGTCATGAATCAGTCGATCGAATATGGTCAGCCCGTCGCGCCGGGCGTCCCTACGACAGCAGCAATGGTCGGCATTCGAGAGCGGTTCTGACGCTCCCGGGAAAGCGCCCCTGACAGCGGTTATCCGTCAGGGGCCACGGCCGTGGTGATGCGGCACGCGGCATGCGGAGTAAAATCTTTGTGTGTCGCGTGCGACGGCGCCAACGTCGTCCTTGCAGCGATGACCATTTGGGAAAGACCGCGTCATCCGGTAAACTCAATGCAGCGAGCGGGTCCTCAGGAAAAGGCGTTGATGCCTCTGCGAACCCTGGTTGGGCAAGTACAACTGATTCAAGACAGGCAGGCAAAGAGATGAAAGCCGTTATTACCTTCAGCGCATTCAGCGTTATCGCCATGAGCATTTGGCTGCTCGCAGACGCTCTCGGGCAGAGCGATAAGATTTCCCTCCCCACTACGCTCAGTGCTGTAAGGGATTTCGTTCAGCATTGAGAGCTTGCCAACCGGGCGTTCGCAGTGGCGGAACGCTTTCTTCAACGCAGGCCAAACAGCTTGGCAGCCCGATCGCGTATCAGATGCAGCGAAGCCGTTTGTAGAGGCCTGGTCACTGCGACGCGTCCCGAGCACCCGCCAACATTAATGCAGGATCTTCGCGAGAAAATCCTTCGCGCGATCGGACTTCGGGTTCGCGAAAAAATCTTCCTTCTTGTCGTCTTCCACGATGACGCCGTGGTCCATAAAGATCACGCGGTGCGCGACCTTGCGTGCAAAGCCCATTTCGTGAGTGACGCACATCATGGTCATGCCTTCCTGCGCGAGTTCGACCATCACGTCGAGCACTTCGTTGATCATTTCAGGATCGAGTGCCGAGGTCGGTTCGTCGAACAGCATCGCGATCGGGTCCATCGACAGCGCGCGTGCAATCGCGACCCGCTGCTGCTGACCGCCCGACAGTTGACCCGGAAACTTGTCCGCATGCGCACGCAGCCCGACGCGATCCAGCAGCTTCAGCGCCTTCGCCGCGGCTTCGTCCTTTGAACGGCCAAGCACCTTGATCTGCGCAAGCGTCAGGTTTTCAGTGATCGACAGGTGCGGGAACAGTTCGAAGTGCTGGAACACCATGCCGACTTTCGAGCGCAACTTCGACAGATTGGTTTTCTTGTCGCCGACCGACTGGCCGTCGATCGTGATTGCGCCTTCCTGGAACGGTTCGAGGCCGTTCACCGCTTTGATCAGGGTCGACTTACCCGAACCCGACGGGCCGCACACCACGATCACTTCGCCCTTTTTGACTTCGGTCGTGCAGCCGGTCAGCACCTGGAAAGGTCCGTACCACTTCGAAACATTGTTGATTGAGATCATCGTGAAATCCATTTGAGTAACGAGGCGACGGCAAGCTTTTGTCACCGGCGCGCCTGGGCGAGTTGCGCCTGCTGCAACCGGCGTGCATACAGCGTCAGCGGGAAGCACATCGCGAAGTAGAGCAGGGCGACCATTCCGTAGATTGGAAACGGGCGAAACGCGGTATTGGTGATCATCGAACCGGTCTTCGTCAGCTCGATGAACCCGATGATCGACGTCAACGCAGTGCTCTTGACCACCTGCACCAGAAAACCGACGGTCGGCGCAACCGAGATCTTCTTCGCCTGCGGCCAGACGATGTAGCGCAATTGCTGGCCGAACGTCATGCCGAGACTCGCACCTGCCGCCCACTGGCCGCGCGGCACCGCTTCGACGCAGCCACGCCAGATATCGACGAGGTACGCGCTGGTATAGAGCGTCAGCGTGACGGTTGCGGCGACCCATGGCGACACCTCCACGCCCAGCAACGGCAGGCCGAAGAACGCGACGAACAACTGCATCACCAAAGGCGTGCCCTGGAACAGCTCGACGTAGAGCACGACTACACGGCGCAGCCATGGCAACGGTGACACGCGCATCGCGAGCAAAAGCAGGCCGACCGCACCGCCGCAGACGAAAGCGATCAGCGAAAGCAGAACCGTCCAGCGCGCGGCCAGCAACAGATTGCGCGCGATATCCCACAGAGTGAATTCGGTCATTGTGAACGCTCCGTTGCGAGCGTCTGCGGACGACGCCAGGTGAACCCTATCAGTTTGTTGCGCCGCGTTGCGGGCGTACGTGGCGAGCGTCCGGCAAAAAGGCCCCGGCCCAGCCGGTTCAGCAGTAGCCGCAAAACGATCGAGAGAAACAGATAGGTCGCGGTGACGATCAGATAGCTTTCGAACGAGCGGAAGTTGCGCGACTGGATGAAATTGGCCGCATACGTCAGGTCAGGCACCGAGATCTGCGATACCACGGCAGACCCAAGCATCACGATCAACACCTGGCTCAGGAGCGCCGGAAACACATTAGCGAGCGCCTGCGGCAGCACCACATGGCGGAACACCTGGCGTCCCTGCAGGCCCAGCGCCTGCGCTGCCTGCACCTGGCCACGCGGAATCGAGTCGATGCCGGCGCGGACGATTTCCGTCGCGTAGGCACCGAGATTGACCGTCATCGCGAGGATCGCAGCCTGCATTTCGTCGATATGGATACCGATACCCGGCAGCCCGAAGAACACAAAGAACAATTGCACGATGAACGGCGTGTTGCGTATCAGCTCGACATAACTGGCGACCAGTGTGCGCGCCCAGCGCGGCCCGGCGACGCTGACGCTTGCGCCTGCGACACCGACGAGGCCGCCGAGCACGGTTGACACCGCGGTAAGCCAGAGGGTGACGGCGACACCTCGCGCCAGCATGCCAGCGTATATGCCGAAGCCGCTGAAATCGAATACATAGGTCATGGCGTATTGCTCATGGTCAAGTGAGGCCAGTTGAATTAATGAACGGGGCGCGCTGCGATCAGCTTGCAGGCGTGCGCGGGCAATTCGGCCAGCACCGGCATGCCCAGGGTGAGGCCGGGCGTTTCGCGCGGCGTCGTGGCGGCGGTCAGCGTGAAGCCGGCGCAATCGATCGTCGCTTCGAGCGTCGCGCCGACGTCGCGGATAAATCTGACCGTACCGGCGAGATGGTTAGGATTGCTAGTGGTAGATGCGGGCTTCAAGCAGACATCTTCGGGACGGATCAGAAGGCGGATGTCCCCGGCGGATCCCGGCACGTAGGCGGGATTAGCCACGACGATCTGCTGGCCTCCCGGCAGACTCACACCGCCGCGGCCGTCATGCGTGACCGGCAGGATATTGCCGAGCCCGATGAAGTCGGCGACGAACTCGCTGACTGGGTCCCGGTAAATGTCGAGCGGCCTGCCTACCTGCGCAATGCGGCCTTTTTCCATCACGACGATCTCGTCGGCCATCGTCATTGCTTCGCGCTGGTCATGCGTCACCATGATCGTCGTGATGCCCAGGCGTTGCTGCAGCAGGCGGATTTCGACCTGCATCGCTTCGCGCAGCTTGGCGTCGAGTGCGGAGAGCGGCTCGTCGAGCAGCAGCAGTTTCGGCGACGACGCGATCGCGCGCGCAATCGCCACCCGTTGGCGCTGTCCTCCGGACAGTTGCGTGACCGGCCGGTTCGCCATGTGCGGCAGCTGGATCAGGTCGAGCAGTTCGGCCACGCGGTGGCCTTGCGCGGCCTTGCCGGTTTTTCGCAGCCGCAGCGGGTACGCGATGTTTTCGGCGACGCTCATGTGCGGAAACAGCGCCAGCGACTGAAACACCATGCCGAAATCGCGCTGGTTCGCCGGCAGGTGGGTGATGTCGCGGCCTGCAAAAGTCACGCTGCCGGAGCTTGGCGTCTCAAGCCCCGCGATCATGCGCAGCAGGGTCGTCTTGCCGCAGCCGGACGGGCCGAGAAAGCAGACCAGCTTGCCGTCCGGGACGCTCAGGTCGACGTGGTCGACGGCGTAGGCCGTGTTGAAGCGCTTGGTCACGGCCTGAAGTGTCAGATGAGTCATGATAATTCCTTGGATTCTTGCGCGCTCAGAGTGCGACACCCTCGTCGCCAATCAGCTTTTCAAGCAGCCAGATCAGGGCGAAGTCGATGGCAACGATAAAGACGGCAAACGAAAACACGGTCGGGTCTAGCGACGACACCGTGCGGCTGTAGAGCCACACCGGCAGCGTCATCGTGTTGATGCCGTACAGGAAGAACGTTACGGTGAACTCGTTGAACGAGATGATGAACGCGAACAGCATGCCGGCCAGGATGCCGGGGCGCATCAGCGGCAACACCACATCGAACATGGCGCGGCGCGGGCTTGCACCCATCACGCAGGCGGCTTCCTCGAACTCCGGGCCGATCGACGCCGCCGACGCCGCGCAATTCTTCACCGTGAACGGCAGCGCGAGAATCACGTGCGCAATGATGAGCCGGAACACGCCGAGTTCCACGGGCAGCACGTTGAAAACCAGCAGCAGCGACAGCCCGAGCATCACCAGCGGATAGACGAGCGGCAGTGCAACGAGCTGTTCGACGGCCGACTTGCCTCGAAAGCGGTAGCGGCTCAACGCGTATGCAGCGGGCACCGAGACCAGCGTTGCGATGATCATCGTCGACACAGCGACGATCAGGCTCGTCGTCAGCGCGGTACCCATGGAAAGCACGTCGTTCGCATCGGGTGAAACAAAGCTGTGCCATGCCGCGCGATACCACTGCAGGCTGTAGCCGGGTGGCGGGAATTCCAGCGTGTCCGACGCACTGAACGACATCAGGATCATCGTCAGGATTGGCAGCGCGGCAAGGAACAGGACGATGGCCGCGAGCAGCGCCGCAGGCCTGCCGAGCCGGCCCGGCATGGTCGCGGGCAGGAGCCGCGCACGCAGAGGCAGTGAATTGACCGGGGTGCTCATGCGGACGGCTCCTGGATACGTTGGGTGCGGCGCACGAGGCTCTGCGAGATCGCCATGACGGCAAGCGTTGCGACCATCAGCACCACGCCGGAGGCCGATGCAGCCGGCCAGTTCAGCAGCGGCGAGACTTCGTCGTGCACCAGCACGGCGAGCATCGGCACGCGCCGGCCGCCGAGCAAGAGCGGCACCGCGAACGCGCTTGCGTTGTAAGCGAACACGAGCAGCGCGCCGGAAACAAGCCCGGGCATCGCGAGCGGCAACATGACGTGACGCAGGGTTTGCCAGCGCGTTGCGCCGAGCGTTGCGGCGGCTTCTTCATACGAAAGGGACACGGCGCGCATCGCGCTCGACAGCGGCAGTACTGCAAGCGGAAACGCGGTCTGGATCAAGCCAAGCAGCACGCCATGCTCGCGATAAAGCCATTGCATCGGACGCTGGATCGCGCCGCTTGCGAGCAATGCGTGATTGAGCAAGCCTGCCGGGCCGAGGATCACGAGCCAGCCATAGCCTTGCAGCAACAGATTGACGAGCAGCGGCAACAGCACGCCCGCCAGCAGCAAGCGCCGCGCGAGCCGCGACTCGGTGCGCGCCATCGCAAGCGCGACCGGAATCGCCAGCAGCACCGCGCACACCATGCTCTGAAACGCGAGCCGCAGCGTGAGCCACAGCGCCTTCAGGAAATACGAATCGGCGAGGTTCGCGTAGTTCTGCAGCGTGAACCCGTGCCACTCGTCGCCCTGCGCACCGAAGCTCATGCGCAGGACCACGAGCGCCGCCGCTGCGAGCACCGCGAGAAACGCGAGGATCGGGGCGAGCAGCAGCCATGGCCGTGCGTGGGCGAGCGCGGCGGTCGAAGCGGGGGCAACCGGCTGGTCCGGCGCCCCCGGTCCGGCGCGGTGCGAAGAGAGTTCGGCCATCGTGGTCATGCCGAGAAGATCTCGGTGTAGCGCTTGATCCACGTGGCCTGTACCACGGCAAGTGACTTGTCGTCGTGCAGGATGGACTTCTCCGCGATCTGCTGCGGGCTCGGCACGAACCTGAGGCTCTCGGCGGGAATCATGGCCTTCGAATTCACCGGGCCGTTCAGCACGTCGGCGGCCATCCGGCCTTGCACGCCGGCATCGAGCGAATGGTTGATGAACGCGTGAATCAGATCGAGGTCGCCAGGGTGCGATTTCGGAATCACCGTGAACATCAGTTGCGTGGCAAAGCCTTCCTTCATGCCGTACGTCACGCCCATCTTGTATTCGGGTTTCCTGATCTGGTCGGGAAAGAACGCCGGCGAATAGATGCCGCCGATATCGAGCGAGCCCGTGCGAAACAGGTCGGCGACCTGATTCGGATTCTCGCCGAGCGTCATCACGCGGTCCTTCAGTTCCGCGAGCTTCTTGAAGCCCGGGTCGATGTTCTGCTGCGAGCCGCCGGACATTTTTGCGGCGATGATCGCCAGATCGACCGCCTCGGCAAACTCGGGCGGCGGCAGGAACAGGCGGCCTGCGTATTTGGGGTCCCACAGCGCTTCATACGACGCAGGCGGCGTCTTCACGGTCGACGTGTTGTAGATCAGGCCGTCGGACCACAGCAGGTAGCCGACACCGAAGCCGTCAGCACCCGTTCGATACCGCGCGGGCACGTCCTTGAGGTTCGGCAGCTTGTCGAGATCGGGCTTGACGAGCAGGCCCGCATCGCCGAGACCCGAGGCGCCCACGCCTGCGAGCGTGATCACGTCATAAGTGGGACGGTTACCCGCGGCCTTGACCTTGGCGACCATGCCGGAGGTGCCGTCCGCGCGGTCTGCGATCACCTTCGCGCCGGTTTTTGCCATGAAGGTCGCCGCGATATTGTGCAACGCGGCAGTCCCTGTATCGTCCGACCAGGTCAGCAGACGTAGTGTCTTGCCCGCGAAATTGTGTTCCTGCGCTCTCAGATTGACGAACGGTGCCGGTAGCGCAGACGCCGCGAGCGCTGCGCCGATCGTCTTGAAGGCTTTCCGCCGTCCTGTGCTGAATTTAGTCATCGCCGACTCCGTGAGTGGTTAAATAAGATGTCCGGCCTATGCGCCGGGTGAACGGCTGAATTCGTCTGAATTCGTCCGCGCATGAAAAATGTTAGGACCGCAAAATAGGCATCACAATCGATATATCGTCATGTCTGCCATGACCAAGGCGCATGGGTTGGTTGCTTTTTCTTTGGTTTTCTCTGGTTCTTATAGATAGCGGCATGCCGGACGTGCATGGCAAGCCGCTGGTTCCAGGCAAGCTACGCCCGGTACTTCACCTTCGGCAGCACGCACAACATTTCATAGAGCAGGTTTGCACCGACCAGCGCCGTGTTGCCGGACGGGTCGTACGGCGGCGAAACCTCCACCAGGTCGCACCCGACAATATCCAGCCCACGGCAGCCGCGGATGATTTCAAGCGCTTGCCAGATCGTCAGGCCGCCGATTTCCGGCGTGCCGGTGCCCGGAGCAAAACTCGGGTCCAGGCCGTCGATGTCGAAGCTCAGGTACACCGGGCCATCGCCCAGTTTCGCGCGCACCTCGTCCATGACCGGCGCGACCGACTTGTACCAGCACTCCTCCGCCTGCACGACACGGATGCCGTGCGAGCGCGACCAGTCGAAGTCCTCGGCCGTATAGCCGGTGCCGCGCAGGCCGATCTGCGCGACGCGGTTGCCGTCGATCAGTCCTTCTTCTATCGCCCGCCGAAACGGCGTGCCGTGAGCGATCTTCTCGCCGAACATGGTGTCGTTCACGTCCGCATGCGCGTCGACATGAACCACGCCGAGCGGGCCGTATTTCTTCTTCATCGCGCGCAGGATGGGTAGCACGATCGTATGGTCGCCACCCATCGTGAGCGGCACGCAGCCATGCGCGAGGATTTCGTCATACGCTTCGGTGACGATGTCCATGCTCTTCTGCAGGTTGAACGTGTTGATCGCGACGTCGCCGATGTCGGCCACCTGGATGCTGTCGTACGGCGCCGCGCGGGTCGCCATGTTGTACGGGCGCAGCAGGCACGATTCAGCCCGGATCGCACGCGGGCCGAAGCGCGCGCCCGCCCGGTTCGACGTGCCGGTGTCAAGCGGCACGCCGACGAAACACGCATCGAGCCCCTCGGCCGAGGTCGCGGTCGGCAGGCGCATCATCGTCGCCGGACCCGCGAAGCGAGGCATCTGGTTGCCGCCGAGCGGCTGGTTGAACGGGTTGTCGGAATGGTTGTCGTGCTTCATCGCAAATCCTTTTAAGTAGACGGGCTAGTTGGCCTGACGACGCGTCAGCACCTGCTTGATTTCCTGGAAGGCGGCGAGCCCGAACGGACCCAGTTCACGCCCGATACTGCTGCGCTTGTAGCCGCCCCACGACGTCTGCGGATAGATCAGTTGCGGCGTGTTGACCCACACCACGCCGGCCGCAAGGGCACGAGCGACCCGCTCGCCGCGAGCCTCGTCGGCGGTGACGACGGTCGCCACCAGCCCGTACTCGCTGTCATTGGCGAGCTCGATGGCTTCCTGTTCAGTGTCGAATGCGCGCACGCACAAGACCGGGCCGAAGATCTCGTCACGCCATAAAGCGCTCGTCGGCGGCACATCGGTGAAAATCGTCGGCGCGATGAAAAACCCTTGCTCCGGCGCGCCGGCTGGCCGGTCGCCACCCGTGACGAGCCGCGCACCGTCGGCAATACCCTGTTCGATATGGCCGCGCACCCGGTCGAATTGGGCACGGCTCACGAGCGGCCCCATCTGCACATCAGGCGCGAACGGGTCGCCGACGACGATCCGCTTCGCGCGCTCGACAAGCCTCGCCAGCAAGGTGGGCGCGAGTTCGCGCGCGACCAGCACCCGGCTCGTGGCCGAGCACATCTGGCCACTGTTGAAAAAGCCGCCTGCTTCGACCAGGTCGACCGCCAGATCGAGGTCCGCATCGTCGAACACGATGATCGACGACTTGCCCCCGAGTTCGAGACTCACGCCCTTCAGCGTGTCGGTGGCAGTCCTCATCACCGTCTGACCAACACCCGTGCTACCGGTAAACGACACTTTCGCGACCCCGGGATGCGCGACGAGCGGTGCGCCCACGTCCGCACCGGTGCCCGTCACCGCGTTGAAAACACCCGCCGGCAAGCCGACCGATGCGATGGCCGAGGCCAGTTCGAGTTCGGGCAGCGGCGTGATTTCGGAGGGTTTGAGCACGACCGTGCAGCCGGCCGCGAGCGCCGGGGCGAGCTTCCATGCCGTGGTTACCATCGGGAAATTCCACGGCACGATCAGCGCGGCCACGCCGCAGGGTTCACGAAGAATCCGCGCACGGTGCTCCGTGCTGGAGATGCTGACTTCTGCGCCGCTTGTGTCGTCCAGTTGCTCGGCCAGTTGGGCGTAATAGCGGAATGTCGCGATCACATCGTCAACATCCATATGCGCTTCTGCTTGCGGCTTGCCATTGTTCATCGATTGGAGCATCGCGAGACGCTCGCGCCGCCCCTCGACTTCCGCCGCGATAGCGCGCAGGTAGCCTGCACGCTTGGTGCCGGTCGTTTGCTGCCACGCACGAAACGCGCGGGCCGCGCCGGCCACCGCCAGTTCGACGTCGTGTGCGGTACCCGCGGCCACGTCGGCCAAGTGGGCCCCGGTTGCAGGGTTAACCACGGCAATCGTGTGGCCCAGTGCGCCGTCGACCCAGCGGCCATCGATATAGAGTTGCGTCAGGAATCGAGTGTCGTTCGGCGCGTTCATGCCGGGCCTCCCGGGACGTGGTCGAACCACTTCTGTTCGTCGATTTCGATCAACGTGGGGACGCGGCGCCTCGCGGCCTGCTTCAGTTCGTTTGCCAGCACGGCAGGCGTATGGGCAGACGCGGCGCAGCAGCCGAAGCCGAGTGCCAGCGCGAGGAAGTCGGGCGTGTATATGTCGACGCCGATCGGCTCGATATCGCGCTCAACCATGTATTTCCTGATTTCGGCATAGCCCCGGTTGTTCCACAGCAGCACGATTACCGGTACGGCGGCTTCAACAGCGCTCGCCAGTTCGGGCAGCGTGAACTGCAGCCCACCGTCGCCGATCAGGCAGATCACGGGCCGGTCGCCCGATGCAAGCCGCGCGCCGATCGCGGCCGGCAACCCGTAGCCCAGCGTGCCGTAGCCCGTCGAGGAGTTGAACCACGACCTCGGCGTGGCCGCCTCGAAGACGAAGTTGCCCGCGTAGACGGGCCGCGTTGAATCGCCCACGATGATCGCATCGGGCAGGGCGTTCAGTACGGTGTCGAAGAGCGCCGCCTGCGAACGAGTGGGTGCGTCGTAACCGGCATTGAGAGCGGCACGCGCGGCGCTTACGCGCGGCGCGCCCCAAGCGGCATCGCGCGGCGGCAAAGGGCGCGTGGCGAGCCGATGGTCCAGCGCGGCGAGCACGAGCTTCGCGTCGGCTGCAATCGCCACATCAGGCCGGAAATTGCGCATCACCTGCTGGGCGTCGATGTCGATCCTGATCAGCTTGCCGTCGATCGCGAACCCGTCGTCGAACACCACGTCGTAGTCGGTCTCGCCCAGTTCGGTGCCGACCGCAAGCACCACATCGGCCTCACACACCAACGCGCGCGTCACGGCGAGCGACTGGGTCGAGCCGATCGACAACGCATGGCCGCGCGGCAACAGGCCCTTCGCGTTGATCGTCAGCGCCACCGGCGCCTGCAGGCGTTCGGCCAGCGCGCGCAATTCGGAGGCGGCCTCGATAGCGCCGCCGCCGGCCAGGATCAGCGGGCGGCGCGCGGTGGCGAGCAAGGCGGCAGCCTCGTCGAGGGCGGCAGGTGCGCCGGCGGGCTTCGCGGGCAGCACGACCGCGCTGGATGTCGTGTCGCACGCTGGCGCGACGATCACGTCGAGGGGAATCTCGATGTGGACCGGCCGCGGCCGCGCAGTCGCGAACACCGCGAACGCGCGGGCCAGGACTTGCGGAAGTTCGTCCGCATTGAGCAGCGTGTGGGAGAACGCGGTGAGCCCGGCGAACACGTCGCGCTGCGACGGCAGTTCGTGCAGGCGGCCAGTTCCGCCGCCGAGCTGACGCGTGGTGTTGACGCTGGAAATCACGAGCATCGGGATCGAATCCGCATAAGCCTGCGCCATCGCGGTCGCGATATTCGTCATGCCCGGCCCGGTGATGATGAAGCACACACCGGGTTTTCCCGTAACGCGCGCATAGCCGTCCGCCATGAAGCCCGCGCCCTGCTCGTGGCGAGGGGTGACGTGGCGCAGCATCGACGTTGCCAGTCCACGATACAGCTCGACGGTATGGACGCCCGGAATGCCGAACACCACTTCGACGCCGTAGTGTTCGAGCAGTCTCACGAGCGCTTCGCCACAGGTCTGTGGATCGACCGGCCGGGGCGGGCGGTGTCCGCTCGCGTGGCTGAAAAGCGAGGTATTTTCAGGCGAATTCATGAGACTCCTGCGAATGGGTCCGTTGCCGGGGCATGCTTTTCTCCGGAGTTTTGCGTGTTCATGCATTCTTGGTGCATGGCACGTGAACGGCAATCGATGAATTTGCATGCTCGCCATGTTCTTCGCTCATGGGCTTATTCAGCGGAGCAATACTTTCAGGGCAAGCGGGAACCTCAATTCGGTGTATATATAAAGCCTTGGATCTGTGTCCGTATAAAATCCTCTGGCCGGCAAGCACACCCGGCCGTCATGATTTTTTGAAATGCAGGAAGGGAACGAAAATGCGCCGCCTGCCGCCGCTGAATGCGCTGCAAATCTTTGAAACGGTCGCGCGCCACCGCAGTTTCACGCGTGCCGCCGATCACCTCTGTCTGACGCAGGGAGCCGTGAGTCGCCAGATCCTGACGTTGGAGGAGTACTACGGTTTTCCGCTGTTCACGCGGCACTCGAAGGGGCTCGCGCTGACGAATGAAGGCGAGCAGCTATTGCCGACCGTGAAAGAGAGCTTCTCGCGGATCGAAGAGATTTCGCTGCGCCTGACCCGGCAGCGCACCGACCTCGCACTGAAGGTACCCACTTGCCTGATGCGCTGGATCCTGCCGAAGATCATGCGCTTTCAGGCCGAGTACCCTGAGATCCAGTTGCAGCTCACGACCAGCTGGCAGCACGACGTCGATTTCCAGGTCGAGCCGTTCGACGCGGCGATCATCTATGGCTCGTCCCCGGGCGTGGACGTTCATTCGATCGAGCTTTTCGACGAACAACTGACGCCTGTGTGCGCGCCTTCGCTGCTGGAGGAAAAGTCGCTCGATAGCGTGGCCGATCTTGCGCGGCATACGCTCCTGCACCCGACGCGCGACCATCGCGACTGGAAGATGTGGCTTGCCCATGCCAATGCGCCCGAGATCGATGCCGACCTTGGGCAGAGTTTTGAAACGCTCGATCTTGCGACGAACGCGGCGGCGCAAGGTTTCGGCGTCGCGATCAGCGACTGCTCGCTCGTGAGCGAAGATGTCGCGTCAAAGCGCCTCGCGATGCCGTTCGACATCGTACTGACGACCGGCGCCCGCTATTACTTCGTCTACCCGAATTGCCTCGCGCACCAGCACAAGGTGAACCTGTTTCGCGAGTGGATCGGAGCGCATGGGGAGGCGTGACCACGGGACCTGTTCGACGGGGGCAGCGTTAATGGCAGCATTAATCCGGCTCCATTAATCGGGCAGCCTTAGCGTTGAAAGCAAGTTCAGCAGGTCTTCCAGATTGACCGGTTTTACGAAGTGATAATCGAAGCCGGCGACCTGAGCGCGCAAGCGGTCCTCAGCCTGGCCATAGCCCGTGATGGCAATGAGCACCGGGACTTTTGCGCCCTTGTGGCGCAGGCGTGTCGCGAGCTCGTAGCCATCTATATCCGGCAGGCCAATGTCAAGCAGCGCGACATCAGGAAGGAAGTTCTGCGCGAGCGAAATTGCTTCGTGCGACGCATAGGCGACCAGGGTGGTGTGCGCCTCGCTCTCGCACAGCAAAGCGAGCGAATCCGCTGCGTCGCGATTGTCGTCGACAATCAGAATGCGTAAGCCAGCATGCCCGGTCGAGGACGCGATCGCCGGAGCCGTCAGCGGCGGATGTGCCGGATGACGCTCGTGCTGATGCAGGCGAGGCAAGCGCACCGTCACGGTCGTACCCATTCCGGGTCCCGGACTTTGGACTGAGATTTTTCCGTCATGCATCTCGACGAGCTTTTTCACGAGTGACAAGCCTATGCCGAGACCGCCATTGGAGCGGTCCAGCGTACGTTGTCCCTGCGAAAACAGTTCGAAGACATTCGGCAGCAGGTCCGCTGAAATGCCCGTGCCGGTGTCCTCGATCGTGATGGTGACGAGATCCTCGTCCGCCCGGACACCTGCGGCGATGCGGCCGCCTTCCGGCGTGTACTTGCTCGCGTTGTTGAGGATGTTCACGAGGATCTGCGAGAGCCGCGTCGGGTCCCCATAGACCCACGTCATTCCGGTGGGCACGCTGACTTCAAGGCGTTGCTGACGGCTTTCCACCATATCGGCGACAGCCTCGACCGCACCGTAGACCGCGCTCCCTACAAAAATGGGCTCCTGTTTGAGGGTGATATGTCCTTGCGTTATGCGGGAGACCTCCAGCAGGTCGTCGACGATGCGCGTCATGTGCTCGACCTGACGTCGCATCAGGCCGACCAGGTCCTGAGCCTTCAGGTCGGCGAGCCCCGTCTTCTGCATCAGCGCGATCGCTGTGCGCAATGGAGCAAGTGGATTGCGCAACTCGTGCGCCAGCATCGCGAGGAACTCGTCTTTACGGCGGTCGGTCTCGCGCAGCATCAGTTCCATACGCTTGCGATCGGTGATGTCGATCAGGCTGACGATGATACGCAGCGGGCTGCCTTGAGGGGTGCGGTGAAGCAGGGCGCTACCATGCATCCAGCGCTCGCCGCCGTCGAGCAGAAGGCGGAATTCGAATTGAAAGTCCGTCTCGTGCCCGCTCGATAAATGCGTAAGGAAAGTGTCCAGTCCAACTCTGTCTTCAGCGTGGACATAGTTGAGCGCGGCTTCGTAGGAGAGCGTCCTGTTCTCGCAGAGATTCGTGGACCCCAGACCGCCTTCCCACGAGAGCGACCAGGTCAGGAGGTCCAGGGACACTATCGTCATGTTCGCGGCATCCATGGCCACCGACAGCCGCAAGTTGCGCTCTTCGATGGCGGCTTTCGCTTCGTATTGCCCGGTCACATCGGTCGTGGTGCCGAACCACTCCTGCAGGCGGTTGTTTTCGTCGTATAGCGGCGCCGCATAGGCGCGGACCATCCGGTACACGCCGTCGTGCCGCCGCATGCGGAATGTAAAGTCGTGCAGCGTCTGCCTCTCGACCGAGCGGGTCCACTGACGCAGGGCTTCCTCCCGATCGTCGGGATGTACCGCCTCGAGCCAGCCCGAGCCCGCGTGACTTTCCGGCGGGCGGCCCGTGAAGCGTTGCCACTGGCTTTGTGACAAGAGGATGTCGCCGTTCGGATCGGCCGACCACACCAGCGCGGTCGTCGCTTCCACGAGCGCGCGATAACGCCGCTCGCTCATGCTGAGGCGCTCGTCGCTTTCACGTTGCGCGCTGATGTCGAAGGTAACGCCATGCACGCGCCTCAACTCGCTGTTGTCGGTGAATTCGGTCTCGCCTCGCATGCGCAACCATCGCCTTGAGCCATTTGTCGCGACGATCGGGTAGTCGATCTGGAAGGGGCGCCGGTCGTTGAGGGACTTCGCAAGTTCAGCCTGGAATCTTGGCTGGTAGTCGGGAGGTATCCGTCGCCATAGTTCGTCAGGTGTCGCGCCTTCGGTGCCCGCAGGAAAGTCGTAAATATGAGCGAGATGCGAGGTTATCCGGACCGCGCCGGTCTCAGTGTTCCATTCCCACGCGCCCAGCCGGGCTCCGTCAAAGGCCGCTTGCAAACGCCGCTCGCTGGCTTCGTACATCTCCCAGGCGTGCTTGCATTGATGAATATCGATGGCGACGCCAATCGCCTGCACAATATGGCCGCCCTCGTCGCGAATGGCTTGCAGATGCAGCGTGTGCCAGCGATAGAGGCCGTCGGTGCGGCGGAGTCTCACGTCGACGTCCCGAAGCGAGGCGCCTTCCAGTATTGGGCGCCAGGAGTCGATGACCCGCGCCATGTCGTCCGGATGCACGAAGGCCTTCCAGTGCATGCCGTGCAAAGCTTCCGCCGTCTTGCCGAGATAGCTGCACGTCCAGGGATTGACGTATTCAATGCGCCCGTCGGGGGTCGCATGCCAGACAAAGGAGGGCAGGAAATGGGCTGGATCGCGTAATGGCATGGTGTTTTATTCAGGGTGCTGCAAGGGTTCGATCGCGCGATGCGCGCCGGCGTTTCGACGTGCGTCATGCGGCCGCCGAAGCCAATCGCTAACCCCGTCGCGACGATCAGCATTGCCAACGCACCCGCTTTGCATGACAGTGTGCGCCGCAATTCTAAACCTGGACACACGAGCATCACGCCGCCTTGCTCGCCCGTCGGATGCTGACCGATTCCGCGTAACCATGCCACCGGTTTATGACCCGCAGGTCATCGCTCATGCCCAGTGCGCCGGTATCCAGATGTTCCCGACCCAGTGGCCCTGTATCCACACTACAGGGCGCGGCGCAGGCGCCACGTAGACCACGCGCGGCGCGACATACACGGCCGGCGGCGGGGGCGGGGGCGGCGCGTAGACAACCGGGGGCGGCGGCACATACACGACCGGCGGAGCAACCACCACCGGCTTCGGCGCGACGACGACCGTCGTGCTGCCCGTCGTGACAACGCCCGTGGTGGTGACCGTCCCGCTCGTCGTCACAGTGTTGCCGTACGTGCCCGTGGCGCTGGTCGAAGTCGTGACGACGCCCGGTGCGACACGCGTTGCCGTGCCGGAGTGATAGACGGTCCCGCCGTCCGAGCCGGTCACCGTGCCTGAACGGGAGCACGAAGCACCCGCGCAATTCGTCGACGCCGAGTGGTCGACCGTGTTGCCGTTCGAGCCCGTGATCGACCCGGAAGACGAGTACTGGCCCGGCGCGGTTTTGGTCACGTCGCTCGATGTGGAGGCTGTCTTACCGTCGGGTCCGGTGAGGGTGCCGGTGTGCGAGCACGTGCCGCCCGCGCAGTTGGTGTCGCCGGCGTGCTGGACCGAGTTGCCATAGCGTCCTGTTGCGGTGCCCGAGTTCGAAAACTGGCCCGGTGCATTGCGGGTTACCGTACCGGTGTTGCTTGCGAAGCCACCATAGGGGCCGGCGACGCCACCCGCATGCGAACAGCTGCCGCCGCCGCACGAGCCATACCGGGCGCCGTTGTACGTGCCACGTGATGTGTACGCCGTGCCGTGTTGCGACCAGGCGAAAGCCGAAGCGCTGCCGAGGGCGAGCATGGCGACGGTTGCGGCGAGCACGAGCTTGCGCAGGGCGCCGCGTACTGATGCGGTGGTCGTGACGAACGTGGGGCAGGCGGCGGCGGTCGGGAGGACAAACGAGCGGGTGTTCACGGGATCTCCTTGTTGGTTCCGGGCCACTTCCAGCACTGCGGCGTGGCGATCAACCGACTATAGGAGGACCCGCGGATTTAATCTGCAACGAAGATATGTCACGCGGTTTCACCGCGGCAGAGGCCCACCAGGCGGGGGTTTGCGGGGAGGTGAAACGCGTCGTGACATATTTCGACATGGATTGTTGCGAATCGAAATGCGCCACGGCTGCGCGTGGTGTCGAGGCAGCGCACCGCTCCACTCGTCGAGCTGGAAATCGTACAGCTGGAAATCGACAGGATTGCTGAATGGCTGAGTACCGGAAAGATCGGTGCCGCCATCGGCAATCTGCCGAGGACATGAGCAAAGAGCGCATCGTTCCTTCGCGTTCAAGGTTGACGAAATTACAATCTCTGACTAAAGTCAGAGATATGAACGCATCCGACATTCGCCAGGTTCGTAGCTTTAATCGCATAGTCGCCGAGGGCATTGGCGCGATAGATGATCACTTCCTCGGGCGCGGGCGCCCAATGGGCGAGTCCCGCCTTCTATGGGAGGTCGGGATTGACGGTGCTGATCTTCGTACGCTTCGCGCTCGTCTTGACCTCGATTCAGGGTATCTCAGCCGTACGCTTGTCTCCCTTGAACGACAGGGGCTTGTCGTCGTCCAGACTCATCCGGACGACCGCAGAGTACGCCGGGCTTGCCTGACCAAGGCTGGCCTCAATGAAAGGGCTGAACTCGAACGGCTTTCGGACGCGGTTGCTACTCGTGTACTCGAACCGTTAAGCGACGAGCAGCGCCGGAGGCTTATCACGGCAATGTCCGAAGTAGAGCGCTTGCTACAGCCCTCCCTGGTGCGCTTCGCAATTGAGGATCCGAATAGCGATAACGCGCGGTGGTGCTTTGAGCAGTATTTCGCCGAACTCGACAAGCGCTTTGAATCGGGATTCGACCCGTCGATCAGCTTGTCGGCGGATGCCCGCGAACTGACAGCCCCGGAGGGAGCGTTGATCGTGGCGAGACTCCATGGCAACCCGATAGGGTGCGTCGCACTCAAGTTTCACAAGAAGTCGCCGGCCGAGCTCAAGAGGATGTGGGTGAGCCCGTCTGCTCGCGGCCTGGGTGTCGGCCGGCGGTTGATCGACGAGGCGGAGAAACATGCAAGGCAGACCGGAGTGCGTGTTATTCGCCTGGAGACAAATCGAGCGTTACGCGAGGCGATTGCTCTCTATCGGCGATCCGGATACGTTGAGGTCGATGCGTTCAATACTGAGCCATACGCCCACCACTGGTTTGAAAAAAAGTTGCCCTGACGTGCCCGCTTCGTGATTTTTGGGCGATGCGCTCACAAGACTTTTGACCATCGACCCACAACCGCCTTGAACCTTCGCAATCACGGTCCTATATGGGGTGCCCTTCAAGAAACGGATTTTTTCGTACGCTAAGACCGGAGCTTGGTCGATTTCGCGGCACGCAACGGTCGGAATCGTCGCGTCCTCGCGTCCTTATGAGACCGCCCATACGTCGGGATGGCACCCAGCGTCCGAACTATTGAATCCCACTGGTTTTTAATTGACCTAAGACAACGAAAGACTAGCTTTTAAGCCTACAGTAGTTGTAAGAGACCAGATTCCGCGGCGGTGGTCCTGCAGTCATTTGCGAAAAGCGTCGCCACCAGGCGATGCGTTATGCGCCAGAGTGGCGCCCCAAGTTCCGCACTCCCGGACCCGCTAGTTTGCGGCGGGGTCGCGTGATTGAGATGTGGGAACGGCGCCGAGACTTCAGTCAGAAACGCAGGATCCAACATCTCGCTTGAGGAGTTCGGCATGGACATGCACGGGGACAAATCACCACCCTTTTGGAAATCACGCGGTGCCATCGCGTTGCTTGGTTTTGGGGCGATTGCCATCTTTTTCATGCTCTCGGAACATCGAGCCCATTTTCTCGGTGTGTTGCCGTTTGTTCTGCTGCTGTCCTGCCCACTGATGCACTTCTTTATGCACCACGGAAAGCACGACAACGACCATGACCAGTTCCAACCGGTCAAGGCGAAGGGAGAGCGCGATGGACCCGTCAGCTAATGCCTATGGATTGTGGGGCTTGGTCGTTATCAACTCCCTTTTCTTTATCATTTTCGCCTACAGCTTTTTCAAGCCCACGACGTTTCGCGATTGGCGGACCTTCGGTGGCTTCTCGGCCTTCGTCATCGCCCTGTTTGCCGAGATGTATGGCTTTCCGCTCACGATTTATCTGTTGTCAGGTTGGCTGCAATCGCGCTTTCCGCAGACCAACCTCTTTTCGCACGACGCTGGGCATCTCTGGTGGATGATGACGGGCCGCCATGGGAATCCGCACTCTGGAATTCCGCACGTCCTAAGTTTCGTGTTCATTCTGGGTGGGTTTTACCTGCTGAGTGTTTCTTGGCATGTGCTGTTCAGCGCGCAGCGTAAAAACGGGCTAGCCACCACCGGGCCTTACCAGCGGATTCGACATCCTCAATACGTCGCTTTCGTCCTCGTGATGTTCGGGTTCCTGTTGCAATGGCCCACATTGGTTACGTTGGTGATGTTCGGGATTCTGGTCGTGATGTACGTGCGGCTTGCGTTAAGCGAAGAGAGGGAATCCGATACGCAATTCGGGCAGGCCTGGCGCGACTACGCGGCCCGAACGCCACGATTCGTTCCTAGATTGACCTTCAAGATTCCCGTCGGCGCCTGACGACTTATTCTCGCGAGCGCCCTGTACTTCCGAGTGAAGGGTGTGGTCGACCTGGTAAAGGGTCGACATCATGGCGCGTTAAGCGAGGCCACGCAAAAATGTCGTAGACCACATTCGGGATGCAACCATGACTTCCACGAACTTACCGATTTCTGCCTTGCATACGCCGGCGCCGGGACGCGACGTTGTCTACACGTGCCCAATGCATTCCCAGATCAGGTTGCCGAATCCAGGTTCCTGCCCTATCTGCGGCATGACGTTAGAGCTAGTCACGCCGGCCGCGACCGAGGAGTCTTCAACGGAGCTGACGAGCATGACTCGCCGCTTCTGGGTAGCGCTAGTCCTCTCGGTACCATTGCTGTGGTTGACCATGGGCCATGACCTCCGGCTTCCGGACCTAAACGGAGTCATCAATCACCTAGCGGCTTCACTAAGACTTCCACACCTCGAGTCCGTGTCGTGGGCTCAATATGCGCAGGCCTTGCTGGCCACACCGGTGGTCTTGTGGGCGGGTTGGCCGTTTTTCGAGCGGGGCTGGAAATCGTTTATGACTTGGCAGTTGAATATGTTTAGCCTCGTGGGTCTTGGCGTCGGCGCGGCGTATTTCTTCAGCCTTTACGTTCTATTTTTCCCCGCGAGCCTTCCACAGACTTTTCGCCAAGGCATGCAGTTGCCTCTGTATTTTGAGGCCGCGTCTGTAATTGTCGCGCTGATTTTGCTCGGACAAGTGCTGGAGCTTCGCGCACGCTCGCGAACCTCATCTGCGCTAAAGGACTTGTTAAAGCTAGCCCCAAACACGGCGGTCAGGGTAGGAGCGAATGGCGCGGAGGAGGTCGTCCCACTCGATGCAGTGGCAGTTGGTGACACGCTGCGCGTCAAGCCTGGCTCGAAGGTCCCAGTCGATGGGGTGGTAACTGAGGGCCGGTCAAGCGTCGACGAGTCGATGATTACCGGGGAGGCAATGCCGGTCGAGAAGGTAGTCGGTAGCAAAGCAACCGGCGCAACCGTAAATCAGACCGGTTCGTTCCTTATGAAAGCCGAGAGGGTCGGGTCTGAGACACTACTCGCACGAATAGTGCAAATGGTCGCGGAGGCGGGGCGATCCCGAGCGCCTATTCAAAAGCTGGCGGACGAAGTGTCTGGATGGTTCGTGCTGGCCGTTATAGCAATTGCTGTCGTGTCTTTTATTGTGTGGGGAATTTGGGGGCCTGCGCCGCCGCTCTCTCATGCGCTCGTCGTCGCAATCAGCGTCCTGATAATCGCATGCCCGTGCGCCCTCGGTTTGGCCACACCTGTATCGATTATCGTCGGTGTTGGCAGAGGTGCAAAACAAGGCGTTCTGATTAAGGATGCGGAAGCCCTGGAGTTGATGGAGAAAGTCGATACGCTGGTGGTCGACAAGACGGGAACGCTCACGGAAGGAAAGCCTCGGGTGCAGACAGTTACGGCTCTCAACGGTTTCGCGGAAGAGCTTGTGTTGGCATACGCTGCCAGCCTTGAAGGACAGAGTGAGCATCCGCTAGCACAGGCTATTGTCACCCGTGCACGCGACCGTAACGTAGCGTTGATTCCTGTTTCGTCCTTCGACTCGGTCACCGGTAAAGGCGTGCGCGGAACAGTGGAAGGGCGGACGGTTCTACTGGGCAATGCGAACTTGATGGACGAAGCGAAGGCCGATTACGCGGTTGCAAGCGGTGATGTAGACCGGCTGAGAGCAGACGCACAGACGGTGATGTACTTGGCTGTCGACGGTAAACTGGCTGGCTACCTGGCTGTTTCGGATCCTGTAAAGGCGTCTACGCCGGAAGCGGTTCGTCTGCTTCGAGGATCTGGCATCAAGATAATCATGGTCACGGGCGACAACCTTGTAACGGCCAATGCGGTCGCAAAGGCGCTGACATTAGACGGCGTAGAGGCTGGTGTCCTGCCGCAAGACAAGTACAAATTTGTGCAAAAGCTGCAGCAGCAGGGGCACGTGGTCGCAATGGCTGGCGATGGTGTCAACGATGCGCCAGCGCTGGCACAAGCGAACGTCGGTATCGCGATGGGAACAGGCACTGATGTCGCGATGAATAGCGCCCGTGTCGTACTTGTCAAAGGGGACCTTCGCGGTATTGCCACAGCGCGGCTGCTGAGCGTAGCGACGATGCGCAACATTCGCCAGAACCTGTTCTTCGCGTTTGCCTATAACTTGATTGGAATACCTGTAGCGGCGGGTGTTCTCTATCCGTGGCTGGGCCTGCTACTGAGTCCCATTATGGCCAGCGCCGCGATGGCGTTCAGTTCCGTTTCGGTGATTGGAAACGCGCTTCGCCTTAAGGCGGCGAAGTTTCAAGGGGCAACGACATAAGTCGTATCCGAAAGGCTCTTGAACCTTCGGTCACGATCCAGCCGACCTTCGGCGCGGTGTTCACCACCCATGCGGCCGCCTTAATTCTCGCCATGCACGAAACGCTGGTTAGACAGGGTATCGCCGCCGCCGAATCATATCGGCTGATCTATGACATCGGATGGAGCGTTTATAGACAGATGGCCGAGCCGCCATTGCTCATCGCCAGCGCGTTTACGCGGGATCCTCGAAAACGCCTCAAGCTCGCGACAGATTTGTTCCGCAGCTTCCCGTTCGGTTCCCCGGGCTACGAATGGCGCGACGTCCAAAGCCCGGACGGCGCGATCGCCTTCGACTGCGTGAAATGCCTGGTTGCCGAATTCCTTGCTAGCCACAACGCATCGGAACTTTGCGTCCAGACGGTGTGCCGGCTCGACTTTCCGCTGGCGGAGACATGGGGCGGCCACTTGAAGCGAACCGGCACGATCGCTTCGGGTGCGCCGCGCTGTGACTTCCGCTGGCATCCTCGCGAGTCGCCAGAGCCGACTGCATCCAGAACGCCGGATAGGAAGCCGCAAAGTGGCACCACGTAGGACGTCATGATGTCTCGTCGATAGTGCCGCACCGTGGCTCGCTACCCCGGGCCTGTAAGAAGGAGTAGTCGCATGAACATCTGGAATCTCCAAGTCACGGGCATGTCCTGCGGCGGTTGTGTTGCAAGCGTGAAGCGCGCAGTGGCTTCGCTGGACGCGGCAGCTCAAGTTGACGTCGATCTGAACCGGGGCCACGTGCAGGTACACACCGAGCGACAGCAGGCCGAGATCGAAACAAAGATCCGATCACTGGGGTACGGCGTGACCGCCGCGCCCGAGTGAGTTATGCGGGATTCGGCTGCCGTGCGCAGCGATTTATTGAAGGGGCACGCGCGCACTGATGGCCATAGGCTTCGCGCCGTTGCGTTGCTGATGGCACTGGTGTTCGTAATGTCGCTGGGCTACGGCGCCGGGGCGCCATTGTTGCCGCTTTACGTGAAGCAGTTTGTCGGTGCTGCCGCACCTGCTGCACTCGCCTGGCACGTCGGCGCGGTGGGCGGCGCATACACCTTCGCATTGTTCATGTTTGCGCCGCTGTGGGGGCGAGTGTCGGACAGGCGAGGCCGCAACATCGCGCTCGCTTGGGGCTTCGGCATCTTTCTCGTCGGAGGTTTGGCGTCGGCTGTAGCGCCCAACCTGGCCGCCGTGTACGCTGCCCGACTGCTAGCCGGAGCCGGTGCCGCAGCCGTGATGCCAGCGGCGCAGGCTTATATCGCCGACTTCAGCGACCCGGTGGCGCGAAGCCGCCGCTTCGTATTGCTGGGCAGCGCATCGTTTGTCGGTTTTCTTGCCGGGCCGTTAGTCGGTAACTGGCTCGCGGGCCCGGTGATGAACGTGCCTGTTGGCATGATGCCCGCGATGGTCGACTGGCCCTGGCTGGCGGTGGCGGCCGTCGGTTTGCCAGTTCTCGTTCTGGTCCCGTTGTGGATCAAGCCGCAACCGTCGACAGTGCGGGCATCGCTGCCGGCGGCAACTTCCGCGGTGCGCGCCCGGTTTGTGCGCGCGTCGATGCTGCTTGCCGGTTTCGCGTCGTTTGCGACCGGGACGTTCGAAGTTGGCTTCAACCTTTTCGGCGGCCAGACGCTCGGCCTGGCCAGCGGCACTATAGCGATCATGTTCGTGACGTGCAGTGTCGCCATGTTGGCCGCGCAGGCGACGCTGTTGCTACCGTTCGTGCGTCGTCGCATCGACGGGCGTTGGATGGCCTCGGTGTTTGTGTTTTCCGCGCTGGCGTTGTTGTTCATCTCCGTCGTGCCGAATGCCGGTTCGTTCATTCTATTCATCGGCGTGGTGGGCGCCAGTGTTGGCATGATTGGGCCGGTACTCTCCTACGAACTGCTCGACCGGGGCAGCAGCGCGCACGGCGCCCTGCTGGGCAAGCAGGCGGCGGCAGGCAATCTGGGGCAGGCCGTGGGTTCTGTTGCGGCTGGCTGGTTATTCGCCTGGCAACCTGCGGCGCCGTTCTGGGCGGCAGCGCTCGTGCTCGCGATTGGAGCCATTGCCTCGGTATTTCTATGGGGCACCGCCCGTGCCGACGAACTGGCGCGTGAGTCCGGACAACCGCGCCAGAATGACAGGCAGGTCCTCTGACGTTCATTCTTCGAACCAGCAGGAAGACATCATGAACAGATCCAGGAAGGCGTCGCCGGAACAAGCGGCCAGTGCGGATTCCGATAGCTTCTCCAAGACCCTGCGCCGATTGCAGATCGAACTTGTGAAGCTTCAAAGCCATGTGATCAGCTGTGATCAAAAGATTCTGGTGGTGCTCGAAGGACGCGACGCGGCTGGCAAGGACGGCGTGATCAAGCGCATCACCGAGCATTTGAGCCCGCGCGAAACGCGCGTCGTGGCGCTGGGCAAACCGAGCGACCGCGACCGCAGCGCATGGTATTTTCAGCGTTGGGCGGCGCATCTGCCCACGCAGCGCGAGTTCGTGTTGTTCAACCGCAGTTGGTACAACCGGGCGGGTGTCGAGCGCGTGATGGGATTTTGCACCAAAGACGAGTACCAGGAGTTCATCGCGACAGTTCCGGCGTTTGAAGAAATGCTGGTCCGTTCTGGCGTGAATTTGCTCAAATACTACCTTGATATCTCGCGTGGCGAACAAAAGCATCGGCTGGCGCAACGCCGAACAGACCCACTCAAGAAATGGAAGCTCAGCCCGATCGACAAGGCCGCACCGAAGCTGTGGAACGAATACTCGGTCGCGCGAGATGCGATGCTCGCGGCCACCGACACGGAAGTGGCTCCTTGGACCATCGTCCGCGCTGACGACAAGCGCGAAGCGCGAGTCAATCTCATCAAGGACCTGCTTACCCGGGTGCACTATCTTCCAAAAGACAAGAAGCTCATCACGGCCGATCCTACGGTCGTCTTTCCCTTCGCCGACGACGTGCTCAAGGCGAAACGGCTAGCGCAGTAGCGGCACAACTTTCGTCGCCACAAAACCGTCACGGGGCCACCCAGGCGAGGTCCATTTTGTGGCGAGTGCGTGGGGGTCGGGCACATTCTGGGCGAACGCCGCTCGGGCCAAGGGTCGGGTCCATCTGTGATTTTTGCCGCGGGCAGCGGTCCCGTCAGTGGCCAATAGATTGAGCTTGTGGGGACGAGGCACTCCGATATTGATGGCCCTCGTGGCCCTCGTGGCGCCCAACTCCGGTGCCATCAATCAGCCGCGCTGCGGTCGATGTCAGATCGCGCTTCCGGGCGCTGTAGTACCTCCCTCTGGCGCTCGTCACCGTACAGCGGCCGTGTTCATGCGGAATGCGACATGTCAGCTGGGTTGACCTACATCAACCGGAGCAACATTGAAACCTCTACGATGAAAGGTGAATAGCACCAATGTCTGGTGTACGGGGTAACGCGTACACCACGCGCCATTCCTTCGCGCGTCCTCGATCGAAAAAATCGTCTGACTCGTTGCGACAACAACCGAACGATTGAGCGTTTTCTAAAGCCACCTTGAAGAAATGCTGGAGATGCAGAATGCGAAAAATACTCCTGGCTTTACTTGCGCTTGTAACCTTTAGCTTGGCCGGCTGTGGCTACAACACTTTCCAGACGCAGGATGAACAGGTCAAGTCGAGCTGGTCCGAAGTCCTCAATCAATATCAGCGGCGCGCAGACCTGGTACCGAACCTGGTCAACACGGTAAAAGGCTACGCCAATCAGGAACGGGACGTGTTCTTGCAGGTGACTGAGGCGCGGGCCCGTGTTGGCTCGATTCAGGCGACTCCGGAACTCATCGAAAACCCAGACGCATTTGCGAAATTCCAGGCGGCCCAAGGGCAACTGACGAACTCACTTTCTCGCCTTCTGGTCGTCTCGGAAAGCTATCCACAGTTGAAATCGGACGCGAATTTTCGTGATCTGCAAGCGCAGCTGGAGGGCACGGAGAATCGCATTACGGTTGCCCGTAATCGGTACATCAAGGCCGTGCAGGACTACAACGTAACGGTGCGCTCGTTCCCGAGCAATCTTACCGCCAAGGCGCTTGGTTATAAGGAAAAAGCCAACTTTTCCGTAACCAATGAAGAAGCGTTGGCCAGACCGCCGCGTGTTGATTTCGGTGTGACCCCGACACAGTCTCAGCCGTCGGCACCGGGAGCCACCAATTGAAAATGATCAAAGCAATTCTTCTCGCGCTAGTGCTTGGAGCTATCGGTTTAATTCCCTTTGAGGCGACGGCGCAGGTCGCCGTGCCGTCGTTGACCACGCGCGTGACAGATCAGACCGGCACGCTCACTGCTGAGCAACTGGCCGCGCTGGACCAAACGCTGCAGACCTTCGAAAGCAGAAAGGGAACTCAGATCGCGGTCCTCATCGTGCCCACAACCGAGCCGGAAACCATTGAGCAATATTCGCTGCGAGTCGCGGAACAGTGGAAGCTCGGACGCAAACAGATCGACGATGGTGCGTTGCTCATCGTCGCAAAAAACGACAGAACCCTGCGCATTGAGGTTGGCTACGGCTTGGAAGGGGCGCTCAATGACGCAACCAGCAAACGCATCATTAGCGAAATAATCGTCCCGAGGTTCCAGCAAGGTGACTTCTATGGCGGGATTGCGGCGGGCGTCAATCAGATCGTTAAAGTGGGGGACGGCGAACCGTTACCACCGCCCCCGACGGGCGTCGCTGACGTATCGTCGACGGTGTGGCGATTTGCGCCTGTCCTTCTGATGCTGGCGGTCGTTTTTGGCGGCGTCCTGCGCTCCGCTTTTGGCCGATTCCCCGGCGCCGCAATCGCAGCTGGCGGGGCGGGTGTCATCGCCTGGCTGCTGGCAGGCGGAATCGCGGTGGCCATGGCGGCGGCCGCGATAGCCTTCCTGTTCACGCTGATCAGTGGAGGGATGGGCGGATACGTGGGCGCATACAGTGTCGGCGGCCGTTCCGGCGGATTCGGTAGGGGTGGTGGCCGTAGCGGTGGATTCGGCGGTGGCGGCGGTGGCTTTGGCGGCGGCGGTGCCTCGGGCAGGTGGTGATAATGAACATCAATCGGATTGTGAAGCACCTTCTGACCACTCACTGGCAAGTCGACAGGGCGTTCCCTCGTGATACGTTGGTTGCGATCGCGCAGGCGATCAACGTGTGCGAAAGCGACCATGTTGGAGAACTCCGCTTCGCGGTCGAAGGCGCGCTTCACAGTGCGTCGTTGCTCCATGGGCAATCGGCACGAGACCGCGCAATCGAGGTTTTTTCGCAATTGCGGGTATGGGATACGGAACACAACAATGGAGTATTGATCTACGTGCTGCTCGCGGATCGCGCCGTCGAGATCGTCGCGGACCGAGGTGTGCATGCGAGGGTTGGCGGGCCGCAGTGGGAAGCCATCTGTCGTGCGATGGAAGCGGCGTTTCAGCACACCGAGTACCGCGATGGCGCGATCAACGGGATTCAGGCGGTTGCCCAGCACCTAAAGGAACACTTCCCCGCGTATCGGAACGGCCAAAACGAATTGTCGGACACCCCAGTGGTGCTTTGATTCAACCGGCGGACGAGTCGTAGCCGACTGTGGTCAACCGGATAGCCGGCTTGCCAGGAGATCGCCCATGTCAAATGCTATGACCGGGAAGCACTACCAGTTGTACCGACCTCTTTCCGCTTGGCTTCTCGCCATTGTCGGCGCCAGTATGATCCTTATCGGCGCCTACTTCATATTCGTTCGACCGCCCTTGCTGTCAGAAGACCTGCTCTACATGGGGACGTCCCGCGAACAACTGCAGGCGATAGTGCCGAAGCTCGTTCTTTGGCTCGGATGGGTCTTCACGGTTCTGGGCGGCTATGTCGTCGGCACGGGCGTGCGGCTGGTACATCTGGCACTAGGTGCATTGGCCGATCGCAAACCTCACGCTGCGCTGGTGGCCACGCTGGCCGGTAGCTTTACGATCGGTCTGATGTCTGTCGTGAATCTGGTAATCGACTCACATTTCAAGTTCGTACTATTGGCGCTGGCGGCGGTCTGGGTCGCAGCGCTCGTTTGCTATGGCCGCAAACCCGGGATAAGGTCGGCCCAATGAGACTCCGGGCTCCGTTCGGACGAGCTCGTATGTGTCGTACGCCCTCAATCCGACTGTCTAAGACGGCTCTATCGCCGTAAGGTCTAGTGGACGACGCGTATCCGGCCCACTCCGAATCGGCCACTATCCCGTCATCCGGAAAACGACCGCGAGACTGCCTGCGTTATTATTCGGTGGTCGATCGTATCTATCGCTCCTGCGTTGTACTTTCTGTGATTATTTCACTGCGGCGAATCTTGATTGTCTTGTCCCTTGCATTGCTTGCTATGCAGGGGGCGTTCGCGCATGAGCACGCGGTCCAAGCGAGGAGCCCCGGGCACGGCATCATCGTCACCGGCGCTGCAGGCCAGCCCTATACCTCATCCCACACGCCGTCGCGCTGCGCCACGATGCTCGCCCCCGGTTCAAGCGGGCATGGCCATTCAAGCTGCTGCGTAGCGGCTTGTGGCGCGCATTGCGGTGCCATCTTGGCGACTTTCCGCTTCGAACCCCGTATATCGGATACTTCGCCCCCACGTCCCCTCACCGAACAGCGGGACGACGGCGTTACCCACGCCCCTCCTCTGCGACCGCCGATCGGCTGATCGTCCCCGGCGTTGCACGCACATAGCGCGCAGCACGCTCCGACCCCAGAAAATGCGATGACCGGTTGATCCCCGCCGGGCATCGGACAATCACATGCGAACGGGCCCGCGCTCGTGTCGCTCGCAATAAGGAAGGGAGTAATCCATGATCCGCAGGACATTTCTCACCCGAGCGCTCAGCGCCGCCGTCGCGTCGCTTTTCGCTCGCAATGTTTCCGCACAAAAGGCGGAACATAGTATGCAGGACATGCGAGGTATGTCGGACATGCCGTCGATGTCTGGCGGCAAGATGCATATGGCAGCAACGCTGGCCCCTGCCGACGCGCTTCCGGCCGGTGCCCCGCTGGCCGTCTTGCGCAAGCTCACCAACGAAAGCAGTCAGCCCGGCGTATTCCTGGGCACCCTCGTCGCACAGCCGGTACAACACGAGTTTCTACCCGGCAAACCAACGACTTTCTGGCAATACGGAAACACAACGCAGGGCCCGGTCGTCGGCCCATTGATCGACGTTCGCGAAGGCGACACGGTGGAGATCCGTTTCGTGAACCGTCTGCCACAGCCATCGACGATCCACTGGCATGGTCTGCCAGTCCCGCCGGATCAAGACGGCAATCCGTCAGACCCGGTAGCGCCGGGAGCGACCCGCGTCTATCGCTTTACGTTGCCATCGGGGAGCGCCGGCACGTACTGGTATCACCCGCATCCGCACATGAAGACGGCAGAGCAAGTTTTCCGCGGGCTCGCGGGTCCGATCGTGGTTCGCAGCGCCGACGATCCGCTCGCGGCCTGGCCCGAGCGACATCTTTTCCTGTCTGACCTGAGGCTCGCCAGCGACGGTTCGATCCCGGCGAACGACATGATGGACTGGATGAATGGCCGTGAAGGGCAATTCGTGCTGGTCAACGGGGCACGCCGTCCGCGCATCCTGGTTGCAACGGACGAACGCTGGCGGGTATGGAATGCATGCAGTGCCCGCTATTTGAGACTGTCGCTTGGGGCCGGACACCGCTTTGCGCAGGTCGGCACTGATGGCGGCCTGCTTGAGCAACCGCGTGATGACCTTACCGAATTGCTGCTTGCACCCGGTGAGCGGACGGAACTGATCGTGCGCGCGGGCATGGGCCCAGCAGATGCGGTGCTGACTGCTGGCGTCTACGACCGCCGCAAGATGGCGATGTCCCACGGCAGCCTGCCACCCCAGCCGGACCGGGCGCTCGCCGACGTGCGATTCGAGCCACCGAGCGCTGCCGGTAACCCGCTGGCGCCGCGCGCCATCCCAACATCCCTGCGCATCGTGCCGTCACTCGGCGCACCAGTCACGCAAAAGTCAGTGGTGTTTTCCGAAGCGATGAACATGGCCGCGATGCAACGCTCCGGCGCGTCTGCGCACGGAATGCCGGCTGGTATGACGTTCATGATCAACGGCGCGATCTTCGATCCGGCCCGCATCTCGCTGACCAGTCGACGAGGTGAAGTCGAACTATGGTCGATCGAAAACCGCACCGACATGGACCATCCGTTTCACCTGCACGGGACGCAGTTCCAGGTGATCGGCAGGGAGCAGGGCGCGGTGAATACGCCTGAGCCTTACCGTGCATGGCGCGACACCGTGAACGTGCAGCCGGGCGAGACGGTGCAAATTGCCACGGTCCAACAGATGGCGGGCGATCGGATGTTTCACTGCCATATTCTTGAGCACGAGGACCTCGGCATGATGGGTACGCTGAAAGTGATCTGAGCGTCCAAATAAAGGCACCCGGCACGTAGCCGGGTTTCCGGAATACAGAAAACGAACGGGATTAGACAGCGACCGCACCGGATATACCAGATCACCAACCACGACAGTTTCGCCACGCTCGTGCCTGGACAGGCAGCGGCCATCTTCTGCAGCCCGAGGTTGAACGCGTCAGCAAGGAGCGCGGTCAGCAACAGCGTCCGGTCGGGTGGCTCCGAGTCGCTTTTCAAATGAGTGAAGGAGCCGCTGCAGTTTTGGGTTCGGTCAAATAGGGAGTGCTGATGGGCAAGTCGAAACTAGCGGACTAGATACTGTGCGGGTTCTCCAAGCCGAACCAGCCGGCGCGACTGCAAGACGAAGTTCCCGGTAGGCAGTCACCAGCGCGTCGAGGCTGAATGACCGGTTCAGGCCGCTGGGATTCGGCAACACCCATGCGCGGGCGCCGCCGAATGCTGTCGGTTGCAGGCCCCAGCAGATGTCGCGCCTGCCCGACATTGCGCAGAGCGCCATCTTTCCGAGGAAGGCAACGCATTGCGGTGCATGTCGTTCAATCTTCCGCTCGAGTTCGGTCGCAGCCGCTTTGAACTCCCATTGTGATAGTTCGTCCGCTCGTGCGGTCGGACGCGAGACCGCGGTTGTGAGACCACAACCATACTGCAGGAGTGTGTGGTCGTCTTGAGGACAAATCTGTTCAGGAGTAAAACCCGCGAGATGAACGGCCCGCCAGAATCGATTGCCTCTGCCGGCAAAGTGGCGGCCGGTCGATGCCGCACGGACGCCCGGATTTATGCCGCAAAATACCACTGATAAACCCGGTTCAAGGACATCAGGAAGACATTGAAGTGAATCGGAGCGAGTCACGGATGGGGTAAGCCTTTTCATGAAGTACATTCGAACTGCCGACCGGGAACAACAGGCTACCTCAACGATACCGTCTGTGCTTGCGCTGACCGGCCCAACCTCGGCCAGACCGGAAAGCTATGTCACACTTTCCATCCCCGCTGATTCGACTTGCTCGTTGACACCGCTAGAAGCCCACTGCTGCGTGCCTGCCGCACCACGAAATCGTTGGCGATACTGTCTGGGCGTTACGTCAAGCCGCCGGAAGAAAGTCGTTCGCATATGCGTGGCGCTGTGAAAACCACAATTGAACGCCACAGTCTTGAGAGGAGCATCTGTCTCCTCGAGCAGCTTCCTCGCGGTGTCAACGCGAACCTGTTCAACAAACGCGGACGGCGTCACCTTTGCATACTTCGCGAATAGCCTCGAGAAGGTCCGTCGGCTGACTGAAACTGCGCTCGCAAGCTGTTCGATCGATAGCGTATCGGTTATGTGCTCGGTCACGTATCGGAGCACCTTGCCGACGATCGGATCCTGGCCCTTCCGTACTCCGAGGTAAGGGCTGTATTGAGACTGTCCGCCTTCTCGCTGGATGTAGACGACCAAACGCTTCGCAACCCGCACCGCAAGCTCGTGCCCCCAGTCTTCCGCCACGAGCGATAGACACAGGTCTATGCCTGCCGTCACGCCGGCAGAGGTAAAGAGGCGTCCATCACGGATGAAAATCCTGTCGGGCTGCACACACGTCTGGGGAAACTCATCAGCGAGGCGGCCCGCATCTGCCCAGTGGGTCGTCACTTCCTTACCGTCAAGCAGCCCGGCGTGCGCGAGCACGAACGCTCCGTTGCAAACGGAGCCAAACCGTGTTGCGCCGCGCGCCTGGTCTTGCAACCACTTCAGAAACTCGCTTCGTGGCTGGGCATCGGGCAACTGCGGTCCTCCTGCTATCAACAGCAGGTCAAATGGAGTGTCGAAGTCCGCATAGCCATAAGGAATTGAGAGTCCCATCCCGTTCGAGCAGGACACGGTGCCAGCCTCGTATCCAACGAGAAAGACCTGATATCTCTGATGCTTAGGCAAAAATGTGTTTGCTTCTGCGAATACGTCCAGGGGGCCAGCAACATCCAGCGCCTGCACACCATCGAATATAACAATGGCGACTTTCATGCCGTGACCCTCATTGATTGTAAGCACGCTGCCATTGGTACCTTCAATTGACGCTTCACCACAACGAACCCGCCTGCGCGGCGGCGAGCAGACGTTCGCGCGTCGGCACATTGCCGGTCACGTTGAAGCTTCGCTTCAGATAGGCCTCGGCAAGTGCCAGACCGATGCCGCTCGATGCACCACTGATAACGACCAGATACAACCGACTATATAAGCGAAGCGCGGCGGGATAAAGGCACTGCGCCGATAATCACTTGTTACATGGAGCATGGGCATGCAACCCGAGAACGCTGGTAAGGGTCCGCGCACGCATTCGTTACCCGTAAGGGCTGAGTTGGGGGAACGCCATTTATGGCAGCGCGGCTGCCTTTACAGCACGGCACCGGTAAGACTCGCCGTGCGCGAAGACGCCCGGGCGGCCCCGGCTCGCCGCGAACCCGCGTGAGCCATGTCCCGCTCCGTTTGGACGGCTTGCAGCTTAACAAGGTTGGCGGCATCCTGCGGCGACTTGATGTGATAACCCCTATCTTCGTTTCCGATAGCGAGGCCCGCGATGGACGCCTCCGGCCTGCGCATTTTTGAATCGGTCGCGCGAAACGGCAGCATGAACCGCGCGGCGGCCGAGCTCCACACGGTGCAATCGAACGTCACCGCCCGCATCAGGCTGCGCATGCCGACAACTGCTACGTGGCCCAAATCTCATCCCGATTGGCCAGGCACCGCGCCATCTGCGTATTCCAGTTGCAGTGCCGACTATCTATTCTTTATCTCATCAATGCACGGTCGACGTTCGGACCTGACGCCAATCAAGGACAGATTCATCATGCTGATGCAAAAAATTCGAAGCTCTTTCTTGTTCGGGGGAAACGCCCCCTATGTCGAGGAGCAGTACGAGCTCTACCTGGCTGACCCGGTGTCGGTCGCGGATGAGTGGCGTGCCTATTTCGATGCGTTGCGCGAAACCCCCGCCATCGACGGGAGCGACCGCGATGACGAGCCGCACGCACCTGTCGTTTCCACCTTTGTCGATCTGGGCAAGCGGTCGCGCGCTGCGGAGATGACGCTCGATGACGGTCTTGCAGTCGCCAGAAAACAGGTGGCGGTACAGTCGGTGATTGCCGCGTTCAAGTACCACAAGGGCTTTAGCAGTGTCACGCAGACGAGCGACGGGCCGGTCGATGTCGAGCTTGCATTCAATCCCTCACATCTGGAAATCGTCAACCCGGTCGTGCAGGGCATGGCACGCGCCAAAGGGGAGGTCTTGGGCGCAGGCGACGGTAGTGAAGTGCTGCCCGTCGAAATCGTGTTGCGATGATCCTGTATGCAGGATTTCAGCTGCCCGGGCGCGGATAATTGGCCCGAGCGGCGACCGTTTGCATGTTGTTGGAAAGCGTGGAGCGGAAGTGGCATCGTAATGGCCCAAATGCGGCCTATCCTGACCCATATACAAGCTTCTTGGGCGTGCGCGCTGCTTCAATCATTGTCAGAATGGGTAGAACCATTTCTCACGATTCTTCCAGAAGCACATCAAGAAAGTGCTAGATGGGCTGCGCTTTGTACGGAGAACCCGTCGGAGCAGTCGTCCATAAGCTGGTACGGAACCTACGCTGTTCTCGAGTTGGAAGGGAAATCGCCCTTTGATTTTGGCCGCTGATGTTGTCGGCGGCCGTTTCCATGCGAGCCAGCCATGACCCAAAACCCGAACGCTGCTTTAGAAGCCCTCCCGAAACCACCGCTTGCCGGCGAATCGATGTCGGGTGCCGACGTCATCCTGCGCGTACTCAGCGAACAGGGCGTCGATACCGTATTCGGTTATAGCGGCGGCGCGATTTTGCCGACGTACGACGCTGTCTTTCGTTTCAACGAAATGCACGCGGAAAATCCCGAGCGCCAGATCAACCTCGTTGTACCCGCCAATGAACAGGCCGCCGGTTTCATGGCCGCTGGTTATGCGCGCGCGAGCGGAAAAGTTGGCGTATTCATGGTTACGTCAGGTCCCGGGGCGACGAACGCGGTGACGCCGATCGCCGACTGTAACGGTGACTCAATCCCCGTCGTCCTCATATGCGGACAGGTACCTCGTGCCATGATCGGCACTGATGCTTTCCAGGAAGCGCCCGTCTTTAACATCATGTCGGCGTGCGCGAAGCAGGTGTTTCTGGTTACCGACCCGGCAAAGCTGGAACAGACACTGCGGAGCGCATTCGAAGTCGCTCGCACCGGCCGTCCTGGCCCGGTTGTCGTGGACGTGCCGAAGGACATCCAGAACTGGACCGGAATCTACCGTGGGCAAGGTACATTGGAGTTTCGAGGCTACTCCGACCGTCTTCGAATGGTGGCCAAAGGCGCTCGTCTCGAAGAGGACAAGCGCACCGAATTCTTCGATCTGCTGGCGCGGAGCAAGCGACCGTTGCTGTATGCCGGCGGAGGCATTATTACGGCCGGCGCGACGGCTGAGTTGCGTCAGTTTGCAGAGCGCTATGGGATCCCCGTGGTGACCACGCTGATGGGTCTTGGCGCAATATCCGTGAAACACGAACTGGGGCTTGGCATGCTGGGCATGCACGGCATGGCCTGTGCGAACTATGCGGTGGAAGACTGTGACTTCCTGATCGCGGTGGGTGCCCGGTTTGATGACCGGGTCGCCGGTGGCCGCCCTGACGCATTTGCGCCCGGAGCGCAGTATGTCGCGCATATCGACATCGATGAGGCGGAGATCAACAAGGTTAAACGGGCGCACTGGACGCACGTAGGCGACGCGAAGAATGCGTTGCTTTCACTGATGAAGCACGGTCCAGCCGCGCAGTCGCCTTCGGGCTGGCTCGATCACATAAAGAAACTGAAGCGGATCTACGGTATGAACTACGACCGGAACAACCCGGCGATTCAGCCGCAGTTTGTGGTCGAAAAGCTCAGTGAAATTACCGGAGGGCGAGCAATCATCTGCACGGGCGTCGGACAGCATCAGATGTGGGCTGCGCAGTTTTTCGACTTCGTCGAACCTCGAAGCTTCCTTACTTCGGGCAGTATGGGGACGATGGGTTTCGGCTTGCCCGCAGCTATCGGCGCCCAACTGGCGCGACCCGATGCCCTTGTGATCGACATCGACGGTGACGGCAGCATCCGCATGAATATTGGCGAACTGGAGACGGCAACCACGTACGGCGTGCCTGTCAAAGTACTGCTGCTCAACAATCTTGGTGACGGGATGATCAGGCAGTGGCAGCGTCTCTTTTACGAGGGGCGATTGTGCGTGAGCGACAAGTCGCTCCATCGCAAGAATTTTGTGATGGCGGCACAGGCCGACGGGTTTGAGTTTGCCTATCGTGTTGAAGCAATGAGCGAACTCGAGGACAAACTTAAGGCCTTTGTAGAATTTGACGGGCCGGCATTCCTCGAAGTCATGGTCGACCAGAACGCCGATGTGTTTCCGATGGTGGGGCCAGGGCAAAGCTACTCGAATATGATCACCGGGCCGTTTATCCCGTCCCGGTCTGAGCGAGAACCCGAAGGGAAGGGTGCAGAGCGTCAAGCGGCTGCGGATATGTTCTAGCTCCCGTCACCACTGACCACACGGCTGCCTGCCGCGCACATACAGCCAGGATCGCAAGAACCCATACATACGGGCGGTTTATCTCTGCAGCAATAGATTTGATCTATTTTTTACGCACGTTCCGCTATCGTTTCGAGGTTGTAGTGGGAGTGTTGTATATACGTTGCTGGAGATAGCATGTTCGAATTAGGAAAAGAATATTCACGCGAATACATTCACGCGGTGTGCGGGGGCAATAAACAGGCATTTTTGCCGGCTAGCAAAGGAAAAATTGTAGCCGCTTGCCTGCGGCCGGATCTGAATCCTCAAGCGCCTGACGTGATCATCTGCAACACTAGCAGCTCGGCCCGGGCAGCGGGAAGAACGCTTGCAAGGCAGGGCGGCTCCATCCCAGTGTTCATCGAGCAGGCGACGGATCGACTGCGATACGAAGGTAACTACGCTGTCGCCGAATCGCTGACTGCGCCTCTGGATTGTGAGCCTTACGCCCGGAATACGAGTTTCACCATCCGGCAGATATCGCGGGTCATCAAGCTCAAGCGCTGTTAGCCCGCAGCCCGGTGGAGCGCATGTGCCCCCGCTCATGAGAGGTTTCATCCCACGACCTGGACATTGAGCCGGGGGCAACTTTATTATTTGCTGGACGCGTACTACTCTGTATATGAGGAACGCAAAGGATGCGGACCCGCCGCATAACTCTGAGCCCTCAAAAACGAATACACATGCCATACCTGGGAATCGGTCTTCACGTAATTGTTGCGATCTACTTTGCCGTGCATGCGGTACGTAGCCGCCAGAACATATACTGGCTTTTGCTTTTGTTCGCTTTTCCGATGCTGGGAAGCCTCGTGTATTTCTTCGCCATCTACCTGCCAAGCCTGCGCCAGTCGCCCGGCGCGCGTGTGGCCACGCGGGCCATCTCTCAACTGGTCGACCCTAATCGTGTCATACGCGAGGCGCGCTCCGACTTCGACCGCGCGCCCACCGTCGAGCACCGCATGCGCCTGGGTGCAGCGTTGCTGGAGGCCGGCAATGCCGGCGAAGCGCTCGAACACTATCAGGCCGCTGCGAACGGCCCCTTCGCCACTGACCCGGCGCTGCTGCTCGGCCTGGCGCGGGCACAGTTCGCTGTTGGTCACCACGCGGCAGCCGACGCCACCTTGTCCAGCCTGTTCGCTGCCAACCCGCGGGCGCGTCAGCAGCCCGAACCGTCTTTGCTTTATGCGCGCACCCTGGCCGCGCTTCAGGCGCCCGGCACGCAGGCGGCCTTCGAGCAGGCCTTGGCGTGCGCGAGCGACGCCGCACCCCGGTGCTTGTTCGCAGACTGGCTAGCCGGGCAAACAGATGAAGCAGATCGCCGGCGGGCCAGCAGCTTGTATGCGGAAATTGCTCACGATGCCAAACACTGGCCGCGTCACGCCAGGGAACACAACCGGGAATGGCTGCAGCGCGCGAACGCCGCGCTGGCCACGGCATCGTCACGTCGATAAGCGGTGGTCAAGACCCGCCATGGGCCGTCGGCGAATGGGCAAGTATCAGGTGCCGACGCAGCGCGCGCTTTCGGCATGCTCCGCTCGTTGGAAGGCATAATCTTCAAAGGCAAAATCGTGCCGCTATCGAGGAGCAACACATGAGCTATCCAGGTCCGGTCGAGTACGACCAAGGCGCACCCGCGGTCCGCGCGGTGTACGACGATATTATGCACACCCGTCAAGTGGACGACGTCAACAACTTCTGGAAATTCATCGCGAATCACCCTCCGACGCTTGCGCGCACGTGGCATAGCCTCAAGGACATCATGGCGCCGGGAGCACTGGATCCGCTGATCAAAGAGCTGCTCTACGTTGCGGTCAGCGTGACCAACAACTGCGCATATTGTGTGGCGAGCCACACGGCGGCCGCCCGTCGCGCAGGCATGACCGACGAGATGTTCGGGGAATTGCTTGCCGTCGTCGGCATGGCGAACGAGACCAACCGGCTTGCAGTTGGATATCGCGTGCCGATAGACCCCGCATTCGAATAAAATCGATGAGACAACCCTCTTAGCCGCAGGCTGACGAATGAAAAAACCTGAATCCCAAGCCTCAGACACTAGTCACAATCGACTGATTTCTCACGGTGCCGACTCGCAAAATGGCTGGGAAGATCGGCTGCAGGCTATCAAGGCACGGTTGCGCGAGGCAGGCGATCTTCCGGGTGCAACCGTTGAGCAGCAAGTGAGCTTGCTGGAGCAGTTATCCGCTTTCGAACTCGGCCGGTTCCTGCTTGAGAATCGTGGTCTGAATGCGTATTGGACGCACCAGTTGGTGACCTACCGTCAAGGTGCCGAACCGGCGGGCTCACTGTCTCCGCTCGAGGTCCGGATTTTCGAGAAGTTGCCCGCCGTACTGGCAACCCGGGAACGTTTCGGAATCTTCCGTCAACAGTTACAAGCCCTGCTCAAACCGGGGCTTGCACTGGCATCGATTCCCTGTGGGTTGATGGGTGAATTACTTCTGCTCGACTATGACGGGCAGTCCGATATCACCTTGACAGGCATCGACCTCGATCAAGAGGCGTTGAATGGTGCCCTGGCGCTGGCGAAAGAACGCGGGCTAGCCGATCGCCTGTCGCTGCGCTGCGAGGACGCCTGGATTTCTGGACCAGAAGGAGAGTTCGACGTACTCGCGAGCAACGGCCTAAATATCTACGAACCGGACGATGCTCGCGTAAAGGCGCTGTATCGCTCGTTCTTCAACACGCTGAAACCGGGAGGCACGCTGGTCACCAGCTTCCTGACACCACCGCCGGCTCTGTCCGCAGAGTCTCCATGGAATCTGGCAGAAGTCGACCATGAATCACTCGCGCTTCAGCACCTGATGTTTGTACGCATCATTGAAGTGAAATGGAGCGCCTTCCGTACGCACGCACAAACCATGGCGCAACTCGAGGATGCGGGTTTTCTCGATATCAGGTTCATCGATGACCGCGCGCGTATGTTCCCAACCGTTGTCGCTCAAAAGCCGATGCGATAAGTGATGGATTCAGGCGAGGCGCGGAAAATACAGTGCGAAGGTCGTGTTGTCGCGCTGGCTCATGACGTCGACTTTGCCTCGGTGCGATTCCATAATGGATTTCACAATCGCGAGGCCCAGGCCGGTGTTTTTTGCTGACCCCTGTCTCGACGCATTGACCCGATAAAACCGATCGAAGATCTTCTCGACGTGCTCAGCTGGAATAGGCTGGCCCTTGTTCGTGACCTCGACGACTACGTATCCTTCCGACTGGTACGTGCGCAGTTCGACGTCGGATCCCACGGTGGCATGGTCGAGCGCATTCGACAGCAAATTGCTGACTGCCCGCCGGAACATCAGCGGGTCCGCCAGGATCCTGGTATTCCCATTGATGACGAAGTGGACGTCCGCTCCCTCGGCTATGCCTTGAAAATACGAGGTCAACCTGGCGAGTTCAAATTGGCAGTCGACTTCGCTAAGCTTCAGGTGCTGCTTCGAATTGTCCGTCCGCGCGAGAAACAACATGTTCTCGATCATGCGCTGAAGGCGTTCGCACTCTTCAATATTGGACTCGATGAGAATCTCGTAGTCTTCAGTCGTCCGCGTGCGCGATAGCGTAACTTGCGATGAACTGATCACGTTCGCCAGCGGCGTTCGCATATCGTGCGCGAGATCGGACGAAAACTGGGAAAGGCGCAGAAACGCCCGCTCCAGACGATCAAGCATGCGGTTGACCGATGTGGCAATCTCCAGCAGTTCGACCGGGCCGGCGGCTATATCGAGCCGCTCGTTCAAGCGATGCGCTTCGATGCTGGACGTCTGGTGGCCAATGGTCTTGACGGGTGAAAGACCCTGCCTGGCTATGGCATAACCCAGGGCGCCCATCAGGATCGCACCGGCCGCTATCGCGAACCAGACGTCTTCCTGATAGCTTCTGAGCAGCGAGTGCCGCTCGCTTGCTACATGCGCCAGCAAGATGCGAATGGTTTCCCCCGACCGCAAGGTTTCGTCTGCATAGATGCAGCGAGAAGGTCCAATGGTAGGGGGATTGCATGAATACGCCGCCTGTTGATAGTGACGCCCCGGCCCGACAGAGTTCAGCTTGCGGGCAGGCATGATGGAGTGCTGCACCAGCATATCGCCGCGCCTGTCGGAGAGGGCGAGAAATACTGCAGGATGCGACTGCAGGACTTCGTGGAACACGGCGCTGTGTTGAACCACCGCTTGTGTTGAACCGAAGTCGCGAGCCTGTTGCAGGAACTGATCAAGCTTTTCAGCGATCTCCGTGTCGTCGCGTGTTTGAAGTTCGAGCGCGAGAGCGTTGTACAAGAATCCACCCACCAGCGCGAACGCCAGCAGGGCGACGATCGAAAATGCGACTGTCAGACGCTTGAGCAGCGAATAGGGCTTGGCGACGGCAGTCACGACCGGTCCTCGAGGACATAACCCATGCCTCGAACGGTATGCAGCAATTTCTTCTCGAAGCCGTTGTCAATTTTCGCGCGCAGCCGCTTGACGGCCACATCGACCACATTCGTGTCGCTGTCGAAGTTCATATCCCAGATCTGTGAAGTCACGAACGTTCGTGTCAGCACCTCGCCCTGCCGCTCGGCAAGGAGTTGCAACAGAGCGAATTCCTGCGCGGTGAGATCAATTCGTGCATTTGCGCGCCGGCTCCTTCGCCTGACCAGATCGACTTCGAGATCCCCTACGGTCAGGACCTCGCGTGTCGTACGCGGTGCCCGCCGAATGAGCGAGCGGATCCGCGCGAGAAATTCGACGTAAGCAAAGGGTTTGGACAGGTAGTCGTCTGCGCCCAATTCGAAGCCGGCGACCTTGTCGTCGACCGTGTCTCGTGCGGTGAGCAATAGCACCGGCGTGTTTTTCGTCATCCGCAAGCGCTTGAGCACCTCAAGCCCGCTCAGTTCCGGGAGCATCACGTCGAGCACGATCAGGTCGAACTCTTCATGTAGCGCCAGGAATAGGCCGTCTTTCCCGTCCGCAGCGGTGTCGACAGTGAAGCTTGCTTCCGTCAGCCCTTTTCGAAGATAGGACGACATCTTCGGCTCGTCCTCGATGATCAGTATCCGCATTGCACGTTTAATTTGATGATGGGAAGCCGGTGGGTCCGATCCCAAAGCTACCGCAGGTTAGCTTGACGACAAGGGCGCAAAAATGGCGACAAGATTACATTTTTGTCATCTAACAGCGCCCGGTAAAACAGTCATCCGGCTAGCACGTCGCCGTCATGTTCCAGCTGACAAGCTAGCGAATCCGATCGTACCAGTTGCGCTTCGCGCTGTCTTTTGCGGCTTTTTTACAAGCGAATGCGGCTCTGAGCACGAGTTAAAGAACCCGCTCGGCAGATGACCGGAATGTCATTTTGTCGCCACGATATGTTCAGTGCTGCGATCCAACAATCGAAGCTCTCAGAGGCCGGCCTCAACGACTTTCGTTAAGGCCTTGAGCATCCTTAATCGATTGATCACAGAAAATGAAAAACATTCAGGCTGCAGCGACGCGTATGTTCGTTTGTCCAACCGTGGCGGGTGAGGCAGTGAGTTCCAACATGTGGCGGCGGATACCTTTCGGAGCTGCATCATGCTGATCCGCAAGCGGCTCTATGTATCGATCGGCGCG
>JGI12635J15846_10000080_pt1 | contig 64731 bp, 62 predicted proteins | sample BlaSpr_A8_OM2_M2_FD_15846 | JGI IMG/M metagenome (IMG submission 15846)
CGTGCCTTCCACATTGCCAACTGTATTCGCGCTAAGAATATTTGTCATATTAATTCCTGGAATGTGGGGAGGTAATGGCAGGAGCCGGCGAGCTCCGAACTGTATCATGAGCGGCTATTCGTATTCACAGCTCCGCCCTCTCAGTCACATTTGGTGACTGCAACCCGAAAAACAAAAACGACACTGACGAAAACGACACTGACGATAGCTGCCTGCAGCGTCAGCACTGCAACTTGGGGGAACTTACTGGTGCTTCAAAATTGGGGAGGGGACTGCCGAAACGATTTGAGCGCCCTTATTTAGGGAGCGGATACCTTGATAAGCAAACTACCCGACATCGCAAATCTGTGCAAGAGGTAGAAAGACTAAGCGAGGATAGAGACGAAAGACCCTAGTGCATATCTTGTCCACTATAATCAATGACTTACAGTTTGTTACTCCCGAATCGGCAAGCATCGACGTGTGAATCGCGAAGCGGATGCAGCCGGTTCTTTCGCCGTCAGGACGAAATGTTAGAATCGACCCGTCGCAAGAGCACCCAAAGACAAACAAGCACCCGAATTAGTTTTGGCTAAGGTTATTCGACCATATTGTGGCGTCTGAACGCGGGCTACCTTCTGCTTAACCTAATCGTTCGAGTCTTATCGCAGGAAGTTTACGCATGCAAATTGCTGTAGTAGGTTCCGGATACGTAGGATTGGTCGCAGGCGCTTGCTTCGCTGACCTCGGCCACGAAGTGATCTTGGTCGACAACGATATTCGCAAACTCGCCACTCTTAAAAACGGCCAGGTTCCTATCCATGAAAAGTTCCTGCCGGAACTTCTGAATCGCCATCGCGGAAAGCGGCTCACTTTTTCCGACGATCTTCATGGCGCTGTTCGTGCCAGCGCCGCTATCTTTATCGCCGTGGGTACGCCACCCACGGAGCGCGGCGAAGCCGACCTTTCGTACGTTGAATCCGTTGCCAGGGAAATCAGCGGAGCGGTCGACAATTACAAAGTAATCGTTGAGAAGAGCACGGTGCCCGTTTATACCAGTGAGTGGATTCGCAAAATCATTCTGCGCAACGGTACCGACCCCAATTCCTTCGACGTAGCCTCCAATCCCGAGTTTCTCCGCGAAGGGACGGCCGTCACCGATTTTCTCTTCCCTGACCGCATCGTTGTCGGTTGCGATAACGAACGCTGCGCCGACCTGCTTCGCCAGATTTACCAACCCCTCACCAGCGGCGATTACTACCAGCGTGCCGACTCGATTCCGCAACCCGACCGCACTTCCATCCCCGCTCCCATCCTGGTCACCAGCAGCAAAAGCGCGGAACTCATCAAACACGCCTCCAACGCCTTTCTGGCAATGAAGATTTCCTTCATCAATGCGGTGGCTTCGATGTGCGAATCTGTCGGAGCCGACGTGAATCAAGTTTGCCACGGCATTGGCACCGATTCGCGAATCGGACCTCGCTTTCTCAATCCCGGCATCGGTTACGGGGGCTCTTGCTTTCCTAAAGATGTGATGGCCTTCCGCGCGGTCGCCCGCGAATGCGGCTATGACTTCCGTCTGCTCGACGAAGTTATGCGCATCAACGAAGACCAGCGCGACCGCTTCGTGCGCAAAGTTCGCAGCGCACTCTGGACCCTTCGCGGCAAAAATATTGGCGCCCTCGGTCTGGCTTTCAAAGGCGGTACCGACGACATTCGGGAGTCTCCGGCCATCCTGATTCTGCACTCGTTGTTACAGGAAGGTTGCAAGATCACTGCCTATGATCCAGCGGCCATGGAGCGCACCCAGGAACTCATGAGCTCAACGGTAAAGTTTTCTGATTCTGCCTACGAAGCCGCCCATGGAGCTGACGCGCTGCTGATTCTCACGGAGTGGGAGGAGTTCGCCAATCTCGACCTTAACCGCCTTCGCGGCGAAATGAAATATCCAATCGTGATCGACGGTCGCAATCTGTATGATCCCGAAGTCATGGCCGCCAGCGGCTTCACCTATTACAGTGTGGGGCGCGCCGCCGCCCATGCTGACGCTCCCCCCGCCGCCATGAAGAATTCCACGAAAAAAGCATGACCCGAAAACGCGCGCTGGTCACCGGCGGAGCCGGTTTTCTCGGATCTCATCTCTGCGATGCCCTGCTCGGCGAAGGCTGGAGAGTCACTGTCGTCGACAATCTCCTGACCGGTCGTCGCCGAAATATCGCGCATCTTGCGAACGAAACGGCTTTCGAATTTATAGAAAAAGACATCTGCGAGCCCTTCGATGTCGGCCCCGTCGACTACGTCTTTCACTTCGCCAGCCCTGCCAGTCCCGTCGACTACACCATCCACGGCATTCCTACCCTTAAGGTTGGATCGCTCGGAACTTTTCACGCGCTCGATGTCGCCCACAGGTACAACGCAAAATTTCTCGTCTCCTCAACCTCCGAGTGCTACGGCGATCCTCTTGAACACCCCCAGAAAGAAACCTATTGGGGAAATGTAAATTCCATCGGCCCGCGCTCCGTCTACGACGAAGCCAAGCGCTTCACCGAAGCCGTCACCATGGCCTACCACCGCTATCACAAAGTCGATACGCGCATCGTCCGTATCTTCAATACCTACGGTCCGCGCCTGCAATTAAACGACGGGCGTGTCATTTCGAACTTCATGAAACAAGCCCTGAATAACCAGCCGCTTACTGTCTACGGCGATGGCAGCCAGACCCGCAGCTTCTGCTACGTGAGCGACGAAATCGACGGCTTCCTTCGCCTCGCCAAATCCGACGAGCACCTGCCGGTGAACATCGGGAACCCCAACGAATTCACCATCCTCGAATGCGCCAAACAAGTACTCAAGGTCACCGGATCAAAAAGCGAAATCGTGCACGAACCTCTCCCGCAAGACGACCCTAAACAGCGCCAGCCGGACATCAGCAAAGCCCGCAACCTTCTGGGATGGGAACCCAAGATTCAACTCGAGCAAGGTCTAAAATTGTCGCTGGATTATTTTAGGAGAGCCGTAGAAGAAGAATCCGCAGTCAAGAAGTAAAGACCGCAATACCAACTGCATTGTCATCCTGAAAGCCGCGTTTGTTGCGCCTGCAGGATCCCTATACTCCACTGGGGTCCGGAAATCAAAGGGCTCATAGAGGGCCGACCGACTCCCTGAAGAAACATGTCCCTAAGACATTTTTGCGGCCCAGCGAATGCGAATCCCAGCGCTCCGAATAGCGCGACTGCGAGAGCGTGAATCGCGCTGCTAATTCCCTACTCCGGCATAACCACCGGCTTATCTTTCGGTATTGCATTGAGTGTGTCTTTGTCGATTCCCAAATGCGCCATTACAAGTTCCGGCGGCGTGTGCGTCAGCCATTCCGAGAGAGCGAGATCCTGATAGAAACCGCTCTTGAACATCTCCAGAAATTTCAAGTCCGTGGTGCCCGTATTTTGCACATAGTGAGGCAGCGTCTTCTGGATATAACCCACGTCTCCAGCTTGAAAATCCATAGTTCGGGCCCGGCCTCCCGTAGCGAACACTGTCATTCTTCCCGTGCCGCCGATGTAGTACTGCCATTCATCGGCATTCGGATGCCAATGCAGTTCGCGGATTCCTCCGGGGTGGACTGTAACAATCGCCGCCGCAATTGTCGTCGAGACTTTGAAGGCACTCGAATCGACGATTTGCACCTCTCCGCCCTTGCTGCGAATTGGAGCCGGCCTTTGTGCCACTCGAAAGGCAAAATCCAGGGGCGACAATCCTAGCGATCCCGCAGATACTTTCCGATCTACCTCCAGCGGCCCCGGTACCGAGGCCTGAAAAATAAATTTCTCCCGCCGCGGCATTCCTTGCAATACCTGCTCACTCACGCCAAAATTCTGCGCCAGCACATCGTGCGGCGTGTGCGCCATCCAGTCCGTGAGCAGCACAGTTTCATATTCCGAGAAGTTGCCATCATCGAACACGAGGAGAAACTCGCAGCCATCCGGCCTCAGACCCTGGATCGAATGCGGAATGCCCGTCGGGAAATACCACAAATCTCCCTCCGTCACATCAGCGACGAAACTCTTTCCGTTCGCATCGAGTCCCGTAATTCGCGCGTTTCCGTAAAGCATGAACGCCCACTCCCCAGCGGTATGCCAGTGCAGTTCGCGAATCCCTCCGGCGGTGAGTCTCATGTCAACTCCCGCTATCGACTTCGACACCGCCAGCTCGCGGACTGTCACCTCGCGCGACCACCCGCCTTCTTGCATCCGCTTGTGAGAAAGGCCAAAGGGATACTTGAAAGTTTGCACTCCGCCTGCATCCGTCGACGGGGGCAGAAACGAATCCTGATTCTGCGCATCCAGTTCTGGATTGCCCGGCCCAGGCGCGCTGGCGCTCGGATCATTCTTGGAGGGATAGGGCTTTTGCTCTTCAGTTTTAGCCGGGTAAGATTGTTGAACCTGAGCTGTTGCTTCAGTTGCTGATAATATCCCGGCAGCCGTCAATGCCGCCGACCCTACTCCCAGAAATCCACGTCTCGAATAGAAGTCTTTCTTTCCCGCGTTGCCCATGAATCTATCTCTCCTGTATGGCGCGCATTTCTGCAAAAGATACGGGAGCCAATCGGAAGCAGTCAAATCTAATTGGCGAAAGACACACATCCGCGCAAAAAGCCGCTTGTTTGCCAAGCGGCCTCTATAAACTAACTCTATTGAAAAGCATCCTTGCTGTGGATAGTAAACTAGCTGGAACTCTCCGCCGCGGCCGCGACGAAATCGATCAACTGCTGCACGCCCTGCCGTTCATCCGGCGTGTTGAGATGGAACGATACTCCCATGCCGTAGCCGGGATGCGACGACTTTACTTGGCCCGTCAACTTTAACTTCATCTGATGGGTGCGCACCACAATTTCGACGGAGGCTCCAGCCGCGAAAGCCAGCGGCATTTCCAGATAGCATCCACCCGCACTGAGGTCACTCAGGTGGCAGAAATTCCGCACGGAACTTCCCTTCTGATAAACTTCGGCGCCCAGACGGCAGGCGTATCGTGTCTCTCCCCGCCGGTTACTAGGCTCAGAGCGCAGCCTTGCTACTGCCTCGCGGTGGCTGGTATTTAATTCTTGTTTCGTCAGATGTGACGTTTTCAAATCCTGCTTCTTGCCCCCGGAGTGCACCAATCCGCCATCGGCGCCAGCGCGCGTAGAGTGCTCCACTTCCACCATCTCTGATTCCAATTGCTGCCGCGTAGCATCGGCGACATTGATCTGCAGCCACTCGCGAAGCACTCGCCGCGACGCCTGGGGCACATCCACGAACTGAATGCCCGCGCGGCCATTCCAGTCCTGCCACACAATCTGTCCTGAGAGTCGAACGCTGGCCGTTTGTCCCGGCAATTGAAATTGAAAATAAACCTTGCAGCTTGGAGGAACCTTCTTGCCAAAGTTTACGGCCATTCCATCTTCCGCCAAGTCCACCAAAGTGGCGCGTGCCTGCTCCACACCGGCATAGTCGATCACTGCATGGGTATGAACGGTCGTCCGGGCCTTTCGGCGTTTATCGCGGAACAATGCATTCTGAGCGGCGCGCAAGCTGCTTAACGCGCCTTCATAGGTAACCGGCTTGTACAAAACAAAATTTACTCCTAAAGAGAAAAGTTCTCGAATGCTTTCCTGTCCGGAAACTATAGCCACGCCGAGTGTCGAGTCGTCGAGTCGGGAGGCACGGCTATCGTGCAGCAATGTCAGCACGTCACTCTGTATTTCGCAATCAAGGATGATCAGATCAAAACGGTCCTGCGCCAACCTGACGAATCCACGAGCGGGATCTTCACACAATTCCACCCTGATGCCAAGTTCTTCGAGGACGCGCCGGAGCACCTCGACTGAGGCCTCGTCCGCGCTGATGAGCAAGGATGAGAGATTCATACTTCCATGAATCCTAAGAGCACTCCCGTTCGGCCCACAAGTTACCGGAGTCATTCACACTTCCAGGGAACTTCGTGTAACTGTGTTGTAGTCAATCGGGTGACCTGAGTCACCACCCGGATTACACAAGGCCAATGGTCCAGCGTGACACCGTAGTACTTTGACGCAGGTACTAGCTCTCCCTAGGATGAAAACTGGCCGGCCTTAAAGAATTTTCTACCGGGGCACAATTGCTTCTTGGGCTTTAAGGTTTTGTGAGAGGGCGGTTAGAACTCTGAGTCGTCGCGGGTGGGGTGCAAGGTCAAATAACTATATGGCGTCAACCAAAACAAGCGGCTTCTCATTACTGGAACTTACGATCGCCATCAGCGTCTCACTGGTGCTGACGGGTGCGGCGGTTATTACATTTGGGCCGACGATGCAGCAATCGCGTGTGGATACCGCCTATAACACAACGTTGACTTCGTTGAGGCGGGCTCATGATGCGGCTGCGGCCGACATGCGGGTTTATGTAGTCAGCTTCACTGCCCCAGTTACCACCGGCCCATCGCCGAACGGCGGGACGATCACGGTAAATCAAACTACACCCACGGGCACGCAATTGTTCAGCGTTACTTTGCCCTCCGACGTCACTTTTCACGTTGAGCCTGGCGTGCCAAATTCTCCCACCACAGTTCCAACCACTCCCGATGGCTTTGGCAGCGCCGGATTCGCTTTTGATTTTGATCAGCCTCCAAGCGGCGCTGGAGGCGGCACGGTTATCTATTTTTATCCCGACGGCACTGCCGAAGATGCGAACGGAAATATCAACAATGGGGTGGTTTACCTGGGCCGGCCGGGAAGCCTGATGACTTGCCGCGCTGTAACGCTATGGGGATATACGGGCCGGCTGCGGGGCTGGCGCCTGAATCAGACCGCCGGTGTGTGGGGTTGGAGCCAACTATGAAGACCAGACGAGCTAAGAGTTTGCATCAGCGGAACCAATTCGGTTTCAGCCTCATTGAGGTCATGATCTCGATGGCGGTCATGGCTGTGGGACTGCTTGGCGTACTTGGGGTTTTCGGCCTGGCCGTGGCCGCCAATCAGTCCTCCCAGGAGGATCTGATCGCGCGCCAAGTAGCGTCAGAGGCAATGGAAAGCATTTTCACCGCGCGTAATAGTTCACAGTTGAGCTTCTCGCAAATCAACAATGTTGGTACCGGCGGCATCTTCGCCAGCGGGCCTCAGTCACTCTTGTGCGCCGGGCCGACTTACGGAATTGTCGGTGTATCCGGTGACACGTCTTCTTGTAAAACAGCAACCGGCACGACTTGTCCGAACGGCGGCGTGCAGTGCCTTAATGAACCTGGATTCGATGGCATTGTCGGTACGGCCGATGACATCATCCTTTCTCTCTCGAATTACACTCGCACCATTGCCATCACCCCGCTGACAGANACCAGTGGCAATGTTATCCAAACNCTGGTGCAGGTCACCGTNACCATCACATACTCAGCTCCAAATTCCCCCGCCCTGAAAAACTATGTTCTTACAGAATACATTTCCGAGTACCACTAGAGAGGAATTCATGGGGCGCGCATCAAATCCGGAATCCGGCTTCACTTTGCTCGAGATGCTGATCGCCGCCACTCTGGGGCTGCTGGTGATTGCGGGCGGCGTTACTGTGTTCCGACAAGCTTTAAATGCAACCTGGGTCACCTCGCAAAAATCCGAGATGCAGCAGGACTTCCGGGCGGCGGCAAATCTTCTTCAACGCGACATCAGCATGGCGGGGGCGGGAGCGATGGGCCAGCAAGGGCTGTCCTATAACGCCGTTGGCCTGCCGAACACCACGACCAAACCGGTTTATCCGTGCAGTACCACAACATGCAATTACGTTAATGGAACGCCTGTCGCCTTCCCCACCACCTCAGGGGCCCCGCTTATGTATTCCATCATTCCCGGTAATGGCCTTGGAATCACGGTGGATGCTGCTACCGGGCCGACCGATATTATTTCGGTGGTTATCGCCGACGTGAATCTGGAACTCAACTGTTACACCGTAAACATTACATCCGCAACAACGGCGAACTTCGGGCTTCCGCTGAGTTCGACAGGACAGGTGCCCCCCACTTGCGTTCTGCCCACTGGTGTCACAACACCTCCCGGGCTGGTCTGGTCGAGTACGAACGCTGCCGGACTGCAAGCCGGAGATATGATTCTATTTGGCAGTAATAGCGCTGTAGGCGTGGTTACCAACGTGGTCGCGGGGACAAGTCCGTCCGCCTGCTACACACCTGCTCCCTCTACGACTACGCCTCCGACCACCTATACCATTGCAGCGGGAAACTGCTACACGGTTACATTCGCAAACGAATCTGGCGCCGCCCCAGATCCAGGCCACATTAACCAGATTAATACCGCCAACGGAGTTCTGAATTCATATGTGAACTCGACGGCCCTTTCGGCTGTGCGCTTGCTCCTTATCACTTACTACCTGGATATCTCGACAGACGGCACCAATACTCCACGCCTGATGCGAATCCAGAATGGCAGGACGCCCGCGCCGGTGGCAGAGAATGTAGTTAATCTTCAGTTTACCTACGACGTAATGAACAATGGCACGGTCAATGCCAATCAAACCACCCTCCCCGCCGGCACCACCCCGGCCATGATTACGCAAGTAAACATTGCGCACATGACCATGCGCAGCCAGGTTCCCGGGAATAGCGGTTACCAGGGACTTGATCTGAATACCTCTATCTCGGCTCGCAATTTAACTTCGCAGCAGGAATACCCGATTTCGGGATCGAGCTACTGAGTAATCTGTTGTCACCACAAAGATCTGTAAGGGGAGTAAGGGGAATGAAGAAAAAGACGATGCATAGCGGAAAAATTCGCCACACAGGGATTCACGCTGATCGCGTCCCTTCTGTTGTTGATACTGCTGTCTGGATTCTCGCTCGCGCTGCTGATGATGGTGAACACTGAGCAACGTGCCGGCGGCTACGATCTCAACAACACCTACACCTATCGCAGCGCCGAAGGGGCAGTCGAGAAGGCGACTTCCGATTTGGCCAATGTGTTCCAAAACATTCAGGCACCCACGGCCGCGGAAATCTGCAACTTAAGCACAACCCCCGGTGCCCCTACCTGGGACTCCACCGTTACCTATCCCTACTACAATATTGCTCCCGTAACTGCGGGAACCTCGTCTCCTTGCAGTTCCGCGCTAAGCACGGTGTGGGGACAGATCCAGTCCGGACCGGACGCGGGCTTGTACGCGCAGATTATTCCTGTCCAAATCAACGTACAGGCGGCGAGAAACACCGGTGAGTACGTCAGCATGACGCGTACCGCGGAAGTGGCCTTGATTCCTGTGTTCCAGTTCGGCGTTTTTTCCGACTCCGATCTCTTTTATGGGCAGAGCCCGAACTTGGGCTTCGCCGGACGCGTGCACACCAACGGCGACCTTTACTTGGGAGTGGCCAATGGCGACTTCCTGGTTTTTGGAGATAAGCTCAGCGCCTTCGGCAACGTAATTCGCGACGTCATGGATGATGGCGTAGCGGTTGGCGGCGGTTTGGATGATGGCACCGTCCTTATTCCGACAACGGGCAGCGGTTGTAATACACAACTGGCTGCGCTTCAGGCGGGCACGACGATTGCCCCCAGCGCCACCTGCGTTAACGTCGCTAATTCTACAGTGGGCACGGTCTACGGCCTCGGTGCCACCAACGGCAGCGTAGTTGGCGGACATGGATCGGCTCAGAATACCGCCACCTGGATTAACGTGTCGGAAGGAACTCTAAATTACTACCTCATCGATGGTAACGGCACTCCTCCTAATACGGGAGACGGTCCCAACAGCACCGGCGCAAGCGATCTGACGCTGCCGTTCGTGAATGGTACGACATCGGCCGTGCAAATCATTCGCCGGCCTTTAGCTACTACACTGCCCTCATCGTTGCTCGGAGGTTCGCAGTTAGCCTACGAGGCCCAGATTCGCGTGTTGCTCAGTGACACGCAAGCGGGATTGCACCTTTACGACTGGAATGGAAATACTGCGGGGGACGTTCAACTGGTTAGTGCGCTCCCCAAAGCGCTCATTCCCCTGGCCCAGGGAGCCTCAACAGGAGGCAGCCAGGCCGGTGCAATCAACGTAAATGGCAGCAATCACTACTACTCTTTTGGTGAGGCCTATTGCACAGGAGCGGCAATCACGGGCACCATGTCGCTCGGGAGTGTATGCACCTCGGGGGACACCAACTTTATCATTCCGCCCTATTATGGGCCGATGGCCTCATGGCCACCCGCTACTCCTTCGTGGGCTCCGACAAACTTTCCAACGGTCAACAATACAAACTTCAGCACAGCCAATGAGGCATGGACGAGCGGCACGAGCGATGGCCTGGAGTGGCCGCTGATCGGCGGCTGGCTGCTTGTCGAAGCCAAATGGTCCAGCGACGAAAAATGGCACGCAGTCACCTCCGAGTGGCTAAAGCTGGGATTTGCCCGTGGCGTAAGCGTGCCAACTCAACCTGGATTCGGATGCAGTACGACCCCGGCAAACAACCTGGCCACGAATGGATGTAACGCTTTAGTGGACCACAAGAATGCAATTCTCTATTTCCAGGCAACGAAAGATAGCAAGCTCGCTGGTTACCCGTCGACCAGTCTGGACTATCCGCTTAACACCCTCTACTACGACTCGAGCGCGACCGGCACCACGTCCCAGTACGACTGGTATCCGATCAATCTCTACGACGCTCGTGAGGGAGAAGTTTATGACTCCACGCAGACCTCGGGAACGGGAACATCCAACGGCGTGATGAATGCTGTGGAGTTGGATGTGGGTAACTTACGGAACTGGCTGCTCGGCAATGCTGGCAGTACTGGAACCAATGTGGACTTCAGTACCCAGAACGGGTACATCCTGTATTTCTCGGATCGCCGGGGCATGCAGTTTGCGAACGTCTGCGGAACCCTGCCTTGCACTTCACAGTATGGCGAGTATGGGTTCGAAGACTCAGTGAACTACGCCAACATGGGCAACAAGCAGGCGCCCGATGGAGGGCTCGATCCGGTTAACTACAATGGCGTTTCCCCGGAAGATGTAAATGGCAACGGACGGCTTGATAATTACGGAGTCTGGGGTGTGGGTGACGCTTTTGGTCACGCCGCTGATACGGATCACAGCGGATCTCCTTCACCCTATCTCAACCGCATCAACCCCACGGCGAAGTATGCACTCGCCAACCGGGTGACTGGAGCGCGGCACGCGCTCAAGCTCGTGGATGGCTCGCTAGGCAATCTGCCCACGATGCCACCGGGCAATTCGGTTAATAATTGCGCCCAAAGTTCAACGAACCCCACTGCATGCGGCGGTTTCACAGTGGCGTCGGAAAACCCGGTTTACATCATGGGTAACTACAACTCCAATTGTTACAAGCTCAACGACCCTAGTTGTACGCCCGGAACTACCACGGCCTACCTGGATACCACCTGGTCCAATCCTTCAAATCCGGAACCGAATCACTCTTCCGCCTCAATCGTCGCGGACGCTGTCACATTGCTATCGAACAACTGGCAGGACTGGGGCTGCGTCACCACAAGTGCGGCCTGCCCAAGTACCACTGTAAACGCTCTCAACGGCTACGCCGGCAGCATGGCGATTCCGATTTCAGGCGGCAGTAACGATCGCTACGCCATCACAACGTATTACCGCACCGCTATTGCCGCAGGTAAGACGATCGCATTCAACAACGGCCTGAACAATCCGGACGCTTACTTCGGCATGGATGGCGGCGTACACAACTTCCTGCGCTTCCTCGAAAATTGGGGAGGGGCCAGCCCAGCCGGTCCTTCCGGACAGCAGTCTCTGTACTACAAAGGCTCTATGGTGAGCCTGTATTGGAGCCAGTATGCCACCGGCACATTTAAGTGCTGCACCTTGGTGTACCAGCCACCGAACCGGCAATACTATTTCGATCCGCTATTTTCCTCGCCGCAGAATCTACCGCCTGGAACGCCGATGTTCCGTAACGTAGACGATCTGAGCTATCGGCAGAACATGATCGCGCGCACCAACTAGCGCTATCGCTTGCAAGAGAGACCCCGGTCCTGCTCCGCGGATCGGGGTTTTATTTTGTCTGAAAATATTCGTGGTCTTGCCTTAGTTTCGACCCGCTTCCGACTCTGATTCCTGCCTTCCAGTTGCTCTTGTACTCCAGATGCTTTAAAGTGCGGCTCCTCATCTTTAATCTTTATCTTTCGCATTTTCATTTAAGAGCCGGTTGAGAGGGAAGGAAGCTAAGATTTTTCAAGGGGGAATTCGAATGGAGGGAGTTCGGGCGATTTTTTGGGATGTAGGCGGAGTCCTTCTTAGCAATGCCTGGGATCACACGGAACGCGCCCGGGCGCTCGACCACTTTCATCTGGACCAAGCGGAATTTAAGGCGCGGCATGAGATGGTAGTTTCCTCTTTCGAGCGTGGCGAGATGTCGTTGGATGAATATCTGGAAAAAACCGTCTTCTACATCAATCGCTCATTCACTCTCAACGAATTCAAGGAATATATGTTTCCGTTGTCGCAGCCGATCCCGGAAGTGCTTGCATTCGCGCGCACACTGGCTAAATCCGGCAAGTACCTGATGGGAACGATTAACAATGAGTCGCGCGAATTGAATCTGTACCGGATCGAGAAGTTTGGGCTGCGGGAAATGTTTCGCGTGTTTGTCAGTTCCTGCTTTGTGGGGTTACGCAAGCCGGAGCGCGCGATTTATCGCCTGGCAGCCGAGATCACGCAGATTGATCCCGCGGAATGTTGCTTCATCGATGATCGGGCGTTGAATCTGGAATCCGCCGCAAAACTCGGGATGAAGACCATCCAGATGAAAGGCCTGGACCAGTTGCGAGATGACTTACAGAAGATTGGAGTTGATATCTGAAACTGGACCGGCTACAGCTTGCGGGTCGGTCCTTTTGGCGAGGCTGAGAGTGCAGTCTTGGGAACGTCGGATTCCGCGTTGGTTAGAGTAAGATCGCTGGACCAGCATTCCGAAACCAGCTTCCAGTCTCCGCCATTCGGTTTGGCGAAAACCCAGAGATATTTCCCCCGCTCTTCGCGGCGCTTCCCTGCGTTTCCGGGAACGAGCGCGCTGTAGCGGCCCACTTCGTGCGCGATTTCGCCCGATATTTCCACGCGCATAGGTTCAAGGGAAACTTCCCCCAGACCAGATTCAAGCGCCGAGAAGAAGAACTCCCGTATCTGCGCCGCGCCCCGGAGCAGGGGAAGATTGGACCGCAGCACCACCGCATCGGGAGCATAAAGTTCGAGCAATTCATCGAGTTGCCGCATGTTACAGGCGAGCACCCACTCCTGAGTGAGGCGGCGAACCGCAGCCTCATTGCGAGTCATGGGTTCTCCTTTGGCGGCAGCTGCGATCCGCAACCGATCAGTTTCGCGGGCGGTTTCTGGAGCGATTGCCCGCGGACTTGATCCGCCAATTTCACTTCCTCCAGGAAAATAATGGTGATGATAATGATGGTGGTAGTGATGCGTTCCGGGCGCACCAGCCGGCTCTGTATCTGTCTGTTCGACTTCTCCGTGGACCTGCAAGGATGGCCGCTGCGCCCGGGAGCGAGAATCAGAGATGGCCGAACCACGAACTGAAGAACCTGGAACTGGAGAACTTGGAACTGGAGATCGCTCAGCTTGAGGGTTGACGTTCTCCAACTCGGTAGCGGCCAGTCCAGCGCCGCCACCCTTCGTGCCTTCCGCGCGTGTTCCGCACATGGCGCAGAAGCGATTACCTTCGCGATTCAGGTGTCCGCAAGCGCCGCAAGGAATAGAGAGCGCCGTTCCGGCGTGCGAGGTCTCCTCGACGGCCGTTTCTGAATCCATCTTCATGGTAAGGCGTTGCATGGCTTGTAGAGCCGCTGCAATGGCTTCCTGATTGGGCTTGGGGCGGCGCATCTCAGGATAAAGACGCTGGTAGATTTCGCCCAGAGCTGGATTGTAGGGACCTACTTTCGAGCCTGCGTCTTCTGCGTCCTGCGGCGCATTCGCGAGCGATCCCTGATCGAACTTCTTATCTTTGTTCACGGTGTTCACGGTGTTCACGGTTCACGTCGGCGCCGAGAATTGATCATTCCATGCGTGTGTTCGATGAACTTCAATTCATTCTAGACCAAGGGAACGTATTCTAGCGCCGGGAAAACTCGATCTTGCCTTCGATTTCAGTAGGGACGCCATTGCAAGTTGCGGGACGATAGCGCCAGGAGCGGACAGTTTGCAGAACATTACGATCGCCGATCAGACCACCGCTTTTCAGAATGAGTGGACTGTGCACTCGTCCGTCCGTACCTATGATGAAACTAACCTTCACCTCACCACCTATCATCGATTGCATTACCAGCGGATCGGGCGTAGTTAGAGCTTCAGGCGGCTGAGTATCTTCGCAACGGGAGGTCGCGCTGATGCCTGGAATGTCTGCGAATTCCGAGGAACGATCTGGAGTTCTCCACAATTGCTGCTCACGCGGGGCTGAAATGGCATGCGGCAGTGTTGGAGAGGAAGGTTGCGCGGACCCAGATGCTGGAACGGCGATTACCACAATCCAAAGCCAGGCTCTGCGAAACATCTCGACCTCAAAGGTTCGCGCGGGGTTTTGCTCCGCGTCATGCAATTTAGGGGCAAGTCTGGGGCCAGCTTGCACTTTATGCAAGGTCCTGCAAAAGCAATAAATTACGGAGATTCTGGAACGGGCCATAGGGCAAAGAGTGAAGAGGATTGCGCATTCGCCCCCCCCAGCGCGGACCAAAGCTTTCTAAAAAGCTCTTGGAAAGTTAGACGTCGGAGGCGCGAAGCGTCAGAAGGGTGATTTCTGGAGGGCAATTTAGGCGAATGGGAACAGTAATGGTGCCCAGTCCGGAGTTTGTGTAAAGCGGAAGTGGGCCAACCTGGTAGGCTCCCATAAAATACTTTTTCGCCATATCCGGCAAATATAACGGTGGCAGGAAAGGCAGCCGGACCTGACCACCATGGGAGTGTCCCGAAAGCTGCAGGTCAACAGGAAATTGGCAAGCATCATCCGCGAAGTCTGGCTCGTGCGCCAGCAGAACGACGGGCTCGTTGGCAGGAACCTTGCGGAGAGCCTCGGCTAGATTGGCGGTACCACTGAGCACGTCGTTCACACCTGCAAGCCAGAAACGCGCGCCATTACGCTCTATTGGCACGGATTGATTTGCTAGTACGGGGATGCCGCGCGATTGAAGAGACTTACTTACATACTCTGGATCTGTGTCACAGTCGTGGTTTCCGAGAATAGACCACATTCCCAAGGGTGCGTGCAAGCGACAAAGCAGGGCGGCACAGGGATCGGCCGCTGATGCCGCTTCTGCTCGCTCACCGAAATCCGGCACACTCACGAAGTCGCCGGCAAGCACAATCAGATCCGGCTGAAGGCTCTGGACCATTGGAATGGCGGCGTGCAACGGGTGCGTGGAAAATAAAGGATCGTAGTGGAAATCGCTGATCAAAGCGATGGTAAAACCATTGAGCCGCTCCGGCCAACGGGCAAGCAAAAAATCTCTTCGCCTAACAACCGGACGATTCGGTGCCAGTAAAACCGAATCGCCGGCGATTCCGGCGGCGGCGGTAGCAGCCGCGGCGTAGAGAAATCGGCGTCTTGTTGTGGAGATCAGAGGCAAACGAAGTATTGTGCGGACGATGTATGTGAGGACACGGATCGCGTGCCGGTCCGCTGGATCTAGAATATCTCGAAATCGTTAGCGCTGCGTGGATGCACGGGGCAATTACAAGCTTTGCCCCTGAATCAGAAATTGAACGTGGCAATCAAGTCGATCCGGCGGTTGGCCGCGCCATTGGAAAAAGGTCCGTTTGTCGCTAGTCCGTTGGGCGTATCAAAAAATCGTGAGCCTAAAATACCGCTCGGGTTCCCGAAGTTGACTTTGTTGAAAGCGTTGCGAGCCGAGACGCTGAACGAGACGTTGTAGCGGTGATCCGAGCCTCCGCTGGATGAACCGCCGGGCCGTCCGCCAAAGATTGGACCACGCACACCTCCACCCATGCGTCCGCCCCCGCCACCCCCGCCCGGTCCTCCCCCATCTTGATTGCCCGTAGAACCCTTTGTCTTAGGACCGAAACCAAAGGTTCTGGTGAGGCGCAAATTCACTGTGGCATGCGATGGACCGGTGCCGTAATTAATCGGGGTAATTTTTTCGCCTGCGGTTGGGGCCGCGTTAAAGGTTCCGAGCGGCGTGCAATATACGTTTGAAGTCGGCGTCGTCGTGGCAGAGGTAGGGCACGTCGCAGTCGAGACAAACCCGGGCCTATCATTGAAGATGGAGTCGTCGTTAAGATCATTCCTGACCGTGATATCGAAGGGCGAACCGGAACTGGCGACGATAAAGGGGCTCAGACGGAAGCTGTAGGGAAGGCTGAAGGAGCCGCCCAGAAAAACTCGATTTCGTATATCGAACGAAGCCCGGCCATAGTCGGCGGAAATGTCATGGGAGTTTGAGGGAAAGCTGGAGACGCCGGAAGTGTCGCTGTTGGCGTAGTTGAGCACATAGTAGCCAAATAGTTGAATTTTGGAACCAGCGCGGATATTGGTGTTGGCTGTCAATTGATTCTGACGGAAGACCGCTTCGGAAACGTACTGATAAAGGTTACTGGTAGGGACCGCGCAGGTTGGACTGCACGGAGTTCCGGGAAAAGGGGCGTTGGCGTTGATCGTCAGAAGCTGATCGAAACCGCGCGAATTTATATAAGTTAAATTCAAAGTGGCGGATTTGGTGACCTGCCGCTCCACGCTGAACGCCGACTGCAAGGTGTAAGGGGCATGCAGACGCGGGCTGATCTGATAAGTCGTCGGTGTAACCGGCACCGCGGCTCCGGTGCACGCCGAGATGTCAGCGAGAGACGGGCACTTCGGATTGTCGATGACGAATTGTTCCTGGTTGATGCCGTTCAGGCGCTCAGCTTCGAGAATTTGTGCCTCCGCAAAACGGTCGTAGAAAATCCCGAAGCCTCCGCGCAGCACAACTTTCGGCGGAGCGCTCTTCCCTCCGACACCCCAGGCGAATCCCAGGCGCGGCGCCCAGTCTGCGTGATTGGAGATTTCAGTCTGGGATTCCAGGCGCAATCCGTAACTGAGTGTGATGTTGGGGCGTACTTTCCAATCATCCTGGTAGTAGAGTCCGGAATCGAAATAACCCACCACGAGAGGCGGCTTCCCTGTCGTGTAGGTGAGCTGAGTTGCGATCGGGATGGTTGTGTTTCCGACGTTCTGGAGCGCCGTGGAGTAGGCGATGGGACAGGGAGCGGCTCCGGGCGTAGGTACGCAAGGGGGTTGCCCGGTGACAGGAAGCAACGACGAGAACGTAAACTCGCCGTTAAATCCGGAGGTCTGGCTGTTCGCATCGCGGATACCACGCAGCCTGCCGCCGAACTTGACGGTGTGATTGCCGTGAATGATGGAAGTGTAGTTTTGAAACTCGTAGTGGTCCTGGTGATCAAGAATATTTTGCTGGTTATTCCCGCCGCCATCGAATGAGCCTAGAACATTAAGGGTGGGCTGCGCATTCAAAGCAAATTGATTATCGAGGTCGCGCAGATATTGAAAGTGGATTTCGTTGATGATTTTGGCGCCGATGACCTGCGTGTCGCTGATTTGCAGGGTGTGTTCGGTTGTGTCTTCGTTGTAGCCCTGCGAAGCCAGGGTGAACTGGCCGATACCCTCGTTTTGTTCCGTATCCAAAAAATACTGGTACCGCACGGTGAGAGTGTTGTTTTTGGTGAGTTGGTAATCGATGCGTGGCGTGAGATTGGTTCGGTGTTGAGGAAAAGGAACGGACTCGATGAATGGCGTCTCCAAGAAAGTTGTAGGGTCTAGCGTGATGGCGTCGATGTCCGAAAGATTGTTGATATTGCGATGCTGGAAGTTGAAGTAGAAAGAGGCCTTCTTGTTGATGGGCCCGCTGAAGCTTCCGGTGAACATGGTGGAGTCATAACCGGGCTGATTGGCGCCGCCGAATGGATTCGGCGAATTGAAGGCTGAATCGTTGCCGTCGACAAGAAACTGGCCGTGATATTTGTCGGAGCCAGGCTTGGTGAAGACTTCGATACGGCCGTAGCCGAGTTTGTCGTATTCGGCGGAAAAAGGATTTGAATTGATGCGAATCTCGCGAATGGAATCCTTAGGCGGCAGCTCACCGGCGGTGAAGCCGTCTATATAGAGCTGACCGCCGTTGGGCCCCGCGGATGGTCCGGCCAGAGCCTGCAAGTCGGTAAGCAGCTCGTCGGGATCGTCAGGCAGCGCTTCCAGTTCTTTGCCGGTGATAGTGATGGCTCCGGCATTGTTGGCAGGATTCACGTCAACGGTGGGCGCATTATCCTCTACCTGCACTTTTTGCTGTTCGACTTGAATGGCCATAGAGACATTCAGCCGCATGGCTTGAGCGGTGATGACGACATTGTCGTTCTCATAAACCGTGAATCCGGGGGCGATCACGTTGAGGGTGTATTGCCCGGGAGCGAGGCTAGTGAACTGATACTCACCCTGACCGTTGGTCTTGGTTTTGATTGGAGTTGAGGAAGCGGCCGGAGGCATAAGCACTACGTCGGCATTGGCGATTGCCGCGCCGGAAGGGTCCGTCACCTGGCCATGCAAAGATGTTCCGGCGGCTTGCGGTGCGAGAGTCTGCGAGAGCGCAGGCGTTGCGAATAATTGCAGCACCAACCAGGCCACGCCGAGATACAAGTAGTTCCGTAAATTCATCAACCCTTCCATTCGGTGAAAAAATCTTTAGTGAAGATCAAATTAGTGAAGAGCTATGGTCCGCCCGCATCTCCGGCAGGAGCGCTTAAACTCCAGGGCGTAAGAATGGACGAACTGCTGGCTCCTGGAGCGGCCTCCAGGATCGGCTCGACTCCACTTAACAAAGTGATAGCAGTGCCTCCACCTTCAGTTCCTTCCGTTGAGACCAGCACAACCGCGTCGCCTTTATGCAGATCGGAAAGTTTGATTGCAGGAATGTGGGAAAGCATCTGTTGAAGATCGGGCGCGCCGTGAGCGCCTGGAGATCCTGCTCCTTGGCCAGACGCGGCACCGGAGCCAGTTCCCTCACCCGAGGGATGCTGGTGCTGCGCATAAGAGGCGGTAGAACCCGACGAGGCGCTCGATCCATTCGCGCCAGCGCCTCTCTTAAAGCGCGCGGCTATCCGTTGCGCCATCTCGGGGGGCAACTGGTGAAGCTGAGAGTCGGGAGTGATTTTGATAGTTATGTTTTTCTTCGCCAACAAATCATGAACGGTCAGAGTCGATGAGCTTGCATCGACCGAGTTGACCGTGCCAGCAATATTGCGGAAAGCGCCGGAGACGATCTCATCCGCCGTGACTTCAGTGCCGTCGGGATTGCGATTTCCGCGAGCGCGCACCTGATCGCCTGAATGAATCGCCGGCAAGGTGCTGGGCGTAGCATCGTCGAACTTAACGGAATCGGACGGATAACGGCGGATTACGGTGGTGCTGGAGGTATGCACGACTACCGGCTTGTTGCGAACGGTGATCGTGATCGTACCTGCGGCAGGATCGACTGCGGTGGCGAGGCCATCGACGCCGCGCTTCTGCCAATCCTGCAATTCCTGTTGATGACGCGCTTCAAGATCGGCGTGCTTTATGGCGATGATTTTTGCGGCAACCAGCGAATGGGCATCGTCAGAGGGAACGCCAGTGACTCGGACACGATCGCCGACCTGAAGATCCTGCAAGGTAATGGCTGTGGCATCGCTCAGAGTTTTGGCTCCGGGTTCAACGCGAAGAATTTGTGTGGTGGGCTGCACGACAATGCTGATTTCGGGTCCCGCGTCCGGCGTCAGACTGATAGCGGTTCCACTTATCGTTTTGATAGCCCCGATCGCCTTATTGGTGGCGGACGAATTGGCTGAGGATGGAGCAGAAGTCTGCGATTGCTGGGCAAAGGCATCGCGACAGGAGATTGCAAGAATGCCCGCCGCCATGACTGCCGTGAATCCGATGGCCAGAAATCGAGGGGTAATCGAGCGCATAGGTCTTTCATTAATCTACATCGGCAGGATACACAAAAGGCGGGATTTACAAAGTTTTACCCTGGGGGCTCACTTCTTCACACTGAAGAAATAATCGAGGAGAAGATGAGAAAATGCCCTCGATTTGCGCTCTACACCGCAATCAGCAAATTTTCCGCGAAAGGCCATTCATGATCAACCCACTGAACATCGCAGCGAAACCCAGCCGAACGGGCCATCTCGATCACATCCTGGGTGGAATATTTGTGACTGCTTTCGGTCCAAATAGTCTCGCCTTCCTGGAAGTTGACTGCGATGCCAGATGCCGGGATATCGACCGTTTGGCGGCAAGTCGAGCGCAAATGCATTTCGACGCTGCGGCTATGAGAATTGATTTTTGCCACATGCTTAAAATGCCCCAAGTCAAAGTTAGCGCCCAGTTCCTGATTGATGCGGGCGAGCAGATTCAGATTGAAGGCCGCAGTTACCCCGAGTTCGTCATCGTAGGCGGCAATAAGTTGATGCGGGGGTTTTTCAAGATCAGTACCGAGAAGGAGAGAATCGCCGGGTTCGAGGATGCGGCGGACCTGATTCAAGAACTTAAGCCCAGCCATCCGGTCAAAGTTCCCGATGGTGCTGCCGAGAAAAAGTACAAGAAGGTGCTGGCCTTCACGACGCTCCGCCGCCACTTCAAGCAGGCCATCAAGGTATTCACGCTCGAAGCCGAGGATGCTGATGCAATCGATGTCGCTNAGTTCCCGCTCGCACATGGCCAGAGCTGCACGTGAGATCTCGATGGGGTAGTAGCGAGTGGGNTGGCGCTGGCAAAAAGCCTCGAGAATCTGCCGAGTCTTCTTTCCGCTCCCGCTGCCGAGTTCGGCAACCGCTATTGGCACNGGCAGACGATCTACGATATCCGAAGCGTGGCGGCGCAACAGGCGCTCGTCCGCACGAGTGAGGCCGTATTCGGGCAAGTGGCAGATCACTTCGAACAGCGCAGAGCCGACATCGTCATACAAGTATTTCGAGAGCAACTCTTTTTGCCCAGGCTTGGTGAGGCCGAGGCGAACGTCAGCGGCGAATTCATAACTCAGATCGGTAGGGATGGCGTGCACGAGCATTGGAAGTAGCTCCTTCGGTCGATTTAGCGGCTGACGCATCGGAATCCGGTGTAGATGAACTGATAGTGTGCCTGGAACCAATTACGGAAAGTGGGACGCAACATGCATGCGGCGGTACGAGCCGATCCGCCTTTCATGACGAAATGCTTGCCATCGAAAAAATTGGCGGAGTATCCAGGGTAGAACGGGAAAGCCTCGAATCCGGGGAAGGGCACGAACTCGGATGCGGTCCACTCCCAGCCGTTGCCGAGCATCCCCTGAACTCCATAAGCACTTTCGCCAGCAGCAAATGCATTTACTGGAGCGGGGCTCCATCTCTCGAAATTAAAGTTGCCGAACTCCGGCGAAGGCGTTTCGGATCCCCACGGGTATGGCCGCTGTTCGCCGTTCGGCTCACAGTAAGCGGCTCGCTGCCATTCCGCCTCGGTTGGCAGGGACTTCCCTGCCCATTTTGCATAAGCCTTGGCTTCTGCCTGACTGACATACACCGGCCAGTCAGGCGGCAGCGGAACATCCTCAAACATCGTACGGAACAGCCAATTGTTATTCGGGTTGTCGCGCTTCCAGAATGCAGGATGAGAGATCTTATTTTTCGATATCCAATTCCAGTCTTCCGGACTCCAGTGCGTGGGAGTCTGGTAACTGCCCGCTTCGATAAATTGAAGATATTGGCGATTCGTTACTTTGTATTTATCGATGGAAAAGGCCGGGACTTCGACCGTGTGTGATTCAAATTCGTTGTCCCAGCCAAATATGCCGCCCTCGCGATTAAGACCAAGCACAAGCGGTCCGGCGGGAATTTCGATGCTGCGGTGTTCTACCGGCGATTTCTCAAGATCGAGCGCTTCCACTTGATTGATCTTGCGATCAAAGGGCAACTGGTGAAACATGTACGCGAGCGTTTCGGCGTGCATCAGCCGATGTTCGGTCGCTACGTTCAACAAAGTGTCCAGAGGAAAATGCCCGCTTCCGATTTCGCCTTGCGACAGATCCGCATCGAGAGCTTTCGCCAGTTTCTCGTCGAGAATCGAGCGGACTTCCTGGACATACTTTCTTACCGCTGAAATTGGGGGCCATTCTGAAGCTTGATCGGTAGGCAGTCCGCCGCCGACTGGATCGATCCCGAATGCGAATAGACGGTCGAAGTCAGGATTAAAACTTTCTAATCCGGGCACGCGGTCGCGAAACAAATTCCAATCAAACGCCTCCAGGTGGCCGATGTAGAAGACGATTCTATGGCGCTCGGCGATTGGACGGTCATAAAGCGCCTCAGGGCGCACGATGGCAAAAAGATCATCAGTTTCCCGACGGGCTTTCGCGAATTGCTCAATCAAAAGGTGATACGCCGAAAGATCGCTGATCGCAGTTGGCATAAAAGATCTCCAATGCTAGTGGCGGAAAATGCGTGATCCAAAAAGAAAGCAGGAATGCAGTCCGACGATTCTATGCGACTTGGCGCTCAAGTACCATAAGGCTATGTCACTGCCAGTCTTCCACATTGACGCTTTCACCGAGACGCCTTTCAGCGGCAATCCAGCCGCAGTCTGTCCGCTCAAGGATTGTTTAGATGACGATATTCTGCGTTCGGTGGCAGCCGAAAATAATCTTTCTGAGACAGCTTTCCTCCTGCCTAAGAATGGAGGATACGAATTGCGTTGGTTTACGCCCCGTTGCGAGGTCAAGCTTTGCGGACATGCCACACTGGCTTCGGCATTTGTAATCTTTAACTTCCTGGCGCCGGAGCGCGGCTCCGTGCTGGTTGAAACCGTGCGGTTTGAAACAAGATACAGCGGAATGCTTACCGTTTCCCGCGAGGGTGATTTACTGGCCATGAATTTCCCTTTGTTGGAGCCTTGGGAATCCAGGGCAGCGCCGAAGGCGTTGGTGGAGGGACTAGGCGCATCCCCTGCGGCAGTTTTGCAAATTGAGGACAACTATTTCGCGGTTTATGACAGCGAGGAAGCAGTGCGGCGGATCAAGCCCGATCTCAGGATTATTGAAACCCTGCATCCTGCGGGGATCGCGGTCACCGCGCCGGGAAAAGAGTGCGACTTTGTCTCGCGGTATTTTGCCCCCAGTTACGGCATTCCAGAGGATCCGGTGACTGGCTCGACCCATTGCTCATTGGCACCATATTGGGCTCAAAGGTTGGGGAAGAAGAGTTTGCATGCCCGCCAGGTATCAAAGCGCGGCGGAGAGATTTGGTGCGAAGTTAAAGCAGATCGGGTGATCCTCAAGGGACACGCTGTGTTGGTAATGCGGGGAGAAATTCTGATATGAGGCGAATGCCGCGAGTAGCATGTGGGGATTTATCGGACCAATCCTTTGCTTCGCAGGAATTCGCGAGCTACATCTGTAGCATCGCGATGTTGCCCATCCAGAGCGTAATTCATCTTCTGCATTTCCTGATCGGAAATCTTGTCTTTCAACGCGGCAACCGCGTCCGCGACCTCAGGATGCTCCTGGAGGGTTTGCTCTCGGATAACGGCGACGGCCTCATACGGCGGGAAATAGTGTAGGTCGTCCTCCAGAACAAATAGGTCAAAGGCGGGAATCAGACCGTCGGTGGCATTGCCGGCCGCCATATCAATTTGATGATCTTTCAATGCTGGAGCAAGCAAGCCCAAATCCATGATGCGCGGCGGAGCGGCGAAGTGCAGGCCATAAGCGGCGGCCAGCCCCGGGTAGCCGTCCGGACGCTCATTGAACTCGTAGCCGAATCCGGCCTGCCAGTGCGGAGTATATTGGGCCGACTGCGAAATGGTCTTCAAATTCGATCGGCGCGCATCTTCCCCGCGGATCTCCATGGCGAAGGTGTCGTTGAAACCGAAGGGCGGGCTTAGGGTGAACTTGAACCGACTCTCGTACTCCCTCTTTACCTGCAGGTAAACCTGCTCCTTATCGCCTGAAACCTTCTGCTTGAGAATGGCGGTGAGCGCCGTACCTGTGTATTCCGGATACAGGTCGATGCGCCCGGCGAGCATCGCCTGCTGGCAGATATAGGTTCCCGCAAGGTAGAAGCGACGTTCGACTTTCAAGTGGGTTCGAGATTCAATCAGCTGCGCCAGAAGTTCGCCTAGCATTAGCGATTCAGTGAAATTCTTGGAGCCAATGACGACGCGATTGGAATGTGAGGGAGCACAAGACGAAAGCAGGAACGCCACAATAAGCAGGATGGCGCCGATTTTGCATCTACCTGACTGAGTGAATAGCTGCCGGTGAAGATCGCCGCTCATCTGGGTCGCAATCGCCTTTCCAGCCAGCCCAGACCAAAATCTGCGGACAAAGCCAGAACCGCCGCGGGAATGGCTCCAGCAAGAATCAGGTCATTGTTCACCATGGCAAGGCCGCGAAAAATAAATTCCCCCAGGCCCCCGGCGCCGATTGCGGCGGCGATGGTCGCAAGACCTACCGACACGACGACTGCAACTCGCACGCCGGAAAGAATCACGCTGGTCGCCAACGGTAGCTCCACTTGAAACAGAAGTTGCCTCTCTGTGAGCCCCATGCCCCGTCCGGCTTCAAGCACCGAGTGGTCCACGCCCCGAATTCCCGTGTAAGTGTTGCGAATTACAGGCAGCAAAGCATAAAGCGTGAGCGCGAGAATCGCCAGGCGGTCGGCGCGGGCGCCAATCCATGGAACAGGGAGCAAGAATCCGAACAGAGCCAAACTTGGAATGGTTTGAATAATGTTGGCGGAGCCAAGAACAGGACGGTTCCAGATGGGCCGGTGCGCACTGATTATTCCCAACGGAATGCCGATCGCCACCGCGAGTAGCGTCGAGATCCCAACAAGCCACAAATGTTCGAGGGTTAATTCCAGAATTTCTTCGTGGTGCTGCCAGAAGAAGTGGATGATGTTCATAAGCCGTCTCGATTTGCCACAGAGTCCAGACTCTCGCCGAAAGCCTTCACATAAGTGGCGGCTAGAGGGTCGCGGGATCGCAGGAAATCAACCGGCGGAAGAATCGTTACCAGCCGGCCGGCTTCCATGAGCGCGATCTGCGAGCCGAGCCGCAGAGCTTCACGAAGATCGTGGGTCACAAATACTACTGTCTTATTCAACCGCTGCTGCAGCGATAGAAATTCACGCTGCAACTGATCGCGGGTGATCGCGTCCAGCGCACCGAAAGGCTCATCCATCAGAAGAATCTCCGGATCGGCGGCGAGCGCGCGAGCTACGCCCACCCGCTGCCTCTGCCCCCCCGAAAGCTGATGAGGGTAACGCGAGGCCATTTGCCGGTCCAAACCGACCAATTGCAACAGTTCTTCCACCCTCGCATGAGTACGGTCAGGGGCCCAGCCCTCAATTCGCGGGACGATACCGATGTTCCGTTCGACGTTGAAATGGGGAAAAAGTCCGACATCCTGTATCACATAGCCGATGCTGCGGCGCAGGCGGATGATATCGCTCTCGATTGCGTTCGAGCCATTCACAATCACTTCGCCCGCGCTCGGAGTAAGCAGCCGATTGATAAATTTGAGGGTGGTCGTTTTGCCGGAACCGCTGCGGCCAAGGAGAACGAGAGTCTCACCGCGTTGCACTTCAAGATTCAGATCCTCGAGCAAGCGCTGGCCGTTGGGGAGTGTATAGGAAACGTTGCGCAGTTGAATCACCGGGCGGTTTTCGGAAGAACGTTCCATATAGTGATGAGGCCTCCATAAACAGATCCAGGATCAGGTTAGGCCCAACATTCTCAATACCGCCGTCGCGCCGCAAAATGTATTGTCACCCTGAGCGGAGCGAAGGATCTCCAGCACCCATCCAGCATCATTTGAGGATAAACGGGTTCGTCCGCTTCACCCGCGCCAAGCTAATATTTCCGTGAGCTTACTTCCTCCTCAGCATCCAGAGAGCTAATAGACGATGAGGCTCTGGGCCACTACGATCCGTCTAGAAGTGTTGAAATCGAACTGGGTATGAGTGTGTCCGGTGCACGCAAAGCTGTTTCCTGGGTAATGCTGATGCTGACGCCGCAGTGTCTCATGGCGGCGGACACGGCTTCTGCCATTGTGCACAGCACCGGTGGAGTGTGGGTGAATGGCTCCGAGGTCTCGGATTCCACAACATTATTTGCCGGAGATCTGCTCGAAACCAAGCCCGGTTTTGTCGCCGATCTTGATGCCCAGGGATCTTCCGTATTGATTCAGCCGGAATCCATTGTGAAATTTCAAGGCGCCTACCTGGTTCTCGAGCACGGAAGCGTTGCCGTCGGCACCTCCACTTCGATGAGCGTGCACGTGAACTGCATAAAGGTGGACCCTATCACTCAGGACCGCACGCAGTACGACGTCACCGACCTGAGCGGAAAGGTCGAAGTGGCGGCCATCAAAAAAGACGTGAATGTCACAAAGGGTGGAGCAGTGGCGAAGACATCTGCAAAAAATACTGCCACTCTATCCACTACAGTCCATGAAGGGCAGAAAGATACGCGATACGAGACGACAGTATGCGGCGCAGCAGCACTGCCTCAGAGTGCCGGGAATGCTCTGAACACAAAGTGGCTGGAGATAGGCGGCGGTGTGGCGGGAGGAGTGGTGGCGTTGTGTCTTATCCTCTGCAAAGGTAAGCCCGAGAACAGTATAAGTCCTTCAAACCCTTAGAAGATTGCCCGCATAACCGGTCTACGGCTTCTGCAAGAAGCAGAATAGGCGTATACTGGTGATCTTGACCTCGAAGACACCCTGAACAGCACGTTGCGCCTTCGCGATTAAGAGAGCAGGAAAGGCGAATAGCGTGTTGAACGGGGAATCCGCAAGGTATCCCGGCGATTTTAATAAAACTTCAACTTCATCCACAACGAGTACCAGGAGAAAGCTATGTCCGGAGTTAATGGCGATAAGGCGAGATTTAATCGGCGGCGCAGACAGAAAATCAGCCGTCGAATCAGCAACCAGAAGATGTTGAAGGCTCTGGCGGATCAAAACCTGGTGCCGGCGGGATCGCTGTCTGCTGCAAAGAGCAAAGGCGAATGAGATCCCTGTCATAGTTTTTGACTGGGGTGTTTTGAAGATTGAGAAGCAGAAAAAGAAAAGGACGCTTATGAAAAATCTATACGTCGGCAACCTACCGCACGCTACTACGGAAGCGGAATTGCGCGGAATTTTCGAATCGCACGGAGCCGTGGAGAANGTCAGCATCGTAATGGACCGCGAGACTGGGCGCTCCCGCGGATTTGCTTTTGTCGAAATGACGAATCCCGGGGAAGCCGATAAGGCTGTGGCGGCGTTGAACGGCACGGACTTAGGCGGCCGGGCGCTGAAAATTAACGAGGCGAAGCCCAAGACTGACGCTCCGCGCGGTGGCGGAGGTGGTGGAAAACGCTTTGGCGGTGGTGGCGGAGGAAGCCGGGATGACTATCAAGGCCATGCGCGCCAGCCACGTGAACCGCGCTGGTAGCAACCATCGAGCCTAGCTCCGCAGTTCCATAAAGCAGGGTCCAACAAGATTAGTATTATGCTGAGTTCGAATACGGAGCGATTGTTTTCGCCCGTGCTTCAGCATGGCATTGAACGAAGAACAAAAAGGAAGATTATCGAAGAACGAAGATCGAATGCAACCGCTGTGATTCGCTGTTGCAAAATCATCGAAGATGGGGGCAGGCATGCCAGGACGAGGTCGATCCAGTTTTACCAAACGCCAGAAAGAACACACCCGACAACAAAAACAGCGTGACAAGGCCGAGCGCCGCGTGCAACGCAAAACAGAAGACCCTCTAGGAGCCTCAAGCGGTTCCAGCGAACTGGACTTGACGGAAATGCAACGGCACGCCGCCGAGCAAGCCGCGCTTTTCCAGATGGGGGAGGATACCGAGATTTCAAGTATTCCCCGTGAACGCGATTCAGACAAAATCGAATCGTAGCTCGGCTTTTTTGCAACGGTAAGTACTCATCTATAAAAACCGTGGGGCGCGTCTTAAGACGCGCCCCTGTTAGTTTTTATTGACTCCATTTTAACTAGGCAAATATCTCGCCCGGCAGCTTAGTCAGAGTCCGGCTGGCAAGAGTATTTTGCACAACGTGTGCCGGTCTCTGGATACCGGACCAGTCCACTTGCTTGCGTTCGATGCGCAGCTTCAAGGCGCGTTCAATGTGCCGGAGTTCGATCACTTCCCCGCCGGAAACCAGGCTGGAGGCTAACCCTTCAGATCCAGCACGGCCGGTGCGGCCCACGCGATGAATAAAATCCTCCGCCATTTTCGGCAGATCATAGTTGATGACGTGGGCAACATCGTCAATATGCAAGCCCCGTGCCGCGACGTCGGTCGCAACCAGCACCTGGAACTTGCCCTGCTGAAAACCAGCAAGGGCTCCATTCCGCTGGGATTGCGAACGGTCCCCATGGATCATCGCCACGGAAAACCCTTCGCGGGAAAGCTCCTTGGCCAACCTTTCGGTCCCTCGCTTGGTTCGCGCAAAAATTAAAGTCTGTCCCTTTTCGGCATAGAGTAATTGGCGCAATACATCCGGCTTTTCTGCGGGCCTGACCTCATAAGCCTGCAAGCGAATGCTTTCCACCGGTTTAAGCGTCGAGCCGATGGCAATTCGAATGGGATCGCGCATGGCATCATTCACCAGGCCAGCCACGGATTGCTCCAGAGTGGCTGAAAAGCAAAGGGTCTGGCGGCGCTGGGGCAGCACTGCAAGAATGCGACGAAGAGCGGGAAGAAAACCCATATCCAGCATGCGGTCGGCTTCGTCGAGCACGAGGATCCTGATCTCCCGCAAATCAATCAGCCTGCGGCTGATGAAATCCTGCAACCGGCCCGGAGTCGCGACCACCAAACTAGAACCACCGCGCACGGCCTGAATCTGCGCTTTCTCGGATACGCCTCCGATCACGAGCGCGGCCTTGGAAAGTCCTTTGCCGCGCAGTTTTTCGTATTCCTCATTAACCTGAATAGCCAGTTCCCGGGTGGGCAGCAACACCAGCACGCGAGCCTTTTGCGCGGGTTCGCGCTGCAACATTTCGATCACCGGGATCAGAAAAGCCAGCGTCTTTCCGGTGCCGGTCTGTGCTGTCGCCAGCACATCCTTGCCCTCAAGGGCGTGCGGAACAGCCTGCGCCTGAATCGGCGTGGGGGTAATAAATTGATTTGCCGCCAGCCTCTGCTGCAAAGCGGAGGAAAGCGGTAGTTCGGTAAAGCTTGTCATTCGTAGTTAATCTTTCTGGAGAGGCTTGATCTAGCTCGGAGTTCGCCTTGAATACACGTACCGCGAGTTCACAGCCGCTCAATAAGTTTTGATTTGGCGCTGAGTAAACGGCGGGCAGGAAAAGCGGAGATGAATCTTGATCCAATCAGGATCACCGCGTCACGAGCAAACCGTGATGTTAGCGTTGAGGTTATTGTAACATGCCTAACCCCGCCCCGCGCCAGTAACTTTGGTCACCAGGGTCATTGACGACACTCACAGGTCAAAGATGCGGTAAACCGAAGACGGTTCTTGCGCCTGCAACAGCGAGATCGCGACGTTGTGTACTGCTACGCCCCCAGGGGTGTGCCCTGTCGGTTTACCGTGGTGGGCGTGGCCATGCACCACCAAATCCGCCCCATGCCGGTCGACAACCTCAGCCAGCCGGGAAGTACCCATAAACGGGAAAATCTCAGGCGATTCTCCTTGCACCGTCTCGACAATCGGGGAGTAGTGCAGCACCACCATTCGCTTTTGACTGCGCAGTTGAGACATCGCTCGCTCCAGCTTGAGCGCCTCATCGATGGAGGCCCGCACAAAGTCTTTGATTTCGCGCTCTCCAAACGCCGTCAATATCCCACGTCCAAATCCTCCTACGAAACCTTTGGTTCCGGCAAATCCAATTCCGTCTCTTTCGTAAGCGCTACCGTCGAGCACTTTGATTCCGGACGCAACCATCATGCGGGTTAGTTCGGCTTCTTTGCCGCTTTCGAAGTCATGATTACCCAGAACCACTATTGTGGGCACGCGCAAGCGCACCAGAACATTCAAGAGCGGTTCCATTTCGTCGGGCTGCCCGAAGTTGGTCAGGTCGCCGGCGAGCACCAGCACATCAGCTTCGTCGCGAACGCGCTCGAATTGATCCTTGAGCTTGGCATAGCTCTGGGGCGAGAAGTGGAGATCGGCGGTGGCTGCGATTCTCATCCCGCCCGGTCAAGCTTCCCTGAATCGTCCCGCGAATCGCGGGGAAAAACTCCCGAGTCGACACTTTTGCCAATCTGGCCAATCCCAGCGAGGCGTTCCTGGCGTTTCTGTTCGAGCAGATCAGGCAGTTTCCATTCGTTGACGTCGATGGCAAACATGTTGTCGTCTACCAGGCTACCGCGAAACTTCGCATCAGCATGAGGCGTGGCAATTTCTTTCTGGAAGCGGCATAGCAGCTTCTGCCAAATGCTGGCGGGGACATAGTGAGTTTGAGCCGGATAGATATAACGGAAGAGGATCAGCGACCACAGAAGCATCTCCCAATGCTCGCCCACGAGTTGAAGTTCACGATCCCAATCAAAGCGGCGGTAGGTTCCATAGATCACATGAGCTATATCAGCGCCGTCGAAACGCTCTCGCTTAGCGACGAAGATCTTCGAGGCTATCAATTCCTCAGGGGCAAGCACCCGGGTTGTGACCCCATGAATTACGGCAGGCTTGGCACGCTCGATCCACGGATCGTTCACCACGATGACCCCATTGCTCATTCCGGTAATCAGATCGACGAAAAACTCCGCTTTGCGCGCCTTCGCCAGCCAAACCGGATCGACCACTTCACATTCAAAACCGCACGCGCGCAAGTAGGGAAAAACTTCGTGCGCTGTCTTCGCGGTCAAGAAGAGATCCAGATCCTTGGTAAATCGGCAGATTCCGGTGTGGTGGCGAAGGGCGAACGCGCCCGATACCGCGTACGGAACTTGCTTCTCCTCCAGAGCTAGAAGTACTTCTCGGAATAAAGACGCCTGCTCCGCCGGGACATGCGTTGGCAGCGACGACGTCACCGGAAGCTCGTGGGCATCGATGGGTGCGTTGTCTGCATCAGGCATTCAGCTTAGATGTTCTGCTTGAACGCGCGGTTGTCGCGGCTTAAGTTGTCGCCTCTTAAAAGAGAGCGAACGGAGCAGAACACCCAAGGAATCTTCACGCTTTGCATGAAAGCTTTACTCATCGGCCGAAGAAGCTTCGAGTAATCTCCCGCAGGGTTGCGCGCATCACAGTTGCGCGCAATTCGCCGGGACGCCACTCTTGGCGCCCGGCCTTGCGCACGATATCTGGTTGATGCGGGAGCACCTCCCATTGCATGAAAGGGGATGATTTGCAATAGAGCGTGTCCGCAATCGAATATGATCGCGTCACTTTGCTCTATTTGCCAAAAGACCCGCCTTTCAGGGCTCGCGGGTATGGATTGCATCGCGGCCGCACCTACGCAAACAGCATTCTTGATACAGGGCCTACCTTATGGACCCATTGCGCTCACAGTTTTATGGTTGAGTCAGAGCCAACAGGAGAAATGCTTGCAGTAGGTGAGTAGCCCGGCAGTAAAGTCCCGTAGTGAAGCCTATGAAAATCGCACAGGTATCGCCGCTCTACGAGAGTGTTCCGCCTCTTCTTTACGGGGGGACCGAGCGTGTAGTCTCCTGGCTCACGGAAGAACTGGTTCGCATGGGTCATGACGTAACATTATTTGCCAGCGGAGATTCAGTAACTACCGCGCGGCTGGTACCCCTGTCTCCCAGGGCTTTGCGTCTCGATTCCCAGTGCAAGGATCCGATTGCTCGCCATGTGCTGATGATGGAGCAAGTCTTCAGTGAATCCGCGAATTTCGACCTGATTCATAGCCATGTGGATTATCTTCACTTTTCTTTGAGCAGACGAACTGCCACGCCTTGTTTGAGTACCTTGCATGGCCGCTTGGATATTCCTGATCTGGTCCCTCTCTATCAAGCGTTTCGGGAGATGCCGCTTGTCTCTATCTCCGACGCGCAGCGCAAGCCCCTTTCATGGGCAAACTGGCAAGGCACTGTGCATCATGGAATGCCCCGAAAGTCTTTACGGCTAATGAACGGCAGCGGTGGTTACCTTGCCTTTCTGGGACGGATTTCTCCTGAAAAGGGCGTCGATGAGGCAATTGAAATCGCTCGCCGCGCAGGCGTGCCGCTAAAAATTGCGGCGAAAATCGATCCAGCCGATCGAGAGTATTTTGAAAACTACATAAAGCCTTTGCTCAATAGCGAGTTCGTCGAATTTGTTGGCGAGATCGGATATAACGAGAAGAACGCATTCCTGGGCAATGCAGCCGGTTTGTTATTTCCGATCTGCTGGCCTGAACCTTTTGGATTAGTAATGATTGAGGCGTTGGCCTGTGGAACTCCGGTGATTGNCTATCGCCACGGCTCCGTTCCAGAAGTGTTGGTAGACGGAGTGACCGGTTTTATCGTTCCTGACAGTGCTGGCGCTGTCGATGCTGTGAAGCGTCTCTCTCAGATCGACCGAAAAGTTTGCCGCAACTACTTTGATCTTCACTTCTCTGACGAACGTATGGCTCTGGAATACATGGCCATCTATGAAAAGCTGATTCACGCAGAGCCCTCAACTCTCACGATCGAGGACGGAGTTCTTAGTTGGACGGATCTTCTACCCAACAGTACTACATAGCGACTTCTCAGTCGCCAGCCGACGACCGGGCACGCGTCCTGAAGTATGGCAGGACGTTCTTCGTGTTCGACCGGTTGGGAGATGTGCAGACTACCGGGATGGGAGAACAAGGGCTGTTCTTTCAGGACACGCGCCACTTGTCCAATCTGATCGTCACTCTGTGGGGAACACAACCCCTCCTGCTTAGTTCCACGGTGGATGTGAATAATTTTATGTTTACGGCCGACTTGGCGAATTTGGATGTCTGTAGTGAAAGCCAAGTTGTCATTCCGCGTGGAACTCTGCATATCTTGCGTTCGCGCTTTCTCTCGAAAAATACGTGCTACGAAGAGTTAACGTTCATGAATCATGGACTCTCAGACTTATTGGTGCCTTTCCGCACCAGCTTCGAGTCCGACTTCGCGGATATTTTTGAAGTGCGCGGCATGCATCGGCGGCGCAGAGGCACGCTCCGGCCGCCCGTGTCCGCCGGACAGTCCGTCCTGCTCTCCTATGAAGGATTGGACGGCAAGTTGCGTGAAACGCGCATTGCATGGGATACCGCTCCAGGCAGCGCAAGCGAGCACGAACTAAATTACGAAGTATTGCTGCGGCCCCGGGAGAAAAAGAGCTTTCGCATGTCGATCTGCTGCGATTCGGCCATGTCCGGCCGCTCCATTGGCTACTCCGCGGCCATGAGTGAGGCCCGGCGGGAATTAGATACAGAGGCTGAGGCTTTCCCCCGGATGTACAGTTCAAATTCCCGTTTCAACGATTGGGTCATGCGCTCAGTTGCAGATGTGCAGATGATGATCGTGGGAAATCCTGAGGCCCATTATCCCTATGCGGGCGTGCCATGGTTCAGCACGGTCTTCGGCAGGGATGGCATCATTACGGCTTTGCAGACCCTATGGCTAAATCCGGCCTTGGCGAGAGGGGTGCTGGAATGCCTGGCGACTACTCAGGCGAATAAAGTGGACGCGACAATTGAGGCCGAGCCAGGGAAAATTCTCCATGAGATGCGCAGCGGAGAAATGGCGGCGCTGGGAGAAGTTCCTTTTGGCCGATACTACGGTAGCGTCGATGCTACGCCGCTCTTCATTATTCTGGCGCACGCCTATTACGAGCGCACCGCCGACTGCAACTTCATCCGGCGCTTGTGGCCACATATTCTCCGCGCTCTTGAATGGATCGATAAATTTGGGGACTGCGATGGGGATGGCTTTGTCGAATATCGCAAACAGTCGTCCAAGGGTCTGGTGCAACAGGGATGGAAGGATTCGAACGACTCCGTTTTTCACGCCGATGGAACCATCGCAGAAGCCCCCATCGCTCTTTGTGAAGTGCAGGGTTACGTATACGCCGCAAAACAGGCGGCGGCCGCCTTGTGCCGATGCGCGGGAGAAAGTTCCGCGACAGCTGCCGCTCTCGAAGTGCAAGCCGAAGATCTGCGCGCCCGCTTTGAGGAGCAATTCTGGTGTGAGGAGCTTTCTACCTATGCCTTGGCGCTCGACCGCGACAAAAAAACTTGCCGGGTGCGAACCTCGAATCCCGGACATTGCCTTTACTCAGGAATTGCATCCCCGGAACGGGCGCGACGCGTCGCTGATACGCTTCTTCGACCCGAATCATTCAGCGGCTGGGGTGTGCGCACCGTTGCGGAAGGCGAGGCGCGGTATAACCCACTCTCTTACCACAATGGATCTGTCTGGCCGCACGACAATTCGATCATTGCAGCCGGACTTGCGAAGTACGGATATAAGCATCTGGCGGGACAGATATTTATGAGTCTGCTGGATCTCAGCAGCATCGTCGACCTCCATCGCCTGCCTGAGCTCTTTTGCGGCGTCGACCGGCGCGCCGGAGAAGGTCCAACGCTTTATCCGGTAGCATGTTCGCCGCAAGCCTGGGCCGCGGCCGCGCCATTCCTGGTATTGCAGGCATGCCTCGGCATTTCGATCGATGCGGAACGCAAACGCATCGTCTTTGACGATCCTTATCTTCCCGAAGGAATGTCAACTCTTGCCATTAAGGAACTGCGTTGCGGCGGGGTCAGCGTAGATCTTTTCCTTGAGCGAAGGAATGAATCGGTCCTGGTGCACAAAGACGACGTGCACAACGACAATATTAAGAGCGAGATAGAAATTGTTACGATTGTCTCGTGAAAAAGAAGAAAACAAGCCCGAGTCTTACCGCCCGGCTAGCGGGTTCAAGTTCATCGGGCGATTCAGATCAAGACTTCCCTTCCATTCGACTGCCTATTCGCCCGCCTTATCCCCCCGCAGAGGCCAAATTAGTGGAGGAAATCCCGCATGACGAGGGCTGGCTCTACGAGCCCAAGTGGGATGGCTTTCGTTGTATCGCCTTCCGCAAGGGTAGTAAGGTCCTGCTGCAATCAAAGGCTGGCCAACCTTTGCATCGCTACTTTCCAGAACTGGTCGAAGCTCTCCACGACCTTCCCCACTCCCAGTTTGTGTTGGACGGTGAGATTGTAATCTATGCGGGAAAGCGACTGTCTTTCGACAATCTGCTGATGCGCATTCACCCTGCAGAATCACGAATACAAAAACTTTCATCGGAAACCCCAGCCACTTATATGTGCTTCGACTTGATTGTGGATGTGACAGGACAGTCTCTGGTTGATCTTCCACTCGCGGAAAGACGCCAGCACCTTCTCAAGTTCTTCAAGATAACTTCTTCCGGCGGAATTTCGTCTACGGAAGACGTGCGGTTGTCGCCCGCTTCAACTGATCGGAGTCAAGCAAAGAAATGGATGCGCGAACTGGGAAAGCTTGGGCTGGATGGAATCGTGGCCAAGCGTCTGGATGAGCCTTACCGCTCGGGTGAGCGCACGGGAATGGTGAAGGTCAAACAAATTCGCACCGCCGATACGGTCGTCGGAGGGTTTCGCTACGCTGAGAAAGGAGGAGGCATTGGCTCTCTGCTGCTTGGCCTTTACGATAAACAAGGGCTGCTCGATCATGTCGGCTTTACATCCGCCTTCAACGCTGATCAGAAGCGCGAACTGAAGAGCATCGTTGAACCGCTCGTCCTTGAGGCGAAAGATGCAAGGAAAAGTTTCTCCGGCCGCGCACCAGGCGGGCCCAGTCGCTGGAGCACAAAGCGTTCTTCCGAATGGCAGCCGCTAAGACCTCGGCTCGTCGCTGAGGTGCAGTACGATCATTTCTCCGGTAATCGTTTCCGGCACGGAACAAAATTTCTTCGCTGGCGTCCGGAGAAGAAGCCTGAGGATTGTAACTTTGATCAGGTCAGCTGAACTTCCTGCTCGCAAGTGGTTTCTTGTTCGGATTTTCGTCCCGCCCGACCTATCGCCGGTTCGGCGTCAGTACGGTCAACTCGCCGAATTGTTCGCGCTGAGAGCTACCACGAAGGTGAGCGGCATGATCCGTCATCCACAGCTCGGGGATGATTTCCCCGACGAGTTGCCCATGACAGAAAAGCCGTACCACGGAACTCTCGGAAACCACGATACCCACAGCGTTGGTCACAGCGCTCATATTGGCAGCGGCAATGTGACGGCTTCCGAGTCCCAACGGCACGTCGACCTGTGCCGCAACTGCGTCGAGGTACCGGGATGCGGAGAGGACAATTCCGTCCCGGCTCACCACGAACCCGCCATCCAACTGCGCCAATTCCTTGATGGTGCCTCGCAGATTCAGATTGGTTATGTGCCGGGAAGATTCAGGGTGTCCGAATAACGGATCTAAAATTAAAGCCCGGGATCTGGCCAGCACGGCGTCTTCATCCCCGAGCGTAAATAGCGTGCCAACACGTCTCCCTTCCCGGCCTTCCCGAGCAATCTCGACAGCGAGGCCGATCAGAGACTCGAGAACTTCCGGATCGTAGTCCGTGACTTGGCAGATAAGACTCTCGAACATTTGTTTCACCTCATGATGCTGATCACTCAGCCACTAAGGCTTGCTGGCTATGGCGGACTCAGCTAGCGGTAGCAAGATCTGAAAACAGGTGTTGCCGGGCTTGGAACTGATCTGAATACTTCCCCGGTGCTTTTTCACAATCCTCTGGACAGTGTCCAGTCCGAGCCCCGTGCCTTCTCCAACTCCCTTAGTGGTAAAGAAGGGCTCAAAAATGTGAGGCAGCACTTCGTTCGGAATCCCTGGACCATTATCGGCAATCTCCACCACCACGCAATCTTCATCTCGATAGGTGCGGATGCGCAACTCCCCCTTTCCGTGCATGGCGTCAATTGCGTTATCGATAATATTGGTCCAGATCTGGTTAAGCTCGCTTCCAAATGAATTCACCAGGAGCGGAATCGGTTGATAATCGCGCTGTACCGTCACTCCGCGCTTTAGCTTGTGATTCAAAATGGTGAGCGTGGTCTCCAGGCTCTTAATTACATCCACATTTTGCACTGGAGACTGGTCCATGTAGGTGTATTCCTTAATGGCGCCAACCAAATCCGATATCCGCGAGGTGCTGCTCTCAATTTCGTGTAACAAACTTGCGATTTCGACCGATGCGGCGATCCTGACTAAAGCGGCTCGGGCGGTATCCGCATCCAGCTTCGCGAACAATGATTCCACCACTTCCGGCTGAATGTTCCGTCGGGCAAGACCGGCCGCCAGTTGCCATAAGTCGTTTTGCCCGTGACTGCGTAATAAAGAATCAATCTGGTCTTCGAGATCGTTTATCGTCAGCGCGTCGGGCGGAACTACGTCCGGTTGCGTGAAAGAAGATTCCAGTTTTTCAATTTCTAACTTCTGCGCCGGCGTGAGAACGCGCTTTCCCAACTCCACGCTGGCATCCCTGATCTTCTTCAGCATGTGGCCCAATTGACTGGCAGCTCGCTTTGCGGCGGAAGCCGGATTGTTGAGTTCATGCGCCAGTCCCGCCGAAAGCTTACCCAATGAGGCCAACCGGTCCCGCTGCTGTTCGAGACGCGTGGCTTCCCGGATTCGATCTGACATCAGACCAACCAAGCGCTTAGTCAGCTCCGGCATTTTCTGAATTAGTTCCGGAAATTGTGAGGCGGAAAATTTTAGGGCGCGGCTCTCGATCTCAGCTCGGCCGCCCACGGTGAACTGCTTCATTCGCGAATATGGGAGTATTCCGGTAACGTCGCCTGGCTCCAACTCAAAGGCAAAAGTTTCGCCCGAAAGTTCGCCGCGCGCCTGAAGCTTCCCTTCGAGAATCACAAACATAGCATCGGCGGGATCGCCGGGACGCGAGTAGGCCTCGCCCGCCTTGAGATTGAGTTCTTGCGATTGGCTGAGAAACCATTCGATCTGGTCTTCGGGCAGATCGGCGAAGATGGGAACGCGAAGTAATTCGGCTTTATCGACCATTTATACCTTGCTCAGATACTGATGGATAAACTGCACCGCAACCGATCCTTCACCGACTCCTGATGCAACTCTCTTGATAGATCCATGCCTCACATCTCCGACAGCGAAGATGCCAGGAACATTGGTCTCGAGTAAGAATGGATCGCGTTCCAGGTTCCATCCCTTGGTGCGTTGCCCGTCGCGTATCAGGTCAGGACCAGTCAGGAGAAAACCACGCTCGTCCCGTTCCACGATATCGGCAAGCCAATCCGTGCGCGGCAATGCGCCAATAAAAATAAACATCGCGCTCGCCGGAACCCGCTCAACTTTGCCAGTGTCGGAACAAAGTACGGAGATTTCCTCCAGATGGGTATCCCCATGCGCCGCCGCCACACCGGCGTGGGTCCACAATTGGATGTTGGGAGTCTCCTGAATCTGATCGATCAAATATTGCGACATAGTGCTGGAAAGCGACTCGCCCCTTACAAGGATGATGACGCGCTCTGCGTACTTGGCGAAGTTCATGGCCGCCTGGCCCGCAGAGTTCGCGCCGCCAACCACGTAGACCACTTCGCCCTTGCAGGACAAAGCCTCCGTGGCACCGCCACCGTAATAAATCCCCGCGCCCTGTAACCGATCGATCCCCTCAGCCTGCAATCGCCGCCACTGCACGCCAGTGGCAATCATTAACGCGTGACAAGAAATCTCACTGCCATCCGCCAGCTTGATGATTCGGTAGGGTCCCTCAATTCGCGCCCCCACCGCTTCCTGCGGCGATAGAATTTCCACCCCGAAGCGCTGCGCCTGCACCACCGCGCGACGAGCCAGATCGCCGCCGCTTAGACCGGTCGGAAATCCCAGATAGTTTTCGATACGGGAGCTCATACCTGCCTGGCCGCCGGGCGCCTCGCGCTCAATCATCACTGTATGCAAACCCTCGGAGGCTCCATAAACAGCGGCAGCCAAACCCGCAGGCCCTCCGCCAACAATCGCCAGATCGTAAAAGTTGGTTTGGGCGCGAGTCCGCAGTCCAACTTTTTGCGCTACATCGGCAGGCACACTCTCCAGCAGCTTGGTTCCATCGGGAAAGAGCACCACTGGCAAACTCGCCGCCTCCGGCCCCAGCGCTTCCAGAAGCCTCTTCGTCTCCAAATCGTTGGCTGCCAGCTCGACGTCGATCCACTGATAAGGAACGTGATTGCGCGCCAGAAAATCCCGCAACTCGTAGGATCGCCGCGACCAGCGGGTTCCGAGCACGCGTATCCCCTCAAATGTGGGGCGGAAGGACGCCTGCCAATCATCGAGCAAATCGTCCAATTGCGGGTACAAATGCTCCGCCGGAGGATCCCACGGCTTCAAGAAAAAATAATTGATGCTGGCTTGATTGATGGCGCTGATCGCAGCATTGGTGTCGGCATAGGCAGTGAGCAATGCGCGTTTTGCCAGGGGAAAGATCCCCATGGCCTGCTGCAGAAACTCCACTCCGTCCATCCGAGGCATGCGCTGGTCGGCAAGCAGCAAGGCCACGCTGTCATTCCGCACTTTCAACTGCTTCAGCAGGTCGAGAGCGCCCTCAGGCGAATCGCTACCTATCACGCGATATTCTGCACCATATTGTGAGCGCAGATCTCGCTCAATCGCCCGCAAAACATCGGTGTCGTCGTCTACGCTGAGGAGAATTGGCTTCGGCATGCTTGCGTGTATTTTAGGGCAAAGAAACTATTACACAGATTCTGCTCTCGTGCTCCAACAAGGCTTGTTGCATAGGTTAGATACAGAAACTTGCATTTGGTCGCGCAATTCCATCGACCGGCCTCAATTCTACCGGGACCACAATAGTCTACTGGGACGACCCGGCTGTTGAAACTCCGGCCGCCGAAACCGTTGCGCTTGTGGAGATCATCGCCCAGGCAACAACGGAGCTCGCAACCGCTAGGCCAGTGCAAATCCACATCACAATGCGGAATCCGAATACAAATGCTTCCGCTATCGATCCCCTGATTGCAACTTCCATCGTGCGATCCAAGCCGGTAGGCACAGGCAATCCGGCGAGTTTGATTTCGTTCGCGCGAATTTCACCTGCGACGCTGGATGGCAGCGAGTATCGAGCGAGGCTGTGATCAAGACGCGAAGCGAAGGCGCGTACCATCACGATCCCGAGAACCGCAATGGCAAGTACTCCGGCGACGCGAGCCACTGCATTATTGATTCCCGAGGCTACTCCAACGCGATCCTGAGCCACAGAATTCATAACAACCGTGGTGAGCGGCGCTGCCGTTATCGCGATGCCAAAACCAAGAATCAGCACTGCGGGAAGAAACGCCCTCCAATAGCTGCCGCCGATCGACGACATAGCGAACAGGAAAAAACCCAATGCCGCGAATAGCGGGCCGATTATCAATGGCCGCCTTGCGCCATAACGCGTCACCAGTCCTCCCGACCAGCGGGAAAGAAAAAAGATCAGGAGAATCAGCGGCAGCATAGCGGCGCCTGCGGCGGTTGAGGAATATTTTTGGACTTGAATCAGATTCAGTGGAAACAGGAAGAAGAAAACTCCCAGCGCGGCATAGAGCAACAATGTAAGCAGGTTGCTGCCGCTGAAGCTGGAAGAGGCAAATAATGCCAGCGGGACCATGGGCGAATTCGCTCTCGCCTCCGCCATGAGAAACAAGATCAAACAGACACAGCCCACAATTAAACTGGCCAGCACCAGAGGATCTTTCCATCCCAGGTTTACCGATTCGATGAAACCGTAAACTAAACCTCCTAACCCGAGCGTGACGAAGATCGCTCCAAGCCAATCGACACGGCCTGCGGCGGTGCTGCGGCTCTCCGGAACATGCCACAGAGAAATAGCTATGACCGCAACAGCAAGCGGGAGGTTAATCAAAAATACCCAGCGCCAGGAAGCATGCTGAACTAACCAGCCGCCGAGAACCGGCCCCACCGCGGTGGTGATCGCGGTAAACCCAGACCACGTGCCAATCGCCTGCCCGCGGCTTTTCTCATCGAACGATGTACTGATAATCGCAAGACTGCCCGGCACCAGCAGAGCCGCTCCTATGCCTTGAATGCTCCTGGCAATGATCAGCAGTTCGGTGCTTGGGGCAAGCCCGCAGCCCAGGGAGGCCAGCGCGAAAATGGCGACGCCCAACAGGAAAATTAAGCGGCGGCCAAACAAGTCACCTAGCGAGCCACCGACCAGAATCAACGTTCCGGAGAACACTCCGTAAGACTCGACCACCCATTGAACCTGCACAACCGTGGCATGGAAGCTGGCTTGAAGCGCGGGCAAAGCCACATTGACGACCGTGCTGTCGATGAAGGCCAGGCTGGAACCGAGGATGGTCGCGGCAAGTATCCACTTTCTCGATTCCGCCCTGCAAGGAGTTCCGGAGCTTTCCGACCGCACCGCCGCTTCGTCGCAAGGTAGGCTCATCGACGCTATGATGCTACTGCGTGCGAGTCCGGTTCTGTGTCACTTTGCTTTTTTAATTCCGCGGCAAAGTTCTTAACTACGGTGATGGAGTCGCTGACCTGCTGAGAGGCACGGTAGAGCAGGATTTTCTTGTCATCTGGGCTGAGCTGGTAAGAGGCGTTGGGCGTGGACTTGTTGCTCACCAGAGTCTGCGGAACTCCGAACTGCAGGGCGCCGGCAACTTCTTTCACCGGCGCGGCATAAATCGTGTTCGCAGTGTCCACGTAGTAAAGTTCTTTGCCGTGTAAAGGTCTTTGCCGTCATGGCTCCCAAAACGGATACAACCCCACGTTCACCGAGGAACGGCAGCACCACCGTTGGCGCTGACGCGGTAGAGTGGGCCAAGAGTCGTGGGCGAGTAGACAATGACGCCATCGGCGCCCCATGCGCCGCCGCGACCGAAGGAGGCCTCGGCGAGAATTTGGGGGGAGCCACCGGACAGGTCCACGGTTTTTAATTTGCCTTCGGCGAAGAACGCGATGGAACGGCCGTCGAAGGACCAGAAAGGAAAGATGGAGTCGTCGGTTCCGGGGAACTGGCGGGCATCGAGGGAGTTGACGGGGCGCATCCAGATAGTGGTCTTGCCATCGACGCCGGTAGCGGCGAACGCGACCCTGGAACGATCGAGCGAAAGGACGGGAGGTCCAGCGGTATCGCCTGTGAGGTTGACATGCGCCTGCTCGGGAGGGTTGATGGCGGTGCGAATCGATGGCCCAGGAGCCGGGCGGTGCAGAAGGAATCCGGCGATGATGCCGAAGACGATGGCAACGAGGAGGGCTGCGATCCAGCCCAGGCGCGACCGCTTTTGCAGCGGCTCGGGCGGGACCGCGGGAGTTGCGATTGCTGACTTCTGGGCGGCAATCCATTGCTGTTCGAGCTTGATATCGTGCGCAGTCTGGTAACGCTCTTCGGGATTTTTCTGCAGGCAGGTCCCGACGACGTGGTCGAATGACGGCGAAGTTTGCGGTTTGATCGCGCTGATCGGTTCGGGATGGCTTTGGAGAATTGCGGAAAGCCAGCGAGATCTCGCTCTTGCCCTGAAACGGGCGCTTGCCCGTGGTCATTTCATAGAGCACAGCGCCGAAGGCAAAAATGTCGGAACGGGCGTCAGCTTCTTTGCCTTCAATTTGCTCGGGCGACATGTATTGAGTCGTGCCAATGACGGTGCCCGCCGTGGTGAGCGGAGTGAGCGGGCTGGCTCCGCTCATCGTGGGAGCGGCGGTGAAGGAAGGAGCGGATGCAGAAGTTGGACCGGAATTCGCCACAGCGAGCGGCTTGGCGAGGCCAAAATCGATGAGCTTGGCACCGGCCTGGGTGAGCATGAGGTTGCCGGGCTTGAGAGCGCGATGTACGATCCCCTGACGATGCGCGATGGCGAGCGCTTCGGCGATAGAGATGCCGATCTTGAAAATCTCGTTCACGGGCAGCGCGCCCCTGCCCAGGCGCTCGGCCAGAGTTTCTCCTTCGAGAAACTCCATGACCAGCTAATCGGTGCCGTCGTGTGAACCGATATCGTAGAGCTGGCAGATGTGAGGATGGTTCAGCGAAGAGATGGTGCGGGCCTCGCGCTCCATGCGCTGCTTGAGTTCGGGTGAAGAGGAAAGATGCGAAGCGAGAATTTTCACGGCTACGGTGCGGTCGAGGCGGGTGTCGCGGGCACGATAGACCTCGCCCATGCCACCCGCTCCCAGCAGAGACTGGATTTCGTAAGGGTCTAGTTTTGTGCCAGACGCTAGCGGCATGCGTGCGCAATTATAGTCATGGAAGCCGCTCGCGGGAGATGCAGGACGAAACGCGGGACGCAACGTGAGACAGAAAACGTGCGGACGGACCGGAAGCGGACAGCTCACCCTTCGCGGCGGGTGGAAGAATCCTTTAGTATGAGGAGCCGCCGATAACGGTTCTGCGTCGGAGCTGAAAGCCGGTACAAAAATGGACAGAAGAGCATTCCTAACACGATCGGCAATCGCGGCGCTTAGTCCGCTGTGGCCACGCGAACTATGGGGAGCCGAAAAGACTCTGGCGCGGGACGCGGGAACCGCGGAGTTGCGGAATGCAACGCACGCTGGTGCGGAGTTTCGCCGGCGACGGCCTGCGGATGCGGATTGGCCTTCTCAGGCAGCGTGGAAGCGGCTGCATGATGAGGTCGACGGAAATTTGATTCCGGTGGAATTTCCGATTGAGGCTTGCATCAAAGAAACGGAAAGCGCGGTTTGCCAGAACCTGATCAACGATCTCCACAATCCTTATTACATTGGAGACCAGCCCGGCTTGACGCAAACCCTGGGATGGGTGGACGCGTGGGTGAGCAAGCCCAGCGTTTACGCCGTGGGGGCCAGGAATGCAGATCACATCGCGGCAGCGGTGAACTTCGCGCGGGAAAATGATTTGCGGCTGGTGGTGAAGGGTGGCGGGCACAGCTATCAGGGCACCTCGAACGCGGCGGACTCGCTGCTGGTGTGGACGCGCTCGATGCACGACATCACCGCGCATGAAACATTTGTCCCCCAAGGATGCCAGGGCGGTTCACAACGTGCAGTAACGCTCGGCTCTGGCGCGATCTGGATGCAAGCGTATGACGCGGTGACGACTAAAGGCGGCGCGTATGTGCAGGGCGGCGGATGCACGACGGTGGGCGTAGCGGGATTGGTTCAGAGCGGAGGCTTCGGAAGTTTTTCGAAGCATTATGGAACTGCGGCGGCGGGATTGTTGGAAGCGGAACTGGTCACCGCAGATGGAAAGGTCCGCATCGCCAATAGATGCACGAATCCAGATTTGTTTTGGGCGCTGAAGGGCGGCGGCGGCGGAACGTTCGGCGCAGTGAGCAAAGTAACGCTGCGCGTACAGGAACTGCCGGAATTTTGGGGCGCAGCGATTCTCACGGTAAAGGCCTCGTCGGATGACGCGTTTCAGCGTTTGCTACGGTACTTCGTCGGCTTCTATCGAGATCATCTTTTCAACGATCATTGGGGCGAGCAGGCGCGCATTACGGGCGACAACGCGCTCGGATTGTTGATGGTCTGCCACGATTTGAATACGGAAGAAGTAAAAAAGATATGGCAGCCCTTTCTGGATTGGGTGGCGCGCTCGCCGGGCGCTTACACAATCGAAGGACATCCGATTCTGGGCAGTATGCCGGCTCGGCATTGGTGGGACGTGGAGTGGAGGAAGCAGAACCATCAAGCGGTTTTTAATCTGGACCAGCGTCCGGGAGCGAGCTCAAACAACGCATGGTGGACGGGAGATGGAGGGCAAGCGGCGTGGTTCCTTTACGGATACGAATCGTTGTGGATGCCGGCGTCTCTGCTCGAAGATGATTCGCAGGAGCGGCTCGCCCAGGCGCTGTTTGCCGGTTCGCGTCACAAAGACATCGAATTGCATTTCAACAAGGGGCTGGCGGGGGGTCCGCGCGAGGCGATAGAAGCGACACGCGACACGGCGACCAATCCGGCGGTGCTGACGGCATTTGCGCTGGCGATTGTCGGCGACGCAGGAGGCGGATATCCCGGCGTGCATGGCCATGAGCCGGACGTTGCAGCCGGGCGAAAATCCCGGGAGGAGATCCACCAGTGCGTAAATGAGCTGCGCTCGATCGTGCCGCATGGTGGAGCGTACGTTTCGGAAAGCAATTTTTTCCAGGAGGACTGGCAGCACGCATACTGGGGAAGTAATTTCGCGCGTCTGGCGGCGGTGAAAAAGAAACACGATCCGACGGGATTATTCTTTGTGCATAACGGCGTGGGTTCGGAGCAGTGGAGCCAGGATGGGTTTGTGAGGAAAGCTTCGAGTTGATGGGAGGCCCCTTTATTGGAATTCATGGACCGCTTCCCGAGAATTGAGGTCTGTTTTTTGGTTTGCATGGAACAGTTCGGCCACCGGACGAAGCTTCCCTGCCGCTCGTTCGCGTTTTCGTGCTGTATGTTCTTACTCGATCTTCACCCGTCCCTCATAATCTCCATGAGCTGAGGATGCAAGGTCAGGTTCTTGGATTTGGAAGTCAAACGGCCTCACCCGCCGAAGCAACTCTATGATCTCGAAGACACGATCAAGGGACAGAGTTCAGTTGAATCTGCCCGCTTTCCGGCACAGGCTGTTTCAACCTATAACGCGAGGTGAGAGATGAGGGTGCCCGTAACATCCGTGTTGTGCTTAATCGTTCTTTTCGCAGTTGCAGCGTATTCCAAGCCGGCTGTGCGGGCAGCTGCGGCGGAGGCTTCGGCCACGTCGCTTCGCTTGTCGCGGGAGGAATATCTCGACCGGGTGCGGGCGATCTGGACGGCACAGATGATTGGACAGATCACCGGTCTCCGATTCGAACACCGGCCAGCTTCAACTCTGCCGGTGACTCCGCTGACCCATTTGCCCGGCTACGCGCCAGTGGATGACGACTACTACTATGAGATGGTGGCGATCCGAGCATTCGAGAAATATGGCATCGGCCTCACGGTTGAGCAGCTCGGGGAACAATGGCTCGAGAATAATGCCGGGACCTGGGGATCGAGCGAACAGGCCTTGATGCTTTTGAAACGAGGGGTCAAGGCTCCGGACACCGGTCACCCCAGATACAACAAGCTTTGGTGGACCATTGGGCCACAGTTCAGCAGCGATGTTTATGGGGCGCTAACGCCCGGTATGCCGAACGTGGCGGCGAGCCTGGCTCGGAATCTCGGTCACATCAATGGCTACGCAGAGGGTACGGATGGCGCAGTTTTCGTCTCCGGAATGATAAGCGTGGCTTTCGTGGAGAAAGATACCCATTCCATTGTTCGTAAGGCCGCTAGTCTTATCCATCCGGATTCGCCTTATCGTCAGTGTCTTGACATGGTCATTGGCATGGCAGAGTCAGGCCACACGGCTGAGCAGATTTTTCAAGCTGTCGACGAGCGCTGGGGAATTGAATATCCCGCGACCAATAACGCGGTTGTGAATGGCGGCATTGTGGCCACCAGCGTCTGGTTTGGAGATGGCGATTTCAACAAAACTCTGCAACTGGCGGTTCACGCCGCCGATTTCGCGGATACCGACTGCAACGCCGCCAACTCAGAATCCGTAGTGGCAGCAATGCACGGCATGAAAGTGTTACCCGCCGAACAAGTCGCTGAACTCCATGATCGGATTTATGGCGAGACCATGGGAGATGTGAAACTCACTCCGACCGTCGATGAAAGCATCTCGGAACTGGCCCAACGCACGGCGCGGATCGGCGAAGCGATCCTGGTCGCTCACGGAGCGACCGACGACGGAAGCTCCATTCGAATTCCCATCCAAGATCCTGTCACTCAGCCCGCAGAGCTATTCAAATTGGCCGACCTGATGCAGTACTGGAATCCGGCTTGGACGCTGGAACGAGCCGGCTTCGGGGGCGCGGGAGGGGGATTGCCCGGGATCCGGGGCATCACTTATCTCGACGGTCCGGTGCTCGGCACCTATCCTCGGGATGAAATACGCGGAACTGTTCTAAGACGGACAGTGAGCGTGGGATCGCATCCATCTCCATCTTTGGCATTCAAAGCTGGCGTTGACGCGGGACGGGCGTGGCAACTGGAGGTCTATGTCAATGATAAGAAGGTGCTCGACAAGCTCATTGACGGGCCGCCTGCGTCGCATCAAGATGAGTCGCATCCATCCGCTTCGCGCCATTGGGAAGATATCAGTATTGATCTATCTGACTACGAGGGCCAGAAAGTGGTTTTGCGGCTCTACCAGTTCGTTTTGATTCCACACCACGAAGCAGGAGACGCCTACTGGCGGGATTTGACCGTGCAGTAATTTTGCGGAATCAACTTTTCAGCTCGGGAAAAGCAATCTGGTAAAACGAAAGCTCGTGCAGCGGAATAAACGTGGGGGCAGACGGAATGTTCCCGGTTTTATGAGTTTCAGAGGCTATGCAAGGCGATCAACTTCTGCCAGCCGGTGCGATTCATGCGGACTCGCTCCCCGGTGGTAAGCAGGACCCATCCCTCGGTTCGGCCGTCGCGATGAATCTCGCGTACGTGGTCGATATTGACAATCGCGGACCGATGGAGCCGCACGAACTTGCGAGGCTTCCGGTCACTGCGCTCAGGGTGGCGAATCCGGATGCGCCCTTCGCCAAAATCAGCTAGCGGTTCGCCAAGCGATAGGAGAGCTTCGAGGTGGAAGCTCTCCTCTGCATAGACCTGTTTCCCGATGATCCGGATGCGACTGTTTGCGGGCATCCAGGTTCATCATGCCGGTTCACCCGAGCTTCTTGGCAATTCCGCAGTACAAATCCACTGCCTCGGCTAACTCCCGCTTCGCAATAAATTCCCCCTCAGTATGCGCAACATGAATCGATCCCGGACCAATCAGCAGGGGTTCACCCCAATTCGTCAGCTTGGGAATGTCGGTGGTGAATGCCGCAATCATCTGCGGCAAACCGTCAACCGTTCGCAAGCGCAGAAAAGGAAGCTCCAGGGGGAAATCAACCTTCACTTGATCGCCGGCTGTGGCCAGAATGCGCTTCCGTAAATCCTGCGACGGACCGACCAGGCGGTAAAGCAAATCCGCGTGAGCATAATCCGGAATCACATTGGGCGCGCGGCCACCTTCAATTAAGCCGATGTTCAGGGTGCACGGTCCAATCTCAGGATCACTGGGCAACGGCATGGCACGCAGCCGTGCCAGCGCTTCAATCAGCTTGTCGATGGCGGATTCTCCCAGCTCGGGATAAGCCGAATGAGCCATCTTGCCCGAACCCGTCACTTCCGCACGCAAGGTTCCCTTCGAAGCCAGCGCGATCCGGTTTTCCGTGGGCTCACCGTTAACCAGATACTTGCAGCGATGTCCCGGATCGTTGGCGGCATACTCGTTCGCCATTTTCGCGCCCAGGCTGTCGCGCTCCTCGCCCACCACGAACAGCAGTCCAACAAACACTCCGTCGCGGCGCAATCGCTCGGCGGCGGCAATCTGCGCTGCGATGATTCCCTTGGCATCACACGCGCCGCGTCCGTAAATTCGAGACTCATCTTCTGATGACGCGATGAACGGAGGAACGGTGTCCATGTGTGTGGAAAAAACCACTTCCGGATGGGGCTGTACGGAGGACGTGGCGTAAATATCAAAGCGCTTGCCTTCCACAGGGATTTTTCGCGCCTGGTAGCCAATTCGGCAAAGTTCTCCATACAGATAATTTCCTACTGCGCCTTCATTGCCGGAGATGGATTCAATGTCGATAAGTTGCCGTGTGAGCGTGATCGCGTCCATGCCAGCAGGATAACCTAAAGGCTCTCAGCATCAGTTCTTCCTCCGTCAACTGCGAAGTCGAAATCTTAAACACAGAGGGCTCAGGGGATCACGGAGGAAATTACCCGCTTCATGTAATCTGAATGCGTGAGCATCCCGAGTTCATCTTCATCGATCAAGTCAATCTTTCTCGAAGGTCCCGCGGGGCGCCTGGAAGCGCTGCTGAATGCAGGCGCGGAGAACGCAGCTTACGCCGCTGTGGTTTGCCATCCGCATCCGTTGTTTGGCGGCACGTTACACAACAAGGTCGTCTTTCACACCATGAAGGCGCTGAACGGATTCGGCTTCCCGGTGCTGCGCTTCAACTTTCGCGGAACCGGATTGAGCCACGGCGAACACGACCGGGGCGAGGGGGAGGTTCACGACGTTCGCACAGCACTCAATTGGCTGCACAAGGAATTTCATTTGCCGATGGTTCTGGCGGGATTCTCTTTTGGCGCGGCGGTTGGGTTGCGCGCTGCTTATTCCGATGAACGCGTGCCAGCTTTGCTGGGAGTCGGGACTCCCGTTGTGCCTGTGGCAGCCGCAGCAGAGGCTCCGCGCGTCTACACGTTTGAATTCCTGCGCAGTTGTGTCAAGCCAAAGTTATTTGTGAGTGGAGCGCGGGATCAGTTCGGTCCCAGGGCAAAGCTGGAGGAATTGATCGCGTCTGTGCCCGAGCCAAAGAAGCTGGTTATCATTGAAGGCGCGGATCACTTCTTCGAAGGACGCCTGCGGGAGCTGCGAGAGGCGATTGAAGGTTGGATCAGGGAAACTCTGAGGCCTGCGAGATAACATTTCATGAGCGATGAGATGCTTCGCCAGATGCGCGATATGGCGCGGACCATCTTCCTCCGAGCGCTGGCTGAGGCTTCCATTGGCAGTGCGTTCGCGAGACATGTGCATTGCGAACGCGGAGTGTTGCGGATCTGCGACGATCTTTACGACCTGCAATCGTATTCGCGCGTTTTTGTGGTTTCCATCGGCAAAGCCGGCCACACCATGGTGGAGGCTCTGGCGCATCAAGTTGGAGAGTCCGCGCTCGAAGGCATCGTCGCAAGTTCGGTTGACCCTTCAGCGCAGGTTCGCGGCTTCCGTTATTTTCGCGGCGGACATCCCACACCAAACGCCGAATCGGTTCATGCGGCGCAATCGATTCTGAAAGCGCTGGACGCTCAGACGGCGGAGTCGCTGGTAATTTTTCTGCTCAGCGGCGGAGGATCCTCGCTGGTGGAGAAGCCCATTGACGACGAGATCACGCTTGATAACCTGATCGCCACGTATCGCGTGCTGGTCCACTCGGGCGGGTCCATTGGCGAGATCAACGCGATTCGCAAACATCTCTCCGCGGTAAAAGGCGGACGCCTGGCCCGCGCGGCATTTCCGGCCCAGCAGGTTTCTTTGCTCGTCTCCGACGTTCCGGACAATACGCCCGATGCTTTGGCCTCCGGTCCTACGATGCCCGACTCGACCAGCGTGGAGGATTGTTATCGCATCGCGGAGAAGCACGGATTGCTGCCGCAGTTACCGCATTCCACTCGCGAACTTCTGGAACGGCGCGCACTCGACGAGACGCCAAAGTCGAACGACCAGGTATTCCATCGCTCCCGCTGGTGGCCGCTGCTTTCGAATCAGACGGCGGTTGAGCGGGCACGAACGGCAGCCGAGCGCGCGGGATTCACAGCCCACGTAGACAACTCTTGTGACGACTGGGATTACCAGAATGCGGCGGAGTATCTGTTAAAACGGCTTCACGAATTAAGAAGCCAGGGTCTAATAAAAGAGTATGGCCGCGCGTGCTTGATTTCCGGCGGAGAAGTAACGGTGAAAGTCGTAAATGGCGGCGTCGGCGGACGCAACCAACAATTTGCTCTGGCGTGCGCAACAAAAATTGCGGGAGAAAATATCACGGTGCTCAGCGCGGGCACCGATGGAATCGATGGCAACAGCAGCGCAGCCGGCGCGGTGGTGGATGGAACCACCGTTGCGCGTGCGAAGGCGCAAGGCCTGGACGTTGCAACAGCCATCGCCAAGTTCGACGCCTATCCTTTATTTGACACGCTCGGAGATATGATCGAAACTGGGCCAACCGGAAATAATCTGCGCGACTTGCGCATTCTGTTGGCGTATTAATTCCGATGCGTATTTAAGGATGCGCTGTTTCCGAGGCGGTTTTCCGGCGCTGCATCCACTTCCATGCGGTCGTCACAATATCATCCAGCGAGCGCTTGGCTTTCCAGTTCAACAATTTCCCAGCCAGGCCCGGATCCGCAACCAGCGTGGGCGGATCGCCTGGCCGTCGCGCAGTGATGCGGGCAGGAACTTTCAGCCCGCTTAGCTCCTCCACTTTGCTCAAAACTTCCTTCACCGAGTAGCCGCGGCCGGTGCCAAGATTCACCGTAATCGACTCCGCGCCACCGGCGAGACGCTCCAGAGCTGTGATATGGGCTTCGGCCAGATCGTTCACATGAATGTAATCGCGAATACAGGTCCCATCCGGAGTGGGGTAATCGCCGCCGAATATCTCCAGTTCCGGGCGTTGGCCGGAGGCAGCCTGCATCGCCAGAGGAATCAAGTGGCTCTCGGGATCGTGCATCTCGCCAATCTCACCACTCTCGTCCGCGCCGGCAGCATTGAAATATCGTAATGTGGCGAACTTTAAGCCATAGGCACGATCGTAGGAGTCCAGAGCTTGTTCGAAAAACATCTTCGAGACCCCATAGGGATTGACTGGCTGCCGTGAAGTCTGTTCGGCGATTGGAATTTTCTCCGGCACACCGTAGACCGCGCAGGTGGAAGAAAAGATCAGGCGCCGCACATTGCCATCCAGGCAAGCATTCAGAAGAACGAGTCCGGCCTCAACGTTGTTGCGAAAATATCTTCGCGGATCCTTGACCGACTCGCCTACGTAAGCGCGGGCCGCGAAGTGCATTACGGAATCGACTCGCCGCAAAGCCGTTGAAAGTTTGGCTACGTCGGCAAGCTCGGCCTGAATCAATTCGAAACCGGCGGCCAGGCTGGCATGCCCAGTGGAGAGATTGTCATAAATCAGCACCTCGTGCCCGCGCCGCCGCAGCGCCCGGGCCGTGTGGCTTCCAATGTAACCCGCTCCTCCGATGACAAGGACGACCAAGCATTCCTCCCCTTATGTCGCCGACTGTTGCGAGACTTTACAGTGTAACGGGCTTTTCGAATTCTTTGGGAATTGGACAGCCGGGGCGACTGTCCCTACATAACCTCTATGCACTCAAGAGGCGCAGTCCAAGGGAAATTCCGTTGGCGGCAAATTCCGCCGAAGGCAATGCTCCCACGTGCATGGCCAGCATGCGACGAAATATTTGCGGATCGGTCGTGAACGCGCGCATCACTCTTTGGCGGAACGGAATGCTCCAATCGAGGGCAAGCATCAGGCGCGCCATCATCATCGGGCGCCTGGATAAAGCCCTATGCTTCTTTTCGTAGCTGACCAGCGTTCCTTCTGCAAATCTTCCCTCTGCAAGTCTTCCTTTTGCAAAACATTCGGCCAGTATTTCTGCCTGGCGGAATGACAAGCTCAAGCCTTCACCGGTTATGCAGTCGACCGCGCCCGAAGCATCTCCCACCAACACCACATTGGCTCGATGAACGCGCCGCAGTTTGCGCGTCGATGAGGTCGCGCCACGCTCGAGCGAGCTTTGCTNAGCCCCATGTAAACGCTCNGAGACTTCGGGAAAGTTTNCTAATGCGGCATCAAGACGAAGCTGCGGATCATCCGAGACCACCGCCACACAAACCTCGTCTTCGGCCAAGGGNGTGACATAAAGTTGGCACTTCGGCCCCCAGTGAATCTCCACGCTGTCGCCCCAGTTAGAAATTCGGTAGTGGCGACGAAAGGCAAAACGAGTGCGATTTTGCCGGTAAGCGTCAAGCCCGGACCAGCGCCTCACCAGCGAGTTCCCGCCATCCGCGCCGACGATCCAGCGCGAACGCACGATGCGTCCTGCCACCAGCACGCCTTCGGAACACAAGCCAGTCACCGGAGTTTGCCAGAGCAAGGAGACTCCGACCGCTTGCGCTCTTTCAATCATGATGCGATGCAGAAGAGTACGCCGCATGCCAAGCGCGGGCTGCCCAGGAAAATTGGCATGAACANTCAGCGCGCCGCTAACGAAGCGTACTCCGCGAAAAGCTCGCGATTCTTCTGCTGGCAGGTTAATCCCCAGTCTGGCAAGCGCTGCACACGCATCGGGCATGAGCCCTTCGCCGCAGGGTTTGTCGATTGGCGGCTTGGCTCCATCAGCCACGACGACACTAAAGCCACGCTGCCGTGCGGCAATAGCGGTTGCCAAGCCCGCCGGTCCGCCACCGATTATGAAGACGTCTGTTGCTTCCACAATTGAATTAGACGTCAATTGTGGCCGATACTCGTCAATTTAATGTCTCAACGGAGTAAAACCTTCGTCAGGCGTTTCAAAGTCTGTCCATGCAGCATGCGTTTCGTCAGGTCGCCCGAAGCTCCAAAAATGATCACGATACACGAATCTTTTCGGTGGGCAGTGGTTCTTGCGACAACTTCTCGAGAGGATTGGCTTGGATAATGGCTGACATAATCTTCTTCTTATAGAATCGGGTTCGTTCCCTTCATTCGCAACACTTTGTAAGTGTGCGCCTAATCGGTATACGATCGCGCGGAGCTTAGATCTGCGCTCTGCCGCCGTCAACGAACAGTTCAATACCCGTGACAAAACTGGAGTCATCCGAAGCCAGAAACAGCGCCGCCTTCGCAACTTCATCGGGCTCTCCCATGCGTCCCATCGGAACGGTCGACACAATCCGCGCGATCACGTCTGGAGCGTGCCGACTCGCCAGTAGCGTGTTGATCGGACCCGGACTCACTACGTTTGAGCGGATATGACGGTCCTTGAGATCTGTCGTCCAGGTTCGCACGAAAGAGCGGATTGCAGCCTTACTCGCGGCGTAGACGCCGAAAGCGGCAGTCCCCTTAACACTCGCGGCGGAGCCATTGAGAATGATAGAACCACCATCCTTCAGAAGCGGCAGCGCCTTTTGAACGGTGAATAGCGTTCCCTAGATCCTTCGGACTGATGGTTTTGAGCTCAGCGAGATGGTGATTACTAGACATGACCACCATCAAAGGCTCCTTCACAAGAAGACGGAACGCCAACCCCGGCACCGCTTTTTCGCGCCGAAGAAAAGCTGCATCGATCTTTCCTTTCGAAATGCCGTCCGCAAGCAGCGGGGAGGATTGACTCGATATCATCACGTCAATATTGGGGAGTTCGTCGCGCAAGATCCGCAAGGCTTCGGGCATCCACGTCAGTTCGTGGCCGGTCAGAAAGCCCATGGTAAAGCACGGCTTGGCGGGATGAGCGACCGGGGTGCAGCTTCAACTGCCGCGTCAACTTGCGATAGCACTGTACGGGCGTGATCGAGAAAGGCTCTGCCCGACGGTGTCAGCTCGACGCCGCGAGCTGTGCGCGTCATGAGTTGCGCTCCAACCTCTTCCTCAAGGTCCCTTATCTGACGGCTGAGAGAAGGCTGGGACGTGTGCAACTCTTCTTTCGCTGCCAGGGTGAGGTTCTTGATCTCGGTCACCGCAACGAAATAACGCAGGTGTCTTAATTCCATCTTTTACCAACATATCCCGAAAGCATCGTAACTAGTGATCTCTTTGGGAAAGGAGGCGGAGCTTTCGGTTTGCATGGAGTGTGCCTCGGAAACTAATAGACAGCCATCTTCATTACTGTGTCTACGCAATCTTAATGCATCACTCTCTCGTGTAAACTACAAAGGCATCAGAACCTAGGGGGCTCCATTGGATACCAAACAAATGTTATCGGAGGTCGAGGCAGAAATTGCAAAGCTACAACGCGTGGCTGACGCATTGCGCGGAACAGAGTCAAACCATGGTAGTAACCGAAGCGGAATGTCCGCTTCTGCCCGAAACAAAATCTCACTAGCCCAAAAAGCGAGATGGAGCAAAACGAAGACAGGCGCAGAATCAACTACACCCAAGAGAATAATCTCTGCAGCGAGTCGCAGGAAGATGGCTACTGCACAGAAAGCACGCTGGGCTAAGGTAAAGGCACAACAGAAGAAGGCAGCCTAGACCTCACCTGCACAATTCCATAGAGCCATGAAGATCACGCTAGAGGATGCGCTGTCCCTGCCGAATAAGTACTGTGACCCAATCGGTTTCGGTCGCCAGAGTAATAGGGACGATTCGTAAACTGAGGCACGACCGGGCTTACCCCTACCGACGGTCAGTGTGAATCCTTGGCTTGCTCTCTGTGGAATCCGCGAAGATGCATGTCGAGTTCGAATCAGTGACTCAAAAGCACCTGCACACGAAGTTTTCCGTTTTGCGACCCCGCAACGCTACCGTTCCCAGCTCGACCACGGAACTGGCAGCCTCCAACACCACGAGCTCGGGAACTACATTGAACTGGACGCCGCCCGTCGAGCTTGCGGCGTATTGCAGCGTGACCGGCTACACCATTTACGAGAACGGCGTCTCACTCGGCACTTCAACTATCACCACCTTCAACGTAACCGGCCTGTCGCCCGCGACAAAGTATAGCTTCACCGTGGCGGCCAGCGACGCGGCTGGACTTGGCCCTCAAAGCTCCGCCGCATCCGTAACCACAGGCGCGGCTGCAACTCCTGCTGGAACCACTACGAATTTGGTTTCTTCGCAAAACCCCGTGAATGTTGGGCAGGCAGTCACTTTTACAGCAGGCGTGACCACGCAGCCCATTGGTACGGTCGCTGGCAATGTGATGTTTTACAGTGGAAGCACACAGCTGGGCGAAGTACCGTTATCCGTCGGCGTAGCCAGTCTCACGACCACCACCCTGGCCGCCGGTACAGATCCGATCACGGCGGCTTATACGGGAACCGCCGGCTATGCAAGCAGCACGTCGAGCATACTGAACGAAGTTGTCAAAGTTGCCGGTGTGGGAACGACAATCAACGCCACACCAAACTCTAGAACCGGTCTCGCGTTCCTGGACGACGCGGCGCGATGAGAAACGGCGGCGTATGCAACTAGTCCGGCCCTGGATGAAAGGACTGATTCTTCCCAGGGAAAAAATCATCGAGGCCCTCGAAACTCTAATCGTCGGCGGCGACAGGATTGTGCTTGAGGGAGATAACCAGAAACAAGCTGATTTCCTTTCACGGTCCCTGGTAAAGGTGATCCGAAAAGGATTCACGATGTGCATCTAATCATTTCGAGTATCAGCCGCCCCGAACAGCTCACCCTATTTGAGCTTGGTATCGCGAAGAAAATAGACTTCTCCTACGCCGGCCCAGAGAGCCTGCGCGTTGCGCAATTATTGGAAGATGGAAAGCTCGACATTGGAGCTATCCACACCTACGTCGGACTTTATGCCCGCTTGCTTGTGGATCTGGTCCCCAACGTGGTCCTGGTCTGTGCGGAACAGGCGGACGCCGAAGGCAATATTTATACCGGACCAAACACTGAAGACACGCCAGTCATTGTGGAAGCAGCTGCCTTTCACGACGGAATCGTCGAGGTGCAGGTCAACCAGATCGTCGATAAGTTACCGCGTATCGACATCCCCGCCTCATGGATCGATGTTGTGGTCAAGGCCGACAGACCGTTCGCAATCGAACCGCTGTTCACACGCGACCCGCGCCACATCGAGGAGCTGCAAATTCTGATCGGCATGATGGTAATCCGCGGCATATATGAGCGCCATCAAGTTCACTCGTTGCCGCCCGGACACGTTCTCAGCGATCTTGCCAACGAAAACCTCAGCGATGTCCAATCGATTCCCGTCGAACCGGCTGTACTGCCAAGGGTCTTGCGTCTTGCTCAGGAAGAGGAGGCAAACACTTGATGCGGCGTCCTCTAGGTAGTCGAGATGAGACGATTCGCGCGAGAGCGCGCTTAACGAGCCGACCCTTTGAATGAACGATTCGTCTGCCGACCGTCGCAAGGAGAGTCGTCATTGGCACCAACTCGTCCAGCAGACCAAAACTCTCGAACCCATTCGCACAGCCGTCGTTCACCCCGTTGATACCGTTGGCTCGAACGAGCGCTTTCTGGGCAGAAAGGCTCCAGCGAGGACTAATCAGAAAATAAACGGCTGCTATTCGTTCACACCGCTGGCGAGATATCCTCCATCCACGGCAAGCAGAGTACCAGTTACAAAGCTAGCGGCATCGGATGCGAGAAAGATCGCCGCTCCAATCAGCTCATCCAATTCCCCAAAGCGCTTCATCGGAGTGCGGGTCAGTATTTCCTGTCCTCGCGGAGTGCCGATCACCAACTTCTCGCTCAATGGCGTGCGGAAGTAGCCGGGTACGATCGCGTTCACGCAGATTCCATGCCGTGCCCATTCGATGGCCAGCGATTTCGTCAATGAGGCTACGCCCGCCTTACTCGCGCAATAGGCCGCCACTTCATAAAGTGCTAGAAACGAGCCTATGGAAGCGATGTTGATGATGCGCCCACAACCGCGCTCGATCATGTGGCGTCCGAAAACCTGGCATGCTCGCAACGTGCCGGTCAGGTTGGTGTCGAGGAGACGGTCCCACTCAGCATCGGGAAAGTCCAGCGTAGGAGCCCGCTGGTTGAATCCGGCGGCGTTAACCAGGATATCCACGCTCCCTAACGACTCGACGGAAGCCTGCAACACTTTTTCCAACGATCCCCGGTCGGCCACGTCGCAGCTTACACGCAGCGACCGGCGGCCCAGAGACTCAATTTCGTCGGCTGCCAGGTTTACAAGCTCTGTGCGGCGCGCGCTGGGTACCACATCGGCTCCCGCTTCGGCTAGTCCGCGGGCGATCGTGCGGCCAATTCCGGAACTGCCACCGATCACGACTGCCACTTTGCCACTGAGATCCAGTTTCTTATATGCCATGTTATCTAAGAAGTCCTCAAAATGTATTCAAGTTCAAATTCGCCGCACCAGCCCTTGATTCGTTGCCTGCGTGTTACGCACCAAAAGCATGACCAGAATCATGCCCGCGAAGGGCACCAAGCCGGCAATCATCATAATCGGGTCGAAAGAATGCGTGCCCGAGGCTTGACGAGCGTCGGAAAGATGGCCAATGAGTTTGAACGCGACAATCGTTCCGATGCCGGCGCCGGTGCCGGCCAGCCCACTCACTGATGCCACCGATTCGCTGTTATAAAGGTCCGAAGGCAGCACATTCGCCATGGTGGTGAAACCCGCATACGTGAAGGTTGCGACTGCAAACAAGAGAGCAATCCAGTAAACATTGGTTGTGAAAATCGTGGGAAGAAGCATGGTCATGCCAATGCCGCCTACAACAATCGGCACTTTGCGCGCCGCTCCGAGCGACCATCCTCGCTGGATCAGATAGCCGGAAACGTAACCTGCGAAGAAGCAACCCAAATCGGCCGCGATGAACGGGGTCCACACGGCAATCAATCCACTCCTCAGCGCGATGCCCTTCGCCACCAGGTAAATCGGAAACCATTCCGCGATGAAGAAGTAGATCGGATCGGTAAACGCTTTCGCAATGATGACTCCCCAGGTCTGCGGAAGTTTCAGCAGTTCACTCCAGCGTGGCCGCGCATTGCCTTGCCGGGGAATATCTGATTCCTGCTTGTCGGCAACGATCATCTCGCGTTCAACGCGACCAATTCGGCTGTGCTCCTCCGGCGGATAGTACAGCCATCTCCAGGCTATTAACCAGAAAAGTCCAAGAGCTCCCGGGATCATAAATGCGGGTCGCCATCCCCAACGAAAGTAAATCCATAACACAATAAATGGAGCGACGGCACCCCCTATCGAAGAACCGCTATCGAAAAGTGCAGTCGCAAGCGCACGTTCGCGTTTGGGGAACCACTCCGAAACCGCCTTAGTTGCAGCTGGCCAGTTGGCGGACTCTCCGGCACCCAGCAAGAACCGAAATAGAGCAAAGCTGTAAAAGCCACTCGCGAGCGACGTCAAGATTGAGATTGTCGAATACCAGATCACTGTGAGAGTCAGGCCGCGGCGCGTGCCGACGCGGTCTATGAACCGCCCGAAGGCAGTCTGTCCGATCGAGTAAGCTACGCGGAAGGCGATGGCAACATCCGCATAGTCCGAGTTGGTCCAGTGGTACTCGATCTTGAGATAGGGTGCGAGAAGCGAGAGCGTCTGCCGATCAATATAGTTGATGACTGTGGAAGCGAACAGAAGGCCGCCAATCCACCAGCGCAACGAAACAATCGGCTTCCTGGCGGTCATCATGAAGGATTATTCGCTAACAGCACGCTAAGAACCGACCTCGCTAAGAACCAACGACGACCTGCGCTTCATGGGGGTGCGCATTCTGACTGAGGGCGTTCTGCAAGGCGGGACCTAGAAGCGAAGCCGAGTCCTTGTCGAGATAGACGGTGGCGTCAGAATGGGTACGCAGAATCGACGCCGGAACCATGGGGCTGATCGGGCCTTCAAAACAAGCCTTTACGGCTTGCGCTTTGCGCGGGCCAGGGACAACCGCCAATACCTCCCGGGCTTTGAGAATCTGGCGAGCCGACATCGAGATCGCTTGCTTCGGCACTTGCGAAATGTCGGCAAACCAGGCTTCGCCTACCTGCTGCTGGCGGCAGGCTTCATCCAGCGTCACGATGATGTAGGGGTCCTCAGTTTCAAAGTCGGCAGGGGGGTCGTTGAATGCGATGTGCCCGTTCTCGCCAATTCCCAGAAATGCAACATCCACGGGGCTGGATGCGAGTTGTATGCCTACACGGCTCACTACTTCCGCCGGATCAGCAGCGTCGCCGTCGAGCAAGTGATAGTGGGAAATTCCAGTTTTGTGCACCAACTGGTCCAGCAGCATCTTCCGAAAACTTCCTGGGTGGGTGGCCGGCAAGCCGATGTATTCATCGAGATGAAAAACTTCTACACGCGCCCAGTCGATACCGGGCGACTTTGTCAGGGTGTCTAGAAATTCGAGCTGTGACGCAGCGGTCGCGGCGATAATTCGCGCGTTGCCATGCTCGGCGATGGCGCGCCGAATGGCCACTGCCGCCTGTTCGGCAGCCGCCTGACCCAGTGTGGCCCGATTGTTGAATACTTTGAGCAGCATCAAGAATTGCCCCCGCTTGCAAACGCGGTGTTAGGTGCTCGCCGCGTTGCTGAATTATACAAAGAGCGTGGCCTCACTATCGCCTGTCCTGAAAACGATTTTCATCCCGTGAAAGATCAGAAGTTTTTGCCCAAAACCAAAAATGTTTATGATGACGGTCGGAGACGACCGAGGCGAGCTGCATGGATGTGCACTTGATTGACGGGACTTACGAATTGTTCAGGCACTTTTATGCCGTGCCCGCTGGGACAGACGTGAACGGCCAGGAGATCGGTGCAGTGCGCGGTGTGCTGACCTCGGTTTTGTCGATGATCGACCGTGGTGCGACTCACATCGGGGTCGCGACCGATCATGTCGTAGAGTCGTTTCGGAACGATCTGTATCCGGGATACAAGACCAGCGAAGGTGTCCCTCCGCAGTTGCTCTCGCAATTCCCTGTTCTTGAGCAGGCGCTGGAAGCAATGGGGGTAATTGTGTGGCCGATGGTCGAATTTGAGGCGGACGATGCGCTCGCTTCTGCAGCTGCTAAGGCAGCGAAAGATGACCGTGTGACGCGAGTGCTCATTTGTACGCCCGACAAGGATCTCAGTCAGTGTGTCATTGGCACGCGAGTCGTTCAACTGGACCGAAGGCGCGATATCGTGCGCGATGAAGCCGGAGTAATCGCGAAGTTCGGCGTAAAGCCAGAGTCCATTCCTGACTATCTGGCTGTCGTAGGCGACACCGCAGATGGCTTCCCTGGTCTACCAGGATGGGGTGCCAAGGCCGCAGCTCTTGCCCTATCTCGGTACTCCCACTTGGAAAACATTCCGAAGGATTGGCGAGACTGGCAATCATCCATTAAGAGAGCGCGCGCGCTGTCCGAATCGCTATTGAACGGCTGGAGCGATGCTCTGTTGTTTCGTACGCTGGCAACTCTCCGACTAGATGTTCCCGTCTTCGATAGAGTCGACGATCTCTGTTGGCAGGGACCGCGCAAGAACTTTGACGAACTGTGCCAGCGAATAAAGGCATACGATCTGTTTCGTCGCCTCGCCAAGGAATCGCTGACTCCGGATGTTGGATGAGCGCCGACCAACATTCAAATCGACTTTTCGCCTGGTACGGAACCCAGCTCCTAGTCCATTTTCTCTTTCAGCCGCCACAAGATAGTGAGCGGGTCGCGACCTCTGCCGGGGCTAATGAATCCACGCCGTTCCATCGCCTTGATGGTATTTCGATTGGCCGACAGAGGGCGTATTTCCTCATTGTCTTTCAAGCGCCGCAGAACTGGGTTGCCGCCGAGCGAATCAGTTTCAAGTTGGTATCCGTTTTGGATGTGCGAAAGTAGGTCTCGTTCGGTCTCAGTGAGTTTCGGAAGAAGATTAGCAGCTGTTTTCTTCGCCATTTGTGACATCCCTACGGCGGGCTTTTTTGTGAGACGACGCTGCAAGCAGTTCGGAGCCATCACAAAAGCTTATGCTGTGGCTAGAACCAATCTGTTTAGGCGGCTGCGATCATGTGCCGCTTTGCTAGAGCTTCAATTTCAGGCTCAGTTACCGCCGAGAGGTCTGCGTTTTCGGTAGCGACGACCCGTCGAAAAACGTCGGGATGATGGGTCCTCAAATATTCTTTCAAGAAGTCGGCGGCGTTGCTTTTCCCAGTGGCGTGACCGATGAGGACGATCTCATTCGCCGGAGTGATCTCTTTCGCGATCTCCTCATAAAACGAATCCTCTTCGGGTACGCGCTCGCCACGGTAGTGAGCTTCCTTTCGATGAATCAGATGGTGATGGAAATGGAAAGGATCATAAGGATGCACTCTGTGGTCGTCCGCCGGACGACTTNCGCCCAAATCCTGGTAAANATGAGCGGCGTGGTGGTCNATGACGACAATCATACGGCCGGATTGGGCCTGTTCTTGTACGTGNGCACCCGATTTATGCACAGATGGTCCGGCTTCTTTCAAGAATTTACGCAGCCGAGAAACTTCCTCTATACCAAGATCATGGGTATGAGGCTTCTTGAAAAAGGCGCGCTGGCCGCCAACGCGGAAGACAAACTCGTCGTCTCCATGCGGTTGGACCTCACCCAGTTGCTCGACCAGTTCGACGGCTTCGCTCCAACTCAGGTTATGGGGTAGTTTGCCGTTGAGAAGATTCTGATACAGCGATTCGAGGTGCTTGCTCATGTCGCCAGTATAGTATTCCGCCGATATAAAGCGAATATGCGGTGGCAGCGCCTTACGGTTGATGTTGCGCTAATGAAGGTGATTGATGTTCTTTGGGTTGTACGCGCGGGCGAAATTCAAAGCTGGCAGCGGAGGTTAGCGCAGCAACGATTCAGTGGCTCAAGGTCTCACACAAGACGAACTTGGTCGCATCCCCACGCGAGGATACTTCCCTACTTATGCGTCAGCGCTCGTCGGGCCGGCCTCTTTGCAGCACGTTTCTTCGCTTGCGCCTGGTCCTTCGACTGGATGGCATGCGCGTTGACGATTGCCCGGATTAACCCCGGAAAGCGTCGCTCGAGTTCCATGCAACGCGACGTGTTGTGGACTTCCACGCCGCGGCGCTCTCCACGGATCAGCCCCGCCTCTCTCAGTTCCCGAAAGTGTTGAGAGAGTGTGGACTTCGGGATCGTCTTGTCGCTGACTGTCAGAAAAGTCGAACAATTCTGCGAGCACTCCTGTCCCACGATATCGGCATAGATGGCCACCCGGACCGGATCGGCCAAGGCGTGGAGAATGCCTTCTACCGTGATTTCCTCAATCGATGGATGAAACAGAGGCCGCATAAACATAAGAGTAGTCATTCTGGGGAAANNGTTCAATAGTTCCATTATTCAGAACTATTGAATCTTCTTCGAGCCCATCTCCATCTACTCCCTAGAAGCGANCGAGGGCCGCCCGGTCCGACGGCCCCGAAATTCTCTGACTTCAATAGGTATCGAAAGAAGGATAAAAGTATGAGCAAGCTCACAGGCAAAGTCGCAGTCGTCACCGGCGCGTCCAAGGGTATCGGGGCCGCCATCGCCAAATCGTTGGCCGCAGAAGGCGCCTCCGTCATCGTTAATTACGCCTCCAGCAAGGCCGGGGCTGACGCCGTCGTTAGTGCCATCACTACCACCGGTGGTAAGGCCGTCGCGGTACGTGGAGACGTATCGAAAGCCAAGGAGGCTCAGGGCCTCATCGAGGCCGCCATCAAGAACTTTGGCCGCCTCGACATCCTCGTCAACAACTCCGGCGTCTATGAGTTTTCACCNATCGAGTCTTTTACCGAAGAGCAGTTCCACAAGATATTCAACATCAACGTGCTCGGTGTGCTATTGACCACGCAGGCCGCCGTTCCCCACNTGGGCGAAGGCGCAAGCATCATCAATATCGGCTCTGTCGTCAGCAGCCTGACGCCGCCAGCTAGCACGGTTTACACCGGGACCAAGGGCGCAGTCGATGCCATCACCGGTGTCCTCGCCAAGGAGCTCGGCGTTCGTAAGATCCGGGTAAACTCCATCAACCCCGGCATGGTCGAGACCGAAGGTGTGCACACCGCTGGGTTCATCGGTTCTGACTTCGAGAAGGAGACCGTCGCACAGACTCCGCTCGGCCGCATCGGCCGAGGGGACGACATCGCCAGCGTAGCTACCTTCCTCGCCTCCAGCGATGCCAAATGGATTACTGGCGAACTCGTTCGGGTAGGCGGCGGTCTCCGCTAAATTACGAATCACACGGTCCGCTGCCGATAGCGACACGGCAACGGCCTCACGCACCAAACCAGTACATATGAAAGGAGAACAGTCATGGGAAAACTCGAAGGAAAAGTAGCCGTTATCACCGCAGCAACGTCCGGCATGGCGCTCGCCACCGCCAAGCTCTTCGTCAAAGAGGGCGCGCACGTCTTCATNACAGGACGCCGCAAGGATAAACTCGATGAGGCAGTCAAGCTCATCAGCAAAAACGTCACCGGTGTGCAGGGCGACGCCAGTAACCTGGCCGACCTCGACCGCCTCTACGATACAGTGAAGCGTGAGAAGGGCAAGATCGATATCCTTTTTGCCAGCGCCGGACAGGGCGAGTTGGCCAAGCTCGAAGAAGTAACCGAAGAACACTTCGACAAAACCTTCGACCTGAACGTGCGCGGCACGCTCTTCACTGTGCAGAAGGCGCTGCCTCTGTTCAACGACAACGGTTCCATCTTCTTGAACGGATCCATCGCCAGCATCAAGGGATTCCCGGCCTTCGGCGTCTACAGCGCCAGCAAGGCTGCGGTGCGCTCCTTCGCTCGTACTTGGCTGGTAGAGCTCAAGGAACGCAGAATTCGAGTCAACATCCTCAGCCCCGGCACCATCGACACGCCAATCCTCGACCCGCTCGGGCCAGACGCCAAGGAGTTCTTCAAATCTCAGATCCCTCGCGGCGAAATGGGGCGCCCCGAAGAGATCGCGACCGTCGCGCTCTTCCTCGCCTCAAACGATTCAAGTTTCGTCAACGGCATCGAACTCTTCGTCGACGGCGGCACTGCCCAGATCTAAGTCGTCGTCGCAGGTGTGCAGATGCTATCGGCCCGTGGGACCGCCGTCGGCTCTTAGAACCCTTGCAGATCTGATTGGTCAGATCCGGAAGGAGACACACTGAGTGTTTATTTCTATTGTGCAAATAAAAAGACCAATTACATCAGGAGAATACGTGAGGCACTTCGATCTCGAAGGAGGAAGACGTAGGAACTTCAAGAGAACGGACAACAAGTTTTGGGAAATGCAGGGAAATGGCAGACACCGTGACAGGGCGAACAGATGTTGGTCGTACTAAGTTGCTGATTTTTAAATCGCTTACATCATTGTGACGGTGAGATAGGAGCGTTCTAACCAACTGAACTACGTCCCCAACTTGTTTTCTTACCTTTATCGGAAACCCGCGTGGTTATTGGCTTTCCTCAGGTTCAATCGATTCGCGTCGCCTGTTTCAACCACCGGGTACCACATACTGTAGATTTCGGAACAGCG